>Ga0105047_10005957_pt1 | contig 20750 bp, 15 predicted proteins | sample MAT04_FD_78384 | JGI IMG/M metagenome (GOLD analysis project Ga0105047, IMG submission 78384) | Freshwater microbial communities from Lake Fryxell liftoff mats and glacier meltwater in Antarctica - MAT-04 (megahit assembly) | ecosystem: Environmental > Aquatic > Freshwater > Ice > Liftoff...
TGAAATATTAAACATTCGCACAAGCGGCGCATCAAATATAAAAAATATTGTCATAGTTGATCTTGCTGGTAGAATTAAGTATGAAAAGAGTATCCATGGCTCAGTTTCATTGAATATTGGTGGTTTAAATTTAAAAACAGGTATTTATATAGTAAATGTAAACAATAGCAATGGCACTCAAAAGATTAAACTTATGGTGAAATAGCTATATTTTTATCAGCCCCTCAGTAATAAGACTAAAGCAGAGTAGCCCATTCATAAATAAACGCAGCTACTCTGCTTTATATTAATTACACGACTTAAAAAAAATCTAATAAAAAGAATTTGGTAAATTAAGAACTCCTGATTCGGCAACCTATTAAATTGTCGCAATATTGAAGATTAGTGCCAAATTGGTGCCTGATAAAATTGTTTCTGTCTCATTTAAATTTTAAGTCCACTCTAAAAAGTCAAATTGCCATTTTGGGATTCTAAAAATGAGTTTAATTAAAATATAAATTGCACAAATATAGTTGAATTGTTGAATTAATAATTGTATATTTAACTCATTATTAAATAGATACACCATATACGCAGTGCTTTAAGCTTGTTTAACCTGAACAACATCGTACCCAGCCCCGCCACATATTATAATTTTTGCGGTCGGATAGTTGAATACGGTGATACTTCCGATGTTGAGGTTCAAGCATAAACATGGCAGAATAGCCAGGCAGTTTGCGTAACTCACTTTCAGGAAGATTTAAAAGTTCCGGATCATATAAAACATTAATGAGTTCAAGGTTATGCAAATCATGAAAATAGTGATTTTGACGTGCTTGAAGTAAAAAAACGTCTCCAACAGATACCGGAAATGACTGCCCATCCAGGCAATGCATTCCATGACCACCATTAATAAAAACAATTTCCCAAAAATTGTGGGAATGCTCAATTTCAGTATAGTCTGGTTGGATTCGATGCGAATTTGAAATGCCTTCATTGAAAACCGCAATTGGGAATCCACCCGGTCCGAAATAGTGCTGATTGTCTAAAACAGTAGCCATAAAGAAAAAATTTACCGCATTGAAATATAATGCTAAAGTATTAGAAAATAGTCAAGAATTAAAAACAATAAAATCGCTAGCTTGCAACAATTTATGATTTAAAATAAATGCAATTCAAAATGTAAATATATTACTGAATGGCGATATTCAAACCGAATTGAAAGTATTTATAAAACAACAAGCTTTTTCAAGAATAATAAAAATAGCTACATGCAAAAGATAACATTCGGCCTAATCGTCGGAACCCGTGGGTTCTTCAACAGTTCGCTGGCGGTAAATGGCAAAAAAGAGTTGATTACTCTGATGGAGAAACTGGGCTACGACGTTGTGGTTTTGCCCAACGAAGCAACTCCAACAGGAGTGATCGAAACCATACAAGTGGGACTGTTTCAACAAACGATTTGGAAATTAAAGCCGATGCCGGTTTTAACAGGGAATTATTCCTCCAAATGCTACAGTAACACTGGTTTTTGATTCCACGGGAACAATCATTAAAAGGTACACTTATACCAAGACCGATGCTGATAAATTTCAGGAACCAACGATTACTTTCGGGGAGTTAAATGGTGTAGAAGTATTAGATAATGAATCGTTTTTGATTTATCCAACCATTACAAACGGGTTGGTTTACATCAAAGGAAACAATACGAAAAGTCCAATGAATGTTAAGGTTTTTGATATTTCAGGGAAGTTTTGTTTTTTGAAACAAAAAGTTGAAAATCAAGTCGATATAGGCCGCTTACAAAATGGGGTTTACCTGTTGAAATTGGAGACTGAAAAAGGAGTTGTAACGAAAAGGATTGTAAAACAATAGATTCATTCAGATGATGAGAAAGCATTTCGCACCAATATTTGTGGCTTTATTATTATTGAATATTACGGTATTCGCCCAAACCGTCGTCGAAATTAAAGGCGATCAGTTTTACATCAACGGAAAGCCAAGCTACGAAGGCCTATACTGGCAAGGACATAAAGTGGAAGGTTTGCTCATTAATTCACGCATGGTGCAAGGAATTTTTGATGATTTGAATCCGAAACCGCTCGCATCATTTGCCTATCCCAATACTAAAAAGTGGGATGCAAAGCGCAACAATAAAGAGTTTGTTGCAGCGATGCCCGAATGGAATTCATACGGATTAAACTGTTTTACCCTGAACATGCAAGGCGGCAGTCCGGTTGGATATGGAAGTTCGAAATGTCTGAATCCCGGCTTCAACCCCGATGGTTCGCTTCTGAAACCATACATGAAAAGGCTTGACAATATTCTGAAAAAAGCCGACCAATTGCACATGGTGGTGATTTTAGGAATTTTCTATTTTGGTCAGGATCAGAATTTAACAGATGAAACTGCGGTAATCCATGCCACTAAAAATCTGGTCAACTGGTTGTTCGATAAAGGCTATCGGAACGTGATCATCGAAATTGCCAACGAAACCAATCCGAAAGACTATGATCATTCGATTCTTCGACCCGACCGAATTCACGAACTAATTGATTTGGTAAAAGGCATGGAACGAAATGGGCACCGGTTTCTGGTTGGAACAAGTTATTGGGGTTTGACAGTTCCAACTCCAAATGTGGTCAAATCATCCGATTTTCTGCTTATTCATGGAAATGGTGGCAAGGATCCGAATCAGATTCAAAAACTGATCGACGACACCCGGAAAGTGGATGGATACCGCACCATGCCCGTCATTATCAACGAAGATGATCATTTCGATTTTGACAAGGAAAACAACAATTTCACCGTTTCAGTTAAAAACTATTGTTCTTGGGGATATTTCGATTTTCGATTCCCTGGAGAAACCGATTTCAAAGAAGGCTACCAAACAGTTCCAGTTGACTGGGGCATTCATTCGGAACGTAAAAAAGCATTTTTCAATAAAGTCAAGGAAATTACTGGCGGTATAAACAGAAATCAGAAATAAAACTAACGATGCTGAATACACAAAATATAGTGTTTGGAGCTTCTATCATGGGTTTGTCGATGGGCTTTATGCCCAGAAACCAGCCACATCGTCTAAACCGCTCGATCGCGATAAAAATGTAAAACCACGGAATATTGTTTTTATCCTACCCGATGATCACCGGTCAGATTTCATGGGCTTTACCGGTAAAGCTCCATGGCTCAAAACACCTGCAATGGATAAACTTGCCAAGGAACGAAAACACATCTCATGAGTCCAGTGGTTCAGGAAGAACTGATCAGGCAAGTGATGCAGCAGTCGGGAAATGAGGTTTCTATTGCCTGGCAGGGAGGAGAACCAGTCATAATGCGTCTCGATTTCTACAAACGTGCCATCGAACTCGAAATGAAATACGGTCACGGGCAAGCAGTGAGCAACGGATTTCAGACCAATGGAACTCCTGTTTTCAGCGTTGCAACACCCAAATTAAAAATACTTTTCAGCATTTACAAGGGTTTTGGAGGGTGTCCCGAAAAAGTGCGGAAAACAGGAAAAATCATGAGAATCCCGCTTGTCAGCTTACATTTACGCAAAGCCGTCAGGAATTTGCTAAGTATTTGTTGCATTCTGTTTGCAGATGTTTTCGATGATGTATTGATTTCCATTTTCTACTTCCTCAAAAACTTCTCGTCTGAGGTAAGAAATTTTCCATTTTCATCGCTTGCCTTAAATGAAATGGCGGCAATCATTGCTTTGTAGATTAAATTGTATGGCTTATTGAGTTTGATGGCTGCATTGATTGGCCCAACTAATGGGTCTTCAGGTTTTAATTTTCGGTACAGCTGGCTTTCAACTCCACTTTTAACAAAGGACTCACATTTCTTTAACTGCTTCAAAAAATGCCAGAATATTTTCTTCCGGAGTATCGTCCTGCACGTTATGAGCCGGGACGATAAAATAACCGTCATTTTCTATAACCATCAATAGTTTATTCTACAAATCTTACCAGCTGAATTGGACCTATCAAACCTGAAGGTTTCAGGGGTTTGTCCTTGTCAAGGAAGTCGGAAACTGGTGATGAAGTCCATACGGTTTGCGCTTTCCCGTATTCGATAAAATCACCGATTATCCGGTTCCGGTACTCATTTCCAACTGTAAGCTGTAACGTGTTTTGTTCTTTAAGCAGTTTAGTAACCTCAAACTCAGTATTTGGATACCAGACTGTTCCTAGAAAAGTTCCATTCAGGGTTACGCTGGCAGTAGCTCCAACTTTTCCCAAATCCAGCATTATTTTGCCGCTTGAATTCAGATATGAAGCAGGGCTTTTGAAGGTCAGACTGTAGTTGGAAAATCCCGAGAAGTATTTGATATCCAGGTTATCATAATCCGTTAATGATTTAAGACTCGTGATATTTATGGACTCGATCTCCCCATATCCCCGAGTATCAAAACTAATGGTTCCTTTAAAATCAGTAATCTCAATAGATTCTTTCTTTTTAATCTCCGGATTCAGCGGTTTTCCATCTCCCTTTTCAAAGACAAAAATCCTGGATTCTCGCGGTCCAAAGATGAAAGGAATTTTGATTCTGCCATCCTCCGTTTTGGTATAGGTGACCGGTGTGATTGAACCATCTTTAGGATTGTATTCCTTAACAGTCGAATTCACCGAACGGAAATACAAGTCGCGGACATTCTCCTTGTCAAGCTGATTGAATACAAAGTACAAATCCTTGTCGGACAAAACTCTGTGGGTATATAAAAATGTTGCTGTGTCAGAACTTAGAGTTTCAAAATCGGGTTTCAGATTGATTTTATTCAATACTGTTTTCATAGGCTCGCCCCAATAGATTTTGCCTTTGCCGTAATTGTTTTCTTTAACACTTTTCCCATCGACTTTACCCCAGATTTTATCAACCAATTCACTGAACTTTGCGCCATCATTTTTGACTCCAGTCATCGACAGTATTCTGGTGGGTTTTGGACCATATACTACAAGACCATCTTTAACCAGTTCTTCCAAACGCTGCAGCGTAAGCAATTCCATTCCCATATTTTCGGGTAAGGTAAGGAGAGAGAAAGAAACATTGCCAAAAGACAGTTTGCCATCTTTTATGGCCATTTTATTTTTCAGAATATCGTAGTTGCAAACATGAACCTGATAACCATTGGGAACATTTACCGCATTGCCGGCTTCAAGGTATTGTGGCAACTGATCCCCCACATAATACAGCACATCTGCCTGCATCTGTCCTTGCTGCAACATGTATTGAATCCTCGCTTGATACTCCATCCATGAACTTGCAAAATTGAACCAGGTATTGTTTCGGTTAAAATGAGAACCAAATCCGCCAAGTGTCATTCCGGGAACTTTATCAGTAGGTTGGTGCACGTTGCTGTGCAATATCAATTGATTTATGCCCGAGCAATAGGCTCTGTCGCCGTAGGGTTTTAATTCCCAGGGAGATTCGCTGTAATGAGCCATACCGGTATACGCTTCAGACCCAAAAACTTTTTTATCATAAAACAAAGCAGCACTTGCAGGAAAGTCGATGTTGACATTTTTAGAAGCATTGTATTCCAGAAGTGTGGTATTGCGATTGGTTCCCGTCCAGTATTCGAACATGGGCATATCGGCATACTGATTTGTTTTGAGCACATCCAAGGGCGGATATCCCGATCCGCCATAAATGACTTCAGCATGAAGTTCCAACTTGTTCTGATGACAAAGCTCACTGAATTTTTTGTAATAATTCTGCTGGATCAGGTCAGCGATAGTCGTGCGGAAATCGAATAAAAAGGCTTCAGTCGTTGATGCATCGGTAACCAATTCGCCGCATAAAGCAGGAATGAATTTTGTGATGTTATATCCTCTGCGGACTTCAAATTCCTGAGGCAAATGCAGTGTCCAGTTTTGTAGGGCACATTCCCAACTATCGATCAGAATAAATTTGAAAGTGTTGCCTGCCATTTCTCCAGCTTTATCAATCAGTTTTTGTGGGTACTGACTAAAATGGTATTCAACATCACCGGCATCCATTTTATCGCATTCCAGGCCTTCTCCTTCTTTTGTTGCTGGGCCATTCCTTGCTCCTGTTGAAGTGTAACCGAAACGGATAATTGTCCATTGCCCAGCTGGTGCATCCCAATTAATCGTACCGCTGGCATCCATTTTATCGGTTATATCCAGGATTTTGCTTTCGTCAATAGCACCTTTAGAGGTTCCGGAATTTTCGAAAGCGGATTTGTCGCCGGCTTTCACCATTACTGTTTTTTCCTGGTGAAATTGGATACCCGGATTGTAGGACGGGAATTCATCTTTTTTTAGCAATTCAACCTCTGCAAGTGTTAATGGCAACCACGAATCTGAATATCCGAAATCTTTAATTTCTAATTTGTAGTATTTGGATTTTGTTGTTGGAATCTGAATTTGTTTGATCTCATTAAGTCCTTTCACCCCAAATTCAAGAATATTTTTATAGTCTTTCCCATTAGAGGAGGAAGACAGCACATATTTCATCTCAAAATCGTTTGGGTTGCCCCAGGTGAATTCTTTCCGTGGCAATAAGATGATTTTCCCTGCTTCGAATTCATCCGAAAACTGAAAAGTGATGAAATTTCCTCTATTCAGCTTCACTGCGCTTATGGGGCTACCATCGGACAACGCAGGCGCATTAAGCGTATCATTTAGTTTTATCGCCGGGTTTGCCAATTGAAACGAATTAACATTGCTTACTAATGGATAGGCAACTACAGCCACATCCTGATAAAAATTCTCTCTTTTGAATGGCTCAGTAAGCTGCATAGAAATCCTTTTCCCGCCTGCAACATTTGACTTGGACCAGGTAAACATCTTCATTGATTTTTCTGCAGTAATCCATGGACCGCCGCTCGAACTCCAGCCATCGCAGTTATGCGTTCCAATGGTAATTCCTAATCTTTTAGCTTCGGTTAGCGCCCAGGTGAACATGCCATACCATTCGTCGGTGGCAAACCGCACCTTTTTTACGCCAAAATCCTTGTCTTTAAACAAACCTACATTAAGAATGGTAGCCTCGGAAATTCCCTGTGCTTTCATCATTTCCAGGTCTTTGGTTATGCCTTCCCGGGTGATTCCCCCGTCGAGCCAGTGCCACCAGGCATGAACTTTTGCCGATTGGGGTGGATTTTGGAAATAAGAATCCTGGAAAGAACTTTGGGTTGGGGAAAAACAAAATTGAGTTAATATGGATAAAGTGGCTAACAGAAGGCCTGATTTTTTCATTTTGGTTTATTTAGGCAGTTATAATTACTGTACGAATTGACTAATTCCGTGTAACTTTTATTAGCGTTACTCCATGAGATAAAACGGAAGTTTCGAATGAATTATCAAACGAGCCAAGATCTTTCTGCCTCCATACATCATGCACGGTTTGCATTCCCGAAAGACCAGCCTTTGTCCAGTCAACTGAAATTTTCATTTCATTTTTACTCAGGTTAAACAGCCCAATGGCTTTACTTCCATCTTCAAGTTCTTTCACCCAAACCTGATATTCAGGAGTTTTAACTACCGGCATTGCTGATTTTCCCAATGGATCCTGATCAATATCAATTACTTCGTCGTTAGTGAGTAAGTTCATGGTAAAATCGTCGAGACGTGTCAGATCGCAGCCCATCAGTAGCGGCGCTGACAACAGTGCCCACAAACTGATATGTGTGTATTGTTCACTTGCTGTGAGTCGTGAAGGATGTAATTTGGGACCCCAGCCTACCCAGCCAACTACAAGCATATCGGGATCGTTCCAATTACCAGGTTTGGAAAAAGGTGCAGGTGTATATTGTCTGAAACCTATGCCACTCAGGCTTTCCCAAGTATCTTCAATGTCGCCGGTAGTACGCCAGAGGTTGCCGTTTACGCTGCCGCCCCATTTCCACACGTCGCCCATTCCATATTGACAAAGGCTGTAAACAATGTCGCGGGGTTGTTTTTGTAAGCACTCACCCATTAGGATATAAGGCTTTTTTTGCTCCTCCAGACTGTTCTGATCAGGGCAAACCTCGGAATATGAACACCAATCGTATTTCAGGTAATCGATACCCCAGTTTGCGTAGGTTGTTGCATCCTGCATTTCGTGCTGATAGCTTCCCAGGTAACCTCCACAGGTTCGGGGACCGGGCGAACTGTAAATCCCGAAGCGAAGGCCTTTGCTATGAACATAATCGGAAGTTGCTTTTATATCGGGGAATTTTTCATTGGTAAGTATTTCACCGTTTTTTCCACGTTCCGGTGCTTCCCATCCATCGTCGATATTTACAAAGGTGTAACCGTGATCGGCCAACCCGCTGCTGATAAATACGTCGGCCGAAGCTTTCACTTTTTCATTATCTACAGCCAGTCCCCATACATTCCAGCTGTTCCATCCCATGGGAGGAGTAAGAGCCAACTTGTCACCAATTACGATTCGCAAATCCCGTTTAGCCTCACCCTTCTCATTTTTAGCGCTTAAAGTAACAGTATACTCGCCGGCTTTTTCAACTTTGCCCGTAATAATTCCGGTTGCTGCATCAAGAACGAGTGCTTCGGGGAGGTTAAGTGCCGTAAAAGTCATAGGACGAACTCCGGTAGCCGGAATTCTGAATAAGAATATCGAACCGGGATGAGCGCCAAATACTCTGGCACCATTTATACGAGGAGTTTCAGCCGGTTTGGGAGTCAGGATATAAGGGAAATCCTGAGATTGAATTATTTTGCTTTTCCCTTTGGATTCGGTGAAGGTGTATTTTGCAACTAACCTCGCCCCATTTACATCATCGAAATCGAAACTCAATGTATCTGTTGCCCCGATTTCTAGTTTCAGATCCGTACTTTTTGTCAGGTATTGTTTTTGTGTATTGGCATCATCGACACTCACTTCTATTTTACCGGAAATGGAAGTAAAACTACTTATATTACTGATTATTATCTTTTTGGAATATTTCCCATTATTCAGTTGTAGCCCTGACTTTACATCGTCGATAATCAGGTAATCTTTTAAACCACGCAGAGAAACAAACATTTTGGCGATGCTGAATCCGCCGCCGCCGCCATGATCGTAAACCCGCACTGATATTGTATTTTCCCGATCCCATAATATACGTTTATCGTTCGCCGGAATAATATACAAACGTGATTTTGAATATGCCGATTCGCCCTTATGAAATTTGGTTGTATCGCCATCATTAACCAGGATTCCGTTTTTTCCCAAAAGATGGCCATTCAGATAGGTTTCGTCATAATCGTCGATTTTTCCCAGATTTATATCCAGCGAATCTTTAAAGAAGACCTGTTTCAGCATTTGTTCAGGAAGCTTAAAAGTTTTGCGGTACCAAGCATACCCGTCGTAACCGGGATAACCCTGCGATTCCCAGATTTGACCTGCCACCAGAGTGTCCCATGTGGCATCATTGTATTCGGGCATTGCCCAGCCGAGGCTGTCGCCGGTTTTAAACTTCCATTCCGAAAGATCGATTACTTCAGGAACTGATATGGGTGTGCACGACCAAAGCGCGACAACAAAAATAAAAAAGGCAGGAATGATAAACTTTTTCATGTGATAAAGCGGTTAAGGTTAGTGAATGTTTTTTTAAAATTCTTTCCGGTGATTTGATATTAATTACTCAACTTTAATAACACAAGTTGCCGTTGGGAGTCCATTGGTTTTGGCCGTTATCCTGATATCTCCTTTTTCCCTTTCTGACCTTATAACCAGAAGGCATTTCCCTTGGTAGGTTGTTCTGGAATTGCTTTGGTACAATTCGTTGCTGTATGTGTCGCCGTTACAAACTCCGGCATTATACCCGGCGCCCTTTACTTCAAAATCAACCAATGCATCGGCATCAGGCACGGTAATTCCTTTATCATCAACAAACCTGATTTTAATATACGATAAGTCCAATCCATCAGCTTTTATGGCTGACCGGTCGGGTTCCAACACTAATTTAACAACTTTTCCGGCAGTAACTAATTCGTGCTGGTCGACAACTTTACCTTTGTTACGTCCTATGGCTTTCAACGAGCCTTTTTCGTATGACACTAACCAGGTTATCACTGAATCCTGATTGGTTTTTAAAAGCTGACGCCCTTGAGATTTTCCATTTACCAGAAGCTCAACTTCCTCGCAATTTGTGAAGGTTTGTATTTTAACCGTTTTAAATTTCTCCCAGTTCCAGTGCGCAGCCATTGGATACCAACTCCAGCTTTTACCCGAATAATTGCGGTTCCATTTATTTACAACCGCGGTATCCTGTTCGAACACCATGGCCCTTACCATAGGCTTTTTTGAAAAATAGGATTGGTGAAGATAGCCGAGCGGAGTCAATTCGTCGGAAAGATCATAGAATGCCCTGGCCCATGTTTTGGTTGGCCATAAGGATTCGCCCAGGTAATCCATGGCACTCCAGTAATAATATCCGGCAACATAAGAGGTATCCATTTCCTGCCAGGCAATTTTCCTTCGTTTAAAATCAGAGAGGTTGGTACCTGTTTCAGAAGCGATAAAAGTCAACTGTGGATAATTCTCATGGTCACGTTCAAAAAAGTGCTGGGTATAATTGCAACTAACCACATCCATGTTGAAAGCCATAGGTGGAGGAGCACTCTGCATGAAGGTTTCGAATCTGGGATAGTTTTCCCATTCCACATACCAGCCAGAGTTGCGACTTGGAAACAGAGCGACAGTAACCTTGCGCGAAGGATCATACTTTTTCACTTCACCGATAAGGTATTTCAGTCGGGTAACTCCATAATCGGGATTATCGGACTGGGTCTCGAACTTTGCTTCGAATTCGCCGAACTGACTATTTACTTCATTTCCCACGCTCCAGATATAGACCGAAGGATGATTACGATCGCGCTTTACAAAGCTTTCAATATCTTTTGCGGCACCGTCCATAAAGGAAATTACTCCTCCGTAATACTGAGATGTCCATTTATCGTAAGCTTCGTCGAAAACAAGTATGCCCATTTTGTCGCATAAACTGAGCAAAACGGGTGCATGAGGGTTGTGACTTAATCGCACCGAGTTACAGCCCATATCTTTTAATAGCTGAAGTCTTCGCTCGTAACCACGGGCATGCGCGGCAGACCCGATGCATCCAAGGTCGTGATGGATATCACCTCCAACTGCAATAACTTTTCTACCGTTAAGCAACAGACCTTTATCTGGCGAAAATGCAATTTCACGGATTCCGAAACTGGTTTCATATTTGTCGCAAAGTGTTTCCGAAATATAAACTTTTGAAACAGCTTTGTACAAATTGGGTGCTTGCAGATCCCAAAGAGCCGGTTTGGGAACTACAATTTCCTGATGAAAAACATATTTGCCGTTTTTCATAACTGGAACTGTGGCTTTTGCTGAAGCGATCATCTTTCCTTCCGGATCCAGAATTTCGGTAAGCAAAGTTGCCTTTTTCAAAGTGTCGTAGGAATTAGAAACTTCGGTTTCAATGCTAACAGTGGCCTTACTGGTCGTAATAACTGGAGTAGTAATATACGTTCCATAAAGCGGAATACTGAGCCTATCGACAATATTCAGCCACACATCGCGGTAAATACCTTCGCCGGTATACCAGCGGGATGTTTCCTTTGTGGTGTTATCGTAATAAACCTCGATTAAATTTTGCTTATCAAAAAACACATAAGGCGTCAGGTTGTATTCGAAACCGATATAGCCGTTTAATTGCTGGCCAAGATATTTCCCATTAATCCATACCTGGGCATCGCGGTACACGCCGTCGAATTGAATCAAAACCATTTTACTCTTTGCTTCAACGGGCAAGGCGAATGATTTCCTGTACATGCCGCAAGATAAAGGAAGCCAGCCGTTTGCACTCGTGGAATTTTCCTTTGAGAAACTACCATAAATAGCCGCATCGTGAGGCAATTGTACCGTTTTCCATTCGCTGTCTGAATTGATAGGACCTTGCTTAAATTGCCAATCGAAATTAAATTGCGAGGTATGTCGGCCCTGTGACCAGGCATTTCCCGAATAGCTACAAAAAGCTATTAAAGCAATCCAAAACACTTGTTTCATACTATTGATTTTAATTAGTTAAAGCTATTCTTTTTATCAACCTTATATCAGATTTAGTTTGGGAATTATCCGTCTATTTCATCTCAATTTTCACAACCGTATCGTATTCAACAGGTTTCTGAGGTGAACTTCCAACGTTAATAAACAGGTTGCCGGGTTCGTTATTTCCCCACCAAGATTTCTGAAACGAAAGTTCTCCACCCGATTTAAGGAGATAAATGTTTTTTACCTTGTCGCCGTCAACTCCTTTGGCGTTCAATTGTCCCAGGTTTGGATTCATCCAGTGGGCATAAATTGTATTTCCTTTTTGGGTATATCGTCCCCAATCTGGTTTTGCTAAATTGGATGCTCCACAGCCATAAACGCTCTCGCCATTCGTAGTCATCCATTTACCCACTTCAGTGAGAATATCTATACTTTCCTGAGGAATTTTCCCACGGGCATCAGGACCAACATTAAGCAATAAGTTGCCGTTTTTACTCACGCAATTCACAAGGGTTTGGACTATTAATTCAGGGGATTTCCAGTTGTGGTCCTGTTCGGTGTAACCCCAACCACCATTCAGGGTCAGGCAGGTTTCCCATGGAATTGGACTGTTGTATTTGTCGAAAAGTGGTGCATCAGGAATTCCTTGTTCAGGGCTTTCAAAATCGCCGATTGGTTTTAGCATCCTGCCCTTTGTTGAAGTACCTTCGTTGACAGAAAGCCGGTTATCCAGAATGATATCAGGCTGATATTTACGAATCATCGAAACCAGTTCGGAAGCTTTCCATTTTTCGCCACTATATTCGTCGAACGAATAATCGAACCACATGATGTCAAGTTGGCCATAGTTTTTAACCAGTTCCTCAACTTGTCCATGCATGTATTTCAGGTAATTATCCCAGTTAAAAGTGCGTTTAGCGTATTCTTTATCGCCGCGCTGTGGGTGATTGCCCACATTGGGATAGTCGGGATGATGCCAGTCGATAAGTGAATAATACAAACCAACTTTCAATCCTTCAGCACGGAAAGCATCCAGAAACTCGCGAACCAGATCGCGTCCTCCGAAGTTATTACTGAGTTTGTAATCGGTGAGTTTACTGTCGAACATACAGAAACCATCGTGGTGTTTGGCGGTTAAAACGGCATATTTCATTCCGGCAGCTTTAGCAGTTTTTGCCCATGCTTTGGCGTCGAAATCTTTTGGATTAAACTCATCCACATATTTCTGGTAGGTTTCAGTGGTTAAACGCTCATCTGATTTTACCCACTCGCCACGCGCCGGAACAGCATACGCACCAAAATGGATAAACATTCCGAATCGCGCATCACGCCACCATTGGGTGCGGTTCATTACCTGCTGGTAATTGGCGGTGTAGTCTTTTGAAGGTGTTTCCTGGGCAAATGTGGTGCTGACAGTTCCAAGAAGCAAAGCCAGCCATAGTAAGAATAGATTTTTCATTTATTAATTTGTAAAGTTGTTTATCTGAGCATTTTGTTTTTTATAAAAATAGAGAAAGAAAATATAAAAACAGGCTTTTGATTGTCTTACTCAAATAATTCATTTTCATAAAATATTATTGAATAATTGGTTCACAAACTACCCTAAACCCAATCCCTCTAAAATCGGAGTACCACCAAATGCTCTTGGGTTGCTGTGGGTCGGTTTTCAACCAGGCTTCATTTCGTGTAAAATCGCGAGATGCACAACGTAAATCAGCAGCATCGGAAGCATAATTTCCACCTCGAATCACATACTCATCCCCTTTGGTTACCAATGGATTTTTCACCTGATTGCCCGAAGTTGAATAAGCATCGGCAGCATATTTATCGGCACAATATTCCATCACATTGCCGAGCATATTTTTCAACCCGAAAGGATTGGCTTTAACTGCGCCGGGTTCCTGTGTCTTGTTTGTGCTGTTTTTACTGTAAATTACATAGTTGCCAATACTATCGGTTGAAGCACTTATGAACTTTCGCAAGAAACCTTTGTCGGAGAATTTGCCCGGTTCGCCCTCGAAAAAATAAGGCGTTTCTGTTCCGCCGCGGGCACTATATTCCCACTCGGCTTCAGTTGGTAAACGGTAATTCTTGCCTGTTTTCTTCGAAAGCCATAAACAAAAAATTTCAGCTCCATAATGGGTCATGGTAATAGCCGGACGATTTCCTCCGCCCCAACCTTGTTCAGGGTTTCCGTAAGGTGGAGTTGCGCCTGAAATGGCATCGACATTGGGATTGTTGTTATTGGCAAAGACTTGTACCGGGGGAATTCGCCCTTCGGACATAGTATTTTCGAAAAACGACCAATACTGTTCCCAGGTAACTTCAACTTCAGACATGAAAAAAGGACTAACAGCCACCGTTCGCACCGGAGCTTCATCTTCCTTATGAAAAGCTTCTTTTTCTGTGCTTCCCATTTTGAATGAACCACCGGGAATGGTTTTCATACTTATTGTAACCATCGTTCCGGGAATCGTTTCAGTAAAATCAGAGAACGAAGTGATTCTTGCCGGTTCTTTGAAAAATTTGGTGGTATCGACCGACCCTTTTCGTTTTGCTCCAATCCCTTCGAACTTCCCATGTTTGTAATTGGGATTTGCATGGCCGGCATCCAGATGGCAACTGATACATTGCAAATCCAGTTTTTCCACTTTGTTTTCGTAATAAAGATGGGCAGTTATACCATCGGGTGTAACTCCTTTGGGGTATAGATTCTGGTGACAATCGACACATGAAGCATTCGGAATGTACTTCACCGCATTTTCTAACAACGATTTTTCTTCCCAATTAATATCGGCGCTATCTTTGGTTATATATCCCCAAACGTCGCGAACACCCAGCTTTGCTTTTGCTGAATAATGCGCCCATGTTTGTTCCTGAGGCGGCAAATGGCAAGAAACACAGTGAACTTTTACGCCGCTTGAGTTATTTACATGGATCGATTTCGTCCAACTCTCTTCGGCATGTGGGTGCATGTGGCACTTCATGCAAGATTTATCGGTTGAAAAATAAACCGAAGTTTTGTAAATCGACCCTAGAAAAATCAAACCAACTATAAATCCACTTATTAGCAAAACAGAAGTTTTTCTCAGGAAATCAGTTGGCATAGGTCTATTGTTATTTAATTTATATTTCAAAATCAACAGATGTAAATTGAATCATTCCAAAACTTCTATTTAATCACTATTTTTTCTGTATCACTTCTATTTCCATTTTTAACGGCAAGGATATATAAGCCTTTTTTGAAATTTCGTACATCAATGAATGAATCACCATTATTGAGTTTCAGCTCCTGACTTACAATTTTACCATCAATGGATGTTATAGAAATCACAGAGTTAATTGGTGCATTTTTGATGGTAATGAAGCTAGAAGCCGGATTTGGGTATATCTCTAATTTGCTGTATGAGACTTCTGAAATCGAAGTCCAAGAGTCAAAAGTGCCATAAACTTCAGCCGAAATTAGCGAGACTCCGCTGGTTGACGATCTCGCATTAACAGTTAACCTCAGATAACGCCCTTTTTGAATTAATCCAGCAAGTTCGTCAATAGCACCATTTTGCGCTGTAAGTTTTTTAATGGTAGAAAACAACACTCCATCCGTTGAAATTTCAAGCAAATAATCCTTTGCATAATTAGTTGACCAGGTTAATTTTATACTATTCAAAGTGTACACTGCGCCGAAGTCAATTGTAATCCATGGATTAAGATCGGTTGAGATGCTACGCCATTGAGTTGTTGCAGACCCGTCAACTGCTTTGGCTCCCGAGTAGAATGTTGAATAATCCGAACTTGTAGTAATTGCCTTATTTAATGCAATATCATTTAAAGTTGAGACCATTATTGAATTCGAAGTAGCACTCCAATTACCTGCAGCATCGCGAGCTTTAACAGTAAATTCAAAACTCGTGCTTGCAGTTAATCCTTTAACAGCAAGTGATGTTGTGATTGTTTTTCCTACAGAAATTCCATCTTTAAATACTTCATAACCTGTAACTCCAATATTGTCAGAAGAAGCGATCCATGTCAATGTAAATCCGCTGGCAGTTATACCAGTTGCTGCTAATGATGTAGGAACTTCAGGAGAAATAACATCGGGGTTTTGTCCTAATTTAGCCATGCCAAACAAAGTTGGACTGGTCCAGGTACTACCATTATTGTTATTCCAAACGAGAATTGCATCTTCATTTCCTCCATCATCGTCGGCCACAATTACATCAATACCGAGTTTCCATCCACTTTCGGGAATGATGCCTAAAGTAGCAAACGGTATTTTGGCTTCGAGTCTGTAACCACCATCAACTGTCACATTTGAAAGTACAATATTAGCAATCGCATTCTTATGCGTTTCAGTGAATTTTGTTGCCCCCGGGCGAATATAGTACTGATAATCGCGATCGGTAAATGCTGTTGAACGGTCACCATCAGCATCAATAAAAATTTCAATACGGTCATCAAGATACCATTCCGGGCCATTTACTATAATTGTGTCATCCTTAACATCAACAAAAAAGTACAAATTAGCATTATCGTAAACGGCAGTCCATGTGGCATTTAAATCATCGATATTGGAAATAGAACCAGTTACCAAATTGCCAACGTTGTAATCAGATCCCGTCCATGATAGTTCTTTTGTGCCATCAATAATTGGTGCTAATTCTGTAAATGGAATTAGAGCATCAAATTCTAAGGTCTTAACTTTAAGCTCAGTACTTGCATCTGAAATATTTCCAGCATTATCAACTGCTTTGATAGTTAATGAGTAAGTAGAATCAGGCTTAAGTCCAATAAAATCAAACGAAGTCGAATCAGAACTTCCAAGATAGTTCGAGCCATTGAAAAGCGCATAAAAATTCACCTTAATATTATCGGTAGAAGCAATCCATTTCAGATTAAAACGATTTGATTTAATGGAACTTGCAACCAATTCTTGGGGAACTGAAGGTACTTCATTATCAACTTCTCCCAATTGGTCTTTTTTCCAAAAATAACCTTTGCTCATAGCATCATTTTTCAGTTTATTGAAATTGGCATACCAGCCTTCAGCGGAATTATCAGGGTGCGAAACAGCCCATATCCACCAGCCAAGTCCTAAGCGTTCATGTGTTTGAACCTGAAACTGTTCGCCATCCAAACTAACTTCCGAATTAAGGCTATTCACCACTCCTTCAGGCCAATTCACCTCAGTTGACATAGCCGGATAAGCCCGGTGAATGGCACGCATGGGTACAGAACTTTTAGCAAATGTATTAGTAGCGTTGTCCCAACCCAAATAATAGGTATGATATCCGACTGCCGTTTTGCTCCAATCAACAGGTCCAACAAGCGATTCGAACCTTACAACACCTTTAATAAAATCGTTGTTTGAAGAAAAGTCGCCTTCGCACGATGGAGGTGTCATAATAATTACGAAAGCATCGGCTGCTGCGTTCCTAATCAGTTTGTACATTTCCACCTGAGAGTTCATAACGGTATCGCGGTCATTCGCTACAGTAAAGGAGTTGCTTCCCGCAACAACTTCATTAGCCATTTCGAAAATTACATTCGTGCGATTTGCAAAATATGGTGCAACCACACTCCAAAATTGTAAGGCATAAGGTAAATTAACAGGACCCTTCCATGCAGTATGAAAATTTATACAGGCATACATTCCATTTACTGAAGCATGATTAACCGCTGAATCCAATACTTCCAAACAATGTTTTACCTGAACCGAATCGCTAAAATCGGTAATATCTGCAGGATTGGGAAGTGTTCCGTTTTGGCGTGCATAGACATCGAACCAAGCCTGAAACCAGATAATACGTACTGAATTTAAATTCTCATTGGCCTGATCGCGGAAAAAAGAAGCACTAATTTCCAAATCGTTGGCCTGTACAGATTTGTTTGTAATCCAGGGAGAAGCCCCACGTAGCGGAGTATTAGCATCAGTGCGCAACACTTTCAGTTTTTTAGTAGTATCTGTTGGATCCGTAATTTGCTCCACATGAATCCTTGCCCTATCGGTGGGTAACGAAACAGATTGAGCAAATAAAAATGCCTGGTTAAAAAACAATAAGGATATAGCTACCACAAAAGTGTTTTTTCTTCTTTTATAATTCCAATTTTTCATTTTGAAGATTATTTAATTGATTTAAATATTTTACAAAAAATCCGAAAACAGTTAACACGAGCAAATGTATAGTGGTAAATACTTTCTGCACCGGTGAACTACGTTACAGTTACCAATGAATTATTCTTTAATTTCTAATAAGCTTTGACGATAATGTTAATACTTTTTTATTCTAATGTCTTTAAACTGGACTTTCATTGCCGGGCCAACATGAACCTGAAGAGCCAGCAATCCCGACACCAACCGGGCTTTGTCGTAATCCCTGATTTCAGACATTACTACATCGTTTATCCGGAGTAAAATCAGGTTGTCGCGCACAATTACATGGTAGTCGTTCCACTCGTTTTCCTTATAAACTTTCAGCAATTCATCGGAGTCGCCCGTGCTTCCGGCATCTATTCGTTTTCCGTCTTCGTTAATGACCACTTTTCTTCCGCGCGGTGCCAGAACTTCGCGAAGCTTATACTCCATAATTGTTCCAACCCATACGTGATCGGCAGAAAAGTCGGCCTGAACACCCACCAACGACTCCTGGTTTTCGGCATCGGGTGTGCGTTCGAAGCTATGAAAGTAAATTCCTGAATTTCCACCATTGAGTTTGAATTTTGCTTTCAGCTCAAAATCCTTCAAATCTCCACCTTCCCAAATCAGATAATTGTTTTTATCTACATGTTCTTTATCGGTAGTTTGGCCGGTGATACAGCCATCTTCAACCGACCAGATTCTCGATTCGCCTCTCCACCCTGTTAAATCCTTTCCATTAAAAATGGAGACAAATCCTTTTTCCAAGTCAGGTTTTTGCTGCGGGATTGGCTTTACCGTGCATTTTAAATCTCCCAATGCAAACTGTGTCCCAGCCAACAGGAAAGTGAGTATTTTTGTATCGCGAAAAGAATCTCCGCTATGTCCCAATGCCGAATGAAAAACCCGCCCTTTCCCATAGTTACTAATCCAAGACAAGGGATAATCTTTATTTGGCTGTGAACCTTTATCAGCAGTTTCTTCCATGCTCAGGCTAAACAAAACCCTTACATTTTCCCGGTTTAAAACTTCAGAAAACTGGTAAATTTCATCGCGAAAAGGCAATAACCATTTGTCCTTTCCTTCAAAAGTGGCACAAATTGGGTGATTCACATCTTCAATTTTAACGGTAAGGGGACTCTTTTCGTCGTAATTCCACGAATGCTGAACTAAGTTTCCACCAATCATTTCAAGAAAGCTATTGTTTACGAGCTGTTCCGAGTCACTAACTTTTCCGCCACCAACAGATGCAGCATGAATGACGATTAAGCCTTTTCCCAATTTAACAAAGTTGATTAACGCGAGTTTTCGTTGTTCCGAAGCAGGGAATTCGCCCCAATTGTCGGACAAGGAAAAATTATTCAGGACAACAGCATCGAATTTGCTCAGGCTTTCTTGTTCAAAAACAGAAGGGTCACTGCTCACAGTTGCAGTATATGCGCCTGTTTTTGTCCCCAGCAGCTCGAATGCTTTGGAGGTGAAATCAACAGCTTCGGCATGGTAGTAACTGTTCAGACAATTAAAAACCAGCACATTTCGGGAATGTTTAGGCTTTACCGAAGCTTTGGCCGGAAGATATGGCGTTAATTGTTCAGTAATTTTATCAGTGGATTGTTGCGCTTCTGTAGTTTGGATGCTAATTGTAAGTACAATTGGAAATAGAATTGAGTAGAGTATAAGTTTCATCTGTTACATTTTTTATTTCAAGTTTCTTACCAGTCGAATTTTAGCCGAATTGCTTCCGCTGTATCCAAATTGTTTACCATTGCTGAACGATTTCACCCACACGTTCCAATCGCCAACTCGTTCCGACGACCAGTACCAATCGCGCTTGAAGCCACCAATTTTATCTTTGTTTGTGTAAAGGCATTCAAGTTCGCTTTTGGTTGGCAAACGCCATCCCTGGCCAATTGCTTTGATCTTGTCGTTTGCATCGTACCACGAAAAACTTCCTGCAATATCCTCCTTCTGCACTTCCAGTTTGCAATCGGATAGGATAATAGAAGCATCATCAGTTCTGGAATAAGCGGAAATAAAGTTCGCGTTTCCGGCAATTAAACCTATTGCTGAAATCAGCAAAATGGTTATAAAGAGTATTGATTTTCTCATTGTTAGAGTAGTTTAGAGATTAAATATTCGCATCTTTCCCTGGCCGTGGAACATCGCCTTCGCGATAAAAAGGAAGTGGTCCCATTGTTAACTTTGAGATGTCGGTTTCTTCGGGACCGTAGCGTAAATCAGACGACATCATCTCGTCCCATTTCAAGAGTTTACCTGTATAAGCGGCTTCACGCCCCATGATGGCTACCATGGTTGAGTTGGCCAAATCGAGTGCCTGATTAATTTTTTTATTGAGCCTGATTGATTCTACCAAATGAATATGTTCCTGTTCGTAAGGGTTTTTCATTGGATTCTTTTCATAATCGTAGGCCCAGAGCACCTTGCCATCATAATCCTCGATGCGAATATCCTTCTGATCATTTAAGTAGACGATTCCTTTGGTTCCAAGTATTCTTTCACCAACATTAATTTCACATCCACTCATCTGCCGGGTTGTTGCCAGCATACTTTTACCATTCTCGAAGATGTAAGTTCCGCAAAAGAAATCGAAAATATCGCCCATTTGCCGGCGTGCACA
>Ga0105047_10005958_pt1 | contig 20748 bp, 16 predicted proteins | sample MAT04_FD_78384 | JGI IMG/M metagenome (GOLD analysis project Ga0105047, IMG submission 78384) | Freshwater microbial communities from Lake Fryxell liftoff mats and glacier meltwater in Antarctica - MAT-04 (megahit assembly) | ecosystem: Environmental > Aquatic > Freshwater > Ice > Liftoff...
CTATCAGGTATGCATATACACCCGGAGAAGCTGTCTCGCCAGTATTGTTTCTCTGTCCATTCCAACCGATGTTGACGTCATCTGTGTCGAAAATTCTGTCACCCCAGCGATTCCAAATCGTAAAATTAAAGTTTCTTAATCCCACAAAACTACCTTTGGGTATGAACTCATCATTCAAGCCATCATTGTTTGGTGTAAAAGCATTGGGCATAAAAAACTTAATCAGTGGGAATATGGCTATCATAGCGGTGGCAGTATCTGAACATCCTGATGGATGTAAGACGATCTGCTGAATATTAAAAACTCCAGTATCTCTGAATGTAAAAGAAGGGTTTTGTATTAAAGATACGCCCAATGAATCAAATTTCCAAAGATAAGCCACAGCCCCTGATGACTCGTCTATAAAAGACACATTATTATTAAATAAATCGGGGGTTTCGGGTGTATAAGAAAACCCTGCAACAGGACTGGGTACAACTTTAATTAAATTTGGCCATGTTTTCGTGGTCTCACAACCTATAGGCGAAATAAGTTTTAACATGACGGTATAAGTACCTGTTTCAGTATAAATATTGGTCGGACTGAGCACATTGCTGGTATTTCCATCTCCAAATTGCCATTCAAATTTATATGAGTCGTCAATCGGTGTACTTAGGTTATCAAAAAATATATTGGCAGGCTGACACCCTGTAAAAGTATTGGGTTCAATAATAATCAAAGATGGCACCGGAAAGTAATTGACGTTTAGTATCATGGTATCTTTACACAGATTAACGTCCTCCGCAATAAGCTGCACAGCCTTTAAACCTGGTTTATCAAACTCAAAAGTAGGATTCTGCACCTGAGATATGCCTTCACTATCAAATTTCCACGTCCATTTCTGTATAGGTCCGGCTCCACTGGTAGTATTGTCTTTGAAAACTACAGGACCAGCAACACAAGTATCGTAAGCAAATTCAAAATCAGTATTTATAGAAGGATATACATTTACAGTGATAGTAGCCGTATCAGAACATTCAGAAAGCGCAGGCAAATCTTTATTTAAAATCATGGTAGCTTTATAAGAACCCAAGCCAGGAAAAGTAACGGAAACATTTCTTGAACTATAAATTTCTTTTTTGCCTTTGATGTCAAACTCCCAATAATAATTTTGAATATATCTCACATCTGTGCTAAGATTGAGGAAATCTATGGTAAATTCACCACAACTATTGACGGTATATTCGCTTTGTGTTTTAGCTGATGCTTTAAGATCCGCTGTTACCGCCACTTCGCATGTAGTCACATTAAACTGAAAGTCTCTGCGTAAGGTACCAATCAGTTTACCATTCCGATATTCTTTTACACAAACGCCCACCACGTATTGCCCAAGTATATTAGGAGCACCTTCGATAATACCTGTCTGAGCATTAATAGCTACCACTGGATTACCTGCCATAGGTCTTAAAAAGCTGAAGTTTGGGGCTAAAAACGTAACCTCATCGTAGGGCGGGATACAACCTTGAGGACTAGGCGTCACACCTGTACAAGATGTTGGTAATCCAGGCGTAGTAGCTCCATCCGTACCACCAGCAGTTAGTGGTGCACAAAATTCATACACCAGACTGTCACCATCAATATCACTGGCCGAGTGATTAAAGTTTATTGGTCGGTTGACACAGATTACAACCGGGGGAAAATTATTAAAGGTGGGACTATTATTACATGTTTTCTGGGCATCAGAAGTAATTTCAGTCGTGAATGCTGCGCCTGTGCCTCCTGGATCTACCAGATTTAAAATGGTATTGTTTCGGCAGCATCTTTGAAATGAGATCAGATAGTTTTGGTCTATTATCGGAAGTGTAATCTGAAATACATATCGTCCGCTTTGCACACCAACATCTACTGGCACAAGAACACAAGGATTATTGGTAGAAACATCTATATCCCTGATTTCCTGTACTCGTATACCAGCTATTGTCCTTACGAAAATCCAATTATTGCCCGATCCGCGATAAACTCCGAAATTTGCTGGATCATCAAAATTTGCTCCATTACTTTTACTATCACGATACATAGTAAATGTGATTTCATATCTGACTTCTTTTCTTACAGTATCAGTACTAATACATTTATACACTACATCACCACCTATTATATGAAGTGCATTTATTTCATTTACTTCAATAAAACCAAATACGATGATGGCAATAAATAATCTATGTAAAAACCGGCTGATCATTATGACTTTTTACTAAACAACAATATTGTTAGAATGAAGTTTTGAATAAATATATCGTAAATTAATTACTCTTACATTTAATTTACCAATGGGTCAAAGATATACTAACAAGAACAATTTAAACATATATTTTGAGTTTTTTATTGTCAATATTCCAATGAACGTAGGTAAAGGAGCGCCGTTTGTCGCAAAAAAGACATCTACTTCATTCAAAATGTATACTTTTACCACCCAAATAACAATAAAGAAATAAAATCATGTCTTCCACAAAGTTGAATTTCAAAACTATTGTCAACAGGTTGATACTTTTTATTAGTTTCGGTGTTATGGCCCACATTGTTTTTGTCTTATCTACCACCGAAAGAAGTTTATTGACGTATCTCACTAAGTTAAGTTTTGGGCATGTTTCTCTTATCTTGGGTCTGATGATTTTACCATGGATAGGGTATGCATTAAGAGTAGTGATGTGGTCTTCATTTCTAAAGGAAAAGATATCGTTTGCAGACGCATTGAGAGTAGTAGTAACCGCTGATTTGGCTTCAGCCTTAAGTCCAACAGCTGTAGGTGGGGCTCCGGTCAAAGCTGCGTTATTGCTCAATAGAGGGTTCAGACCGGGAAGTGTGGGATTTATGCTAAGTTATGGCATCATTGAAGATATTATCTTTTATACAACGGGGATTGTACTGGCAGGATATTTTTCATCAGGTCTTCTTTCTTCGATCGGAAAAGGAGTAGGAAGTTTTATTACGGAATACGCAGTGTATTTGTCAGCAGCTTTTTTTTTACTCCTACTCTATTTATACATGCTAAAAATGAAAAAAATACCTGTCGGTTTCAGAATTATGACCTATTTTCCTGAAAAAATAAAATTGAAGATTTATGCATTGCGAAGTAATTTTTCTCAGAGTTTAATCGATATGAAATCGAATTTTAAATTTGTATTTTCTGATGGTAAACTCAGAATGTTAATTGGCTTAACTATTTTATTTATTCAATGGATGTCAAAATTTTCTGTGCTTGTGGTGATTTTGCACGCCTTCAATATAGATTTTGAGACTGTCCAGATATATATCAGGCAATGGGTTGTATATGTCACCATGCTTTTTATACCTACACCTGGGGCATCAGGAGGTGCTGAGGCTTCTTTTCTGCTTATCTTCGGTAAAAGTATTCCATCAAACATTACTTATCTCGTTGTATCAGTGTGGCGACTTTTTACTTATTATTTTATATTGTTAACTGCAGTTTTGCTTTATACCGGTTTGACTTTGATGCTACGAAAAGAAGAAGAGGTAGTCATAGCTGTGCCTGAATCAAAATAGTGTCGACTTAAATTTTATCTAAATTTTCTTGTCGTTTACTTTATATTTTAATAGACGTTCAGACACAAATTGTTAACTTTGTCCCTATTTCACATTTGTTATGTATGATATTATTGCTAAAATAAATCAGGAATTGTCATCTTTGAAAACAAAAGGCAATTACAGGCACTTTTTACATCAGGTAAAAGATGATGCCGGCAATCCATTTATAAAATATAAAAAAGAAGGTAAATGGATCAAAGCTGTAAACTACTGCAGCAATGATTATCTTGCCATGAGTACGCACCCCGAAGTCATCAAAGCATTTATAGATTCTGGTACGAAATATGGCGTAAGTAGCGGTGGTACACGCAATATATCCGGTACCACAGATGCCCATATTTCATTAGAAAAAACACTAAGTCAATGGCATGGAAAAGAAGCAGCTTTACTATTTGGCAGTGCCTATATGGCAAACCTGACAACCTTACAAACCTTAGGTAGAAGAATACCAGAGCTGATATTTTTTTCTGATGAAAAAAACCACGCTTCCCTGATAGAAGGTATGCGTTCGGCTGGAAATCAAAAAATAGTATTTAGGCATAATGATATCAATGATCTGGAAGAAAAATTATCAATAGCTAATCCTTACGCTCCAAAGCTTGTAATTTTTGAATCCATTTATAGTATGAATGGCCAGATTGCGCCTGTAGATGCTATTATAAATATAGCCAAAAAATATAAAGCCATGACCTACATCGATGAAGTTCATGCTGTGGGAATTTATGGGTGGAAAAGTGCAGGATATTGCAATATAGACCCAAGTACAGATAAGCCCGATATCATCAATGGTACACTATCAAAGGCTATCGGAGCCTATGGAGGATATATCGCTGCTTCAACCGAGTTAGTTGATTTTGTGCGTAGTTTTGGTAGTGGATTTATATTTACTACATCATTGCCACCTTCCGTTTGCTGTGCTGCTGAAGCCAGTATTAATATCCTAAGTAAAGATGCTGAAAGAGTTAATAAAATGAAATCGCTTGTAAAAGTATTCAGAAAACTCCTTACGGATGAAGGAATCTTTTTCAAACAAAATGATTCTCATATCACCCCTATTACTATCGGAAACCCCGAAAAATGTAAATCCGTGGCAGACAAACTACTATCCAATCATTGCATCTACATACAACCTATCAACCACCCTACTGTACCAGTGGGTGATGAATGTCTGAGAGTTATTATCACTGCAGCTCACAACGAGGAACAGATTCATCAACTGGCAAAGAGCCTGAAAGTATGCATATATGGATAAACTGAAAATCGTATGCCGTGCGAGTAAGTTGAGTATGATCCAGGCCGACATCGTTAAATCCAAAATTATCGAAATCTATCCGGAGATCGAAGTCCTGATAGAAGGTATCAGCAGTCGAGGCGACAGATTGCCGGATCAACCCCTTTCATCATTGGGGGGAATGGATTTTTTTACTGCCGATATATTCCAGGAATTACAACAAGGAAATGCAGATATTGCTGTCCACTCCTTAAAAGATATGAGCTCCGAGCATTTTTTTAGTCATGAAGCATATGCTGTTATTGAGCGAGATGATCAGAGAGATGTAGCAATTTTTAATGAAAACATTTTAGATAAAATAAAAAATGGAAATGAAATAGTCATCGGAACTTCTTCGCCGAGACGTGAAGAAATGGTAATTAAGTTTCTTAAAAAAGCATTGCCACAATTACAAGCTAAAATACGTATTATCACATCATCTATACGTGGAAATGTAGATACCAGGCTACAAAAACTGGATAGCGGAAGTTATGATGGAATCATATTGGCCACCGCGGGGCTCAATAGGCTACTGACTTTTGGTGATGAGAGTGGAGCGTTAAGTACCTTGTTGGGTGCAAAAAAAATCATGATTCTGCCTCTCATCGAATGTACTCCGGCACCATGTCAAGGTATGATCGTAGCAGAAGCCAATCCCAACAATAAACATATCTCTTCCCTACTAAATAAAATATCGGACAATCATCTGATGCAAACTGCCATCAATGAAAAATCAAAAGCGCGGACATTTGGCTCCGGATGCAGTCAGAAATTCGGTGTAACGACTATCTCAACTAAATATGGTGATCACGTCTATGCAGCTGGTCTTGATGCGCAAGGAAATGCCATCAGCGAATGGACCAATATACCTAAATCTAATAATGATTTATCCAATATCTTTGCCACCAATGAAGTTATGAAAGACTTTTTTGACTATCAATGGTCGGACATAAATCAAGAACACAATTCAAATCATATTTTTGTGGCTAATCCAAAAATCGCTCAAAATCGAGATATTCTGCCTTCTTTAAAAAATAAAACGATCTGGGCAGCAGGTAGCAAAACATGGTACGATCTTGCTAAAGCAGGTATTTGGGTGACTGGTTCGACAGATGGAATGGGATTTGAATATTTGGAGTCGATTCTGAAAATTTCACTCATTCAAGCTGAACTTAAAGATATCACGATATTAACCCATCATAATGGTGCCCGAAGATGGCAACTAAAAGGAATAAACGCTGTTGGATACTATGATCTTATTCCCAAAAATAATGCAGATGTCATAAATGCTATCAAAGAAGCAGATATGATATTCTGGAGTAGTTATAGTCAATTTAAAGTATACCATGTCTATGCAAAAGAAAGTATGATTCACAGTTGTGCTGGTGGAGAGACAGCGACAATGATGATAGAATCAGGTACAAAACCAATCATTTTTCCCACTATAAAATCATTTGAACAATGGAGAGCAGGTATCCGATGAATCAACGAAGACTGAGGTCGAGTACGCAAATGCGGGAATTGACGTCTACGGTGGTTTTGAATCATAAGAAGTTCATACAACCATTGTTTGTGGATGAAAGCCTTTCGGAAAGAAAAATGATCATAGGCATGGGAGATGTTTATTCTGATAGCGTTGCAACGGTATTAGATACGATAGCTTCTGATTTAAAAAATGGTATTTCAAAATTCTTATTATTTCCAGTACCGGGATCTAAATCTGAGGACGAGTTTAATTTTAGTTTTGCAGCTTCCGTAGTCAGACAAATTAAAAATACTTTTGGAGACAATATATGGCTGGCCAGTGACTTATGTCTGTGCAGTTATACATCACACGGACACTGTGGCATATTAAACCATGATCATTCACAATTACTTAATTATGAGACAGTCAGCCTCTTAAAAGATTATGCATGGGCTTTAGCAGATGCCGGTGTGGATTGCATTGCACCGAGTGATATGACGGACGGTCGGATACGGTGTATCAGAAGACATCTGGATGATTCAGGTTATGATCAGGTAAGTATCATGAGTTATGCAGCTAAATTTAGTTCCCAATACTACGGTCCTTTTCGCGATGCGTGCCACTCATCACCCAATACGCATGGACTGAAAAACAGAAAAACTTATCAGATATCTCCACTAAACTTGAATGATGCTATAGCCAGTGCAGTCAGGGATGCAGAAGAAGGTGCGGACATTTTGATGGTAAAACCAGCTGGATTATACACAGATATCATTTCAACCCTCTCAAAAAAAATACGTAAACCCATAGCTGCCTATCATGTAAGTGGCGAATATGCCTCAATAGAGCTTATGGCAGGGGCTGGTCTGCTCGATAAAGAAGCGGCTCATCTGGAAACCTGGACTGCCCTGGTCCGAAGTGGAGCTGATATTATCATTTCTTATGCATCGAGGCATGCGAAAGAGTGGATTGGGAGAATGGAGGTATAAGATTTTAAGTTAACCATTATATCAAATGCAGCTCAATTAATGTGTTTTATAAATAATACACCACTTTTGTTTTAGAAGCATACAATTTATAAAACTTATCAATCTTTTGACAAAATGCAATAATGAAGTATTTAAAAACTATTTTATTACTTACTATTTTTCAATTGGACAAGCACAAAATAATATAATGACAAAAAATCAAAATTTGGAAATTCCAAAATTAACCTTTGACATAAACGGAGAATTAATAGTTACTGCATCACCAAATTCCTCAAAACACGATTTTGACTTTTACCAAGGCAAATGGAAATTGAGTAATAAAAAACTAAAAACTCGTTTAAATAATTGTAACGAATGGACAGAATTTGAATCTACCCAAGAAATGTATTTGATACTTAATGGTCTTGGAAATGTGGACAATTTTCTTGCAACATTTGACGGTGTTCCTTTTGAAGGAATGACAGTTAGACTTTTCAATCCAAAAACTAAACTTTGGAGTCTTTATTGGGCTGATTCCAACGAAGGAAAATTTGACCCACCAGTTGTTGGGTCTTTTGAAAATAATGTTGCACACTTTTTCACAAAAGACACTTTTAACGACAAAAAAGTACACGTTGTTTTTCGTTGGGATGCAAGAGACAAAGACAATCCAGTTTGGAGTCAGGCATTTTCAGACGACAGTGGAAAAACGTGGGAATGGAATTGGTATATGTATTTTAGTAAAATTGCAAAAAACTAAATTAAAACCGACTACCATAAAAAACAACGGCCAGTTAACAACTAAGTTTTCGTCCCCATAAAACGGGGCAGGCTATGTCCAACGTACAACTTGTCTCGCCTTACGTGAAGCGATGAATTGATAAATCGTAGACACCAAAGATATAAAATAGGCTGCAAAACCTATTTGAACCTACCTTCTTGTGGAGTCAGACAGGCAGAATCTTAAGATGCCCACCTGAAGCCGGATAGACTTGGCCAAGCTATTACTACAGTATAAAATCTGATGCCTACGTGGAAAAAAATGGAATTCTATTGGATATATAGACAAGAGTTTTGTTTATAACTTCTCCTTTGTGATAGGCTCGCAAAGGCAAAGATTTTGATTTTTTGTAGCCTGATGTGTAGAAATGAATAAACGCTGCAAATCCTGCGCAATTGTAAAACAGACGTTGGTCTAATTTCTAAACTCACTGACATTATTGAAGTTTATATTATCGAAGAAATAATAAGCCATTTTGCAAATACTTCTTAAAGCCAAGAAATTTTGGGATAAATATTTCATAAGATTTTTTAAACCTGATAATATTCATCTTCCTAAAGTTAACACCATTGTAAGGACTTTCATATATTAAATTATAATGAATATATTGCATCTATGTTAGAGCAGTATAGCCAACTAATCCTGACAACACGATGAGATCGTTCCTGCCGCTACTGTATTATTAGTGTTTTCATCTATCAGGATAAAGATTCCTGCGCTTCTATTTTGGTCAAAAGTATCGGCAGCTATAGGTTCAGCTGTGCGTATTTTGACCTTGCAAATTTCATTCAAAGCTATATTTTCGGTATTCATATATTCTGGCATATTGGTGTGAATATCTATCTTGTGTAAGATCTCACTTATTTTTGCTTTTGTCGTTTGGCTAAGGTGTTGAATGATTAGCTTTTGACCCAATCGGAAAGCATTGTTATCCATCCAACATAAGGTAGCATCAATTTCATTCGTAAGTGTAGCATTTTGATTTATTGGTACTATGGTTTTACCTCTACTGGCATCTATATCATCCGAAAGTTGAATGGCTACAATATCGCCTTTTTGTGCTATGTCCACAGTTTTGTTGTATTTCTCTAAAGATGATATTGAAGTAGCTATTTTTTCTGGTAAGACTTCTACCAAATCTCCATTTTTATAAATACCTGATAAAATCCTTCCTATGAATCTTCTCGTTATTTCATTTTTCTTTGGGTCTACAAAATTAGAGACATATTGAATTTGGAATCTTGCATCTTCTTTTGAATTGGATTTTTTTGTTTCGATATTTTCTAGATAGGTCAATAATGGTAACCCTTCATACCAAGCCATTTTATCAGAACGGGTGATGATATTTTCACCTTCCAATGCACTAACCGGGCTGTAATCGACATTTAAAAGATTCAGACCTTTGGCAAATTTTTTGTATTCAGCAATAATTTCCAAATATGAATTTTCGGCATAACCTACGAGGTCCATTTTGTTGATACAAACCAAAACATTGGGTATGCCCAAAATTGATGCAATGATAGAATGTCTTCTTGTTTGTTCGGTGATGCCATTGACAATATCTATCAGGATAATGGCCACATCAGCAGTAGATGCTCCGGTAAACATATTGCGTGTGTACTGAATATGGCCCGGTGTATCAGCGATGATAAATTTGCGTTTTTCTGTACTGAAATATTTGTATGCCACATCAATAGTGATACCTTGTTCACGCTCTGCACGCAATCCATCCGTGAGTAGTGCTAGATCGAGATCAGTATCCTTACCCTTGTTTTTGCTCTGACGGGTGATGGTTTCGATGATATCTGTTGAGATGGATTGGCTGTCAAAAAGCAATCTGCCTATGAGTGTGCTCTTGCCATCATCTACATTTCCTGCTGTAAAAAATCTTAAAATATCCATATTATTTGTTTTTTAAGCGCGCCCATTTGTTTAAAAATATCCATTCTTTTTACGATCTTCCATCGCTGCTTCACTGATTTTGTCATCCATTCTGGTAGCGCCACGTTCGCTTATTTTAGTGATTTTTATTTCTTCTATGATATCGCGTACTGAATGCGCTTCACTTTCTACTGCGGCAGTACAGGTCATATCACCGACAGTGCGATACCTGACCTTTTTAGTTTGAATCTGATCTTCAGTACCCAGATTTAAGTACGATGAAAATGCCATAAACTGACCATTTTCTGTTGCTACAATATCCCTTTCATGTGTAAAATAAATATTGGGCAGCGTAATCTTTTCCCGCTCTATATAATGCCAAATATCCAGTTCGGTCCAGTTGGAAATAGGAAACGCCCTGACATTCTCCCCTTTATTTATTCGGCCATTATAGATATCCCAAATTTCAGGTCTTTGTTTTTTGGGATTCCATTGACCGAAGTCATCCCGTACTGAAAATATCCTTTCTTTGGCCCTTGCTTTTTCTTCGTCCCGTCGTGCACCGCCTATACATACATCAAATTCAAACTCTTCAATGGTATCCAGTAAGGTAAAAGTCTGTAAGGCATTTCGGCTGGGATACTTACCTACTGCATCTACCAGTTTTCTTTTGTGGATGGTATCTTCCACTTTTCTTACGATCAATTTTTCGTCTATCTTGTCTACCAGTTGATCCCTGAAGTCCAGTGCCTCAGGAAAATTGTGGCCTGTATCTATATGTACCAAAGGAAAAGGAAATTTGCTTGGCCTAAAAGCTTTAAGCGCCAAATGAACCAAACAAATACTATCCTTGCCGCCACTGAATAATAACGCCGGCCGCTCAAACTGACCTGCTACTTCCAGCATGATGTGGATGGCTTCGGCTTCCAGATGGTCTAAATAATCAAATGCTGCCATGGTTTTTGTATTTAATATGATTAAAGTATCTCTAATGTGTGGTAGAATGTAAGCCGCATTCTTTTTTATTTTCTTCTTCCCACCACCAACGACCTGCCCTGAAATCTTCATGCTGCTGAATGGCTCTTGTACATGGCTGACAACCAATGCTTATAAAACCTTGATTATGCAATACATTGAAAGGTACATTATTCTCCTTGATATAAGACCATACCTGGTCAGCTGACCAGCTCAATAATGGATGAATCTTAGTCAGATCATTTGCCTGATCCCATTCGATTTTTACCATATCAGTTCTGTTTTGAGAATGTTCGGCCCTTATGCCTGTGATCCAGATGGTCTTTCCTTTTAAGGCTCTTTTAAGTGGTTTTACTTTTCTGATTTCGCAACACTCTTTGCGATTTTCTAGTGAATCAAAAAAACTAAAAGCACCTTTTTCAGTCATCAGCTCCTCTACTTCTATGGCGTCGGGAAAATATACTTTAATATCCTTTTGATACTTTTCTTTGGTTTTCTGTAAGGTTTGATAGGTCTCGGAAAACATCCTGCCCGTGTCCAATGTAAATATTTCTATATCAAGATTATTGCGAAAAATAATGTCTGTTATCACTTGATCTTCAGCACTCAGACTGGATGAAAAAGTTACTTTTTCATTGCTGAGCAGAGCTACTCGACTAAGCAAATCCGTTGGATCATTGATATCAATAAGGTTTTCAAGTATTTGCATGGCTCATTAGTTTTCGATAATTTCTATAGTAAGTTTTCGAATATGTTCATCGAGCTTCACCTGACAACCCAATCTGGACGTTGCATAAACCACAGGCAAGGTCTCCAACATGTCTAGTTCGTCATTGGTTGGTTCAGGCAAAAGAGGTTCAGCACAGGCCACCTTTATATGACAAGTGGCACAGAGAGCTATACCGCCGCAAGTTCCTTCTATAGAGTCATACTCAGCCCCCTTTAAGAGTTCCATCAGATTGAGACCCATATCATTGGGTACTTCGATGGTCTGTATTTCATTAGATTTTATTATTTTTACTTCAATCATATTGCTGGATCAGATTTAAAAACTATTGATGCCGTTGACAGTGGTATATTTCATGGTGTATTTTACACCAGGGTTGATGTATTGGTACACACTGTGGCTCATCAGTGCTGCTTCATGGAATCCACAAAGGATGAGTTTGAGTTTGTTTTTATAGGTATTGATATCTCCTATTGCCCACACACCAGATATATTCGTCGAATAATCATCGGTATTTACATCTATGGCATTTTTATTGATACTCAGCCCCCAGTTTTCGAGTGGGCCCAACTTGGGACTCAAGCCGAATAATGGTACGAGATAATCTGTTTCGACCAATATTTCTTCACTACTTTTAGTATTCATGAGTGAGACGCCATTAAGTTTTCCATTGCCGGAGACACTTAACAGATTGGTGTTGAGCTGAAGGTTGATCTTGCCTTCATCTGCTAGTTGGAGTACTTTACCTACACTATCAGGTGCACCACGGAATGATTCGCTGCGATGGACGAGTGTCAATTCTGAGCACACTTCACTAAGGAAAATCGTCCAGTCGAGTGCGCTGTCTCCACCCCCTGCGATGATTAATTTTTTGTCCCTATATTGTTCAGGATCCAAGATCATATAATTGACGCCTTTGCCGTTTTCAAATTTTGCGAGTCCTTCTACTTCTGGTTTTCTTGGTTCGAAGCAGCCCAAACCCCCTGCAATTACTACGGCTTTAGCTTCAATGGTTGTACCTAGATTGGTGATCAATAAAAAATCTCTTTCATCCCGTTTTTCCAGGGTCTCGATGCGTTCCCCAAAAGTATATCCCGGATGGAACGGCTCCGCCTGCTTCAATAAATTGTCTACCAGTTCCTGCGCCAATACAGTTGGATAGCCTGGAATATCATAAATAGGTTTTTTGGGGTATATCTCTGACAATTGCCCTCCAGCCTGTGGTAAATAATCTATCAGGTGGCACCGCATCTTCAGCAATCCTGCTTCAAAGATGGCAAAAAGACCAACGGGTCCTGCTCCCACTATTGCTATATCTGTTTTAATATTTTGTGCCATTGTTAAAAAAATATGCGTTTTATACTTAATATGATAACTACCATGCCCACCAAAATCATAATACTCTTTTCCGGTATTCTGCTGGTAAGAAAAGCTCCAAATGGAGCGGCTGCAACACCACCTAGTATCAGGCCTAGAATAACGTTGAGATGAGTAGTGCCTATCATTGCAAAAAATGTGATGGAACTGGCCAGTGCTACAAAAAACTCTGCAAGATTGACTGAACCGATGGTATATCTCGGGGCCTTACCCTGAGCTATGAGTGTAGATGATACTATTGGTCCCCAACCACCGCCACCTATGGAATCCAGAAATCCACCAGTAAAAGCGAGAGGAAAAAGTCTTTTGACTTTTTTCCTAATCTGATCATCTTTTTTTAGTGCTTTCATCAATATGATCACACCCAATAATAAAGTATAAGCCGATATCAATGGCTTTAAAATACTGCTGTAGTCTTCAAAATAAGATATCAAAAATGCTCCAAGGATGGCACCAATTATGCCAGGCAAAAGCAAATTTCTAAAAAGCTTATTATTAACATTTCCAAACTTCAGGTGACTGAGTCCCGATACACCACTAGTAAATACTTCTGAAGTATGGACACTTGCTGTGGCTGCCACAGGACTCAGACCGAATGACAACAGTACGGTGGTAGCTGTGATACCATATGCCATACCTAATGCTCCATCGATGGCAGATGCAAGAAAGCCCGCCATAATAAATATCAGGATTCTTTCATCAAGGTAACTCATAAATACTGCCCAAGCACCCGCTGCCTCTACTGCCGGAAAATAATTTCCCAAAAAGTAACCCGTAATAAAAAGTACCGGTAGGGCAAAAATAACCGACCATCTCAGGATCAGACCTCTTAAATAATTTTTATTATACTCTTTTTCTGAGAGGCTACCGGTAATCTTGTTAAGTTCAAGCACCCGGTCTCTGAAAGAGCCTTTAAGATAGGTTTTAACTTCAGCCAGATTTTCAAGGGTTTCATTGATTTCATCAGGAAAAGAATCGTTCAATACTTCCTTTACTCTTTTTGCCACTGTAGGTGACTTCCCGTTGGTAGAAATGGCTATTTTCAACTGCCCTTTTTTGACTACTGATCCGAGATAAAAATCACATAAAGCCGGTTTATCAGCGGCATTGATGAGCAACCCTGCATTTTTTGCATCGCTTCGGATGCCTTCAGTTACTGCAGGATCATCAAGAGCAGAAATAACCAGGTCCACATCATCCATATCTGATACATGATATGCCCTCTTGTGGATAGAAATATTGGTATGTATTTCAGCTATTTCTTCGATATCCGGATTGACAGATTTGGCGACAATCTTAACCTTTGTTGCCGGACTATTCTGAATGATGGCATGGAGTTTCTCCAAAGCAACAGCTCCTCCCCCAATGAGTAGAAGATGCATTTGTTCCAGCTTCAGAAATACCGGAAAAAGATGATTGGATGTTGTTGCCGACATATTTTTAAGCCAAGACGGTTTGATATTCTTTAATTAATTCAGAAGGTTGATACAACCTGACAACTTCACCTATAATAATGACTACTGGAGCACTCATTTTTTCATTTTTTGATGTATGATATATATCTGCAATGGAGCCTATTACGACTTTTTGATTTGCTAAAGTTCCATTTTGAATGATGGCAACAGGTAAATCTTCTTTTCCTTGTTTTGCGTATAGATCAACAATCTCATCCAGTTTACCTAAGCCCATCAGAACTACCACTGTAGCATCAGTTTCTGCTGCTTTTTGGATGTCTTTGGCAAGGTTTCCGTTTTTGTCTGTGGCTGTCACTACCCAAAAACTCTCACTCAAGCCTCTGTGGGTAACTGGAATGCCCACCCTACCCGGAACACCGATAGAGCTGGAAATACCCGGTATGATCTCAACCTCCAGACCGGATTTTCGGGCATAATCCATCTCTTCGCCTCCACGGCCAAAAACAAAAGGATCTCCGCCCTTCAGTCTAACAGCATGGCCATATATCAAGGCATGACTGACTATCATTTCATTAATTTCATCCTGAGAAAACGCATGGTCAGAAGAACGTTTTCCTACATAAATCTTTAAGGCATTTTCAGGTGCTATTTGTAGGATTTCATCACTGACAAGTGCATCATACAGGATTACATCCGCAGTTTTTATGGCCCGCCAGGCTTTCATCGTTAATAATTCCGGATCACCGGGGCCTGCACCTACTATGCTTACTCTTGAATTTGTTTGTGTCATATTGCTGCGGTTTTATTGAGTTGAATTCTGTAATTTTGAGCACCATTGTAAAAATCTTTTGCTTTGTTTAAATAGTTTTCTGCAAATATGGCATCAGGGTTCTGCTTGTTGATTTCTAATACCAAATCTCTGAAAGGCTCTGCTATCCAGGTATCTTCACCGCCAAAATGTTCTGTAAAGTCAGAAATAACACCATGATGAGTGTTTGTTTTTACGTCTTTTACCAGCAAGATAGTTTTGGCGGTATTGATAAATGCGGCATAACTGAAATAGGCAGAATCCCCGTACCTGCCATCATTCAGCGCTTCTCTTGCAAATTGAAGTTTTTCTTCTGATTCCATAAAAAGCGTAGCAACAAGATCAATCACAACTCCGGCGCATTCGCCCACTCCTATTGCCGTACTGAAAGTGTAATCAGATCCCCAATCAATGTAGTCGTCTTGTGAGAGGGTCGTATTGTCTGCCAAAGGTTTGAGCAACTGATAAAAATAATCTTTTCCGACACGGTCATAATAATCATTAAAAGTTTCGTTTTCTTGGGCATTGGCTTCCAGATCGTTGAAAATATATCTTAAAATGTCAGGAGTTCTTTTGGAAGCTACTTTGATGATTTTATCTGATATCCTACCATTGCCGTTGTTGAGTTTGCCTCCGCCCAATAAAAGCTGTACTGCCGGCACCACAGCAGTACCTATCTTAAATGAGCTGCCATGAAAACCTATTTGAGCCAGACTATGCTGACCGCATGCATTCATACAGCCGCTGATTTTTATTTGAATGTCCTTATTATACACAAGGTCCGGATACTCCTCGCGAATGACCTGCTCCATCACTACAGAAATATTGGTACTGTTAGATATGGCCAGATTGCAGGTATCTGTGCCGGGGCAGGCGGTGATATCTGCTACTGATGCATACCCTGTAGCTGCCATATCAACAGCGTATAATGCATTAAATAAATGCGGTAATGCAGTCTGATGTACATTTTTTAGAATGAAATTCTGATTGATGGTTATTCTGATATCGTCGGTATCCGCAAAAGTATCTACTATGTCTGCAAGTATCCGTGCTTTATCAGCATGTATATTGCCAAGCAAGACCTTTAGATATACTCCGTAGAGCCCTTTCTGCTTTTGAGCAAAGGTATTGGTAGCTATCCATTCAGCATAAAGTTTTTTATTTTTAACTGTTGTATCGGATTCAAATATTCTGGGTTCCGAAGGCATAGTTGGTATTGAAAAATATGGATCAACTGATACAGGAATGATGGCTTTTTGCTCTTCTTTAATCAACGCAAAAAAAGCATCAAGCCCTATCTTTTGAATAAGATATTTGAGTCGTGCTTTATGTCTGCTGGTCCTTTCGCCATGGCGATCAAAAACACGAAGAACACTCTCTACAAATGTAAGGATATCATCAGCTGGTAAAAATTCATAGGCAACCTGTGCCAGAAATGGCTGCGCCCCAAGCCCGCCGCCTATGAGTATTTTGAATCCCTTATTTTTATATTCATCCAATTTTGGTATGAAACCGATATCATGGATAAATGTATAAGCAGTATCTTCTTCAGAATTTGAAAAAGCAATTTTAACTTTACGGCCCAACTCCTGACAAAAAGGTTGGCGAAGGAAATATTTAAAAACTGCATAAGCATAGTCTGAAACGTCAAACACTTCATTGGGATCTATGCCTGATTCGGCCGATGCAGTGACGTTGCGCACGGTATTGCCGCAAGCCTCACGCAATGTAATATCATCCTGCTCCAGCTTTGCCCACAACTCTGGTGTTCTGTCCAGACTTACATGGTGGATCTGTATATCTTGTCTAGTGGTCAGGTGCAGATTTCCATTGGAGTATTCGTCACTGATATCAGAGATTTTGCGCAGTTGTTTTGTTGACAGCTTGCCGAATGGTATTTTGATCCTGACCATCTGAACACCATGTTGTCTCTGACCATATACTCCGCGAGCAAGCCTGAGACTTCTGAATTTTTCTTCATCAATCTGCCCATTGCGAAAAAGAAATATTTTACGTTCCAGATCTATCAGGTCCTTTTCAACTATCAACCTTTTGTCCTCAGGTAAAAATTCAAGTTCTGTTCGAAAACTTTGCATTATTCTATTTATTCTATTATATTAGTAGATAATTTAAAAATAATCATAAAAAAAACTTCCAGCGCTTCTACTGGAAGTTATATTTTAACCGATCTCAAAAAAATAAAAAGAAGTAATTTAATGATTATGGTGCAAAGAAAAGCCCATTTTTTGAATAGTGCAAGTATTTTAACATTTTATTATATATATTCTATAGTTTTAGTAGATTATTAGATAATTTATATTGGTTTTTTTAGATTCAATTGCCTTTTTGATTCAATCTTAATTATTCTGACTTCCCAACAGTTCCTCCCTTTTCACAAGATCAGCGAGACTTGTTTTTGACAATATTTGAAGACTTGCATCACGGACTTCCAGCATGACATCTCGCAATCCACAATTATTTTCATTGGGACATTCCTCACATTTTTCATAAAAATTAAGACTAACACACGGTACCAAAGCAATAGGTCCACCTGTAAACCTTATGATATTACTTAGATATATTTCTTCAGGATGTTTTGATAAATAATATCCACCATGTGCGCCCATCTTACTATTCACCATGCCTAATTTTCTTAGGTCTAAAAGTATAGCTTCCAGAAATTTTTTGGGAATGTTTTCATTTTCTGCAATATCAGCTATACGTTGAGGCTTTTTTTGCCCGTAAGTTTTTGCCAATGCCATTAAAGCTTTAATAGCATATTTTGTTTTTTTTGGTAGCATCTAGAAAAATTATACTCACAAAGATAGTAACAACTCAAGAATTAGCATCATTTTTAAATTGAAAGCCTTGAGCCTTTGTAAAAGCTAATCAATTCCAAGATCCATTATAAGAATTAGGAGTACCCTACTCTTATTCTTTAATCTCTTTAGACTCGAGAATTACTTTCTACCACATCTCTTTCTTCACCAGCTTTTTGGACGATTACGGCATTTCCCAAAATCAGATAGGTTTTTACTTTCATAGATCATCATGTCAGTTGATACATCAATGGCTTATCTTGTCTCTTCGTCCAAACCAAAGATAAAGGAGATAAAATTTAGACTAATATCTAGTGGTTCTAGATCCTTAGATATAAGATCCATTGACGGCTGGTGCAGCACTACCAAGATACATTCTGCTCTATATGGTTTGTCTCCTTTGCAGTTCTTTTATAATAATGTCGCTCTTTCGGCTTCATAACCATAGATTCCATATGCCCGCTTTGGTTGAGAAATCCATAACATACGTAATTTCATCTACACGCCATCACTAATCTTACCTGACCACTATTAAATAATCGAACAGCTCACTAATCCCCAAAAAATAAATTCTACCTTTGCTACTTATGACTGAACAACATAGTAGATACTTCAAAATTCTAAAAGCCATAGATGCTGAACGCAAACATGATGAAGCGTTTTTCAAAAATCTTAATGAAAGTAAAACGATGCAACAGAAAGTCGATGCGGGCTTTGTTTGGTATCCCGTTCAGGTCATCAGAAAATCTTATACCATCGGTGAATATCTGGAAGTAGAAATACAACGAACTAAAAACAAAGAAAAAAGTCATAAATTTTCCGAAGGCATGGCCGCATCGCTATTTAATATACAGGACGATAGGATTGATTTTAAAGTGGTCATTTCCGCTGTGCGTGGAGAAAAGATGCGTATGTTGCTTCATACCAATCAGTCAGACCGTCTAGATATATTGGACAAAGGACTTACTGGCATAGAAGTGATTTATGATGACAAACCCTATAAAGTGATGGAGTCCGCCATAAAAGCGGTCGTCGATGCTAAAAAAGAAAACCACCGTCTGCTTAGAGATGCACTTACAGAAGGACGTCTGCATCAAACTGATATGCGTAACACAGAACAAAATATATTGGTCGAAGCCAATAAATTTATCAATTCATCACAAAAAAAAGCCATACAATTGTGCCTTGGCGCGCCACTGATGGGTATTATCCATGGACCACCCGGGACTGGCAAAACCACTACACTGGTTGCAATGGCAGCATCATTACTCAAAACAGAAAAAAGAATTCTCGTCTGCGCATCCAGCAATAATGCGGTTGATCTATTGGCGGAAAAACTATCTGAAAAGGGACTTTCCGTACTACGCATAGGCAATATCACCAGAATACACGATAACCTGATGCACCTGACCATAGAAGAAAAAGTGCGCAACCACAATGAATGGCCTCACATTAAAAAAGTGAAGATACAAGCACACGAAGCCGAAAAAAAAGCTGCTCATTACAAAAGAAATTTTGGGCCGGAAGAGCGGGATGAAAGGCGTGAGCTAAAAAAAGAAGCAAGAGAACTGCGCAAATGGGCCTATGACCTAGAAGATCGACTTATAGATGAAATTGTAAGAGGAAGTCAGGTCATTGCTACTACGCTCATCGGTGCAAGCAACAAGATTATAAAAGATATGTATTTCAAGACCGTCATCATAGACGAAGCGTCTCAGTCTCTGGAGGCTGAATGCTGGAATGCGATGCTGAAAGCAGATCGGGTTATGCTCGCAGGTGACCACAAACAACTACCACCCACTGTAAAAAGTGCAGAAGCATCCAAACTGGGCATGGAAACCACTATATTAGATATATTGACGGAGCAAAACAGCCACAGCAGTCTGCTTACGGAACAGTACAGAATGCACCATAAGATATTGGGATTTAGTAACATCAGGTACTATCAAAGCAAACTTGAATCCCACCCAGACGTAATCGACAGGACACTACGAAATGATCATCTGCCGCTGGTATTTATAGATACTGCCGGTTGTGGCTTTGAAGAAGTTGTGAATAATGAACGACGTAGCTATGCCAACCATGGTGAATATTTTATCATTAGAGAACATATCTTGTCGCTATCTGAAAAACTCCTTGGCACATCCATAGGTATCATTTGTCCGTATTCCGAACAGGTAAGATATATCAGACAGCAAATTGGTGATGACGAAATCCTCAGAACTTTGGACATAGAAGTGAATTCGATAGATGGCTTTCAGGGGCAGGAGAAAGAAATGATTTACATCTCATTGGTAAGGTGCAATGACTCGGGTGATATCGGTTTCCTTAAGGATGAAAGAAGGATCAATGTAGCCATGACCAGAGCACAAAAAAAGTTGGTAATGGTAGGAGATTCAGCGACCATCGGCCAGCATAAGTTATTTCTTGATCTGATTGCATATGTAGAAACAGAAGGACATTATGATTCAGCATGGAATTATATGGGCTATTGATGGTGTGATGAGTGATGGTGTGATAGGTGATGGTGTGATGAATGCGGGCAGGTCTCCACTTTAGGGGTCGGGGGTTGCAGGGCAAATCGAGAATGAGAGAATGAGCGATGAATGCGGGCAGGTCTCCACTTTAGGGGTCGGGGGTAGCAGGGCAAATCGAGAATGAGAGAATGAGCGATGAA
>Ga0105047_10005959_pt1 | contig 20744 bp, 14 predicted proteins | sample MAT04_FD_78384 | JGI IMG/M metagenome (GOLD analysis project Ga0105047, IMG submission 78384) | Freshwater microbial communities from Lake Fryxell liftoff mats and glacier meltwater in Antarctica - MAT-04 (megahit assembly) | ecosystem: Environmental > Aquatic > Freshwater > Ice > Liftoff...
ATTCATTGATCTATTTTGATCGTACATTGCAGGAGCTGCTCGTCCTTGATCATTTAGTCTTCCATCATTGAATTTTCCATCATTCATTGATCTATTTTGATCGTACATTGCAGGAGCTGCTCGCCCTTGACCTTGGTAATCTTGACTTTGGCTATAGTATCCTTGACCTTGGTAACCTTGACCTTGGTAATCTTGACTTTGGCTATAGTATCCTTGACCTTGGTAACCTTGACCTTGATAACCTTGACCTTGGTAGCCTTGACCTTGGTAGCCTTGACCTTGGTAGCACTGACCGCTTTGGCATTGAGCAGAAAGATTACCGCTAAATGCAGCGAAAATGGATAATGATAATATAATGATTTTTTTCATAGAGAATCTCCTTGATAAGTTTAATTGCCCTAATTACGGAAGGTTGTTTTTTTGTAATTATTGATAATATGGAAGATCCTTCCTCATAACTTCCGTTTATCAGATTAAGATATTTATGAATATCGAAATTTTTCTTTGATATTCAGATTTACAAGAAACATTAAAATTGCTAAAGTTTCTTACTTTAAAAGGGCAAAAAATGCAAAAAAATATTTTAAAATTAGTGTGTTGTTTGTTAGCAGGGGCGCAAGTTTTAAGTGCAGGAATTTGCACTTATGAAATGGATTTTCAAACAGGCTATAGACGTGATCAGTTAAGCTGGGATATTGGGTTACCGGGTGGCACACCAAATATTCTATCTGAGCTTCAATGGAAAAATTTGCAAAGCTTAAATCTTGAAGGCAAGCTTAAAATGCTTGCGGATGATGGATTTTATGCACGTGTAAGCGCTGATTATGGCATTACACTAAGCGGTACCAATCAGGATTCTGATTACCATGGCAATAATCGAACGGACGAATATTCAAGATCAATAGCCGATGCTAAAGGTGGCCATGTTTATGATGTGTCAGGCGCATTTGGGCGTCAATTTGTTTTAAAAGAGCGTTTAAATTTGATACCGCTTGTTGGTTACTCTTTTCATGAACAACACCTTAGAATGAAAAATGGAACCTTATTCATTTATACACATGATCCTGAAAATATCGGTCACATAGATGGTTTAAATAGTTCTTATACGGCAAGATGGCACGGTCCATACCTTGGATACGACATGAACTTTGAGGCAACATGCCATTTGCAGCTCCTTGCAACTTTTGAGTATCACTTTGCCTTTTTCAAAGGCCTTGGGAATTGGAATCTAAGAGATGATTTTTTTAAGGATTTTGAACACACGGCAAAGGGTTGCGGAATTGTATTATCTTTTGGTGCGCTTTATCAGATAAATCAAAGATTATTCATTGGTGCCGTGGTTAATTATGAATCATTTACGGCAACAAAAGGTCGCGATAGAACTTTTTTACTTGTTGAGCAAGATAATCAGCTAATTCCCATCGTTTATGACAGCCATTTTAACCGGGTTAGATGGACGGCAATTTCAGCGCTTCTTTCTTTAAATTATTCTTTTTAAAAAAGGAAAAAGAATGGATAAAAAACTTGCTAACTCCGAGCGCAAATGTTATAATAAACTTTCTTGAACGGGTTTTAAAATATGATGTCGGTTTATCGAAAACCAAAAAATTATGACGGTCCCGGTATTACCACACGTCGGGTTTCGGATCTCTTGACAAATGCTTTATCTAAGATAGACGTGACCTTTCAAGGTCGTCCCGATCTTCTGCTTGCGGCTTGGCCAGATATTATCGGGCCAAAATTCGCACCGATGGCAGTAGCTGTCAGTTTTCAAGAGGGTGTTTTATATGTTAAAGTAAAGAATTCAACACTTTACAGTTTGTTAAATCAACACGAAAAAATACGCCTGTTAAATGCCTTAAGGAAGAGATTCCCTAAGTTAGTGATTAAAACAATTCTATTTCGCATGGGTTAAAAAAAGCTTTTATAGCAAGGTTTTAAAATGAGCAACGAAACGATAAATTCAGAAAATTCTGAAATTGTAAAAGATTATGATGCAAGTTCTATTACAGTTCTAGAGGGCTTGCAAGCTGTCCGAGAGCGTCCCGGAATGTACGTCGGCGATACCGGAGTAAACGGCCTGCACCAACTTGTGTATGAAGTTGTTGACAACTGTATTGATGAAGCAATGGCAGGTTTTTGTACGGCCATTCATGTCACACTACATAAAGATAACTCGATTACAGTTGAAGATAACGGCCGTGGTATTCCTGTTGAGCGCCATGAAAAAGAATCCCAGAAAAAGGGACGCGATGTTACAGCCCTTGAAGTGGTTATGACAGTTTTGCATGCGGGCGGTAAATTCGATAAAGATACCTATAAAGTTTCAGGCGGTCTTCACGGGGTTGGAATTTCTTGCGTTTGCGCACTTTCAAGACGGATGATTGTTCATGTTTTTAAACAAGGCCAAATTTATGAAATGGAATTTGCCAAAGGACTTGTCTCCAAGCAAATGAACGTTGTCGGGGAGTCAACAAAGCGCGGTACAAAAATCACATTTTGGCCGGACAACACCATTATGGTCATTAAAGAATTTGATTATGACATTTTGGCAAACAGACTTCGCGAGCTTGCATTTTTAAATCGAGGCATCAACATCTATTTTCATGATGAACGTCACGAAGATAAAGAAGATGTCAATTTTTGCTATAGCGGCGGTCTTCTCTCTTTCGTTTCTTATCTTAACGAAAATAAAAAACCTCTTTTTCCAACACCTCTTTACTTTCTTGGCAGAAAGAATGGCGATGATGGCCCAATTGAAGTTGAAATCTCACTTCAATGGAACGACACCTATAATGAAACAATCCTTTCCTATGTGAATAATATTGCAACGCGCCACGGAGGCACCCATTTAACTGGATTTTCAACGGCATTAACCCGCGTTTTAAATAACTACATCAAAGGGCATAACCTTCTTAAAAGCGACAAAATCTCCCTTACCGGTGAAGATATGCGCGAAGGGCTTACAGCTGTTATTTCTGCAAAGGTTGCAAATCCGCAATTTGAGGGACAAACAAAGCAGCGTCTTGGAAACAGCGATGTAGGATCAGTCGTTCAGCAAATTACTGGCGAAGAGCTTGCTATTTATTTGGAGGAAAATCCAGCTGTTGCAAAAATGATCGCAGATAAAGCCATTATTGCGGCACAAGCAAGAGAAGCTGCAAGGAAAGCAAGAGAACTTACATTAAGAAAATCTGCACTGGACAGCTCAAGGCTGCCAGGAAAACTAACCGACTGCCAAGAGAAAAATCCGGAATTCTGTGAAATTTACATTGTTGAGGGAGATTCTGCGGGAGGGTCTGCTAAATCAGGAAGAGATCGACGTTATCAGGCGATTTTACCTATACGCGGTAAAATCTTAAACGTAGAAAAGGCAAGACTTGAGCGTGTTTTACAAAACACCGAAGTTGGCACGATGATTTCAGCCCTTGGTTGCGGTATTGGTCGTGATGGGTTTCAACTGGAAAAACTTAGGTATCATAAAATTATTATCATGACCGATGCTGATGTCGATGGTTCCCACATTAGAACACTTCTTTTGACTTTCTTTTATCGTCATATGCCGGCCTTGATTGAAAATAATTTTATCTATATTGCACAGCCACCTTTATATAAGGTAACTAGAAAAAAAATTGGACGCTATATCCATTCCGAAAAAGATATGGATGAATATTTACTTGAACTTGGTATAAGCGACATCTCTGTCAAATTGCCAAATCACACAGAAGCCTTACCAAAAGAAGAGTTAAAAGCCCTTCTTAATTTAATCCTGGAGCTTGAGTCGTTTATTTCTCGTATTGAGCGAAAAGGGATTTCGTTTAGGGAGTTTTTGGGCGGCAAAAATGGACAAGGCGTATTGCCTCAATTCCAGCTAAGCTTAGTTTCAGGGGCAAAATTTGCTTATTCACAAGAAGAAATGGAAGAGCTTCGCGTTTCAAATGAAGTGGCACAAAGGAATCTTCACGAAGAGACTTTAGCTTCAATTCCTGCCGAAGAAGTAACCGAAGAGATGAAAGTCTTTTATCCGAAACGTTTAAATTTCGTTGAAATTTATGATGAGGAATACTTGGCCGATCTTCTTACACGTCTTAAAAATTATGGCATGCAGTTGCAGCAATATCAAATTGCTGATGGCCCTATTTTTGAAGTGATTGAAGAAGATAATAAATCTGTCATTTATTACACGATGCGTGAGGTGATTGATTTCTTAAGAGCTAATGGAAGAAAAGGCGTAGAGATCCAACGGTATAAGGGTCTTGGAGAGATGAACGCGGATCAATTATGGGAAACGACCATGGATCCTGACAAGCGAACATTGATTAAAGTGACATTGCCTGACGCAATTGCTGCCGACCACATGTTTACGATGTTAATGGGTGAGGATGTTCCCCCACGAAGAGCATTTATTGAACAACACGCGCTCTCAGTTAAGAGTCTTGACATATAAGGAAAGGTGAAAATTTATGTCCTATACGAAAAATGAAACTATTATTGGAAGAAATATCGAAGACGAGATGAAGGATAGTTACCTTCGTTATTCGATGTCCGTGATTATCTCAAGAGCCTTGCCTGACGTGAGAGACGGTCTAAAACCATCTCAAAGACGTATTTTATATGCGATGCGCCAATTGAATTTGTCTCCCGGTGGCAAACACCGTAAATGCGCTAAAATTTCAGGCGATACATCCGGAGATTACCACCCTCATGGAGATCAGGTCATTTATCCGACGCTTGTCAGACTTGCACAACCTTGGGTGATGCGCTATAAGTTGATCGATGGTCAAGGAAACTTTGGTTCGGTCGACGGTGACTCTCCGGCTGCTATGCGTTATACTGAAGCTCGCCTAACAGCAGCATCGGTACAACTAATGGAAGACCTCGACAAAGATACTGTCGATCATATTCCTAACTATGACGAAACAAAAAAAGAACCAACCGTATTCCCTGCAAAATTCCCAAACTTACTTTGTAACGGCTCTTCTGGTATTGCTGTTGGAATGGCAACAAATATTCCACCGCATAACTTAAATGAGTTGATAAAGGCTACACTCCTTATACTTGAAACGCCTGAAACTTCAGTCGATGAAATCATGAAAGTTATGCCGGGTCCTGACTTTCCTACGGGCGGTATCATCTGTGGCTACCGTGGTATAAAAGAAGCTTTTCATACAGGACGAGGAAAATTAACCATTCGCGGAGTCTTGCGCGTTGAAGATAATGAAAACATGCCAGATCGCCAGCGTATTGTTGTCGATGAACTTCCATATGGTGTAAATAAAGCTCGCTTGATCGAAAATGTTGCCGAGCTTGTTAACAGCAAAACCATGACGGGAATTTCAGATTTGCGCGATGAGTCCGATAAAGACGGAATGCGTATGGTTTTTGAGTTAAAACGCAATGAAGTTCCTGAAGTCACAATCAATCAGCTTTATAAGTTCACAGACTTGGAAGTTACTTTTGGCTGTAACATGTTAGCGCTTGATAAGGGCATGCCTAAGACGATGACAATCAAGCAGATGATTACGGCGTGGGTCGATCACCGCATTGAAGTTGTTAGAAGACGTACAAGGTTTGAGCTAAATAAAGCAGAAGCTCGAGCTCACATCTTGGAAGGTTACCTAAAAGCGATCGATCATTTGGACGAAGTCGTTAAGCTTATCCGTGCAAGCGCTACAAAAGAAGAAGCCAAAAAAGAGTTAATGGAGCGTTTTAGCTTTACTGACAGACAAGCTACAGCAGTTCTTGATTTGAGATTGTATCAGTTAACAGGCTTAGAGCACGATAAGATTAATGAAGAGTACCAAGACCTTCTTAAAAAGATCGACCATTACCGTGCCATCCTTGCAAGCGAGCCTATGGTAAAAGAAATTATTAGAACTGAGCTTCTTGAGATTCAAAAAAATCATAAATCAGAAAGAAAGACTCAGATCATTGCCGCCGAAAGCGAAATGAATATGGAAGATCTGATTACCAACGAAGAAGTCATTATCACCATATCGAAAGATGATTACATTAAGCGTATGCCTGCATCTACCTTCAGAGAACAAAGAAGGGGAGGAGTTGGTATCACGGGTGTTAACTTAAAACGTGTGGATGATTCGCTAAAAGCTCTTTATATTGCATCCACCCATGATTACCTGTTGATCTTTACAAATCTTGGGCGTTGCTATTGGATTAAAGTATGGCAGATTCCTGAAAGCGGCCGAAAATCAAAAGGCAAGCCACTCGTTAATTTGCTAGAAGATATTAAACCTGAAGAAAAAATCGCAACAGTCCTAAGAGTAGCAACTTTTGAAGACACTGCCTGCATTTTAATGGCAACGAAAAAAGGTGTCGTTAAAAAAACCGATCTTAAAGAATTTAGTAATCAGCGTAGAAAAGGGGTTTGGGCCCTGACGATTGATGAAGGCGATGAATTGATCGCTGCGCTACTAGTGAAAGAAAACAACCAAGTGATGCTCTTTACACATAACGGAATGGCTGTTCGCTTTGATCAGAGCCATGTGCGCTCGATGGGTCGTACGGCAAGAGGCGTTAGAGGCGTTTCCTTAAAGAGTGAAAATGATTATGTTGTCGGTTGTGAAGTAGTAGATGGCAATGAAACAATCCTTGTTGTCTGTGAAAATGGATTTGGCAAGCGCTCTCATGTAGATGATTTCCGTCAAACAAATCGTGGTGGTGTTGGGGTTCGCTCTATTGTCACAAGTGAAAGAAACGGAAATGTTGTTGCAGCGTTGAAAGTATCCGATGAGGATGGCGTTCTTATGATGTCTAACACAGGCCAGACCGTCCGTATTAATATGCGTGACAGCCGTGTGATGGGAAGAAATACTCAAGGTGTTAAACTTGTTAACCTTATAGATGATGGTCTTCTAATTGCTGTTCAAAAAATGGAAAGCGAAGATCGTGTGGATGAAGAGGTGACAGCTTCTGCAATGCCAATGCCTGAGCCTCATTTAAACGGTCATGCTGTAATCGATGAAACAGTTGAAAATGAAGAAATCCTTGATGAAGAAATCATCGAAGATGAAGTTGTTGATGATGAAATCGTAGATGATGAAACGCAAGATGAAGATAAATAATGCTGATCACATTTGAAGGCGGCGAAGGTGCCGGAAAAACGACCTTGATCAATCGAATTGAAGAAGAACTTTTACGTCACGGGCTTGAACTTGTTAAAACAAGAGAGCCCGGTGGCACGAAGCTTAGCGATCATATCCGCTCTTGGCTTCTTGATCGCGATTTCGAAATTCAAGTTGGTAGGCAAGCGGAACTTCTTTTATTTCTTGCAGCGCGCGTTCAGCATCTGGAAGAATTAATCGTTCCGGCCTTAAAAGCAAAAAAGATCGTCCTTTGTGATCGCTTTAACGATTCTTCTGTCGTTTATCAAGGATTGGCAAGGGGATTGGGCGTTGAAAAAATAAAAAATCTTTGTTCTCTTGTTTGTGATGGGTTGGAACCTGATCTGACATTCTTTTTGGATGTGGATCCTGTAGTTGGTCTTGAAAGAACAAAAAGAACCCGAAAAGAAAACGCTTCGAGCGGTGAAGTGGATCGGATTGAGTCGGAAGGCGTTGATTTTCATAGGCTTGTGCAAAAAGGTTTTCGGGATTTGGCATTGAAGGACACTAAGCGTATTCACACACTCGATGCTAATAAGTCTGAGGATGAAGTCTTTACCCAAGCCATGAAAACCCTAAAAACGTATTTTACATAGCATAGTTACCGCTTCAGAGAGGATTTTTAACACCGAGACCACAGAATAAGAATGAGGGGTAATAAACGTTTTTTTTTGTAAAAGTTTATGATTTTTTTTAACACAGAGAACGCGGAGACAGCAGCAAAGATCACAGAGAAGCGCGCTTTAAAGCGCGTATTTGAAAACTTTTATTCCTCTTTGTAAGATACAAAGAGGATGAGTTGTTATTTTTTTGTTAAAAAAATTAAGCACAAATTTTAATATACCTCTACTTTCTTTTTCGCGCGATAGCGCGCTTCTCTGTGATCTTTGCCGCTTTCTCCGCATTCTCTGTGTTAAAAAAGTTCATATACTAGAGTTGTATTCAAGTGTGCTCGGTGCATATAATTTTCAGATTGAAGTAGAATATGCATACTTATAAGAAATTGCTATACAAGTTGTAAATATTGGAAGAAGCATGAAACAGCCGTTTGATGAGATTATTGGAAATGAACAGGTTAAGCGTTATTTGACCCAGGTCGTCAAAAAAAATGCGATTGGCAATTCTCTACTCTTCACAGGAATTGATGGCATTGGAAAGAGTTTGTTTGCTGAAAATTTTGCAAAACTCATGTTAAATGTCGACACACTGCAACACCCCGATATTCACATCTACCGTCCGGAAGGAAAATTGGGAATGCACAGCATCGATTCGATGCGCCATATGTGCGAAAAAGTTTATCTTGCCCCTTTTTCTGCAAATCGAAAAGTTTTTATTATTCACCATGCAGAAAAAATGCTGCCCTCAAGCTCCAACTCCCTTCTTAAAACTTTTGAAGAGCCAAGCTTGGACTCGGTCATCATTTTGATTTCAAGTAATTCAAGAGCTTTATTGCCGACCGTTTTGTCCAGATGCCGCGCAATCCGTTTTCACCACCTCGAATTAGATGAAATTAAAAATTTTCTGATCAAAAACTATGGAAAGGCTGAGATAGAAGCTACTCAAATAGCAAGTCTTAGTGGCGGATCGATAGGCAAAGCTGTTCAATTAGCTTCTAATGAGTCTGATTTGATACGAAAAGAAGTGATGGAACTTTTAGCCAAGGGCAAACTCAAACTCTATGCCGATATCGTGAGCGCCTCACAAAAGATTTCTCAATTGGTCGAAGAGGTAAAGAAACAAGAGGAAGCGAGCATTAAAAGCTTAACTATAAAAGGGTACGAAGATTTAACGGCCGCTCAATTGCATAGCTTTACAAAAGAAGTAGAGGGTGCAGTTTCCATGAAGCAATCAAGCTTTGCGCATTCCATTTTTGAGCAGATTTTATCTTGGTACCGCGATTTAGGCTTGCTAAAATGTGGGGCTGATATTAATTTTTTGATCAATCCTGATTATATTGAACCTTTGAGACATTCTTTAAAAGCTCAAAACCCACTTCCGATTGAATCGGTACAGAAAATGATTTCAGAGGCGAAACTCCTTTTGGAGCGCTCTACATCGTTAAATATTGTCCTAGAAAATCTCTTCCTCAAGCTTGGCTTGATCTAATTTCGAATTGTAATTTAAATATGTACCGTAGGCTTTAGCTTGGCGCTTGTGCAGCGGGTTTTAACTCGTTGTCTTAGAATGGTTTGAGAGACAGGCTAAAGCCTACGGTACGGCAAAATACTGCTTTATAGGTCTTTCATGTCTGATAATAATTGGTCACCACCAAGACCACTGATTATAGTTTCAGCAGTCTCACGTTGATCAGCATCCTCTGATTTTAAAAGGGTGTTTAAGTGTGTAACAAATACAACGAAATCATCAAAAGATTCAGGGTCATTATCAGTTAATGAAATTAAGTCATTTGCCTCATAAATAACACCGGTTCCTATGCGTGGTTCAAAGTATAAGGAGTTGATCTCATACTCTACGTTCTCAAATGGCTCAGACGAGCCGGAAGTTTGTATAGTTTTAATGATCGAATCTTTCATTCTGTCGGCTATTTTTGTCATGGCAGCAGAATTTGCTACAGGAACCTCAAACATTTGTGGTTCTGCAACCACCTCCTGCATGGATTCTGCAACAACTTCCTGTTTCAGATCCAAAATCATTGCTGCAAGACGAGGATAATTAATAATTCCCAATACACTTTTTGCAGCTTGTTTTTCAACTTCGTCGTTGCCACGCAAAGATGATTCAATCCTTTTAAGAAAGTCACCTAAAAATCTCCTTCTTTCATCAAGGTTGGCATTGCCTTGAGTCAGCACTTCTCTTAGGGTTGATGCATCCTCGTAACCTAAAATTTGTAATTTTTCCTTAAAAGGTATATTATTTTCCAAGTAGTCCCATTTTCTATTCGTAATTTCATTAAACCCTCTATTTATAACTGTAACAAGTTTAGCTAATTCTTGTCCTCTTGGAGGCTTATTAGCTTCTTTTTGTAATTTTGCTTCGCTCGCCCTTGCATCTTCTTGTATTTTCAATTCTTCCGTTTCAATTCCTTGACTCATTTGATCTAATTGATAATCTGATAGCCCCAAATTGGAAATTTCACCATCAGTTAAAACCGAGTCAGAATCGACATAAGATTTGAGCAATCCTGCAAATTTTTCTATATTTCCTTCTTTAACAATGGACCCTATTTGTTTAGAAATGCTACCATCCTCTGAAGTAACCGCTCTTAGCTTTGCAAAATCAACTAAGCCTTTAACGGATTCATCAGTTGACCCCTCTTCTTCCATTTCTAAAAGATAAGTCATAAAGCTTTCTAACTTCTCACCATCAGCTTGTAAATTTTCATACGGATTGGCATTAAATGCGTTGGCAACTTCATCTGATATCGCTTGATTAGGTTCTATATTTTGTAAATATTCCATAGCCTTTTTATAGATTTTATCAGATTGGGGATCCTTTTGGGGATCCTTTTTAATCTTTCCTAGCAACATCGAACGCACTTCTGTAGCCCCAGTGGCAGTAACATGTTCATCTAGCACAGCAACTAGTTCTTTTAATTGTTTCTGACCGAGATTATCTATTATTCTAGAAATCGACTCTGAATCCACCCATCCCTTACCTTGGACTGCCAAACTTATTTTTGTAAATAATTTACTTATGTACGAGCTGGATTTATAATCCATAATGTCTTTTAATGTCAGACCTTCTGATTTTTCGTTTATTTTACCAATGATTTGGCTATCAAAACCGCGATAAATACCTCTAGTTGGCTCCATGGTATAACCCCCTTGTAATTAAAGCATTAGCTATAAATTCATTATAATTAAATTCAATTATAATTAACAATATATATTTTTACATTAAAAAGGTTAGATTATTGAATTTAGGTAATCATAATGATATATTAATAGATATTTGGGTTCATCGCGAGAAATGAGTACCTCAATTATGTAAATTAAGATTATATAATTTACATAAGTGAGGTACTCATTTCTCGCGATGAACCGTATTTTTCTAAATGGCAGATTACCATCGTGGCTTATGATCTTTTGCAAGGAGGCTATTATTTTGCATGCTTTCATAAATAGAGGGATTCTTGATAACTTCAGGTTTTAAAACTTTTTCCAAGTAATCATCCACAGATTGAGAGGGTTCGCCGTTATGTTTTGTGCGATAAAGATCTATTGAACGCTCAAGAAACGCTTCTTCCAAGTGAGATTGAAGCCAGGTATCCATCAGATGGGCGACCGTCGATGAAATAACTTCTTCAAAATCATTTATTTTGCGATTGGCTAATTTCTCTCTTATTTTTTTTACATCCACAACCTTGTTAAACAAGCTGACAATGTTAGGTGCTGTTATAGAAAAAAAATTTAAATTAAATTTGTCATCCAACTTTTTTAAGTATTTAGCTTTAAGATTATTTGCAAGCTGATTTGTGGCTTCGTTTAAATGAGGTTTGCTTTGGATAAATTTTGGAAGGGCAAATTTATTTTGTAAATCATTTCTATAGTGAATAACTTCCTGTTGGATGATCTTTCTTTTGTCTACATTTGTCAGTAAATAAGATTTTAGACGCAGAAGTTCTTGGTTTTCATTTTTTTTATCAAGTTTCGTAATCACGCTATCATATAATTTATAACCACTTCCAGAATTAATTGAGTTTGTTAAATAGTAGGACAAACTAAGCAAAAACCAAGGAATAGTAAGGGTTGCAGTGCAGGGAATAAAAAAACTAGAGACAAAAAAAGTAACAGCTAAAGCCGGTAGCATTACTTGAGAGAAAATTCTATAATTTTTTTCCTCGCCTTTTGCTTTTACAACTGTTTTAAAAGAAATTTTGAAAACCTTAAAAAGGCCATCTTGATTTTTTATAAGCGCCCCAAAAGTTCCCGCCAATTGAGCAAGAGTTAAATTTCTTTGCTCTAATATAATGTTTTGCAAATCATGCCCACGCAGGATACTGATGATCAAGGCTGTCAGTTTTTCATGACCATTAGGAATTTTTCTTGCGATTTCTTGTGCTAAAATTGTTACACCGGCACCCGTTGCAGTATTTAAAGCAAAGCTTGCAAATGAAGGGAAATTTCCGCGTAATCCTTTTGTGGTCGTTTGGATCGCTGTGGCAAGCATGGGGCTATAACTTATAAAATCTGCAAGGGCTCTGAATTTTAGCAATTTTTTATCTTCGATTTGAACACGGTCTGAACATAGCCCTAAGGCATCCAAAAATATTTTAGTATAAATCATTGCATTAATGGAGTTTAAAATGCAGCGACTAGGCTCTTCACCTAATAAAACAGAACAGGTGAGGGCTATGTCTGCTCCAAGAAGACTTGCAATTCTTGGATGATCTTTTGCCCAAATTATAAAATCATTCATTTCTTCTTGAATGTGGGTTGGAAAATCATGGGCTGATATCGGGCTGTTTAGCCATTCTTTTACTTCATGAATCATCGAATAACCGGCATCGGCCAACATTTTCTTTTGAACAATAATTTCTTTAGTTAATGGGGGAGTGTAGAATATGGAAAGAAATTCACTTTTAATGAGTTCCTTGCATGTTTTGATATTTGGAGTTTTGCAATACTTGTCAAAGTATTTTTGATAGTATAGGCTTAATTCGCGGTTAGAATCTTCATAATTGTTCATCTGCAAAATAGTTAGCTTATCGTTTTTCAAATGCAAATTATTTTCTGCAATAACCTCGATGATTCTCATTAAGACTTCATTGTAGATTGATAATGAATTGTAATTTTTTCTATCGGGTGGAATTTCGTTGGCAGCATCTTTTTTTAATTTTTTTAAGTCTAAAATTCTGCGACTAAATTTTTCGTTGAAAATCCAGTATTTTGGGTCGTTGTCATCTAATTTAGTCCCTAAAGATGATAATTTTAGTTGATTGGGGTTGTATTTGTATGGATTTGGCTGTATGATCATGTCACTTTTTCTTTTTAGGATAAAATTTAAAAGAACTAATAATAAACTGCAACTTAAATGAAATTTTAATCATGGAAATAACGACCTATTATACGTACATAAAAACACACCACGAATATATCCCTGTTTTGAGTAGTCTGACGAGTGCAATTAAAATTTTTCTGTTTGTCTTCTGTGACAATGAAGATCTATTTATAAAAAAACATCAATACCGAAGTTTAAAAAAAAATAGCATTTCACGATCGTTGCTACTACTTATACCCCTAGTAGGAAACTTTTTCATAGCACTCTATGATTTTAAAAAGCAACAGCAAGCAGATTTTGCTTTAAAAATTGTTCAACTTAATGGCCTCGCTCTTGCAAATTTGTCAAAAAAGAAAAGAGATACTGAAAAGTATGTAAGAGCTGCGATCAAACAAGACATCCGTGCGTTATCTCTTGCATCTTTAAGATTAAGAAATAACCTTAAATTTATTGAAGAAATGGTTTTTGAAAACAGATCAATTTTTGGCTTTGCTGGTGACACTATTCGAAAAGATTCCAATTTCATTTTTGATAAAATGATAAACTATGACCTATCTATACTAAAATATGCCCATAATGATATCCAACGTGATGAAAATTTCATGATATCTGCCATGGAAATAGATAGGGGAGCCCTAAAAAACTCCAAAATTTTAAGGAAAAATGAAGCCTTTATAAAAAAGGTTGCAAATCTTAAAAAGTTTAACGAAGACTTTCTTTTGCTTGCACATAAAACTTTAAGAAAGAAACAAAGCTTTATTAAAGAGCTGATTCAGATCAATCCTAATTTTCTTAAAATTGCGCATATGGATCTTCGTATGGATGAGGCTTTCATGAAAGAGCAGATCATCAAAAATCCAAAAACCTTGATCTATTCTCCACTACGAGCAAATCCCGATTTTGTTGCAAAAATGATGAAAATAACTTTAAATGTGTTAGAATTTGCAGATGATGCGATCAGAAACGATAAAGCTTTTTTAAATCAATTTCCTCAAGAGGAATTCAAAGTCTTGCAATATGCTCATATTAGCTTAAGAAGAGATCCTAGTTATATCAGGGAGATGGTTCTACAAAATAAATTGTCTCTTAGATGGTTTGACAAAACTTGCAAGCAAAACTTTGAAACTGTTCTTTTGTTTGTTGAATATGGAGGAATAGAAGAGCTTCAATGGGCATCTTCCTTACTGAAAAAAAATCGTGAACTTGCAAAGTCATGCATCACATTAAACCCAAAGGCATTGCTTTTTTTTGATGAATCGATCAACACAAACGTTCCCAATTTGCTTGAATTGGTCGAGATCAATCCTGAAGTCATCAATTTCATTATCAAAAAAATTCAAGCGCAAGAAGAGTTTTTTGAGGCATGCGTAATTAAAAACTTAAAATCCATGCAATTTTGCCCATTTGTAAATGAATTGGAAAAATACACTTCTTTTGTTTTAAAAATGATTGAAAAACACCCAATTATAATGAATTGCGTTGCTAAATCTTTGAGAGACAATTATATCTTTATTCGAAAAGCCATGTATATTAATTTTGAGATATTAAAATATTGCAATAAAACTGTAAGAAATGATTCTAATTTGTTTTTTGAGGTGATGTTAAAAAATCCGGCAAATTTAGAATATGCACACCCATCCTTAAAGGCAAATGCTGCATTTATCTTAAAATTCATAAAAAAAGATTCAACTTTTTGGTCTAATTATAATATAGAATTAAATTTTAATGCGATCAGACCCTATATTGATGCATCACTCATGCATGATAAAATATTTACCGATGAAATGAAAAAACTCGATTTGCTCGATGACCTCACAAACTATTTCCTGTATAGAAACAACGATAATTTGTAAATGTTACCCTTTAACTGATTGGATTGGCGGGGGAAAGGTATGTAAAATCCTGGTCGGACCAAAGTAAAGAATTAAAACAGGTGAGCTGTTTTTTAGTTGAAAGGAACAAGCAAATTGGTTATAATAATTTTTTACAAAACAAAGGCCAGCGATTATTATGTTAAAAAGCATGACGGCTTATGCAAGAGCTTCCACAGAAAAGGCTATCGGCCGAGTTATTGTCGAAATTCAATCGGTCAATCGAAAGTTTCTAGAGGTGAATACTCTACTGCCCCAAGAATTAATTAGCTTTGATACCGACATCAAAAAATGGGTAGGGGAGTCGATTACACGAGGTCAGATCAACTTTAAACTTTTTGTTAATTATGAAAATGTTTCGCCCGTTACTATTAAGCCTAACTTGCCGTTAGTACGCCAAATTAAAGATGCTTGGGACCAGATCGCAAAAGAATTGAACGTAAATGAGCCCTTTAAGTTAGACCTTCTACTTCAAGAAAAAAGTATATTCCTCTATACCGAAGAATTTGGCGACAAGGAAGAATACAAATTAGCTATTCATGAGACTTTAAGTTTAGCCATAAATGATTTAATTAAAATGAAAAAAATTGAGGGTGCTAATCTTGCTAAAGATATTAGCCAGCGCATCGATCACATTCATAAATTGGTTGAACAAATTGAAATTCAAGCACCAAATGCCACAAAAAAACTAAGGGAAAAACTTCTTGAAAAAATGAATGAAGTGCATCTTGGTTTTATTGAACATGAAGATAGAATCCTCAGAGAAGTTTGCCTTTTTGCCGAAAAAGTGGATATTGCCGAAGAAATCACACGTTTAAGATCCCATTTAAATCAATTCACTGATCTTTTAAATAAAGATTTACCAACGGTTGGCAAAACATTAGAGTTTATCGTGCAAGAAATGAATCGCGAGACCAATACCATCGGGTCTAAGGCGTCCGAGGTGGAGGTTTCCAAACTTGTTATTGAAATGAAAAGTGAAATTGAAAGAATTCGAGAGCAAATACAAAATGTTGAATAATGTAAATTATAAAGCCCCAAAATTATTAGGTAATCTTTCAAGAGGGCACCTTTTTGTTGTAAGTGCGCCTGCCGGCACCGGAAAAACAACACTTGTCAAAAAATTAGTTAACGAATTTAGTTGCATCAAGTCATCCATTTCAACTACAACAAGACTTCCCCGTCAAAAAGAACAAAATGGAGTTGATTACTTTTTCGTTACGAGAGAAGTCTTCGAAGAGAAAATTGCACAAGGGGAGTTTTTAGAATATGTCGAGCTTTATGGCGATTATTACGGAACTTCTAAAAACAGCATAGAAACCTTGCTAACTGAAGGCAATCATGTTATGTTAGTTATCGACACAAGAGGCGGCTTAAAATTAAAAAAATTGATGAAGGCCACCCTTGTGTTTATTATGCCACCATCCTTAGAAGAGCTTTCGTTAAGACTTCACAAACGTAAAACTGAATCACAAGAGGTGATTGAAGAGCGTTTGAAATGGGCAGAGCATGAACTTGAAGATGCTAAGTATTACGATTATGCCATTGTCAATGACAATTTGAAAACAGCTTATGAAGCCCTTAAGAGCATTCTGATTGCTGAAGAGCATCGCATTATTTAAAAAAAATAGAGGAAATTAATGGAACATCAAGAAGATCTAACGAACGAACAAATTAAGAAAAAATTTAAAAGTCAATTTGAGCTTGTTGGCTATGCGATAAAACTTGCAGAAAACATGATCCAATCAGGTCGAGGACCAAGAGTAAAATCCGATTCCCAAAATGTTGCCATCCATATTTTAGATGAAATTAAATCCGGACTTGATAAATTCGAAGATATTCCAAAAGAAGTAAAAGCTGATCCATCCGATGCTATAAACGGCAGACCCTACCAAAGAGATTCTAATCAAAAAGATTCCGGCAGAGAAGACAGTAAAAATACAGAACGTAAGCGCACTCGTAAAATTTTAATGGATTAATCAAAAAAAAGTGGAAGCGTTCACATCTTATGATGTCGTCTTGTTTTCGTTAGCGATTTTATTTTGTTTTATGCTGCTTGTGGCTGTATTTTTTTTCGGCCTATGGGTGCAAAAACATCAAGTTTGTTTAAGTCCTTACACGAAAAAGCCGCTACGTCTTGGATCGACTATTCCCTATCAAACTGCAGAAAAAGTATTAAGGTACCTGTTTTTCATGCGTCAATATGATAATCGCATGTTTGACGTAAGAAAAGCAGCCTTTTGCCGAGAAACCGGAAGACTTTTTCCAAATGCCGTTTACTACTTCGACACCATGTTTGTAAATTGGTCTTTTTTAGAAAAACGGTATAAAGGATCTTACGTATCGTGGGGGAGTTTATCTGAAGAGCAAAAGAAAATGATTCAAGGTTGCCACTACAGTTTAGATGGCTATCAGACGGAATATTCATCAAGAAACTCATCTCCACGAATGATCGAGCCGGAACTTGCCCACTTAAAACCCGGCCCCCTTTACGTCGATCTGGAAACTAAGGTGCTTCTTGGCTGGAAACTGGTCCCTGATACCTCATTAGAAGTTCTAGTCGTCCAAAAACCTATAGACCATTTGCTGTACTAGTTTTTCAACAAGAGAGATCAGATAAAAGTTTTAAGTGTAATTATAAGGCAGGCCGACAGCCTGCATTTCATTCGATTTTACCTAGGGCGTTGCCAAATGTCATCAACTTAAGGGTTTTGCAATACAAAACTTTGCGGCTTTTTGGAGTGCGGTGACTTGTCACCGCTCTGTTGCTCAAATCGACTCGTCGATTTGCTATTAATTCTGAATTTATATAAAAAATTCAGAATTAATGAACCCGACAAGTCGGGTTTAGGGTAGAGCGGTGACGAGTCACCGCACTCCAAATTAGCGAATATTCTTAAGTTGATGACATTGGGCAACGCCCTAGGTGTAAATAAGTTAAAGTTGCAGGCTGTAGGCCTGTCTTATAATTGTTTTTTTAGAGATCGTGCGAATATTAAAAGAGAGAAAAATGAAAGAGAAAATTTTAATCACATCAGCACTGCCTTATGCAAATGGCCCTCTACATTTTGGTCATATTGCAGGTGCTTATTTACCGGCAGATTGTTACGCAAGGTTTAACCGCTTATTAAAAAATGACGTGCTCTACATTTGCGGTTCCGATGAACATGGTGTTGCCATCACGATGAGCGCAGATTTGGCAGGAAGAAGCCCAAAAGATCACGTAGACATCTTTCATGCTATCAATCAAGATTTTTTCAAGCAACTTAATATTTCTTTTGATCATTATTCAAGAACAACTTGGGAAGGTCACAATGAAGCAGTTTGTCAATACTTCCTTGATCTTTTACATAATGGCTTTATTGAAGAGCGTGTCACAGACCAACTTTATTCAGAAATAGATCAAAAATTTTTAGCTGACCGCTATGTAGTTGGAACCTGTCCAAAATGCGAATTTGCAGAAGCAAGGGGAGATGAGTGTCCAAAATGCGGCGCAAGCTACGAAACAACCGATTTAAAAAACCCACGCTCCAAACTTTCCAACGCTCCGCTAACTTTAAAAGCTACAAAACATTGGTTTTTACTTCTAGATAAATTTAAAGAGCGCCTGACAACATGGCTTGAGACCAAAGATTGGAAACCAAACGTTGTCAATTTTATAAAAGGGTACGTTAAAGATCTTCATGCAAGAGCCATCACTCGTGATTCCAATTGGGGTATTCCAATTCCATTGCCGGGAACGGAAGGCAAAGTCTTTTATGTTTGGTTTGATGCCCCGATCGGCTACATTTCAGCAACAAAAGATTGGGCTTTAAAAACCGGTAAAAAAGATGCTTGGAAAGATTATTGGTGCGATGAAAGCACAAAACTTGTGAATTTTATTGGAAAAGATAACATCCCTTTCCACGGTGCTATATTTCCTGCGATGACAATGGGGCAAAATCAGCCCTACAAGCTTGTTGATGAACTTCCTGCAAATGAGTTTTATAATTTAGAGGGCAGGCAGTTTAGCAAATCCGATGGTTGGTTTATTGATTTAAAAGAATTTTTTAAAACCTATACGCCGGATCAAATCCGCTATGCAATTGCCTCAAATGCACCTGAAACATCAGATTCAGAATTTACCTGGAAAGACTTTCAATTGCGCTGCAATTCGGACCTTCTTGGTAAATATGGTAACTTGGTCAATAGAGTTTTAGTTTTTGCAAAAAATAATTGCGATGGAAAACTGCCTCCCATGAGCGAACTACAGCCTGTAGATATTGAGTTTTTAGCTGCCGCAAAAAATCTAGTTGAGGAAGCCAAACAAAGCTTTAGTAAATTTAAAGTTCGACGTGCAAGCCAAATCGTAATGGAACTTGGCTCCCTTGGAAATATTTACTTTGACCATAAAAAACCATGGACCGCGGCAAAAGTAGAAGAATTGCGTCCTTCAATGCAAACAACGATTGCGTGTTGTATTGAATGTTTGAAATTATTAGCTTTGATTTCGTTTCCAATCATTCCGACAGCGGCAGAAGAAGTTTACCGACTGCTTGGTTTTAAAACAGAATTAAAAGATGCCGATTGGGAATCTGTTGTAAACAGTCAAATACAACTAAACACAAAGTTACAAGAGCCTAAAATATTATTTACGAGAATTGAGGAGAGTCAAATGGAATGCGAAATTGCTAAGTTAAAAGCGATGAGCGAAAGCGCAAAAAGTCAAGCAGATACTGGACAAGTTGTGGCCCAAGTTCAAGAAATCGCACCGTTAAAAACTTTAATTGAATATGATGAGTTTGGAAAACTAGACCTTCGAGTTGCAACTATTTTGGAAGTTACACCAGTTCCAAAAAGTAAAAAACTTTTAAAAATTCAGGTGGATTTGGGCTTTGAGACGCGCACAATTGTATCAGGCATTTCTCAGTTTTACAAACCTGAAGAATTAGTCGGGAAAAAGGTTGTCGTTGTGGCCAATTTAAAACCTGCCACTTTGATGGGTGTCCAAAGTCAAGGAATGCTTCTTGCAGGTGAAGACGCTTCTGGCTTGGAAATACTTTCCATCGAAAATCTATCCAACGGCTCAACCGTTAGATAAAAATTTTGTCGATATTAATCTGGAGTGCTTAAGACTTAGTCATAGCTTTTTGCTCAAATCGACTCGTCGATTTGCCTTTCGCCAAATTTGCGATTGAGCGATTGGGGGACGGTTATAAAGGTTCTTTTCGAGCGCGTCTTTAGAAAATAGGGAGACATATTAGGGAATGTGATTTTTTTTTAATAAAACGATAGAAAATTAACATCCTAGCCCATACTAAGCCCAAGAGAGCTTGCGACTTAAAGGCGTGCTGGTGTGGTTCACACGAAATTAAAAACTAACTCCTTAAGGTGTTCCTCTCTTTTCTAACCGAGGATTATTCTTGAAGCAATTTCCCCCTCATCTCCGCTTCGTTAAACTAAAGATCAATCGATGTCAAATTTTTTAGACTTGTCAATTTTGATGATTCTTTAATTGTTTAAATAAGTAAAAGTTATCTTTTTACATAACATATATTATCAGACGTTAAAACTATTGATTCTCGTGATTCTGTATATCTGTTTACCCCGTGTGTATAAAGCCGCAAGGCGAATGGAACGCGGGGTCTTAACAAAAAAAATCAGCCGCGTTAGCGATTTAAGGATCATCACACATTATATTTCATTTTAATCGCTTTAAAGGTCTTCTTGCAATATGCTCGGAACATGGAAGAATGCTCATTATTTAACTGCTTGAATTAAAAATACTATGCGAATTTGTTGCAAGATCCCA
>Ga0105047_10005960_pt1 | contig 20744 bp, 15 predicted proteins | sample MAT04_FD_78384 | JGI IMG/M metagenome (GOLD analysis project Ga0105047, IMG submission 78384) | Freshwater microbial communities from Lake Fryxell liftoff mats and glacier meltwater in Antarctica - MAT-04 (megahit assembly) | ecosystem: Environmental > Aquatic > Freshwater > Ice > Liftoff...
CTCCGCGTCTCCGCGTGAAAATGGCGATCTCGGACGTTCGCCGGGGCGCACGAAACGCTCTCCGGGCCGTGCTTCTGGCTCCGCGTGAAAATGACGATCTCAGACGTTCGCCAGGGCCCACGAAACGCCCTCCGGGCCGTGCTTCTTGCTTCACGCACGACGCCAGTTGCCCAAACATCCAAAAGTGGAGAACCGGGCACCCCGCGAAGCACAAGCTCGACGATGCGCAGCACCCGATTAACCCGCAGACTCCGCGTAAATCCGGCTAGCGCGCAGACTCCACGCACTGGTAATCGGTTTAAGCGATCCGCCGTTGCAACACCTGTTCAGCACCCTCCCGGATCCAATCAAGGTTGAACTGCCTGGCGGATTCTCCACTCAGACCCGTACTCCTCTGCAATCCGCTGCGAGTACCGTGACGGCCTCCCCTGCCCGCACGGCAGTTGACGCACGATCTCCGCGGACCGGTCCGTTCCACGTGAAACACTCAGACCAATCCGCCGCGGCGCGATAGCCATTTAGAGAGCCATCCCCCATACTTCAGCTCCCTCAACCAACTCCGCATTTGGGTCGCATTCTAGCCATCGCCAACCAGAAGGGTGGCGTCGGCAAAACCACCTCTGCCGTCAATCTGGCTGCCTCCCTGGCCGTCGCCGAACAACGCACGCTCCTCATCGACGCCGACCCACAAGGCAACGCCAGTAGCGGCATGGGCATCAACCGCGAAGACATCGGCATCAACACCTACGACGTCCTGCTCGGCGCCAACTCAATCGACGAAGGCCTACACCAAGGTGTGCATTTCAAGCACTTGGACGTTCTCCCCACGACACCCGACCTCGCCGGCGCGGAAGTGGAATTGGTGGACATGCCTGACCGTACCAATCGAATGCAAGCAGCCATTACATCGGTCCGCGATCGCTACGACTTCATCCTCATCGATTGCCCCCCATCACTCGGCCTCATCACGCTGAACATGCTGGTGGCCACCGACGCGGTGCTCATTCCACTTCAATGCGAGTATTACGCCCTCGAAGGCCTATCCCAACTGCTCGAAACCGTCCAGCGCGTTCAGGACGCCTTCAATCCGACCCTCGAAATCGAAGGCGTCCTGCTCACCATGTACGACGCACGCCTCAACCTCTCGCGCCAAGTCGCCGCCGACGCCCGCTCCCACTTCGGCGATCGCGTCTACTCCACCGTCATCCCCCGCAACATCCGCCTGGCCGAAGCCCCATCGTTCGGTAAGCCCATCGTTGTCTACGACTTGGCGTCCGTGGGCGCCCAATCCTACATGGCAGTCGCCAAAGAGATCATCGAACGGAACAAGAAACGCGGCGTAGAGTCTAAATGACCATGTACTGCGCTGAAAGTGTCCCTATACTGTACATCAAATAGGACGAGTTATGGCACCGCCAGAAAAGCCCAGCCGCCTCGGTCGTGGTCTCGACGCCCTTTTAGCCCGACGCGAATCGCCGAAAACCACGGATGGTCGGGCCGCCAACGAAGCGTCGCCCAACACTGCAGCCGCCGCCAATAAGCCCGGTAGCACGTCCGCTGAACGAATATCACCGCCAATCGGTTCGCCAACGAACCCTGTATCCAGCATTCCGTATGCGGACTCTTCGCCTAGTGCGGCTGCCGCGGCGTTAGGTGCGCTGAACATTCCCGTCACTCATCCGGGCGAGGCACCTGTTTCGTCAAAGGATCTGGCCTCGGGCCCGACAACGCGGGCCGTAAGCGCCTCACCACACTTCACCGGTGCTGGCGAGCCGAGTGATCCGCACACCTTGGGCTATCGTCCGCTCCCCATTGCCCACATCGCGCCGAATCCTTTTCAGCCGCGCAAGGAGTTTCATCCGCAGGACCTTGCCGATCTCGAATCGAGCATGCGTTCGCAGGGATTGTTGCAGCCCATCACTGTCCGACCGGCACCCAATCACCGGGGGTACGAACTCATTGCCGGTGAACGCCGCCTTCGCGCCGCAACGCGACTGGGGTGGAGGGAAATTCCCGCGATTGTGCGCGAGACGAATGACCGGACCATGCTCACGCTCGCCATGGTCGAGAATCTGCAACGCGCCGATCTCGATCCCATTGAGGAAGCCGATGGCTATCAACGCCTCATTGATGATTTCGACGCAACGCAACAGGAAGTAGCCGACGTCGTAGGAAAGGAACGCTCAACCGTCGCGAACGCACTGCGATTGCTCGCACTGCCGGCGTCGGTCAAGCGTATGTTGCAGGAACGAAGGCTCACGGTAGGTCATGCACGCGCACTGCTGCCGTTGGAAACTGAACGTGCGATGGCTGACCTCGCACGCGATATCGTCGCCAAGTCACTCTCTGTTCGTGACGTCGAAACACGCGTTCGCGGCACTCGACCTTCACCCGCCAAAAGCGGACGCAAAGCCAAACCAGCAGACACCGGCGTCTCAGCCGGATCTCCTGCGGCGAGCGCGGAATTGCGTCGCGTCGAGGAGTTGTTACGAAAGAAGATGCAGACCACGGTCAACATACATTTGACTGGCAAAGAACGTGGCGAAGTGCGCATTGCCTTTCTCTCGAACGACGACCTCGAACGCGTGCTCGAACTCCTGGGCGTCCGACTCGATACATAACCCCTGCATAACCTTCGGCGAAATAGACAGACGATGTCACACACCATTGCTCGCACTCGCGTTGGAATTGTCGCTGCAGCGGTCTCGTTGTTCACGACTTTCTCCGCCTGCACTCCGAAGGAGAAAGCCGCGGGAGATTCCACCGGCGCTTCTGCATCGGCCATGCAGGTCGCGCTTGTTACGTCCGGTTCAGTCTCCGATCAAGGTTGGAACAGCAGCGCGTACAATGGCCTGCTGGCCATTCGCGATTCGCTGGGTGCGCAGATCAGCAACATTCAATCGAAGTCGCCGGCCGATTACGACGAGAATTTCCGCCAGTACGGTGCGCAGCGTTACTCCATCGTGTTCGGTCATGGTTTTGAATTCCAGAGCGCGGCCGTGCGAGTCGGACCGCAATTCCCGAACACTGTTTACATCGTCACGTCCGGACGTGTGGTCGCTCCCAACGTCGCCGGCGTCGCTTTCGCCTTTGAGCAGGCGTCGTATCAGGCCGGCGTACTCGCGGGCGCCATGACGAAGTCCAATATTGTAGGGATGATCGCGGGTGTGGAATTGCCGCCGGTCAAAACCAGCTTTGCGGCATTTGAACGTGGCGCAAAGTCGGTGAATCCGAAGGTGCGCCTGCTGACCGCGTACATCGGAAATTGGGACGATGCGAGTGCGGGCAAGGAATTGGCGCTCACGCAAATCGCTCAGGGCGCCGACATGATTTTTCAGAATGCCGACGGAGCGGGACTTGGCATTTTTCAGGCCGCGAAAGAAAAGAAGATACTCGCATTTGGCGCCAACGCGAATCAAAACAACATCGCGCCGGAAGTGGTCGTTGCCAGTGTGGTAATCGATTTGCCGAAAGCAATGCTGATGATCGCGCGCGAAGTGAAAGCCGGTGGTTTCAAGGGCCGAGTGATCGATTTAGGTGTGCCGCAGGATGTCGTACGCCTGGAAATCAATCCTTCGTTCACTGCACGCATTCCAGCCAGAACCATCGTCACGATCGATTCCATCGGCGCCGCTCTCAAAGCCGGTACGTTTCACACACTCGACGATTTGCTCGCCGGTGCTGACACCGCTATTAAAGCCAAGCCGTAATCGCGCCTCATGGTTGATCTCGCAGCAGCATCGGTGGAGGCCCGTCAGCCGGAACATACTGCGGCACTGATGGATATTGTGCACGCACTCGATCTCGAGTTGCGCACGAGTGAGGTTCCCGACTCCACTGTTGCGTTGAATGGCCTGCAGGTCGCGAACAGTGGTCGCATTACGCGCGTGGCCGTGGCCGTCGACGCGTCACTGGCCAGCATCAACGCCGCCGCCGCACTGGGCGCCAACTTGCTGGTCGTGCATCACGGACTGTTTTGGGGCGGTTTGCAACCCGTCGTCGGCAAAACGTACGAACGAATGCACGCGCTAATGGCGCACGACATCGCACTGTACAGCACCCACATCCCGCTCGATCTGCACCCCACGCTGGGCAACAATGTGTTGTTGGCCGAAGCGTTTGGGTTGGTTCCGAGCGCGCCGTTTGCGCGGCATAAGGGTGTTGATATCGGAGTGAGCGGCGTGTGCGATGCCTCAACGAGCGACCTGGTCACGCGTGTTGCGCAGTACGCGGCGGTGTACGGCGGTAGTGTACGTGTTTCGATTCCCGTAGAAGGGCGCACCACCAGGCGGTGGGCTATTTGCAGCGGCATGGGAGTGTCGCCGGACTCCTTGCTGGAAGCACGAAACGCAGGTGTGGATACGTTGATTGTTGGCGAAGGAACCCATCACAGCGCCGTGGACAGCGCGGAACACGATGTGTGTGTGGTGTACGCCGGGCACTACGCGACCGAGACGCTCGGAGTGCAGGCCGTGGGCGGCTGGTTGCAACGGCGCTTTGGATTGCCGTGGTCCTTCCTGCTGCTGCCAACGGGTCTGTGATGGTGGGCGGCGCCGACGCCACGCAGCCGGCGCTGTCGCTGGTGGGAATTACCCGTCGCTTTGGATGCGTGACGGCACTGGATGACGCCACGATGCACGTGCAACCCGGCACGGTACACGCCCTACTGGGTGAGAACGGCGCGGGGAAAACGACGCTCATGCGTGTGGCGTTTGGCCTCGTGCAGCCCGATGCGGGTGCGATAGTTCGGTCAGGTCAGACTCTCAGGTTTGCGTCGCCCAGCGCGGCGCTCGCGGCCGGCATGGGCATGGTGCATCAGCACTTCACGTTGGTGCCCGCCATGACCGTGGCCGAAAACGTGGCGTTGGGCGGGCGCGGGCGATTTTCGCTCAAGGAATGGGCGGCGCGTGTGCACGAAATCGGTGCGCGCACGGGACTGGTGCTTGATCCATTGGCGCGCGTTTCCGAGTTGTCGGTGGGCGCGCAGCAGCGTTGTGAAATTGTGAAGGCGCTGGCGCGTGATGTGCGCGTTCTCATTCTTGATGAACCCACCGCCGTACTCGCGCCCAGTGAAGCGCAGGAACTGTTGCGCTGGGTGAAACATTTCGCACTCGCTGGTCATGCGGTGGTGCTCATCACGCACAAGTTGCGCGACGCGCTCGCGGTGGCTGCGAATGTGACTGTGCTGCGTCTGGGCAAATCGGTACTGAACGCCGCGGTGTCGGACACCAACGAGGCACAGCTTGCGGCCGCGATGTTGGGCTCGGCTCCGCTCCAGGGGACGGGTGTTTTGAAAAACGAAACGGCCGTCGAAGATTTGGTGGCGCCGATCAATGCGTCCGCGCCCTTGGTTGGCGTCTCTTTGGCCGCGATCACTGCACCCGTCTCCTTAAGCGATGCGATCAACGGGACGGGTCGGTTGAAGCGCGAACCGGGGCGCGTCGTGTTGCGACTCAACAATGCAACCGTCCGCGACAAGCAAAACGTAGTGCGCGTCAATCGCGCTTCGCTTGAAGTTCACGCCGGCGAAATTGTTGGAGTCGCGGCCGTTGAAGGGGCGGGCCAACGCGAATTGTTGCGACTGCTGTCGGGGCGTTTGGTACAGTCCGACGGCGACGTGCAGCTGCCTGCCCACATTGGATTTGTGCCGGAGGACCGACACAACGATGCAATGCTGCTCGATCGTTCCCTCGTGGAAAATGTTGCGTTGCGCGATGCCGGTTCGCGCGAAGGACGCATGCCGTGGGACGCGCTGCAACGCGCGACGCGCACCATCCTCAACGAATTACAGGTGCGCGCCGGTGGCGCCGATGTTGAAGCCCGCACATTGTCCGGCGGCAACCAACAAAAACTGATACTCGGCCGAGAGCTTGCGCTGCAACCGGAAGCGTTGGTGATCGAGAATCCAACGCGCGGCCTGGATTTTCGCGCGGCGGGCGCGGTAGTCGACGCGTTACGGACCGCACGAGCGGGCGGCACTGCGGTCGTGGTGTACTCAAGCGATCTCGACGAAGTGTTGTCCCTGGCCGATCGCGTGGTGGTGATGCACGCGGGCCAACTGTCGGACGTCGCGGCCGATCGCGAGATCATTGGTCGCGCCATGTTGGGCGCATGACGCTTCCGTCGGTGACTGGCGAAACGATTGTCACGCCTGCTCAAGGCCGCGGTGCATCCATCAGGGTCAGCACCATTGTCGGAGGCCTGTTGCGCGCGCTCGTCCTCGCGTTGGTCGCGGTTGTGCTGTTGGTCGTGTTGCTCACCATTACCGGCCAACGCACCGGCGATGCGCTCATTGCCCTGGTGAACGGCGCGGTGGGATCGTGGTACGCCATCACTTCGGCGACGCTGGTACGTGCGGTTCCGCTTGCTCTCGCGGGATTGGCGGTATCGCTCGCGTTTCGGGCTGGCATTCTAAACATCGGTGCCGAGGGTCAGCTATTGGCCGGCGCCGCGGCGGCAACCTTTGCCTCGCTGGCCGCACCACAACTCGGTGTGTTTGTGATTCCGCTGTTGTTAGCGGCGGGCTGTGTTGCGGGGGCCGCCTGGGCCGGAATCGCCGCCTTCCTGCGACAAAAGCTAGGTGTGCTGGAAGTCATCAGCACAATCATGTTGAACTACGTCGCGTTTCATACGGTCGGGTATCTCGTGCGCGGTCCATTGCAGGAATCCACGCACGTGTTTCCGCAGTCGTTCAACATCGACCCGCGAGCGCAGTTGCCGCTGATCATTCCGGGTACGCGATTGCACCTCGGATTCGCGCTCGCAGTGGTGATTGGAATCGCGTTGTGGTGGTGGTTGCGTGATCGGGCGGGGGGCTTTCGGTTGCGTGCAGTTGGCGCAAACGCTCGTGCTGCTGCGAGTGCGGGCCGCATTGATGTCGCACGAACCACTACGGTGGCATTTCTCGCGAGTGGTGCGATTGCGGGACTGGCCGGCGCCGCCCAACTCTCGGGCGTGACGTATTCGTTGTACGAAACCATTTCACCCGGGTACGGCTACACCGCGATTGCCGTCGCGCTGCTGGCCCGACTGAATCCGTTGGGCGTGTTGGGGGCCGCGGTGATGTTTGGAGCGTTGGAAGCGGGCGCGAATGCCATGCAACGTGATGCCGGCGTGCCGGAAGTGCTCGTCTCCGTCGTTGAAGCCCTGCTCATTTTGCTGGTGCTCGCGGCCGATCGCTGGCGAACGCGCAGCGTGCGCATGGCAGAGGCCAGCACATGATAGACGCGTTTCTTGAAGCCACGATTCGCTGGGCCACTCCCTTTGCACTGGCTGCACTCGGTGAATGTGTCAGCGAACGCGCGGGCGTCATCAACATAGGGTTGGAAGGATCCATCATCGCGGGCGCACTTGGTGCCACCATTGGTGCTGGCGTGTTTGGTCCGACAGTGGGATTTGCGGCGGGCGCGTTGAGCGGAGTGCTCATCGCAACATTCTTTGGTGTGTTCGCGGTCGCGCTGCGGTCTGATCAGATCATTACCGGCACGGCGATCACGATGTTCTCGCTGGGCGCAACGGGAACGCTGTATCGGCTGATTTATGGGGCTGCCGGCGTCTCACTCTCCACACCGACCACCGGTGTGTTCGCTGTCCCGGTACTCAGCTCGATTCCGGTGATCGGTCTCGCGCTATTCGTGCAGCCGCCCATTACCTACGTGCTGTATTTCGCCATTGCTGGGGTTGCGTGGTGGTTATCGAGAACGCAGGCGGGTCTTGCGCTCCGCGCCGTAGGCGAGCGTCCCGAAGCCGCTGCCGCCGCCGGCGTCAATGTGCGTCGCGTGCAGTTTGGCGCCGTCGTGTTTGCAGGTGCAATGGCGGGACTCGCGGGGGCAACGCTGGTGCTGGCCCAGGCCGGAACGTTTGTCGAAAACATGTCCGCGGGACGCGGCTTTATCGCGATCGCCATCGTGGTGTTGGGACGCTGGCGCCCGCTGGGCGTTGCTGCCGCATCGCTATTGTTTGGCGCAGCCTACACGCTGCAGAATCTCTTTCAGTCACTGGGTCTCGCGGGTGTGCCGTACAATCTGTTTCTGGCCGTCCCTTACGTGCTCACCCTGATCGTTTTGTCATTGTCACGCAGCGGTACGTCCTCGCCTGCTGCCTTGGGACAAAAGGAGATTGTGTCACGGTAGCATTTGCGGTAAACACCAATGTTGGAGTCGCTGTATTCACTCCCCTCTCGTACACAGCACGTCAAATTAGCGTAGCTTTCAACATGTTCACTTTCCCATCGCCTATCACTTCGAACAATCTCGCCTTGCTCTCCCTATTCCGGTCTGCCGGCGTGGCTGTGCTGGCGAGCCTTGGCGCCTGTGCCAGTGCAGGGCGGCCGTCGGCCGCGGTCACGGGCATTCCCAATACGTCGACCATCTCGCGCCCCACGATTCAGGCGTCCGGACCTGCTTTCCAAACCGGGCAAGCAGGCGCAATCGCCCGCGCCCGCGCCGATAGCGCGCGCCTACCGTACACCAAGGCCGATATCGATTTCATGAGCGGGATGATTCATCATCACGCCCAGGCCATCACGATGTCGCGCATGGCACCCACGCACGGAGCGGACGCTGCGGTCCAACGCCTGACCGCACGCATTATCAATGCGCAGTCGGATGAAATCCGGCTTATGCAGGGCTGGCTGCAGGACCGCAATCAGGCCGTACCGCAGGTCGACTCCGCCGGTAATGTGACGGTTGGAATGGCGGGAATGGCCGGCCACAACATGAGCGCGATGCCGGGTATGCCCGGAATGGAAATGCCGGGAATGGCGATGAACGCGATGCCAGGTATGCTTACCGAAGCGCAGATGAAAGAGTTGGACAAGTCTCGTGGCAAGGAATACGACCGCCTGTTCCTGACCTACATGATGCAGCACCACCGCGGCGCCGTGTCGATGGTCCGCGATCTATTCTCATCCCAAGGCTCCGGCCAGGACGAATCCATTTTCAAGTTCGCAAACGATGTGGAGGTCGATCAATCGACCGAGATTCGGCGCATGCTCTCGATGATGCTCGAAATGGGTTTTTCCCCGCCGCCTGCAAAATAAGCGACAGTGACCTTATGGTGCACGAATAGTGCGCCGATGATGTAGCAAAATCAGCCCGCTGTTTTACCGCTGTTCCCGCGCAGCTTTTCGATTTCGTATCGTCGTCAACCCCGAGGATTATTCATGTCTTTCGTCGCTCCGCCTCGCCGACGCGCCCTGTCGATCATTCGACACGGCGCCATCGTCGGCGCGCTTTTCTCCATCTCGGCCTGCGCTACCACGCGCTCCGCGACCCCGCCGGGACCGCCCGTGAATCCGGCTCTAGATCCGCGCGTCGGCCTCAAGTCCGGTCTCATGGACGCCGAACAAGCTGTCTCCAACATGAAAGTCCTGGCGAGTGTAGCGTCGCCACCGGGGTTCCTCGGCATCACGAATTCGGATCTGGCCTTCATGGGCAAGTACGCCATTCAGGGCAACTACAATGGCCCCGTCATTTGGGACATGTCCAACCCATCCAAGCCGACGTTGGTAACGGCATACACTTGTCCGGCCTCACAGAACGACATCTCGGTCTACAAGAACCTGATGTTCATGTCGGCCGAAGCCACAAACGGTCGCGTGGATTGCAAACCGGGTGGTGTACCGGATCCGGTCAGCAAGGAACGCTTCCGCGGCGTGCGCGTCTTCGACATTTCGGACATCAAGAATCCGAAGCTGATCGCCAACGTGCAGACGTGCCGTGGTTCACACACGCACACGGTGCTTGACGATCCGAAAGACAAACAGAATATCTACATCTACGTCTCTGGTTCATCAGGCATTCGCTCGGCTGACGAATTGCCGGGCTGCGACGGCAACCTGTCGGCCGAACAGCAGGCCGCGTCCAAATTGCGCATTGAAATCATCAAGGTGCCGCTCAACGATCCGTCCAAAGCGGCCGTCGTGAATCGCGCCAACATCTTTTCCGGCCTCAAGGCCAGTCCCTCACACAGCTTGTCAGACGCCGATAAAGACGCGCAAGCAATCGCCGTTGAGCGCGCGCGGAAACTTGGCGCCTTCATCGTGATGAATCCGCAGTCCGGCGTCGAACAGGTTGTAAACGCGCCGACGTCGAAGCCGTGGTTGGACAGCATTGTGAAAGCGCGCGGCGGCACCGGCGCACCAGCGGCAGCCGACAGCGCCGCACTGCGTCCAAACGTGCAGATGTTGATGAACCGCGTGTTCGCGAATGCCGTTGCGTTCAATCCGAATGCAGCTGTGTCCGATCGCTCGCAGTGCCACGACATCACGGTGTATCCCGCACTTGGACTCGCCGGTGGCGCGTGCGAAGGACACGGTTTGCTGCTCGACATCAGCAACCCAGTGAATCCCATTCGTCTGGATGCCGTCGCGGATTCAAACTTCTCGTACTGGCATTCGGCCACGTTCAACAACGACGGTACGAAGTTGTTGTTCTCCGACGAATGGGGTGGTGGGGGTGGACCGAAGTGCCGCGCCGGCGACAAGCCGGAGTGGGGCGCCGACGCCATCTTCACGATTGAAAACAAGAAGCTCAAGTTCCAGAGCTACTACAAGATTCCCACGTATCAGACGTCGGAAGAAAATTGCGTCGCGCACAACGGTTCACTCATTCCGATTCCTGATCGCGACGTGATGATTCAGGCGTGGTACCAGGGCGGCATTTCGGTGTTCGATTGGACCGATGCGAAACATCCGCAGGAAATCGCTTCGTTTGATCGTGGCCCAATCGATTCCACGCGTATGGTCTCGGGTGGTTCGTGGTCGGCGTACTGGTATAACGGCCAAATCATCAGTTCAGAAATTGCACGCGGTCTTGACGTGGTCGATCTTGTGCCGAGCCAATTCCTCACGCGCAACGAAATCGATGCTGCGAAGACGGTGAAGTGGGATTACCTGAACGCGCAGGGACAACCGAAAATTTCGTGGCCGCCCAGCTTTGCGTTGGCGAAAGCGTACACCGATCAACTTGACCGCAAGGGTTGTGTGGGCGTCAAGAAAATCAGTGCGATTCGTACTTCGATTTCAGAAGCGGAAACATCAACCGGTGCCGCGCGTGCGTCGGCACTCGCGAAACTCACCAAACAAGTTGATGCTGAAAAGGGATGCGATTCGAAGAAAGTCGACTTGTTAAAGAACACCATTGCGGGACTGCAGACTGTTGTGATGTAGTCGACGGTAGTGTACAAATGCAGCCGTATCGCGCACAGATTCTGCGTGGTGCGGCTGTTTTCGTTTGCGGGGTGTCCGTCGTCACCTCCTCGAATCATGGTCATAACCTTTCAATTGGACGGGCATTACCTTTCAATTGGACGGGCATTAACCTTTCAATTGGACGCACTCAAAGGTTGCAATCAGACGGATCTAAAAGTTACAATTAGCCAATGCCAGATAACCCCCTGTACCCGCGCTACGCCGAAACCCGGCTTGAAGAGGCACTGCTGGATTCTCCTGTCGTTCTGGTCCACGGGCCTCGTCAATGCGGGAAAACGACCTTGGTGCGCGAGCTTGGAGAATCGCTCGGCTACACCTATTTCACGCTGGATGATGACGTCGTCCGAAGCGGTGCCGAATCCGATCCGGCTGGGTTTGTTGGCGATTTGCCGGAACAAGCCATTCTGGACGAAGTGCAGCGGGCTCCGTCCATCTTTACCGCCATCAAAGCCACGGTTGACCGCAATCGCACCCCGGGACGTTTTCTGCTGACGGGGTCGGCCAATGTCATGATGGTGCCCAAACTTGCCGACTCCCTCGCAGGGCGTATGCAGATTCTGCGGCTGCATCCCCTGGCCCAATGCGAGCTGGCTCGCCACAGCCCCGGATTTCTCGACGGTCTCTTTACCGGCGATTTCAAAACTCGCCGACTTGACCGACTGGGGCTCGATCTCGCGGAACGAATTGTGGCGGGTGGATATCCCGCCGCACTCGTGCGCCCTGTTGGACGACGGCGGGCGACCTGGTACCAGGACTATCTCAACGCATTGGTACAGCGCGATGTGAAAGATCTCGCTCGAATCAGCTCCCTCGAAACACTTCCCCGACTCCTTGCTTTGGCAGCCTCGCAAACAGCTCGGCTACAGAATGTGAGCGACCTGGCTGCCCCCTTCCAACTCAGCCGTCCTACGATCCGTGACTACGTGACTTTGCTTGAGCATGTTTTTGTACTCGACACACTGCCACCCTGGCACTCGAACCGACTGAGCCGACTCATCAAAACCCCGAAACTTCATGTGGGCGATACGGGGTTGGCCTGTGCACTACTCGGTATTGACGGCCCTGCTCTTCACGCAGACAGAACCCTGCTCGGTCAATTGGTAGAAACTTTTGTATTTCAGGAACTGCGACGTCAGGCCAGTTGGCATGAGACTACACTGACATTCTTTCACTTTCGCGACAAGGAAGACGCGGAGGTCGACATCGTCATCGAGCGCGGATCTCAGGCACTGGCTGGAGTTGAGATCAAAGCCTCTGCAACCGTCACTGCATCTGATTTCAGAGGCCTTCGCAAATTGCGCGATGCTGCCGGAAACCGGTTCACCACCGGTGTAGTGCTGTATGACGGTGAAACCAGCGTCAGTTTTGGTGATCATATGTACGCGCTGCCAATCCGTATGCTCTGGGAGCTCTAACAGTCCGATGATCTCACAGGGCATTTTTGAATGCGTTACATGCCTGAACAGTTTGACGACTGAGAATCATTTGGTGCCAAATCGATTCCGCAATAATGTGACAAAAATCCCAAAACAGTGACGGGTTCCGTATTGCTGCGCTGGCCGGCGGAACCATTCGTGCGCGCACACCTACAACCTCATAGCCAAACATAGAACTGCCCGGCCGGGCTTGCCTCCTTTCTCTAACTCTCGGCCTCATGCTCCGAAATCAGCGTCCATCCGTATTAGCCGCCGCCCTTCTCACACTCTTTGGTGCGTCAGGCTGCGCGTCCACGAACAGCAAGGAAAGAGGTGCCATCATTGGTGCCGCTACCGGAGCCGCCGCTGGTGGTCTCATTGGTCGCGCGAACGGGAGTACCGCGAAGGGCGCGATTCTCGGTGCGGTCGTTGGTGGAACCGTTGGTGCCGTAATCGGCCATCAGATGGATCAACAAGCCAAGGAATTGGCGCAGAATATTCCCAACGCGACAGTTGAGCGCGTGGGCGAAGGCATTCAGGTCACGTTCTCATCTGGCCTTCTGTTCGAATTCGATTCCGATCGCGTACTTGGTGAATCTGCCAAGAATCTCAAGACGCTCGCCAAGAGTCTCGACAAATATCCCGGCAGCGATCTGCTCATTGTGGGACACACCGATTCATTGGGCACGAGCGCCTACAATCAGGACCTCTCGCTGCGCCGCGCGCGCGCGACGGCTGCGTACATGACGAGCCAGGGTGTATTGCTCGAACGTCTCAAGAGTGACGGCAAGGGCGAATCTGAGCCCGTGGCGGAAAATCGCACGGAAGGAGGGCAGGCGCAAAACCGTCGCGTCGAAGTCGCAATTTTTGCGAGTGGAAAATACAAAGCGCAGCTGGAAGCCAAGGCCGCGAAGGGAAAATGAAGTACTGGCGGAAGTTGATGAAACGCGTTGCTGCGCGCCGAGAAATGGCGCGCAGCGCGCTCAAGCGATCATTGGCGCAAGAGATGACCCAATCAATCCTCGCGGAGCGCAAGCATTGGGTCGAGGCGGGCCGCGCGCCACGCGGGGATAGCCCCCGCCAGTAACGCGACGGTCGTCAGCGCCGCGGCCGACCACACCAGTGTCATCACGTCGTTCGGCTTGACGCCAAAGAGAAACGACGCGACGTAGCGCGAGCCAGCCATGGCTCCAGCGATACCAATGCCGATACCTATCGCCAACATGCCCGCAACTTCGCCCAGCACCATGCGCAGCACTTTCGACCGCGCGGCACCCAACGCCAGGCGAATGCCGATTTCATTGCGGCGGCGCGACACGCTGTAGGACATTGTTCCGTACAGGCCAATCATCGCCAGCAGCAGCGCGAGCACACCGAAAAATGCCGACAGTGTTGCCAACAGGCGTTCGCGCGTGAGTGACTCGGCCACTTGATCGTCCAACTTCTTGAAGCTGAGCAGAATGCGTGGACTGGATTGCACGGCCAGTGCGATAATGGCTGAAGTAAGCGCCTGCATATTTCCTGTGCTGCGCACTTCGAAACTCATGAAGGGGCGCAATTCATCACTCTGGTTCATAGCCAGATACGCGACCGCACGCGGTGCTTCCTTGAGCGACGAATATTTCGCATCCTCGACGACGCCAATGATCTCGATTGCGGGAACAGCCTCCGCCTTTTGTCCCGGAGAAGGCAGCCGAAATTGTTGGCCGACCGGGTTCTGATTTGCGAAAAACTTTCGCGCCGTTGACTCGTTGATCAGCGCCACCTTTTGCGTGCCAACGCGATCACGCCCATCAAATGAACGCCCCGCCAGAATGCGCGTGCCAAGCGTCTTGAAATAGTCGCCCGTGACCTGGTTCAGGTACACCATGGATTCCTTCGGCGATGTCGGCGTGAAACCAGGTACGGCCATCATTCCATTCCACGCGCTTCCGCTGATCGGAGTAATCTCTGACGCACTGGCCGATGCTACACCGGGAATGGTGCGAATGCGTTGCATCAAATCTTCGGGGAATTGTTTGACTTGATCCTGTCCGAAGCCCGCATTCTGCACGTTGGCGCTGACAAGCAGTACGTTCTCGCTGACAAAGCCGGGATTCATACTCGACAATCGGTTGAATGTACCGAGCAGAAGTCCCGCTACCACAACCAGCACCAGTGAGAGCGCGACCTGTCCGATTACGAGGGCTTTCCCGGCGGAGAATCTCGAGTGTCCCGATGCGATGCCCCGCGCGTTGGCGCGTATGGCTTCCTGTGGATTGGTCCGTGTGGCGCGCCACGCCGGTGCGAGGCCGAACAACAAACCCGTCAACGTTGCAACGGCCGTTGTGAACAGCAGAACACGTCTGTCAATTGGTAGGTCGAGACCAACAGTGGTTCTGCCGGAAGACAACAGTTGTACAAGCCAGCTGCTGCTCCACTTCGCGAACAACAGTCCGGCAACAGCACCAAGCGCGGTCAACAACATGGTTTCCGTCAACAGCTGGCGAATGACGCGGATACGACTGGCACCCAGCGCAAATCGCACCGCAATTTCGCGTTCGCGGGCAGCGGCGCGAGCAAGAAGCAGATTCGCCACGTTGGCACAGCCAATCAGCAGCACGAGGCTCACCACGATCATCAGCACCAGCAACGCTTTTGAATACGTTTGGCGGAGCGACGACAGTGCGGTCACTCCTTCGGCAAACGAAATCCGGTGTGCTTTCAGATTCTTGAGCGCATCCTGATATTCGTCGGGCGCCAGCCCCGCTTCGAGAATGGATGGCATTGCTGCGGCAACATTGGTGTTGACTTGCGTCAGTGACGTACCGGGCGCGAGCCGTCCGATGAAACTCAGAAACCACATGTGGCGAAGGTCATCAAGGCTGCCGGTAGCAATACCTTCCTGTGCACAGAGTGGTGCGTACACCTGCACCACGCGACCCACTGCCGCACCGAAAAACCCTTGCGGGGCGACGCCCACAATTGTGAATGATCTTCCGGTGAGCGAAATGCTTTTGCCGATCGCCGAACTACTGCCGCCGTATTCACTCTGCCAGAAGCCGTATCCCAGCACGGCTACCGGTGCACAGCCGTTCGTGTCTTCGGTGCTCGATATGAGACGGCCAGCGGCGGGATTGACGCCCAGCGTGGAGAAATAGTCGCCAGTCACCCAGTCGCCTTTCGCGATGCGTACCTGCCCGCCGCTCGACAAATCCCACTCAGTGCTGGAATACGCAGCCGACGATGCAAGCCCGGTTTTGGAGTCACGCAGTTTTTCCCAGAGCGGATAATTCAATTCCGAACCGTAGGAATCACTTGCAACCGTAACGAGTTGTTCAGGATGTTCGACGGGCAGTGCGCGCACCAACACGGCGTTGATCAAACTGAAGATGGCTGTGTTCGCGCCAATGCCGAGTGCGAGCGAAACAACGGCGACCACTGTGAAGCCGGGGCTCGCACGCAGCGCGCGCGATGCATGTTTCAGGTCACTCATGAAAGACTCAAGCCAAATCAACATGTCGGCATCGCGCGTTGTTTCGCGCAACGAGCTTCGATGGCCAAATCGTCGCTGTGCTTCGCGTTTGGCATCGGCGGGATTCATGCCGGCGTTCACGAGATCATCGGCGCGTTCCGCTACGTGGAATGACATCTCACGATCGATATCACGCGAAACGCGATTGGGGCGCAACAGATTGAGGGCGCGCGAATACCAGGCCATGAGAGTGCTCGAGTGCGGGGGCGTGGCTGTTCCAGCTATTGGAGTGCGAGGCGGTTGTCAGGGCTGGCTCGCGCCAGGAACGGTGAGGCCAGACGCGCCAGGCGAATTGGCTACACGAACTTCAGCACGGCGGTCACGCCGTTCGTGAGGCGATCCCAACTTTCCTGTTCCTGTGCAAGCTGCTTTTCCCCCGCTGGAGTGAGCGAGTAGAAGCGCGCCTGCCGCTTCTTTTCGGTGGTGCCCCAATCGGCCCGGAGCCAGCCGTCGTGCTCCATGCGGTGGAGTGCTGGATACAACGATCCTTCTTCGACGCGCAGCAGTTCGCCGCTGGTTCGCTGGATGTGGGCGGTAATTGCGTAGCCATGCATGCGCCCCTGCGCGGCGAGCGTCTTGAGCACGAGGAGGGCCAGTGTGCCCTGGAGGATGTCGTTTTTCTGTCGTGTCATCGGAGATCCCATTCTAGCTAGGTATAGCTAGCTAAGGGAATGCTATTTCAATCAGGCCGTGCTGTCAATAAAGCCGTGGGCGGTGCCAAATCTGTTGACACCAAAAAAGGCGGGTCAGAATCGGCTGACTCTGACCCCACTACCACCATCGAAATACGGGGGTCAGAGTCGGCTGATCTAAAGAGTGGGGTCAGCGTCAGTTGACTCTGACCCCACTACCACCATCGCAGATCAGCTACCGGTCGCAGCCAGCCAACGCGCTCTCCCACAGGATTTTCCACGCAGTGCCCGCGCGCACGAGCATGGCCGCGCTCAGCGCCTCGCCGTCATCTCTCCCGAACAGCAGATGCACGCGCGAACGTCCCGCCAATTGGAACGCCAGCAATGGTTCGGATACGACCAATTCATCCTCGTTGCCTGAGGCGCGCTCGTGCCAGCCGATACTCCAGGCGGCCGGTGTTGCCAGATCTCCGTCAATCACCATGACGAGACGCTCTTCGCGCGGGGCGTCCTCCTGGTTCACGCGCCGCACCAAGGTGGTCACGACAAACGATTGGTCGGCCAACTTGCCGCGATAGGCGCGCAGTACGACAAACGGCAGGCCGCGAAAAGTCGCGACAGTATCATCGGTCAACCCCGAGGCCAGGCGTGAGATATTGATCGCCAACGACGCGGAATCTCTGGACGACAAGCCCTCGATCGAGTCCAGCGGCACGTGGGTCACGCGCCCCTTCACGAACGCCGCAGTCCAGCCGTGCGAACCACTGAAATTCGCGCCCGCAGTGACAACGCCTGCTCCCTGTGCCAATCCCGAACGTGCCATGCCACCCAGTCGCGCAATCGGCCAGGCGGTACATCCAGAATCGAGTCCCGCAGCCTTTTCAATTGAGAGCGTCGCTTCACCAATCAGAGCGCCGCGTGAAAAGAGCTCCAAACGATTTGATGCGGCGGCGCCAAGGCCAGACGTGTCGCCAACCGTGAGATCGGTGGCGTCGGGGCGAACGAGCGATCCTGCCTCCTGACCACCATCGACCGTCGGCAGCACCAGGAACGGACCGGCGGCCGCATCCCAACCGGTGCCAACTGGCGGCCGCACGCTATCATTGGCCGCACCAGGGCTGCTGGTCGCACCACTATCAACCGGTACGACCGTTTGAGCGCGGTCACACGCAGCGAAGAGCGCAACGGCTACAACAGCGCTACCGGCTACTCGGCTGGACATTCGATGGTTAGGCACAGATCGTAATCTGCCAACGTCCGCATCCTTTCACGAGAGACCTATGCCACAAAGCGGCGCCGCTCCACAAACAAAAGTGAAATCGGGTGGTGTGCTGAAAGCGCTGGGGCTGCACCGACCAGAGCTTCGCGCGTGGGCCATGTACGATTTTGGCATTTCTGCCATGCAGACCACGATCACCACGGCCGTGTTCCCGATCTTCTTTGTGAAAGTCGCGGGCGCCAACCTCGCCGGATCCGGCGGCGCGCAGTGGTGGGCCAACGCCAATACCATCGGCGCGGTGATGATCGCCATTCTCGCGCCCATCCTGGGAGCACTCGCTGACTTCAAAGCCGCCAAGAAGAAATTCCTGATCGGCTTTTTGTTGTTGGGCGTAAGTTCGACGGCGGCGATGTTCTTCATTTCCCAAGGACAAATACTTTTCGCAGCGGTCATTTACATCTTGTCACTCGCCGGCGCAACGGGCAGCATGACGTTTTACGAAGCGCTGCTGCCGCACATCGCGAGTGAAGATGAAATGGACCGCGTCTCCACCGCCGGCTATGCGCTGGGATATGTCGGTGGTGGAATCCTGCTCGCACTGAATCTCGCCTGGATTCAAAATCCCGCGATGTTCGGACTACCATCCGGCGAAGGATTGTCATCGAGTCAAGCAACGCTGCCGGCGCGACTCGCGTTTGTGTCCGTCGCGGTGTGGTGGGCAATTTTCGCCATTCCCGTGCTGCGGAAAGTCGGCGAACCAAAACGGATGGTCGAACTGGACGAATCCATCGCGAATGCAACGCTTGGAAAATCGATCATCACCGCGTTTACGCGATTATCCGAAACCGTGCGCGAATTGCGCGGCTACAAGCAGGCATTTCTGGCAATGCTCGCGTTCACGATCTACAACGACGGCATTCAAACCATCATCAAGATGGCCAGTGTGTATGGGAGCGAAATCGGCATTCAGCAGGGCGATCTGATCACGGCAATTCTTCTGGTGCAATTCATCGGCATTCCATGCGCCTTTGCGTTTGGCGCGCTGGCCGGAAGGCTCGGCACCAAGCGTTCCATTTTTCTGGGGCTGCTGGTGTACACGGGTATCTGCATTTTCGCGTACAATATGAAAACAACGCGCGAGTTCTACATTCTTGCAATACTGGTCGGATTGGTGCAAGGCGGGACACAAGCGCTCAGTCGATCGCTCTTTGCACGAATGATTCCCAAACACAAAAGCGGCGAATTCTTTGGATTCTATTCCGTTTTCGAAAAGTTTGGCGGAATTCTTGGGCCACTGCTGTTCGGAATTGCGCTTGGGCAGAGTGGATCCAGCCGCATCGCAATTTTGTCCGTCATCGCATTTTTTATTGTAGGCGGCGCAATTCTGTCCGTCGTCAATGTGTCGGCAGGCGAAGCGGCGGCACGCGACGCCGATGCACGCACGATGAGCGCGTAAGCAGCACGTGTTATACGAAGCCTTTCGACCGATTGCCGGCGTGGCGCTGCGCTGGTACTACCGCTCGGTCTCTGTGGCGGGACGCAGCAGAGTTCCGCTGACAGGGCCGGTGTTTTTCGCGGTGAATCACCCAAATGCGATGGTGGATGCGCTGGTCGTTGCCACCGTGATGCCCCGACGCGTTGGATTCACGGCGAAGTCCACCATCTTTGCCAATCCCGTATTGTCGGCGTTTTTATACGCGGTTGGAGTGGTACCGCTCAAGCGGGCCGCCGACATGGCAAAAGAGGCGGCGAATTCGGCGCCGACTCTCGATCCCACGCGCAACGCCAATTCATTTCGCGCTGTCAGTACGGCGATGGCCGAGGGAAAGGCCATTGTGGTGTTCCCGGAAGGCATCAGTCACGATGCGCCACATCTCGCACCGCTCAGAACTGGACTCGCGCGTATGGCGCTGCTGGCACGTGAGTCGATGAGTGTGCGAGGTATTCAGATCATCCCGGTGGGACTGCTGTTTGAGCGCAAGGAAGAACCGCGATCGCGCGTGCTGGTGCAAATTGGCGAACCGATTGACGTGGATGCGTTTGCAAACCGTACACAATCAGTTGAAACACTCACGGCGTTGATTAGTGAGCGCCTGACTGCCGTTACACTCAATTTCGAAACTCCCGAAGATGCCGCGCGCATCGAAGTCATTAGCGAAACTATGGCAGCGTTGCTGGAACCGGTAACAACGCTGGGTTCTGGTGGGCCGCCGTTGAGTTCTGTGCTCGCGATTTCACGTCGGGCCGAGCGGGTGCGTTTGCGACTGGCGGGTGATGCGCCAGCGGAATTTCGCCAAGCAGTGGCGGAGTTTGAATTGCGCCTGGAAATTTTCAGAACACGGCTGCGTGCCGAACACATTGCAGTTGCAGACCTTCTGATTGACGTTGGCGCAACACCAGGTGCACGATTTGCCGTGCGCGAAACAGTGTTGGCGGCAGTGCTCACGCCCATCGCGTGGTGGGGACGTGTGACACACTTCATTCCGCTGCGTATTGCGCGCTGGTTGGCGGTGCGCAATTCGCGCAATCGTGATGAACCGGCGATGAATACGATTGTGATCGGGCTCGGACTCGTGCTCGCATCCTACGCCGTGCAAACAGCGCTGGTGTGGTGGTTGGTGGGCGCGAAATGGGCCATCGTGTTTCTGGCCACACTCATACCATCAGCGAGCAGCGATTTGCGCTACGGCGATCGTGTGGAGCGCCGATCGCAGCGCATGCGCACGTATCTGCGCTTTCGCGAGCAGCCTGC
>Ga0105047_10005961_pt1 | contig 20740 bp, 17 predicted proteins | sample MAT04_FD_78384 | JGI IMG/M metagenome (GOLD analysis project Ga0105047, IMG submission 78384) | Freshwater microbial communities from Lake Fryxell liftoff mats and glacier meltwater in Antarctica - MAT-04 (megahit assembly) | ecosystem: Environmental > Aquatic > Freshwater > Ice > Liftoff...
AAACAGGTTCCACCAGCGACGAGCCACCTCTTCGTCAGACCAGTCTTTGACCACATCAGGTCGATTTCTCAGGATGACATGGAGGTGATTGGACATCACCGAAAAACCCAGAATATCAATCCCAAAGATTCCGGCGAGAAACTCCAGCCGATTCCGAATCCTTTCCCGTCGATGCTCATAGTCATCACCGGTCAAAGGGTCCGTACCCCAGAGGAAGCTTTTGCGAACAGTTTCCGCGGAGAACCGAAAGTTTGTCGTTTTCGTAGTCCTTCTCCAGACACTGATTCAGGATCTCGTGTATCTGGATGCCGATCATTCATTCGACGCTGTATCAGCCGATCTGACGGCAACGCTGGACCTGTTTCCCGAGACACGCATCGTGGCGGATGCCCGGAACTTAGTCCAGATGCCGCCCTTGTCGCACGGGGATTCCGTGGGTCGCTGGCTCGCGTGCGGGTGGATCCGGCAAATCAAATCGTTTCAGAAACGCCGGGCGATCGCGGCGATTTCCTCGGATGTAATCACTCCACAGAGTTTCTGCGACCAGTTGATCGGTCAACTGAAGTTCGCTTGTCAGAAACTCGAAGAGTCTCTCGAACAATCGAATGAGCGAAATTCCGTGCCTGCGCTGTTCTTGCTGGTACAACCAGTCGGACAATCGCAGCAGGACCGCGAATGCGGATTCCTGCCCGTCGATCATCAAACGCAGAGTCGCGGTGAAATTTCCACTGTTGCCAATCAGATCCCAATACCTCGCGAATCTTCTCAGGCGATGAAGTGCTTCGAAACTCAGCAGGCGATTGCTGAGAATTTCGAAGGGCGGATGAACGCTGTAAACCATCTGCCACTCTTCGTCATGCCGCACGATCGGAGTTCCTTTCAGACGTTTCAGGATGCCAACCTGAATCTCCTGCGGTCGCAAAGCAAACAGCCGATCGAAACCCTGACCGAAACTCTCCAGTGATTCGCCCGGCAGACCAACAATCAAGTCGGCATGAATATGAACGCCCGAATGATCGCGTAGAAAACGAAAATTGTCTTCCAGCTTCAGGTTGTCCTGAGGACGACTGATCAGACGACTGACATCATCATTGAACGACTGAACTCCAATCTCAAACTGCAGCATCCCATTCGGAAACTGGACGATCAGTTCTCGAAGCGATTCCGGCAGTCGATCGGGAATCATTTCGAAATGCAGAAACAGATTGTCGTCGGATTTGTCAAGAAAGAACTGAAGGATCGCGCGGCTCACGCGCAGATTCAGATTAAACGTGCGATCCACAAATTTGAATTGCCGAGCACCACGATCGTACAACGTCTGCATGGCCGCCAGAAATGTCTCGATATTGAACAGTCGGACCGGTATTTCTAATGCCGACAGGCAGAATTCACAGGTGAACGGACAGCCGCGGGATGCTTCGACGTAGATCACACGGTTCGCAATATCCTCATCGGAATAGAGTTCATAAGGCATTCGAATCCGGTCCAGTTGCGGCACCGGAGCGTGAACAATTTTTGGGCGGGACGCTGGCTGCACGGCGACGTCTGACACAGCCAGCAAATCTTCGCACAAGTCCAGGAAGGCGTGGTCCGCTTCACCGGCGATCACGTAGTCTGCCAGTGCGACAATTCTCTGGTCAGCCGTGTCGTAACTGACTTCGGGGCCACCCAGCACGACAATCGTTTCAGGTCGCACTCGTTTGAGATCTGCGATCAAATGCGTCGTCGGCTCAACATTCCAGATGTAAACCCCGAAGCCAACGATGCGTGGAGCATTTTCCAGAATCGCTGCCAGCATGTCACTGGTATTGTCATTGATCGTGAATTCCAGCAACTTTGTCTGGCACTGCAAATTGCCCATGTTGGCAAGCAGGTATCTCAGTCCGAACGAACTGTGGCTGTACCTGGCATTCAGAGTTGAAAGAACAATTTGGGACAAGAGCGGATACTTTCAGGCGAACTCCACGGGACCATCTCTGTACACGATCGCAGCACTTCCGCTGCGCGAATTCTTCCGGCGTCTTCAGACCATCGGTCGGCTGCCGAGTGCGATAAACTTCCAGCCTACAAGGAACCAGTCCTGTCCATATTGATCACACCAGCGGACTTCCGATTTCAGAATCACCGCCGCGCCCTGGAGACTGTGGATCTCCAGCATGGCGAGGGAACCCGTTTGAACAGATGTCTCGCAGACGACACCAATTCCCTGCGCCGATAAGTCTTTGGAAAAGGCATTCAGGGTGGGACCGTGCGGGAAATGAATTTTTACAGGCCGTACGAATGCGTGACGCGACTCGGTTCGTCGGTCGGACAAGCGCGCACGTTGAATTTCGGCCAGAAGTCGGTTGATCTCTTCCTGCATTGAAAACCCTTCCAGCAGATCATTCAGTTCAATCGTAAATGCAGATATGGTTGCGTTGTGATTCCAGTGTTTCCGGATAATCAGATCGGGCATGCACGCCGCGGCTTTCTCTGCGTTCCAGAGCAGCGGCGGTCATCGTGCGGGCTGCCAGCATCATATTCTGAAGCTCCCAGCCAGCGGGATCGACGAGATCGCGGCGACACACGTAATTCGCCCAGAAATCCAGTTGTTGCCGGGCAGCGACGAGATCCTGCTCATTTCGGCTGATGCCGACGTTCCGCCACATCAGACTGCGGAGTGAGTTGCGAATGTCGGTAAGGTCAAGCTGATCGTCCGCACGCGATTTGGTTGCCATTGCAGGAGATTCCAGTCGCGGTGCCGTAAAGTTGTCTGGTTGACTGAGAGCCACCTGCGAAGCATTTTGGCCGCAGCGTAGTCCGAACACCACACCTTCCAGCAAACTGTTGCTGGCCAGGCGATTGGCTCCGTGCAGCCCCGTCGAAGTCACCTCACCAGCCGCCCACAACCCCGATACCGACGTGCGTCCATCGACATCCGTGGTCACACCGCCGACCATATAATGTGCTCCGGGACGAACGGGGACTTTGTCCTTTGTCAGATCCAGCCCGAAGTCCGAACAGACCTGACCAATATGCGGAAACCGATGTCGCACATGATCAGCCGGAATTGCGGACAGATCCAGATAGACGCAGGGATGCGAGGTCTTTGCCATCTGCTGCGTAATTGCCTGACTCACAACGTCGCGCGGAGCCAGCTCACCGGCGGAATTGTAGTCGTGCATAAAACGGTATCCGTTACAGTCGACCAGATGCGCGCCTTCGCCTCGAACTGCTTCCGAAATCAAATAGCGTGAACTTCCGGCGATGTACAGCACCGTCGGATGAAACTGCATGAATTCCATGTCTCGCAGTTCGCAACCGGCTCGCAGAGCCAGTGCGTGTCCATCCGCAGTGGCGATCTGCGGATTTGTCGTTTCGCGATACAACGCGCCAGCACCACCTGTGCAGAGAATTGTCTGCTTGGCCCACACGAATGTCCGGCCATGATTGGGATTCCAGACCAGTGCCCCGCGGCAAATGCCTTCATGCGTCAACAGATCGATTGTAAAGGTCTTCGGCCAAAGATCGATGTGTTCTGTTTCTGCAGCCCGACGATTCATCGCACGCATGACTTCCTGGCCCGTAGCGTCTCCCAGAGCGTGAGCCACGCGCGGATGACTGTGACCGCCTTCCAGTGTCAAAGCCAGCTCGCCATCAACTTTATCAAACTCCGCGCCGTACGTGATGAGGTCACGAATGCGTTGCGGAGCCTCGCGAATGACGAGTTCCACAACCGCCTGATCACACAAACCTTTGCCCGCCGCCACTGTATCCGCGACGTGATTCGAAAAATCGTCCAGTGGATCAAGGACGCCGGCAATTCCTCCCTGAGCATACGCACTGTTGGATTGCTGCAGGGAATCCTTGGTGATCACAACGGTTTGCAGCGATCGATCAACGGCCAGCGCGGCGCGAATTCCAGCGATACCCCCGCCAATAATCAGGACGTCTGTGTACAGGTGCGGCACACGCTTGGGATCGGACGGGACCAGATACCGTCGGTGAATTGGAACATGAATCGTGCGCGGCTGCATGGTAAAAGTGCTTGATTGCAGGATGAAAAAAATCGGATCGACGCGAATCGAACGACAACGGTATCTTAGAATAGACAATTGTCTTCGTCGTCTGACTTTCAAAGGTTGTTGCGAATGCGGTAAAACAATGAGATATCTCACATTGCCCTGCGTGCGACGGATTTGTTGTCGAATCCCCGCTGCGGATTGCTTGACAATGACGGTATCCGCACGGTAGCCTCGCTGAGGATTCGAGTCGCAATTGGTAAATTCAGTCCTGCCGCTCGCCCGCCAAAAGCACTCAGTGGCACTTGTCCCGTCTGAATCTGATCAATTTTTGGTGACGCTGATGGATGTCAACCCAGGCGACGATCGAGATCCGGTCAAAGCGAAAGAGTCCCTCTGGAAAACTCTGAATGATCTTCCGGAAGAACTCAAGACCGTCATCCTGCTGCGGCAGCAGATGGATCTGAGCTTTGTTGATGTCGCTGACCGGATGCAGCGAAATCTTGACACCGTGCAGGATCTTTGGCGGCAGGCGATTATTGAGCTGGGGGCGAAACTGGATGAAAGTGGTTAACGGCTTCGAGATTACAGGCCACAAATTCAACCACGAGATCAGTCAGGACGTGCATCATGACGGACGAGAATCTCGATCCAGATGACAATCTCAATGAACTTGTGATGCAGGCCCTGATGCACTACGACGAATGTCTCCGTACAGGTCGAATCGGCGACACCATGGTGCTTGTCCAGGTTCCCGGATTTCAGGAACACTTCGAACTGGGCCAGCGGGCGCTAAACGAACTCGAAGCTGCCATCCCCCGCAGTTCTAAAGTTCGACCGTCGTGGGCACCCGACAAGATCGGTCGGTTCAAACTTCACTCGGTCCTTGGTTCCGGAGGTTTTGCGGTCGTCTATCTTGCCGAAGACCCGTTGCTCGATCGCATGGTCGCTCTGAAAGTTCCGCGGCCACACGCTCTGGTCGATGCCGATCTACGACGACGTTTTGTCGTCGAGGCGCAGGCCGCTGCGAAACTCGATCACGCCAATATCGTCCCGGTCTATGAAGCTGGCCAGGACCGGGATTTGCCTTACATCGCCTGTGCATGGTGTGCCGGGCCGACGCTGGCCGCATGGATGGCGTCGCGCACTTCGCCACTCAAACCTGATCTGGCTGCGACCATTATCCGACAGCTTGCGACTGCCCTGCAGTGCAGTCACGAACATGGAATTCTGCATCGCGACATCAAACCGGGCAACATTCTGCTGTTCCCGCAATCATCCGGTATCAGCGCGGAGTTTCCGTACATACCGCGACTGGGAGACTTTGGTTTGGCAAAGCTCATGGAGTCCGGTGAACTGGACACCGTCACCAGTCAGCTCGTTGGGACGCCGCGTTTCATGGCACCGGAATTGTTAAACGAACCTACGGAGCCGTCCGATGCTGCCGCCGATATTTATGCGCTTGGCGCGGTCCTGTATTGTCTGATCGTTGGACAGCCGCCGTTCGGAGCAGCCACGGCAGCAGAAACGTTCCGCTTGATTTCCGAATGCAACCCGGTAACACCTGTCATTATGAATCCCGGCATCGGTCGTGACCTGAGTCGCATCTGCATGAAATGCCTGGACAAATCACCGTTGCGTCGCTATCTCACGGCAGCAGAATTTGCGGACGACCTCGACCGGTATCTGTCTGGCAAACCGGTTCTTGCACGCAGTACTTCGTTGCCTTTGCGGATACAGAAGTGGTGCGTTCACCGCCCGATGATTTCGCTTCTGCTGTTGACGTCAGGCTGTCTGGTCGCGGCATTGTTGATTCTGGCCGTTTCATACACCAGTTCGCTGCGAACTCTGCAGGGTCGCCTTGAAAGCCGCAATAAAGAATTGAATCAGCGCGTGGCGGAACTTGACACTGCGGTAAAAGTTGCAGACTCCAGCACCAAAGAAGCCGTAAGGCACCGGCAGATTGCCGAACAGTTGTTGTTCGTCGCCGATGTGCAACATGCCAGCCAGACATGGAAGAAGGGTGATGTCAGAGAAACTGTCAGGATTCTGGCACCGTACGCGGTTTCTCGGGAAGTCCCGGGCGGTATCTATGGTCCGGAAAGGTTTGCATGGCGGTTTCTGTGGAATCGTGCTACCACTTCTTTCCGCGATCTGTATGACTCCAAACAGTCAGTCTGGTGGATGCAGCCATCGCCGGACGGCAAACAACTGATCGTCTGCGGAAGCGCGGGCCAACTGCAATTTTTGGCAATTGATCGCGCCTTTGCAATGGATCGGACGCTGAACGCCGGGTCCGACGAAATCGGCTGTGTGGTATTCTCCGACGACATGCAACTGATCGCGACTGCGAGTGATGGTGGCCTGGTTCGGATTTACAACCAGCAAACTCTCGAACTCAAACAAACCATCGAGACCATCCCCGGCAAGAAGGTGTTCGTGGTCCTATTCCTGCCAGGCTCGCATCAGTTCGTCGCCTGCGGGCAGTCGAACTTATTGACGCTCTGCGATGCTGACACCGGCGAATCTCTGCGGCAAATAGAGACACCGTTTGATGGGACAATCGAATTCATAACGCTTTCGCCTGACCGCAGCCGACTGCTGGCTTCCGGGGCTGACGGTCGCATCGTGCAATTGAATCTCGATGATTTTTCCGTCATCGTCCAGCGTCAGGTGAGTAATCGCACGATCCCCATGACGCAGTATTCTGCCGATGGAAAGAACATTGCCTGCGTTGGAATGGACAATCAACTGCATGTTCTGGATGCCGATACCGAGGAAGAGTTGCTGTCGTGGCAAAACCTGGACGCGATTCACACGGTCTTAATGACACCGGATAACTATGTGGTGATTGGTGATCGCGGCGGAGTGCTTTCGACATTCCGTTTGCCCGCTCCGGGAGTCGATTTGCACGCCCAGCAATGGGTACCTTCCCTGCGTTGGGCTGGCCACGACTCACCGATTTCTGCGACGATCTGCCTGATCGATGCGGCGTCTTCGGGAACATCGAGCAGTAAAGTGATTTCCGCTGATCGCAACGGAAAAATCTGGTCGTGGGACATTGTTGGTGGGATCGATCATGCGATCATTCCGCCGAATCCCGATCACCCGCATTCCGGGCATGACGCCGTCTGTATGACGCATGAAGATTCTGAGCTGCATCGCAGCGGTCCGGACGGGATAGAAGTCTTCGATTTGAATTCAGGAAAACAAACAGGTTCGTGCCTGACGGGCCGAAACATTGCGACCATATGCTCCGGACGCTTGTCCAAATCATTGATTGCCGGAGACCTGAACGGAATGCTGCTGAAGTGTTCCGGGAATCGCGATCAGGACGTCGTTGAGATTCCGATTTTTTCCGATAGTCGAATTGAACGACTGATGGTTGACGACAAAGCCGAGTATGCTGTTGCTGTCAATGAACAACATGACATGGCCGTCGTTGACATTCTCGGGAAAACAGTCGTTGCGACGCTTACTGAACGAGCGGCTTCAGCGATTTCTCCCGATGGTCAATGGATCGCTGCCGCTCGCCACGGCCAGGACGATGTGGAAGTTTTCAATCGAGAGACCATGCGTCTGGTAGCCACACTACCCGCCCATCATTCCACTATTGAGCAGGTGCTGTTCAGTCCGAACGGTCAGTTTCTGGTGACCACCAGTTCTGATCGAATGGTGACAGTCTGGTCATGTCAGACGTGGAAGCTCCTGCACAAGCTGTCGGGGCACCAATCCGATGTGACGGCGGCTCGAATCTCCTTCGACAACAGGACACTTGCTACCGGCGATTCAGACGGTTTGATCAAGCTGTGGGATCTTCCCGGCGGACGCCAACTGCTGGACCTGGATCAGCAAATCAATGAAGTCTGCGGCCTGCAATTCACGTCCAGCGGGGAAAACCTGATCGCTTGGGATTCTAAGCTGAAGATCCTCAATCTGCAGAATCCGAAACTCGCGCGGTAAGGGATTTATGCAAACATTGACTGTCGCATCTTCCAGCCCCTCCCGCAGTCATTATTGAGGTGACTTGGCGAGCATTTCACGCCGCGTCGAGTACAATTAAAAACTACGTAATCTACGGCTGCGGTGAATAATCCGTCGGCGTCATGTAAACCGATTCTACTTTATCGACCAACTTGCCGTCGCGTTGAGTTTCTTCAGCCACTTTTTTCCATTCAGGATCTTCACGAAACGATTTCCAGGATGCATCTGCGGCGGCTTTGTTCTTGTGGGCGATCACGTAGATGAGTGTGTTCGGCTTATCGACCGGCGTCCAATACATGATGTTCTTCATGCCATGCTTCTCAAACAAGGTCATCGTGTGATTTCGAAATCGGGCATTCAGAGCATCCAGTTTTCCTTCAGGTGTATAGTACGTTCGCAGTTCGTAGAGCATCGTATTTTTCGCCTGGGTCGCGTTGGTCCCGCCAGTCTTCTCATCCTCAGCCAGCGCTGATTTGTGAGTGATGATGTTTGAAACGGCTATCGTCGCAGCGACCCCGCAGACAAGACCGCACCAGAATTGAAATCGGTTCATGGGATATCCTTTGTAAAGTGGTACTGAACAGGTAATCGCAACCCAGAGTCTACACTCTGAGCGGTCAGATCTGAGGTCTGTTCTGGCGAGCGGGGGACGCCAGTCCCCTGATTGTGATTTGTGCGACTCGCGATGATACAGATGGCTTCGTGAGATGTTTCTCTCATCGCAAAAAGCAAAACACAGAACCGGAGACTGACGTCTCGCGGCTCGCCGACCTCATTTCCCACCGTGCGGAAGTGTATCATTGTGACGGCGACTAAACCAATGGCCGCACGAAGCTTTACAATGGATTCCAGATCAGAATTTCGCCCTTGCCGGGAATTGATGAATCACCGCAGTGGCGTGTCCAGGTTCCGTTCGACGGATGGTTCGGCAATGTGATTCCATGTGGCGTCAGTTCGCGAGCATACAGATCGATGAATGTCGGATTGTAGTGACCGGACGGTGCAAACGTTGGCATCAGAGGCAGCGGTTGAAGCGACAGAATCGTGCCGCGAACCATCCATGCACCCGTGCGGATTTCTGCGCCGCTCATGAGGACGATGGTACCGCCTTTCATTTGCAGACCACAGAAATCGCGAACTTTGCCGCCGATCACAATGGTGCCGCGTCGCATCCTCATTCCAACTTCCAGTCCCGCTGTGCCTCCGACAATGATCGTGCCATTCGTCATGCCTCGGAGACTGCCGCGATAGGCCGCGCCGATCTGGCCGCCACCGTTGCCGCGGACGTGGATGAAGCCGTTGGTCATTTCGGCACCAATCCAGTCTCCGGCATCGCCTGTGACTTCGATCCGACCGCCGCGCATTGCTGTGCCGAGGTGCATACCGACGTTGCCGTGGATTTTCAGTTGTCCGCGACTCATGCTTTTGCCGAGCAGTTTGACTCGGTGCAAGTCGCCGTGCATTTCGATCTGGTCGCTGAACTCGCCAGTGACTTCGAAGAAGTCATCGAGGCGACAGTGGCGTTTGCCATGATAGACCAGGCTGCCGCTGATCTGTTCGTTCGACATCGTGACAAAAGCGTCGGGCGTGACGGTTTCAGCTTCGAGCGGAACGGTGGGAGGCGATTTGAGTGTGAGAGTGATTGCGGGCATTTTTGATTTGCGATTGTTGATTTGAGATTTCAAATGTTTGGTCAAGCCCAGGACTGGTTACAGGCAGCCCTGAATTCCAGCCAGTCCGTTATCTGTTCTTGCGAATCCGGCGGAAAACGTGACTTACTTTTTACCACATTCATGCACTTCCGCGTGTTCAATACGTTCTATTTCCACGGGGTAATTTTCGAACGACATCGTATAGACGTCTTCAAATTTTGGTTTCAGAAACGCTTCGATTTCTGGATTGAACGAAGGCTTCACGATAAACTCGCGGCCTTCCGGGGTGGCTCGAATGTCGCCGTCTTCGATCACCACTTCACCGCCCTTGAGTACGTATCGCGGATGGCCGAACATTCTTGCGATATCGATTTCCTCTTCGTAAATCACAACGTCTGCATCGGCACCGATTCCCAAACTGCCTTTGTCCTTCATCCCCAGGGCTCGGGCAGGACCGGCGGAAATAATCGTCGCAATTTCGTAGAGCGTATACTCACGATCGATGTCTGGCAGCGTGATGCGTTCGCGTGCAATCGGGGTGAGTTTCTTCATGCAATCCTGACGGAAGTCGTTGCTCATCAGCAACTGAATGATTTCCGGATACCGCCAGAAACACGCACCATTCGGATGATCCGTGGAAAGGAAAATTCGCCACGGATCAGTGATTAGCAGCAGCAATTCCAGGCCGACTGCCCATTGAATGGAATTCACAAGGTTGCTGGGTTTGTAGGTGTATGGCACGATGCCGCAGCCGGTTTCGTTTTCCACATCCAGATTGCCCCACTTGCGACCGGTTAGTTTGTACAGCAGGTGCTGCCACGGTCCATCGGCAGTGATCGTCACCGTATCACCAAACAGAACCGCTCCGGCGTCTGTCGTCATGTTCGTGTGGGTATTGAAGTACTCGGCGACTTCGGCCGACGCTGACTTCATTGTACTCCAGTCATCGCCACCATAGGCATGGTACTGCAGATGCGCGATGTGCGCTCGACGACCTTCGAGCAGCTTCATGGTTTCAATTGTTGTCCAGACGTTGCCCGGCGCGCCGAGATTGTTGCAGTGGAGATGCATGGGATGCGGCAGGTTGAGTTCGTCGACAATTTGCGACAGTCCCCCGATGATCGTGCCTGGCGTGATGCTGTGGTAGCCTTCGATGGGATCTGTAAGCTGTTTGGCATCTTTGCCCCATTTCCACGCCGCGACTCCACCGGGATTCACCGCTTTGACACCGTACGCTTTGGCCGCCCAGATATGCCACGCAACAACGTCTTTTGCCCGCTCGTATTCTCCAGCTTCCAGCAGGTCAAGGAAGATCTCGTTGTTTGCCATGAGCACACAGCTGCTCTTGTCCAGAATTGGAATGTCGTGCAGTTCTTCGTGCGTATGTCGCGCGGACAGAACCGGGACGGCGGCTTCGTTGACCGTGGTCCAGCCCATACCAGCGTAGAGATAGCCGGTGGCGAACGTCGTTGGTGCCATCCCCCCGAGTCCGGAGCGTCGCGACTGTGTGCGAATGAAGGCGGTCGTGCGACGATGGTCTTCCGGTGTCATCGCTCTGGCGAAGTTGACCGAGCCGCCAGCAACGTGAGTATGCACATCTACGCCGCCGGGAAAGATGATCATCCCCGTGGCGTCAATCGTGCGACCACCGATGACAGATTTCACAATCTTGCCGCCATCGATGCATATATCCCGGACTTCGCCGTTGATACCGTTGGCGGGGTCGTAAATCTTTCCGCCTGTGATTCGAATCATGGCGAGCCTTGTTGGTGGGGTTTGGTTTACGTAGCCCGACCTGTCTCAGGTCGGGATCCCAGGGCTGGGCAAATTCAAAAATCATTCGCTGCCGATTCGGTTTTCGATTGATGCTCAGCCCAAGTTGGTTGGTTTCGCACACTTCAGCGCCAGTCATGCCGTTTTGGTTCCCGACCTGAGGACAGGTCGGGCTACATTTACGTCTGCATTACCGACATCGGGCCGCCGTCTGGAATCCAGTGCGACTTGCGGGCGACGGCTTCGTTGATACGCCTCATGACTTCCTGATCTGAAGGATACGGTGATTTTAATGCCGGCTTCAATGGTAGCGGAATTTCATCCATACGATAAGCGGTTCCGGGGGCGCTGATTCCGGCGACGGCTGTCGTGATGTGGATTCGAGCCAATCGGCTGGTATGCGTGACCTTCGGGTCGAGTACGATCGTCGGAATACGAGCCAGATGATCGATCGCCGGCTGCGGCATCGTCGCACCGGGATCGGCGCCGAGAATCAATGCGGCATCGGCATCACCCCGGACGAGAATATCGACTGTCGAAAATTCACCGGGGTTATATCGTGGGTAACCACGGTTGAATGTGATTCCAAACGGAAACCCGGTCTGCCAGCGCATGATCACGTCGGCACCGGTCACGTTTCCATGGCCGCGCATCGGCATGGCGACGAACTTGGTGAATGCGTTGAGTTCAGCGGCGAGCGTCAGCAGAGCGGCGGAATTCATGTGCTTACCGCGTGTCATGGATAAGCCCATACCGAAGAACATGCAGCCGAATTTACACTTCTTCGCACGATCGACGAAATCCGTCAACTGTTCCAGCGTCAGGCCGGTTTCGGCAATCATGTCCGGGTTGACGTGTTGTCCTTTCAGGAGCGATCGCAAAATGGTCAGCACTTCAAAATCTTTGCCAGGTCGAATCTGCAGAAAAATATCAGCAGCACCGCCGCTTTTCGTTTCGCGGATATCGACCAGAATCATCGTGCGATCTTTACGACCGCGTGGCAGGAATTTGCTCTTCTGCATCAGCGTGTATTTGGTGAAATGCCGTGGATGGCACTCGGCAGGATTCCCGCCCCAATACACGATAAAGTCAGCTCGATTCTTTACTTCGCCAAGAGTACACGTCACTTTGCCACCCAACTGGGCGGCGATTTCTGTGGGACCGTGTCAAAGCGATGTGTGACTATCGAGCAGCCCTCCCAGCCGATCGGCCAGAGCGACCGCTTCCTTTTGAGCTTCGCACGTTGTATTACTCAGCCCGTAGATCAGCGGCATGTGCGCGTCGTGCAGAAACGTTGCGGCGGCTTCCACCGCTTCATCGACTGTGGCTTCGCGGCCGTCGATCAGAGCGTCCGGATAATCGTGGTCCGCCGTGTGATTCAGAAACCACGCCTTGCCGAGAACGCAGGCTTTTTTGGCTTCGTGAATTCGGGTGTCGTCGTGATGAAGCTGAATATCGTCGCACACGCAGCCACAAAAAGTGCATGTCGCGTTGTTGATGATGTTGAGAGCCATTGTTTTGGATCCTGCATGTAGTCTGATTTCAGGGTGGCCGGGGTTGGACTGAGCGGAGCGAAGGAAACCCCGGGGTTTCGAGCTATCGCACTCCAACCCCGGCCACCCACAATCCATTATTCATCGTTGCCGCATTGCGGCTTTGCGGATTCGTCCGAACCGGACGAAGGAATAAGAAACGTTCAACCAAGAGCTCGGCCGCGATTGCTGCCTCGCACGCGACGCGGCATGAAGCGGCCTTCTTCCACTTCCTCCCATGCGGCAAACTCCTGCTGCGGCTGTTCGGTTGAAAAATGAGGTGATTCGTCTGAGCCGAAATCGGCCGATGAATTAGAGTCGTCTGTCATTGTTTTGGTTCTTTCTGTAACGTTCATTCTCGTTTAACCCGTGGCCGAAAGGCCAGGAATCAAGAGCCTGGCCTTTCGGCCACGGGTTAAACGGATTATTTGGCGCACGATATTTACTCTAATTCTTCGGCACAGGTTCTACATCGACATCCCAGCCTTTGGACGTCGGCATTCCGGTTCCGTCCGTGCTGCCGCCCATGAGTTTACAAGTTGGCGGACCATAAGGTACGAACAACAGGCCAGATGGGCATTTTCCCGGTTCGCACTGAAAAATGGCTTCGCCGAATTCGGTCCGCACGATCACCGAATCGCCGGATTCCAGCCCCATTTCCTTCATATCGGCGTCAGCCATTGTCAAAGTGTTGACAACCGCCTGATATTCCGCCGTATCTTTGCCTGAATTGATAAGTGCTCCCTGTTTTGCGGTGCGGGATGGATTGAGCATAAAACGCCGGGAAACCATCATCTGACCTTCACTTCGGAGGGGAACGATTCGAATCTGCAAAGTCTACTAAGAGTCCATTGCCGCAGCAATCAGAATCGGCAATTCAGTGATTTAGTCTGTCTCGGAATTGAAGAACAAAGGTGTGAGTCGATTTTCAAAGTAAGTCTGAGTTCTACAATACGCGATCCTGAACAGCACGACGATCAATCGTTTAACGGCAAGCCGCAGTCGCCCGTGTTTCCTGTGGATACGACGCCTTCGGCCAGCCGTTAAACGATGAAATCAAAACGCCGTTAAGGAATTGTCCCGAAATCAGATCCTGTTTCGAGTCGGCCGGACCGAGCTCGCGGCACTGCAGGAACTGCGGTCGCAACCTAATGACGTAGCGAATCATATGGTTTTCCACGAGGAATTGTTCAGCGAGCGACGTTCCGGCAACGTGCGACCCTGGTCCGGCCTACCGATCTTATGTTCTGGACTATTCCTAAGTCTCCGGCTCGCAAGCCTCACCTTTCGCCGTTAAACGAAATGACTCGCCCAACACTCATATGAAAGTTGAATCATGAATATCAAATGGACAGTCCTTGCCTTCGTCGCCGGAGCGGCACTTTCGTGGGGCGTTTACGTGCCTCTGGTCCATGACGCGACCATGAAATTTGGCAGTAATTTGCGAGCGTTTTTGATGGTGGGGATCGCCTACTTTCTTGTCGCGGTCCTGATCCCCAGCTTCTTCATCTTTTACAAAGGTGACCCGACTGCCAAAGATCCTGCTAAACTCAACTGGGGCACGCCGAGCATCACATACGGCATCCTCGCCGGTGTCGCCGGAGCCGCCGGAGCGCTGTGCGTGATCTTTGCAGTGAAGGAGGCCGGACCGACTGCGGCGTTCATTGTCGCTCCGCTGGTTTTTGCGGGCGCGCCCATTATCAATACAATTGTCTCTGTGACGATTTTTGCGCACGGCAAAAAGTTTGAGTCGCTCAGTCCGTCGTTTTATCTGGGCCTCCTCGTTGCCACTACTGGTATGGTGCTTGTAATGATCAATAAGCCCAACGAGATCAAAGCCGACACGAAGCCACCTACAGCGATTCCCGCGCCGGCTGAAACGCCGAAGTAGGCCGCAGTCTGTAGCCCGACCTGTCCTCAGGTCGGGAACCAGCACACCTGGCCGGGTCTGGATGATGTCCACTCAATCAAGAGCGTGCGACGTAATTTAAAAGAACTTCTTTCTTTATACTTTCCATAATCGCCACGTATTGGTCCAGACCAGGGACTGGTCTGGCTACGTTTGACTGATCGAATGTCTAAACCCTCAACGACTGCTAACTCCGCACCGCGCCGCACTCAGACGGGTCCGCGCGAAGTGTGGCCGATGGATTCGCAGTTGAAGGATATCCAGCCCGGCAGCGGAATAGTGATCCATCTAGAGAAAGCCTGGGGAAATGTTCGACGCTGTTGGCTGAAGACGTTTCGCCAAGGCTATGTGAAGCGGATGGAAGCCTGCCGCAAGGGCGATTTCAATCCCTGCCCGCACGACGTGCTTGATCCTCGCGATCTGAAGTTCTACCGCAATCAGGGTGGCTGGTACTGGGATCTCAAAGATGATCCGTTTGCCTGGCGCGATCAGCTTCCGTTTGCGCGCGTCGGACTGGCTGAACTATTATTAATGTGCGGAACGTCGGCGATCGCTGCAACAGGATTCGCATGGAGGGCGAGTCACTCGAACGGTGTCATCCGAGTGTTTGCGCTTGTGGCGGTTGTGGCAGCAGCAGTGATCGGAATTCTGATCGCCTGGTTCTTCCGAAATCCACGCCGTATCAGTCCGCCGGAACTCGGTCTTGTCGTGTCACCCGCAGACGGCAAGATCGTGGATATCGAAGAGATTGCGTTCGACGATTACATTGGTGGTCCGGCAAAGAAGATCGGCATCTTTCTGTCGATCTTCAACGTTCACATTAACAGGGCTCCGATTGCCGGACGGGTCGTGGGGCTGCGATATCGTCCTGGCAAATACCTGAACGCGCTGCGTCCGGAGTCTGCTCGCGAAAACGAGCAACTGGCTGTGATGCTGGAAGAAAATCAGGCACCCTATCGGGGCATGATTGTTCGTCAGATCACCGGTGCGATTGCTCGACGCATCGTCTGCTGGCTCAAACCGGGCGACGAATTGGGCCGAGGCGAACAGTTTGGCATGATTAAACTGGGTTCGAGGACAGAACTTGTGCTTCCGGCCGAGGAAGGACTTGAAATCCGTGTGCGACTTGGGGATAACGTCATCGCAGGAACAACGGTGCTGGGGTCGTATGCGGCGGGTAAAAGTTAGTCAGGCGCAGTCGTAGGGTGTGTGAAGCAGAGCGAAACGCACCGTGGCAAGACATTTATGGTGCGTTACACGCACCCTACGTCGCCGAAACCAGGAAACGTGAACTCACAATGTCGGAACGGCAGCCAAACACTCCATCGAAGAAGCTGCGGCATCGCAAAGTCTTTGCCGTCGTTCCAACGCTGCTGACACTGTGCAACGCTGCTTGCGGATTCGGTGCGATCTCAATTGCCGCGAAGGTTGGTCCGGATCATTTTCAGGGCGTTGAATTGATCACCGCCGCATATTTGATTTTCCTTGCCATGATCTTCGATGCTCTCGACGGCAGTGCAGCACGGCTGACGAATCAGACTTCAGATTTCGGAGCACAACTGGACAGCCTGTGCGATGCAATCAGCTTTGGCGTCGCTCCGGCGTTCATCATGCTGCAACTGGTTCATCGTGACCATCACTTGATGGATACTCTGGCGAACGCCCCGTTCAACTATCATCCTCGAATTCTTTGGGCCATCGCGGTGCTCTTCATGTGGTGCGCGCTGCTGCGACTTGGTCGATTCACTGTGGAAACAGACGAAGAAGATTCCCATGACTTTTTTAGCGGTTTGCCATCACCGGCCGCCGCAGGAGTCGTTGCATCGTTTCCGATTGCCGTGAAGGAACTCAAGGCGCAGTTAAGTGCCGAAGGAGCTGTCTCCTGGGCGCAACCGGCAGCAGACTTCCTGCTACCGGCGCTGGTGATTCTGTTACCATTGATCACACTGGCGGTGGCGATGTTGATGGTGTCACGTATTCGATATGCACATCTGTTTAATCAAATGATTCGAGGTCGCCGCAGCCGCAAGCAGATGCTGCAAATCGTGTTTGCAATGGTGCTGGTGTTTGTGGTTAACGAAATGGCACTGCCGGTGTTATTCTGCGTGTTTGCGTTTTCTTCGCCGGTGCGAGCTGTCTGGGAACGCTATTCTGCGAATCGGAAATCTGATTCATCAACGGAAGAAACGAAGGCCGCATGAATCTGAAGCAGTACGTTCGGTCCGTGCCGGATTTCCCGAAGCCCGGCATCATGTTTCGTGATATCACTCCGCTGCTGAAATCCGCAGACGCGATGAAGGAAGTCATCCGACGCCTTGCCGCACCATTCCGCGATTCCGGCGTCAGCACTGTACTCGCCGCCGAAGCACGCGGATTCGTATTCGGTGCACCGCTGGCAATGGAACTTGGGGCGGGATTTGTGCCGGTTCGCAAGCCCGGCAAACTGCCGTGGGAAACGCACAAATTCAGTTACGATCTGGAATACGGATCGGATTCCCTGGAAATCCACTGCGACGCCGTCGGAGCCGGTGACCGTGTGCTGCTTGTTGATGACCTGCTGGCAACCGGTGGCACAATTGAAGCCTGTATGAAACTGGCTCAACGCCAGAACGCCGACGTCATCGGTGCCGCCTTTGTCATCGAACTCGCGTTTCTGAACGGACGCAAACGTCTGAATTCCCTGAACGTGAACAGTTTGATTTCGTACAACACGGAAGATGCGGATGAGTGACCGAGCGTTCGGGAAGTCGATGGAACGAATTCTGATCACTGGAAGTTCAGGGTTTTACGGACGAGCGCTTATTGCCGCCATTCGTCGCAAGTACCCTGCTGCGACAATTCACGGCCTGGACATCGTTGCACCCGGTGCCAATCCGCCAGATCACTTTGAAATGTGTGACATTACCAGTCCCCGGCTCGCCGATTCAATGGCTGCGTTCCGTCCGGACACCGTTGTGCATCTCGCATTCGTTGTAAATCCGATGCGTAATGAAAAACGCATGCACGATATCAATGTGAATGGCACGCGTAACCTGCTGGCGGCTGTGAGCAACACAAAAACAGCACGACTCATGGTGTCATCGAGCGCCACGTCGTACGGAGCTTGGCCGGACAACAGCATTCCGCTGACAGAAACGCATCCTTTGCGGACACGACCCGAATACCGCTACGCTGCTGACAAGTTCCAGGTGGAAGGACTGCTTCGGGATTTTGCGGTAACGCATCCCGAGGTGTTGCTGAGTTGGACTCGCCCCTGCATGATCTACGGACCAGGCATGTCCAATTTTATGACGGCGCTGTTCACCATGCCACCTGTGCTGCCACTGCCTGGCAGCGACAATCCTCCGATGCAATTTGTGCATCTGGACGATGTCGCGGAAGCAACACTGGCGATTCTGAACGCCAATCTCAAAGGACCGTTCAATGTCGCACCGCTCGACTGGTTCACCATGAAGGATCTTGCCAGGATGCGAGGCCGATTGGCGCTGCCGATACCGTTTTGGGCATGTCGGTCGTTCACGTCATGTTGGTGGATTCTGCGACTGCCGATTTTTCGTTTTCCAGCGTCGCTGTGGTATTTCATCCGCTATCCGTGGATCATTACGCCCGAGCGCCTCACGAAGGAAGTCGGCTATACGTTTCGTCACAGCAGCAAGGATGTGATTCGCCTGCTTCTGAAAGATGCAGGGAAGCTCAGGAACGACAACTGAGTGCGGATCTGCGTGCGTACCCCGACCTGTCCTCAGGTCGGGTTCCTGATGCCTTGATCACACGCCAGTACGAACAGCGGCTGAACGCATTCCTTTGCGCAGACCAGCCGCTGTCAAGTATTCTGCGTCCATGCAGAATCAAGACTCGTGCGTTGACACGGCCTTAGTATGTTCCAAGAACGTCCTGCGGTACGGCTGCTACTGTCGGATAGCCGCCGATTTGCGGCTGTGCGAACGCGGTCTGCTGAACGCCGGGAGCATACATAGCGGACGGATAGCCGTTGGCCTGCGCTCCGCAGCCACAACCATTACCACTGCTGCTGCCGCCGCCGTAATAACCACCACCACCGCCGTAAGGAGCGTAGCCACCACCGTGACCCAGAAGACAGCAACCACTTAACGAGCTGACCATGAGCAGACCAGCGAACAAGCGAGCGAGACGAGACATCAATAATCCTCCGGGACGTCACCGGGAATCCGGTAACAAAGGCGGGATGTTGAATGCTCGATTTCAAAAGACTTAACCCAGGGTTCGGAATGAGAGTCATTCCGGGTTCAACCACAGATTAACCGGGGGAGAAATCGAAGAACATTCGAGAGAGGGGAGAGAACGAGAGGAGATTCGGAACCGCAGAAACCGCAGTTCGAGTGAGCGGGACAGTAAGAGAAACCGGCGATTCACGTCAATAGCTGTTTCTCTCGGCAAAAACCGCTTTTCCAGAGAATTTTTGAAATTCCCCTTCGCTCAATCGGTTGCGATTCTTCAAATAGATTCAAGATTGGTCGGAGACTCGAATTGTTTCGGCGGGGAAGAATTCAATACTTCCGGTCTCGACGTCATACATCGCACCGACCAGGCCAATCGTGCCCTCATCCACCAACCGATGAATGGTTCGACTTTCCTGCAGGATGCGGATCATGGTCTTTTGGACATTACTGCGAGCGACATCATCCACGAACGCAATTCTTTCAGGCTCAGCCCGCAGGTTCGGGTTCTGAAGATCCTGCGGGTCAATGGCTTTGCGAATCTCGTTAATGACGGCCTGCAGATGCTGGCAACCGGTCGCTTGTTCAACGCTCTGCTCTGATTCATTAAACTTCACTGTGGCAGTGACCGCACCGCACCGCGTATGTCCCATCACGACAATTAATTTCGCGCCGGCGACGGCACAGCCAAATTCCATGCTGCCAAGGACTTTCGCACTGATGATGTTCCCCGCAATCCGAATACTGAAGATATCGCCCAGCCCAAGATCCAGTACCAGCTCCGCAGGCGTCCGTGAATCAATGCAGCTCAACACAACCGCCAGCGGATGCTGCCCTGCAGCCGTCGCTCTCATCTGCCGTCCCAGATCTCGCGTCAGACGTTTTCCGGTACGAAATCGTTCGCTGCCTTCTTTTAGGATCTGCAGAACCTGATCCGGCGTAAGCAATTCCTGAAGATCACGAGTTGAATAGTCAACGTATTGAATCTCGTCTTTCAGTTGGTACTTGTTCTGGAATCCAACCAGACTAACCTGCACACCCCTGACTGGTGCCGTATCCTCTTTGTATTCGCGAACCATGCTCAAAATGTCCGGATCGATGTAGACCGTATTCTGGGCGTCCAGCAGCAGATGGCCGCCGCGAGGAATCGAATTGAACAGCCGATCGAGCGCGGCGCGGTTCAAAAAGCTGACTTGATTTGCGAGTTCCACATGCAGTACGTCACCTCCCAGATGTCGCTCCAGAATCCCCCGCATCGGTCGTCGAAGATTGCTGCTCAGGATGAATGTCAGGCTGATCACCAGTCCAATTCCGACGCCGATCATCAGGTCTGTCAGGACGATGGCCACAACGGTCACAACGAACGGCACGAATTGGTATCGACCGTCGTTCCACATCCGCCGCACCAGAGCGGGACTTGCCAGTTTCAGCCCTGTCATGAGCAAAATGGCCGCCAGACACGATAGCGGGATCCTGTTCAAGAGTGATGGCAGAAGTGATACCGACAGCAGCAACAGCAATCCATGCACAATAGTTGCCAAGTTCGACTGACCGCCCGAGTTGATATTGACGGAACTTCGCACAATTACTGATGTCACCGGAATTCCGCCGATCAGTCCCGCCAATACGTTGCCGATTCCCTGGGCCACCAGTTCGCGACTCGGTGGTGATGTTCGTCGTCGTCGATCCAGCT
>Ga0105047_10005964_pt1 | contig 20733 bp, 21 predicted proteins | sample MAT04_FD_78384 | JGI IMG/M metagenome (GOLD analysis project Ga0105047, IMG submission 78384) | Freshwater microbial communities from Lake Fryxell liftoff mats and glacier meltwater in Antarctica - MAT-04 (megahit assembly) | ecosystem: Environmental > Aquatic > Freshwater > Ice > Liftoff...
CGTCCGGCGCCTCGCGTGAGCGTGGTAATGGGTGGGTATGGTTCGCAGGCGATCATCGATCCAGAACTCGGTCCCGAGGACTGAATCGGCGACATCTGTCAGCCGCTGGTACAACACGACCCGAATCTCCTCCGGGGGGTTCGGGTCGTGCCGTTTCCAGACCACCATCGGTACGAAACACGCCTCGCACTCGGCGATCCAACACGATTCGTCCTCGTAGTACCATTCGGTCAGTCGTGAGGCCTCGCACAACTCACAGCCCGCCGACTCGTCCACCCACACAGTCTGGCCTGGATGACGCTTCCGATCGGGGATCCTTCTCACCACTCGCGCGTGTCGGGCCCGGCCGAGCCCTTCTGTCAGAACAGACCAGCGGCGGAAGTGGTGGTGGCAGTGGCGTCGGTGGCAGTGGCAGCGGTGGCAGTGGCAGTGGCGAGTAGCGCTGCCACGTCGACGCCTTCCGGTACGAGCACCTGATCGATCACGTGGATCACACCGTTGGTGGCCTCGAGGTCGGTCTGGACGACGTTCGCATCGAAGATCTTCACACCGCCATCAGTGGTGATCGTGAGGTTCGAGCCCTCGACCGTCGGCACGTCACCGGCGGTGACGTCGGCGGCCATGACCTTGCCGGCCACCACGTGGAACGTGAGGATCTGGGCGAGGACACCCTGGTTGTCTGGCAGGAGGAGAGCATCGAGCACACCGTCGGGCAGCGCCGCGAATGCGTCGTTGGTCGGGGCGAACACCGTGAACGGTCCCTCGCCCTGCAGCGTCTCCACGAGGCCGGCGGCGCCGACAGCGGCGACGAGTGTCGAAAGACCGGGCGTCGCGCTGGCGATGGCGACGATGTCGCCCTCGGCGACAGCGGCATCGGTGACGGGTGTGGTGTCTGCGGACGTCGCAGCCGTGGTGGCGGCGGTGGTGTCCACGTCGTCACCGCAGGCGGCCAGCACGAGCAGGCTCGAGGCCAGACCAGCGGTGGCGAGCTTCCTGGCGAACTTCTTGTTCGAGATCTTCGAGACCTTCACGTTCATGGTGGGGCTCCTTGGGGGGTTCACGATCCGCCTTTTCAACGGCTCATGATGGCCTACGAAGCTGGTTTCGTCGCGGATGCCGTTGTGGCGCTCACAGCCACTGCCGAGAGCGAGCAACCCAGCTGAGCAGGCGTGCAGCCGAACGCGGTGACCGGGCAACGCCAACGCCATGCGTGTCGGGCGTGCGATCAGCTGTCGATCGCGTCGCGCACTTCGGCGATGTATTCACCAACGGCATCAGCCCCACCCTCGAGCAGGCGACGCACGACCGATGCTCCCTGCACGACGCCGTCGGCCACCTGTACCGCTTCGCGCGCCTGGGCCGCGTTCGAGACGCCGACACCCACCAGGACCGGCACGTCCGTGATCGCTTTCAGCCGCGCGGCGAGAGCCGTCGCTGTCGCGGCGAGTGCCGTCCGCTCCCCCGTCACGCCCAACAAGCCGACCGAATAGACGAAACCGCGGGTGCGCGCACACACCCGAGGCAGGCGCTCGTCGGGCGCAGTGGGCGCAGCGAGCATCACCGTCTCGATCGACGATGCGTCAGCCGCCTCACACCATGGACCCGCCTCCTCGAGGGGCAGGTCGGGCACGATCGCGGCGCAGATGCCGGCGGCAGCCAACTGCTCAGCGAAGCGGTGGTGGCCAGCGTGATGAACGGTGTTGTAGTAGCACATCACCGCGAGTGGCACGTCGACGTCGAGCGACCGGGCCTGGTCGAGGATCGACACCGGAGTGGCGCCGGCGTCGAGTGCCCGCTGCGATGCCTGCTGGATCACGGGGCCGTCCATGACCGGGTCGCTGAACGGGATGCCGATCTCGATCGCGTCGGCACCCGCTGCGACAGCAGCGCGTAGTGCGTCCTCCCATCCGGGCAGCCCGCCGGTGATGTACGGCACGAGCAGCTTGCGACCAGCGGCACGCTTGTCGCGGAAGCTCTGCTCCATCCGACCGTATGCAGTATGGACGGTGGCGGAGGGAGGTGCCGCTCGCTGGCTCACTTCAGGATCTCCATCATCTGCGCGACGTCCTTGTCTCCGCGACCCGACAGGTTCATCAGCACGGTCTTGCCCTGGAAGCTGTGCGCCTCTCGGGCGATCCAGGCGAGCGCGTGGGCGCACTCGAGCGCAGGGATGATCCCCTCCGTACGAGCGAGCAACTGGAAGCCCTCGATGACCTCGGCGTCGTTCACGGCCGGATACTCGGCACGACCGATGGATGCGAGGTACGAATGCTCGGGACCCACGCCCGGGTAGTCGAGGCCCGCCGAGATGCTGTGGGCCTCCTGCACCTGGCCGTACTCGTCCTGCATGAGATAGCTGCGCATGCCGTGCACCACACCCGGAACCCCACGCCCGACGGCCGCTCCCCCAGCGGGCTCGACGCCGACGAGGCGGGCGTCGGTGTCGACGAACCCGCTGAAGATGCCCATCGCGTTCGAGCCGCCGCCCACGCATGCGACGACGAGATCGGGGTCGGCACCGTATGCCGTGTGCATCTGCTCACGGGCCTCGTCGCCGATCACACGGTGGAACTCGCGCACCATCCACGGGTACGGGTGTGGACCCATGACCGATCCGAGGCAGTAGTGGGTCGACTCGACCGTGGCCACCCAGTCGCGCATCGCCTCGTTCACGGCGTCCTTCAGCGTGCGGCTGCCGCTGTGCACGGCCTCGACCTCGGAACCGAGGAGGCGCATGCGGAACACGTTCAGTTCTTGGCGCTCGACGTCGACCGCACCCATGTACACCTTGCACTCGAGGCCCATCAGCGCAGCCGCAGTCGCGCTGGCGACGCCGTGCTGGCCGGCGCCGGTCTCGGCCACGATCCGCTGCTTGCCCATCCGCTTCGCCAGCAACGTCTGGCCGAGCACGTTGTTGATCTTGTGGCTGCCGGTGTGGTTCAGGTCTTCGCGCTTGAGCACCAGTCGGATGCCGAGCTCGCGGCCGAGGTTCTTGCACTCGGTGATGATCGACGGACGTCCGGCGTAGTCGCGCAGCACCTCGTGGAGCTCGAGACGAAACGATGGGTCGGCCCAGGCTTCACGGAACGCCTCTTCGAGCTCCTGGCAGGCGGGCACCAGCGTCTCGGGCACGAAACGGCCGCCGAACTCGCCGAAGCGGCCGGTGGAGGAAGGTTCTGCCATCAGGGTCATGTCGTCATCTCCAGAGGAGTCGTGATTCAGGGCGTTGGGGGGTTCAGGGGCGTTCGGGGCGTCGTTCGGTGGCGAGTCGCACCAACGGCGCCGACACCCTGTAGGAGGTCAGAGCTCGTCGGCCCAGTCGTATGGCAATTCGTCGGGGCCGATGTGCCGCTCGGGCGCTGCCGATCGGGCCCGCTCGACGAACGCCTTCACCTTCAGCGGATCCTTGCGACCGGGGCTGCGCTCGACGCCGCTCGACACGTCGACCCCCCACGGGTTCACCGTGGCGACAGCGACCCCGACATTGTCGGGGTTCAGGCCGCCAGCAAGGATGTAGCGCGGCCCTTCGGGCAGGCCGAGCAGGAGCGACCAGTCGAACAGTTGCCCCGACCCGGGCGACGGCGCATCGACGAGGATCATGTCGGTGCCGAACTCGTCGGCACGGGCCGCATCGGTGCTGCCGGCCACGACCGCCTTGATCACCCATCGCACCTGGGATGCGACGTCGGCCACCATGGCAGGCGTCTCGTAGCCGTGGAGTTGCGCAGCCTTGAGGCCGGCGCGTTGCACGGTGTCGATCACGCGGTCGGGGTGCTCGTCGCGGAACACGCCCACCGTGAGGATCTCCGGCGGGAGCCGTCGGGTGATGTCGTACACCTGCTGGGCGGCGACCTGACGGGTGGACGGCGCGAACACGAACCCGACCGCGTCGGCGCCCATCGCGATCGCGAAGAGCGCGTCGTCCTCGTTGGTGATCCCGCAGATCTTCACGAACATGCGGTTGACACCGTACCCGTCGTACCACTCGGCACGGGGACTCGTTCCCCAAGCATCCGGCGTGACGTGCGTCGGATCACCGAGCGCGAATCAGCGCACCGGCCCACGCGCCGGCCCGAGAGCCGACGTCAGGCGCCGCGGAGCAGTGCGATCATGGCGGCCGGGTCGCCACTGGTGACCAGCGTCTCTCCAACAAGCACCGCCCGGTAGCCGGCTGCGTGCAGCGACGCCGCGTCGCCTGCTCCCCGAACGCCGCTCTCGGCAACCTTCACGGCGTGGTCGGGGATCACCCCTGCCATGCGCACGGCACGGTCGTGGTCGACCCGGAACGTGACGAGGTCGCGCTGGTTCACGCCGATCACGGTGGCGTCGGCGGCCAGCGCCGACTCGAGTTCGTGCTCGTCGTGGATCTCCACGAGGACATCGAGGCCGATCGACACGGCAAGCGCATGGAACTCGACGAGCTCGTCGGTGGAGAGCGCCGCAGCGATGAGCAGCACACAATCCGCGCCCATCAGCCGGGCGTCGACCACGTCGCGTGCCGAGACGGTGAAGTCCTTGCGCAGCACCGGCAGCGAGCAGGCCTGATGGGCAGCCTGCAGATCGGTGACCGAGCCACCGAAGTACTCCTCGTCGGTGAGCACGCTGAGGCACGCTGCCCCGCCACGCTCATAGCTCGCGGCCCACTCGGCGGGATCGAGCCCGATGTTGAGGTCGCCCTTCGACGGCGACCGCCGCTTGATCTCACTGATCACCTGCAGACCATCGCCCGCCCGGAGGGCGGCGGCGAAGCCGCGAGCAGACGGCATCGACCGAGCGCGGTCGACCAGTTCGTCGAGCGGGCGCCGGTCGAGCGCCGCACGTTCGCGATGGCTCGCAAGGATCTTGTCGAGATAGGTCGCCATCGGATGAGCGGGTCCTGGAGTGTCCTGCAGTGACGGTTCGTGACGGGTTGCGACCGGTTGGCTACGCGATGACCGGCCCGGTCAGGCGCCCTTGCCGCCGAGCGGCTTGCAGAACGTCAGCTCGGGACGCCCTGCGAGGAAGGGGCCGATCGCGGGTCCGAGCGCCTTGAACGCGTCGGAACCCATGTGGGCGTCGAGCGCTGCCTGGTTCTCGTACATCTCGTACATCCACAGCGCGTTCGCGTCGACTGCGTCTTCGAGGAGGACGTACGTCAGCGTGCCCGGCTCGGTCTCGGCCACGTCGAGCGCTCCCTGCAGTGCCGCAGCGAGATCGGCGCGCTTGCCGTCCTGTGCCGTGATCTTCGCGATGACGCCGATGTCGGCCATGCCGGTGCTCCTTGTGAATCGACACGATCGGACCGAGAGGTTCGAGATGTGTTCCGAAGTGATCGGTCCCCGGCCGGGGATCGACGTGACGCACCGTACCAGCGTGCCACCATTGCAGACATGGCGGACACGACGGGCCTTTCGTCACCGGTGACCGCGCCGGACGGATCCGCGGGGCACGAACGCGTGGTCGCGGTGATCGAAGACGACGCCGACATCGCCGACATCGCCGACATCGCCAACATCGCCAACATCGCCGATCTGTACCTGCGCGAGGCGGGGTTCCGGGTGTTGCAGGCCGCGAGCGGTGGGCGTGGACTCGAGCTGATCACACAGCACCGGCCGGTGCTGGTTGTGCTCGACGTCGGCTTGCCCGACATCGATGGATTCGAGGTGTGCTGTCGGATCCGAGCTTCGGCGACGACGGCCGCGCTGCCCGTGCTGTTCCTCACGGCGCGCAACGGCGAGATCGACCGAGTGCTCGGTCTCGAACTCGGGGCCGACGACTCCGTTGTCGCTCCCACCACCCTGTGATCGCTGGCTTTGGCACGCTGGTGCTCGCCAACGTACGCGCCCGGGCCGATACCGCGGCCGACCTGGGTGAACAGGCGTTCAACACGGCGGCCGACCTTGCATCGTTCTTCGACGAATCCAGCAGTGACCAACCCGGAGGCGACCGACCCAACAACGATCCGCTGACCGAAGAGGAGTTGGAGCAGCGCCTGCGCAACCTCACCCTGCGACGCGTGGTCGTTCGCGGGCACCCGAGCAGCAGTTCCTGCTGTCGGTGAGCCACGACCTCCGCACGCCGCTCACGTCGATCCGAGGGTATGCGGAGGCGATATCCGACGGCGCAGGAGACCCTGCCCGCGCAGCGTCGGTGATCACCTCCGGAGCGCGTCGTCTCGAACGGCTCGTCGCCGACCTGCTCGACCTGGTGAAGCTGCAGGCATCCGGCTTCTCGCTCCTGCTCGAGCCGGTCGATCTCCCACGGCTCGCAACGGTCGCGGTCGACGCCCTCGCACCCGACGCGGCACAACGCAGCCCAACGCGGGCTGATGATCCGAGCGCTGGCTGACGGCACGCCCCTACCGGTGCTGACCGACGTGACGATCAGAAGCCGAGGCGGGCCCGGATCTCGACCTCGAGATCGGCGATGGGCACGCGGACCTGCGCTGTGGTGTCGCGCTCACGAATCGTGACGGCGCCGTCGTCGAGCGAATCGAAGTCGACCGTGACGCACAGTGGCGTGCCGATCTCGTCCTGACGGCGATACCGCTTGCCGATGGCCTGGGTCTCGTCGTAGTCGACCATGTAGCGATCGGCCAGGGTGGCGTACACCTGCTTCGCGAGCGGCGTGAGCGTGTCTTTCTTGCTGAGCGGCAGCACCGCCACCTTGTAGGGAGCGAGGCGCGGGTGCAGACGCAGCACCTGACGCGGTTCGTCGTTGACGATGTCCTCGTCGTATGCGGCGAGCAGGAACGCTGCCATGGCCCGATTGACACCACCGGCTGGCTCGATCACGTACGGGACGTACCGCTCGTTGGTGGCCTGGTCGAAGAAGTCGAGCTTCTGGCCCGAGTGCTGCGCATGCTGCTTGAGGTCGAAGTCGGTGCGCTGGGCGATGCCTTCCAGCTCACCCCACCCCCAGGGGTACATGAACTCCACGTCGCTGGTGCCGGCCGAGTAGTGGCTGAGCTCGTCGGCGTCGTGGGGGCGCAGACGGAGCATGTCGGCCGGGATGCCCAGGTCGACGTACCAGTTGAACCGTGCGTTGCACCAGTACTCGTACCACTGGGCGCTGTCGGCGGGAGGCACGAAGAATTCGCACTCCATCTGCTCGAACTCGCGCGTACGGAAGATGAAGTTGCCGGGGGTGATCTCGTTGCGGAAGCTCTTGCCCACCTGGGCGATGCCGAACGGCGGCTTCTTTCGACTGGTCTGCAGCACGTTGACGAAGTTGACGAACATGCCCTGCGCGGTCTCGGGGCGCATGTAGACCTCGGTGCCCGATCCCTCGACCGGGCCGGCCTGGGTCTTGAACATCAGGTTGAACGCACGCGACTCGGTGAACGAACCGGTCGCGCCGCAGTTCGGGCACGTGTCTGGTTCGGTGAGGTGGTCTTCGCGGAAACGCTGCTTGCACTTGGTGCAGTCGACGAGGGGGTCGCTGAAGTTGGCGAGATGACCGCTGGCTTCGAACACTGCGGGCGGGCCGAGGATCGCGGCGTCGATCAGCACCACGTCGTCGCGCTGTTGCACCATCGTGCGCACCCATGCCTCACGGACGTTGCGCAGCATGAGCGAACCCAACGGGCCGTAGTCGTAGCTCGAGCGGAAGCCGCCGTAGATCTCCGCTGAGGGATACACGAAGCCACGGCGCTTGCAGAGGTTGACGATCTGGTCGAGGTCGGTCGCAGGCACGGCCGACAGGCTACGGGCCGAGGTGGACTGCACGACGAGGGATTCCCGGTGGGTCTCGAGTGTCGGTGGTCAGCCCTGGACGAGTGCAGCGCTGTTGCGGAGCTCTGACTCGCAACGTCAACACCGTGCCGGCAGCGATCTTCGCCGCCGGCGCACCGATGGCTTCACGTGTGTCGAGCAGGCGATCCGGCACCACCTCGCGGAAGCCGTCGTCTTCGTCGACCGAGTACCAAGCCGCCAGATCGGCCACGAGATGCGTGGCACGCTGGCTGAACAAGCAGACCGTGCCGGCCGTGGAGAGTCTGACCGAGACGAGGTTCGGTACCGTTCGACCGCGTTCGTCGTTGAGGTTCGACGCCGTCGGCCGAGCTCGGTCGCACGGGTAGACCGTCACGTACCCCTCGCCTCCGGTCTCGGTCGCGGTGACGTTCATCATGACCGCCGATGCGCCAGACGACGGCACCCCGCCGCGGCCGGCCACCTGCAGCACGAGCACCTCCCCGTCGGCCACCTTCGCGATCGCCGGCACACCGATCGGCGTGCGGGTATCGAGCAATCGAACCGGCGCCACCGGTTGCGCACCGGCACCGCCTCCGGCTTCGTACGTGCCGGCCAGATCGACGATGAGGTGCGTGGACTGCTGGGCGAACAAGCACACCGACCTGGTGACCGACACCTTGACGTTCACGAGGTTGGGCACCGTCTCGCCAGCCACGTAGTTGAGGTTCGAGGCCTTCGGACGGTTCTGATCGCACGGGAACACGGAGAGGAACCCGTCGCCTCAGGCTCTGTGACCGTCACGTTGAGCGCGACCGCTGTTGTGCTGGCTGCGGCCTGAGCGATCGGCAGTTCGAACGTCTCCCCTGCGCCGAGCGGACGAGTGGCGACGACGCCGAGCCCCGGTCGGGTGTCGACCAGGCGGACCGGGCTGAGTGCGCGCAGACCGGGGAGGCGGACCGGGGTGAGCGGCGTTGTGAGCGTGGGCGGCAGGCGCGTCGGATCGGGGCCCTCGACGGAGAGGTGACCGAGCAGCGTCACCCGCACCCCTGCCTCACCCAGGTGTTGCAGACACAGCGGCCCGGTCGTGACGTCGACGTAGGAGATCCCGACGGAACGATCGTTCTGCCAGCTCACATCGACGGTCGACCCCGGCCGCTGACACGGGCTGACGCGCACGAACCCAGCACCGATCGGGTCGTTCACCTCGATCAAGACGACGGCAGCGCGTGCATCGGCAGGCACCGCACCGAGGTCGATGCTCGTCGACGTCGTCGACGTCGTCGACGTCGACGACGTCGTCGACCGGGACAGGGCACCGTCGAACAGCTCGACGAGACCTGACAGCGATAGGTACTGCAGACCGTCACCCGAGGGCGCGGTCGAGATCGATCCGATCGACGATGACGTGTGTCGGCGTCGACATGGTCAGACACGAGTCGTCGGCGATGACCTTCGGAGTGGGTCCACCTCGAGTGTCGACCACCCGTACGGGTGCCTGCAAGGTGACCCTTCCACCGGCTGCGGCACCGGCGGGCATCGTTGCGCCAACGGCAAGCACCGCGGACACCACCGACACTGCGAGGACGAGTCTGACGAGTCTGAGGATGCGGCCGGAAACGGTACGCATCGAACTGACAGAGCTGCTCATCACCTCCATCGTGGCTCACCACGAGATCGTCCGCCCGGCATCACCCGCCGAGCACCACGCAGCGGACCAAGATGGACAGGATCTTGTCGCAGCCGACACATCGACGAGGAGCCTGGACCATGCACCCTCAACACACCAGCGATCGTGACGATCGACGCCACCGTCACGCATGGACGGCGGCGCGGGTGACATGGGCCAAGAGGACATGGGCCAAGAGGACACGGGCCTCGATGGTGGTGGGGGTGCTGATGCTGGCCACGGTCGCGGCCTGCGGCAGCGACGAGGGGGCCGCCACACCGCCGACCGCCGTTGCGGTCACCGACCCTGCGACCTCCGAGTCCCCCGACGACACCGGCACCACGAGCACGAATGTCGCGAACTCGACGACCACTGCCGCGACGACGGCGCCCTCCACCACCGCTGCACCCACCACCACGCCGATCACCACCACGCCGATCACCACCGCACCGATCACGGTGGCCGACCTTCGGCTCTCGGGAACGGCAGTCGGTCCCGTCGCCTTCGGCACTGGAGACACGCCGGCACTCGACGTGCTCGCGCCGCTGCTCGGACCACCCGCCGCCGACGAGACGGCGACGTTCCCGACGGCCGACGAGACCGGCAGCTACCAGAACACCGACGACGAGTCGATCTTCGCCTTCCCGTTCCTCCGCCGTGTGTGCTTCGACAACGGCTTCTGCATGTCGTTCGGCGGTGCGTCGGCGACGGAGCTCCAGCTCGTCGGGTACGACTACTTCACCGCTGAGGTGCCGGTGGAGCCGGTGCTCTCCACCACCGAGGAACTGCCCCTGGGCGCGCGCTGGTCGGATCACCTCGATGCGATGACGGCGAGCGCCGGCGGGTGCTACTCACAGGGCTTCGGCGAGTCCGGCGGGGTGACGCTCGTGCTCATCTCGAGCGGCGAGCTCTTCGGCGCCTTCGACGGCGAGACGTACACGACCGCCGTACCCGACGCCGCCGACGTCACCGTGTACGGCATGCGGGCCGGCGCGAACCCCGGCTACCTGTACGACGACTGCTGACCACGAGGCTTTCGACGCTTCAGTGCGTCTCGAACATCGCAACGGTGCGGAGGCGGCGTTCGAGATGGTGCTCGAGCGCCCGGTTGGCATGGCCCGCCACCTCGTGGGTCACCGGCGACGACGGGAGGTCGAGCGCGTCGTTCAAGCGGCCACCGAGGATCATGCGAGTCACATCGAGCGCCCCGAGCGAGATCGGCGAGCCGGTTCGGCACGATCGGCACAGCACCCCGCCCTCGGCCGCATCGAAAGCGACCAGCGGTTCGAGCGCTCCGCAGCGCACGCACTCATCGAGCTGTGGGCTCACGCCCTCCGACGCGAGCAGCTTCCAGTAGAACGCCGACACGACCAGCGGCCCCGACCGCGTCGCCACCGTGCGCAGGGCGCCGACGAGCATCCGGTAGATGTGCGGCACTGGCTCACGGTCCATCGTCAACTGGTCGACTGCCTCGACGATCGCGAGTCCGTTGGTGAGGTGGTCGAGATCGCCAACCAGCGGGGCCAACGTCTCGACCGAGTCGGCCTGGCTGACGATGTCGAGCTCGCGCCCCTGATACATCAGCACGTGCACGTGGCTCAACGGTTCGAGGCGTCCCCCGAACTTCGACATCGTCTTGCGGACACCCTTGGCGACGGCGCGTACCTTGCCGTGATGCTCTGTGAGCATCACGATGATGCGATCTGCTTCGCCCAGCTTGTAGGTACGCAGCACCACGCCGGTGTCGCGGTACAGGGGGTTGGACATCAGGGGGCTGCCGGTTCAGTCGAGTCCGCCGAAGCGGCGGTGACGATGACGGTACGCCTCGACCGCGTCGGCGAGGTGCTCGGCGCGCAGGTCGGCCCATGCGACCGGCACGTACACCAGCTCGGCGTAGGCGAGCTCCCACACCAGCGACACCGGCAGCCGGTCAGGGGTGCCGAGCACGAGCACCAGATCGGGTTCGGTGGTCGCGGGTGACAGCAGCGCTGCCGCGACGGCCGGCTCACTGAGCTGGTCGCTCTCGGCCAACTTGCGCAGCGCCACCACGAGACGCTCCCGGCCGTCCGGCGTGGGGTCGACGATGACCGTGCACCCGTCGAGCTCGATCACCGCATGATGCACCGGACGTGCGGCATCGGCACCGTCGCCCCGTTCGAAGGGCCGAAGGGTGAGCCACCGGGCACCAGCCGAACCGGCCAGCGACCCGAGCACCTGGATCCGCTCATGCCAGCGCTCCTCGGTGAGCTCGCCCCACTCGGCAACGGTGCCACCCACGACCATGACGTGACGCAGCTCCTGCTGCTCGTCCTCCTTGGGTACGCGGGCCATCCTGTCCATCCTCCCACGGCAGGCGCGCTCGCCACGAACACCGTGACCCCTGCCGCATCCTCATGCGGTATCGGCCGACGACGTGCCCCGGCCAGCCCGTGGGTTGCGGATATCGTGGCCCGATCACCGCCGTGCACACCTCCTCCAGCGCCACGAATCCTGCCGATGACATGCGTCGGCTTCCGCCCGCGCACGTGGCCTGCATCATGGACGGCAACGGCCGGTGGGCGCGGCGCCGGAACCTCCCCCGCACCGACGGCCACACCGAGGGTGAGGAGAACCTGGCGGCCCTGGTGCGTGTCGCGGTGACCCGCAACGTCGGCTGGCTCACCGTGTTCGGCTTCTCGACCGAGAACTGGGTGCGACCGAGGACCGAGGTGCGCCACATCCTCGGGCTGCACCGGAAGCTGTTCGGGCGCGTTGCCGAGCTGAACGAGCTGAACGTCCGCATCGAGTGGATGGGACGCCCGTTCGACAGCCCCGAGGCCCGCACCCCGAAGTACGTGCAGAAGGCGATCCGCACGGCGATCGACGACACCGGCGACAACACCGGCATGGTACTCACGGTGGCCTTCGACTACGGCAGCCGCGCCGAACTCGTCCATGCCGCCGAGGAAGCCCGCCGTGCGGGTGAGACGATCAGCGAGACCAGCATCGGCCAACACCTGTACCTGCCGGCGCTGCCGCCGGTCGACGTGCTCGTGCGCACCTCGGGTGAGTTGCGCATCTCCAACTTCATGCTCTGGCAGAGCGTGGGCGCCCGCGTGTACTTCACCGACAAGACCTGGCCCGAGTTCGACGCCGTCGAGCTCGACGCTGCGCTGGCACTCGTCGACCGCTGACCGCCGCTCGGCTCAGCAGGCGGTTCCGTCCGTTCTCACCGGCGGTCGGATACGGTCGCACGGATGTCGGTGGAGCAGGTTCGCAAGGCGCTGGCGCGGGTCACTGCGGCCCTACCGGCCAGCGAGGAACGGCCCGGCCAGCGCACGATGGCCGAGGCGGTGGCCCGCTCGATCGAGTCCGGCCGTCATCTCATCGTCGCTGCCGGCACCGGAACCGGCAAGACGCTCGGCTACCTCGTGCCTGCACTCGTGGCCGGCAAGCGCACCGTGGTCGCCACCGCCACCAAGGCGTTGCAGGACCAGTTGGCGAGCAAGGACCTGCCGTTCCTCGAGGAGCACCTGGCCACACCATTCGACTGGGCGGTGCTCAAGGGCCGCAGCAACTACGTGTGCCTGCAACGGCTGCGGGAGCTGTCGCAGGCAGGAGACGGCCAGCTCGAGCTCGACGAGATGGCGAACACCACCAAGGTCGAGATCAAGCGCCTGACTGCGTGGGCCGGTACCACCCGCACCGGCGACCTGGCCGACCTCGACTGGTCCCCCAGCGATGCCGCCACGCGTGCGGTCACGGTCAGCAGCGACGAGTGCCCAGGGGCCACGCGCTGCCCGCTCGGTCAGCCCTGCTTCGCCGAAGGAGCCCGAGCACGGGCAGCCGCAGCCGATGTGATCGTCGTGAACATGCACCTCTACGGCCTCGATGTGGCTGCCGGTGGGGCGATCCTGCCCGACCACGACGTGGTGATCGTCGACGAGGTGCACCAGCTGGAAGACATCATGAGCGACACCGTGGGCGTCCAGATCGGACCCGGCCGGTTCGTCACCGTGGCCGGCGCCGTCCGTCGCATCGTCGACGACCCCACGATCGTCGGCGCCATCACCGAGTGCGCCCAGCTCTTGCGCGACGTCATCGGCCCGCACGCCGGCCAGCGGCTGTCGTCGCCGTTCCCCGACGCCATCCAGCAGGCCCTGATCACCGCCCGCGGTCGTCTCGACAGCGCCCAGTCGGCCCTGCGTCGGATCGAGACCGACGTGGAGGACGCCAAGCAGCGCAAGCTCCGTGCTCAGCAGATGACCACGCGGATGATCGAGCAGATCGACATCGCGATCGGTCAACGCGAGGGCTACGTCGCATTCGTCAGCGGGTCCGCCGAACAACCCCGACTCGAGATCGCTCCGCTCGACGTCGGCCCGGTTCTCGAGGAGGGCATCTGGGGTAGACGCACCGCGATCCTCACCAGTGCCACCATCCCCGCCTCGCTCTCGGCGAGGGTGGGCCTCGCCCCCAGCCGCGTCGACTCGGTCGATGTGGGCAGCCCGTTCGACTACGAGCACCACGCGATCCTCTACTGCGCGTTGCACCTCCCCGACCCACGGTCGCCGCAACGCGCCGCAGCCACGCACGACGAGATCGCCGCTCTGATCACGGCCGCCGGTGGCCGCACGCTCGCACTGTTCACCAGTTGGAAGGCGATGGACGAGGCTGCTGCAGCGGTACGCCTGAAGGTGACGCAGCCGATCATCACGCAACGAGACATGCCCAAGAACGCGCTCGTGAAGGCGTTCAGCGACGACGAGCAGACCTGTTTGTTCGCGACGGCCGGCTTCTTCCAGGGCGTCGACATCCCGGGCCGCACCCTCAGCCTCGTGATCATCGATCGCATCCCGTTCCCGCGCCCCGACGATCCGCTCCTGTCGGCGCGCCGTGAGCAACTCGGGTCCTCGGCGTTCTCCGAGATCGACGTCCCGCGGGCCTCGATGCTGTTGGCCCAGGCCACCGGCCGGCTGATCCGCACCGCCACCGACCGGGGTGTGGTGGCGGTGCTCGACCCGCGCCTCGGCACCGCCACCTACCGCTGGGACATCGTGAAGGCGCTACCCCCGATGAAGCGCACCCGTCATCGCGCCGAAGCGGAGGCGTTCCTGCGCGAGCTCACAGCCGATGCGACCGGGTCGTCGCCCCGCCCTGGTGGCTGACGCGCGCGGATCGGGCCCCCCGGGCAGCGAGGGGTACAGTCGCCGGCATGGGGGCAGATGCAAGCGAGATCCAGCAGGTGGTCCGGTGCGAGGTGGCCGACGGGGTGGCCACCATCACGCTCGACTCGCCCGGGAATCGCAATGCGCTCTCACGGGCCGTTCTCAGCGGCTTGCACGCGGCTCTCGATCGTGCCGAGCAGTCGGATGTTCGGGCGATCGTGCTGACCCACACGGCACCGGCGTTCTGCGCCGGCGCAGATCTCAAGGAACGCAGCAGTGCTCCCGCCGACTCCACGCCGATGGTGCGCGCGATGCAGCGCCTGATCGAGGCGAAGCAGCCCACCATCGCGGCGGTCCAGGGGCCGGTGCGGGCGGGGGGCATCGGGCTGATGGCGTCGTGCGACCTGGTCGTGGTCCTCGACGACGTCACCTTCGCGTTCACCGAGGTGCGCATCGGCGTGGCCCCGGCGATCATCAGCGTGCCGATCCTGCAGCGCTGCCCGTGGAGCAAGCTCGCGGCACCGTTCCTGACCGGCGAGGTCTTCGATGCCCACACGGCCAGGGACATGGGCCTCGTCACCCATGTCACCTCCGACGTGGCGCAGGTGGTGAGCGGTGTGGTCGAGGGTGTGCTGCTCGGCGCCCCCAATGCCGTCGCCGCGACGAAGCAGCTGCTGCGCGGTGGGCGCACATGGGCCGAGATGCAGGCGCTCAGCGAGGCGCTGTTCTCGAGCGACGAGGCGCAGGAAGGCATGAGCGCCTTCGCCGACCGGCGGGCGCCCCGATGGACCGACCCGCAACAGTCGAACCAGCAACAGTCGAACCAGCAACAGTCGAAGTAGTCGAGGAGACCACAGATGCCGGTGTTGACCGACACCCTGAATCCCAACGCCGACACCTACGCCGAGAACCGTGCCGCGATGCTCGCCCAAGTTGCGGCGCACGACGCCGAGCTCGCCAAGGTGCTCGGCGGCGGCGGCCCTGCCTACGTCGAGCGCCACCGCAAGCGGGGCAAGATGCTCGCCCGTGAACGGGTGGAGGCCTTGCTCGACCCGGGCAGCCCGTTGCTGGAGATCAACCCGCTCACCGCCTACGGCACCCAGTTCCCTCTCGGCGCAGCCATGGTGCTGGGCATCGGCGTGGTCGAAGGCATCGAGTGCGTGATCATCGCCAACGACCCCACCGTGCGCGGCGGCGCCAGCAACCCGCTCACGATGAAGAAGGCGTTGCGCGGCATGGAGATCGCCCGAGAGAACCGGATGCCACTGGTGAACCTGGTGGAGTCGGGCGGCGCCGACCTGCCGTCGCAGAGCGACACGTTCATCCCGGGCGGCAAATCGTTCCGCGACATCACGGCGTTGTCGGCCGAGGGCATCCCCACCGTCGCCGTGGTCTTCGGCAACTCCACCGCCGGTGGCGCCTACACCCCGGGCATGAGCGACTACATCGTCATGATCAAGGGACGTTCGAAGGTGTTCCTCGGTGGCCCACCGCTGGTGAAGATGGCCACCGGCGAGGAGAGCGACGACGAGAGCCTGGGCGGCGCCGAGATGCACGCCCGAGTGAGCGGCCTGGCCGACTACTTCGCGCTCGACGAGATGGACGGCATCCGCCTCGGCCGGCAGGTGATCCGACGGCTCAACCACCGCAAGCGCGGTCCCGGGCCCCGCGGTTCGGGCTTGGCACCTCGGTACGACCAGGAGCAACTGATCGGCATCGCGTCGGCCGACCCGAAGATCCCGTTCGACCCCCGCCAGGTGATCGCCCGCATCGTCGACGACAGCGACTTCGACGAGTTCAAGCCGCTCTACGGCACCTCACTCGTCACGGGGTTCGCCGAGCTGCACGGCTATCCGATCGGCATCCTTGCAAACCACCGCGGCGTGCTGTTCAACGAGGAGAGCGAGAAGGCGGCGCAGTTCATCCAGCTCGCCAACCAGATCGACACGCCCCTCGTGTTCCTGCAGAACACCACCGGCTACATGGTGGGCAGAGAGTTCGAGCGCCGCGGCATCATCAAAGACGGTGCGAAGATGATCAACGCCGTCACCAACAGCCGGGTGCCGCACCTCACGATCAACATGGCGGCCTCTTACGGCGCCGGCAACTACGGCATGTGCGGCCGCTCGTACGGCCCCCGGTTCCTGTTCACCTGGCCGAACGCCAAGACCGCGGTGATGGGCCCGCAGCAACTGGCCGGCGTGCTGTCGATCGTGGCCCGCCAGTCGGCTGCATCGATGGGCAGACCCTTCGACGAGGAGGCCGACGAGGTGATGCGCCGCACGGTGGAGGACCAGATCGAACGTGAGTCGCTCGCGATGTTCATGAGCGGCAGGCTCTACGACGACGGCATCATCGACCCTCGCGACACCCGCACGGTGCTGGGCATGTGCCTCAGCGCCATCGACAACGACGCCCCCGCGGGCACCCGCGGCTACGGCGTTTTCCGGATGTGACCCCATGACCGCTCCCACCCACCGGGCACCGATCGACCGGCTGCTGATCGCCAACCGGGGCGAGATCGCCCGACGCATCATCCGCACCTGCCGTCGCCTCGGCATCAGCACGGTCGCCGTCTACAGCGACGCCGACGCCGACGCCCCGTACGCCCGGGAAGCCGACGTCGCTGTCCGCCTTCCCGGTACCTCCTCGGCCGACACCTACCTGCGAGTCGACCTGCTCATCGCAGCTGCCGAGCGCACCGGTGCGCAGGCCATCCACCCCGGCTACGGCTTCCTGTCGGAGCGGCCCGACGCTGCCGAGGCAGTCGCCCACGCCGGGCTCATCTGGATCGGCCCGCCAGCATCGGCCATCTCTTCCATGGGCTCGAAGATCGGCGCGAAGCGGCTGATGCGCTCCGCGGGCGTGCCGGTACTGCCCGACAACACCGTCGAGTCGATCGACGAGATCGGCCTGCCGGCTCTGGTGAAGGCTTCCGCCGGTGGTGGCGGCCGCGGCATGCGCGTGGTGCGCAGTGCCGACGACCTCGCCGATGCGATCACCTCCGCCGAACGCGAGGCCCTGTCGGCGTTCGGCGACGGCACCGTGTTCGTCGAGCGCTACGTCGAGGGCGGACGACACGTGGAGATCCAGGTGTTCGCCGACACCCTCGGCACCACCGTGTCGTTGTTCGAGCGCGACTGCACGCTGCAGCGGCGTCACCAGAAGATCGTCGAGGAATCGCCGTCACCGGCGGTCGACCCCGAGTTGCGACAGCGGATGGGCAACGCGGCGGTCGCCGCGGCACGCGCCGTCGGCTACGTGGGAGCCGGCACGGTGGAGTTCCTGCTCGACCGGAGTGGCAACTTCTTCTTCCTCGAGATGAACACCCGCCTGCAGGTGGAACACCCCGTGACCGAGATGGTGACGGGCCTCGACCTCGTCGAACTGCAGCTGCGAGTCGCCGACGGCGAGCCCCTCCCCCACGCCGCCGTCGACCCCACCAGCACGGGCCACGCGATCGAGGTACGGCTGTGCGCAGAGGACCCGTTCAACGGCTACCGGCCCAGCTCGGGCACGTTCCACACCGTCGAGTTCCCGACGATCGAGGGCGTACGCATCGACAGCGGCATCGAGAGCGGATCGGTGGTGAGCCCCTACTACGACTCGATGGTTGCGAAGGTGATCGCCCACGGGGCCACGCGCCGCATCGCAGCGCGCCGAATCGTCCAGGCCCTCACCGAGGCGACGATCATCGGTCCCATCACCAACCGCGAACAGCTGATCCATCTCGCATCGATCCTCGAGTCGATCGACGACATCGTCGACACGAGCTATCTCGACCGCATGCCGATGGGCGACGCGCCACCGCCCGACATCGACCTGATCGCGGCCGCCGCCGTGGTGGTGATCGATGCGCAGGCAGCGGCACGGACTGCACTGCGGCTCGTGCCGTTCGGCTGGCGGAACGTACCGTCGCAGCCGCACGAGCTCCGACTCGGATCGCACGCCATCACCTACGCGATGGATCGGTGGGGAGCCATCGCCGGACTACACGTCGACGGGGTGCCGGCCGACGTGCGGGCCGCACGCGACATCGTCCGTCTGCGCCCGCCTCTGGTGCTCGACGGCGCGGTGCACCTCCTCGGTGGACGTCACTCGATCGAGATCCCACCGAGGTTCAGCACGCCCGACGACGCCGGACGCGCTGGGTCGCTGGTGGCCCCGATGCCCGGGTCGGTGCTGCGAATCCTCGTCGCCGAGGGCGACGAGGTGGTGCCCGGCCAGCCGATGCTGGCGATGGAGGCGATGAAGATGGAACACCAGGTGGTGGCACCGGCGGCGGGAACAGTCGCCGAGATCTTCGTGCAGGTGGGCCAGCAACTCGACCACGGGCAGGTGCTGGTGCGCATCGCCACCGACGACACAGACGCCGCGGACGACTCGTGAGCCGCGGCACCCGTCCCATCCGCATCGCCAACTGCTCGGGGTTCTTCGGCGATCGCATCTCGGCCGCACGCGAGATGGTCGACCCCTCGGTCACGGCAACCAGCCCCATCGACGTGCTCACAGGCGACTGGCTCGCCGAACTGACGATGCTCATCCCCCACAAGCAGCGCAGCCGCAACGCCGACGCCGGCTACGCAGGCACGTTCCTCACCCAGATGGAGCAGGTACTGGGCACCTGCATCGACCAGGGCATCAAGGTGGTCACCAACGCCGGCGGGCTCAACCCCGCCGGATGTGCCGATCGGGTGCGCCAGATCGCCGACAAGCTCGGTATCAGGGTGAACGTGGCCCACATCGAGGGCGACGACCTACTGGCGCGCATCGACGGCCTGCGTCCGCACCTCGCCCACCTCGACACCGGTGCACCGCTCACCGGTCACCCCGTCTCGGCCAACGCGTACCTGGGCGGCTGGGGCATCGCCGCTGCTCTCGCCGGCGGCGCCGACGTGGTGGTCGCTCCTCGGGTGACGGATGCGGCCGTGGTGATCGGGCCTGCAGCCTGGTGGTGGGACTGGGCCACCGACGACTGGGATGCGCTCGCTGGGGCCGTCGTGGCCGGCCACGTGATCGAGTGTGGCGCTCAGGCCACCGGCGGCAACCACTCGTGGTTCCGCGACATCGCCGACCTGTCGAAGGCGCCCGGGTTCCCGATCGCCGAGATCGACCGTGACGGCTCGTGCGTCATCACCAAGCACCGTGACACCGGTGGCCTCGTCGACGTCGGCACCGTGACCTCACAGCTCCTCTACGAGATCGGGCCGCCTCAGTACCTGAACCCCGATGTGACGAGCCACTTCGACACCCTCGGGCTCGAACAGGTCGGCGCCGACCGGGTGCGCATCAGTGGCACCCGCGGTACGCCCGGGCCGCCGACCACCAAGGTGTGCATCAACCTCCAAGGCGGATTCCGAAATCGGATGAGCTTCGTGCTCACCGGACTCGACCAGCGCGAGAAGGCCGAGTGGGCCGAGGCGGCCCTGTTCACCCGCCTCGGTGGTCGGGACCGTTTCGACGAGGTGGACGTGCGGTTCGTCGAGGCACCCAGCGGCGCCGAGCCGCAGGAGGCAGCCTCGGGTCGGCTGCACGTGACCGTGAAGAGCGGCGACGAGCGACTGGTCGGGCGAGCGTTCAGCTCGGCCGTGGTCGAGCTGGCGCTCGCCAACTATCCCGGATTCTTCTCGAGTTCGGCGCCCGGCGAGGCCCAGGCATTCGGTGTGTACTGGCCGGCGCTCGTGCCCAATGAAGAGGTGAGCCAGGTGGTCGTGCACGCCGATGGCACGCGCACCACCATCGCGACGCCCCGGCTCACCGGCGATGCCGATGAGCTGGTCGTTCACCATGCGCCGACGGTCTCGGCTGCAGGACCGGCCATCGGCGAGCCCCTCGGCCGCCACTTCGCCGCCCGGTCGGGCGACAAGGGCGGCAATGCCAACGTCGGCATCTTCGCCCACGACGAGGCCGGGTACGCATGGCTGCTGCAGCACCTCACGACTGACCGGGTGCACGAGCTGATCCCCGAGTCGAACGGCCTCGTGGTACGACGCTTCGAGCTCCCCAACCTGCACGCCCTCAACTTCGTGATCGTCGGCTACCTCGGTGAGGGCGTCGCCAGCAGCACGGCCTTCGACGCTCAGGCCAAAGGCCTCGGCGAATACCTCCGCAGCCGCACCTGGCGCTGACCCCCTCCAGCGTTTGTGCGCGGACGCGTGGATACGACGCGAAAGTGATCAAACGCGAACGAAGTCCCTCCAGCGTTTGTGCGCGGACGCGTGGATACGACGCGAAAGTGATCAAACGC
>Ga0105047_10005965_pt1 | contig 20730 bp, 13 predicted proteins | sample MAT04_FD_78384 | JGI IMG/M metagenome (GOLD analysis project Ga0105047, IMG submission 78384) | Freshwater microbial communities from Lake Fryxell liftoff mats and glacier meltwater in Antarctica - MAT-04 (megahit assembly) | ecosystem: Environmental > Aquatic > Freshwater > Ice > Liftoff...
ATACAATGCCGCCAATAAAAATGATCATTAAGAGGATACCCATAGAACTGATGAAGATAGGAGAAATTTATGAAAACTGTTTTCGATGTATTGCATTTTTAGATAGATCGATAGTCTTTATCGGCCATTCTAAAGGCCCCTTCTCAGACCCGATACCCAATCTTCATTTTATAGAATAAACATCTTACATTCGCAACCATAAAAATAAAAAACAGAGCATGAAAGAAGTATTTATCGTTTCCGCAGTACGTACCCCAATGGGTAGTTTTGGCGGATCATTAAAAGATTTTTCGACGACTAAATTAGGCGCTATTGCCATTAAAGAAGCAGTGAGGAGAGCCGGTATAAGCGGCGATGATGTGGATGAATTATTGATGGGATGTGTGATGCAGGGCGGACTAGGACAAGCACCGGCCAGGCAGGCATCCAAATTTGCAGGCTTACCGGATAAAGTGAATTGCACAACTGTAAATAAAGTTTGCTCAAGCGGAATGAAAGCTGTTATGCAGGGTGTACAGAGTATTATGCTCGGCGATAATGATATCGTGGTTGCAGGCGGTATGGAGAGTATGAGCAATGTGCCTTTTTATTCGCAGAATATGCGATGGGGAAATAAATTCGGGAATGTGACTTTGGAAGATGGGATCGCAAAAGATGGCCTGTTGGATGTCTATCATAATTACCCAATGGGGAATGCAGCAGAACTTTGTGCTTCTGATTGCGGGATCAGTCGCGAGGCGCAGGATACACATGCCATCGAAAGTTATAAACGAAGCCAGTCCGCATGGGATGCAGGTAAGTTTGCGAATGAGGTAGTAGCCATCGAGATCCCTCAGCGAAATGCAGATCCTAAGATCATGAGCAAAGATGAAGAACCATGGAATGTAAAGTTTGATAAGATACCGACGCTTAAACCGGTTTTCATAAAAGAAGGAAGTGTTACAGCAGCGAATGCAAGTACTATGAACGATGGCGCATCGGCATTGGTGTTGATGAGTAAAGAAAAAATGGAAGCACTGGGATTGAAGCCCCTGGCGAAAATACTTGGATATGCAGATGCAGAACAGGCACCTGAATGGTTTACCACATCGCCAAGTATAGCAATACCGAAGGCCGTTGCAAAAGCAGGATTGACCTTAGATCAGATCGATTTTTTTGAAATGAACGAAGCATTCTCAGTGGTGAGTTTAGTGAACATGGAAAAGATGAAACTTGATGCTGCTAAGGTCAACGTATATGGCGGCGCCGTTTCTATGGGTCATCCTTTAGGAAGTAGTGGTTCGCGTATTCTTGTAACGCTTATCAGTGTATTGAACCAAGAAGGTGGAAAGTACGGTGTGGTTGGGATCTGTAATGGAGGTGGCGGTGCTTCTTCCATGGTTATTGAGAAATGCTAATACGAATTCTCCAATAATTTTTTAGAAAGAATATTTGAAAACGGGATCAGAAGTCAGGCTTAGATCCCGTTTTTTATTGCTCATAAAACTCAATCTAATATGTTGGCACAAATTGCTTTTGATCGTTCATAATCCGAATAGTTGATTGCAACATAATGGATACTATTCGGCATAATGATTTGTGGTTTCCGGTTCCTCTTCAAGCAATTCCATTTCTGTCAGCAATGCTATTGGTATTGTTTTATTGGTTGTGGCTTCCAGATTTTTAATATTTTCAAGACGCCCAATAATCGTGTCGCCGCGTTTTCGGCCTTCTTTTAATTTTCCCATGGCGTCTTCAAAAGTATCGGAGCTTTCTTTCAGCTTGCTTCTGATCTTTATCATATCTTCTGCAAAGCCAACAAATTTATCATACAATTGTCCGCATTGTTTGAAGATGAGTTCTACATTCTTAACCTGATTCTCTTTTTGCCAGATGATACGAATAACTTTTAACGTAGCGATGAGCGTGGTTGGGGTAATGAGTACAATCTTTCTTTTTAACGCATTCGTAATGATATCCGGTCCATGGTTCATAGCGAGTGTCAGCGCTGGTTCGATCGGCATAAAAAGAAACACAAAATCGGGAGTGCTGAGTCCGGCTAGCGATTGATAATTTTTGTCTGCCAGTTTTTCAATATGGTCATTTACACTTCGCATATGCAGCTTGAGGTATTCTTTTTTCTCTTCCGGATCAGAGGTGTTGAAATAATTGACATAAGCCGTGAGCGAAACTTTACTGTCGATAATGAGATGTTTATTGTTGGGGAGATGTAATATAAAATCAGGTTTCCGGTTCAGTTCCATCTCATTATCGCGATACATTTCTTCGCGGGTATAATCAATATATTTCTGCAACCCTTCTGCTTCAAGGATCATGTTTAATCTGTCCTCACCCCAGTTGCCCTGCATCTTTACGTCCGAGCGCAAGGCCGATGTAAGGCCTTTTGCGTCTTCACTCAATTGGGTATTCAGTTTTTGTAAAAATTCCAGTTCCTTTTTCAAGGAGGTAATATCCTGAATATCTTCCTTCCTTGTTGCTTCTACTTTTTCCTTAAACTCTTTCAGGTCGTTTTTAAAAGGATCAATTACGAAAGAAAGTTCTCTTTTATTTTCCAGCACAAATTCCTCTTTCTTCTCCTTCATGATATCCGTGGCAAGATTTTTAAACTGCTCTTTTGACAATGTATGAAGGACTTCAAGTTCAGTTTTGAATGTCGTCAGTTTTTCCTCGAGATGGTCTTCTTTTTGAGTCGCCAGTTCTTTGGAAATATAGTGTTGTGCCAGCTCTTCTTTACTGATAGTGGATGCATTCTCAACTTTTAATTGAGTGATTAGTTCCCAGAGTTCATCAGTCTCGGTTTTAGGAACATAGTTTTTTTGAAGAAGGAGTTTGAATACGATGTATCCAACTACAGAGCCAATCACCAACCCAGTTACTAAAAAAAGGATAGTTTCCATGTAAATATGTATTAATGCTGAAATTTCGGTAATATTCGACAAATATAAATTGGCTCTGCCTAAAAAGCACTGTTGATTTCAAAGCCCACTTTTCATCTTAAAATTCCTGCTATTCGTAGAATTGAACCATGTTAAAGACAATATTTATCTGACATTCCTGTTTTTAATTCCTTAGTTTTGGTAATCGCTATGAACAAATTTTTTTGCATATTCTTCGTTGTGTCTCTTACCCTTTTTGCAATCCGGGTATCAGCAACACATATTATAGGAGGAGAGATAGGATACACGCATACGAGTGGCTATACCTACGAGATCGTACTGACACTTTATGGAGATTGTGCTGGAACCGCGTTCCCTAGTCTTATTAATAGCATACCTCGTGTAGAAATTTATAAGGATGCTGTTCCAAATTCGTTTATAGATCTTGGAATTAGTGGACCTCCTGTTGAAGTCACACCGGTTTGTCCTTCTGAGGTGAATAATACGACATGCGTCAGTGTCAACGGAACAATTCCCGGGGTTATGCGATTCATATTTAAAGGAACTGTAGTTCTTGATGGCCCTGCTGTTAAATGGTCTTTCCTATTTAACAGCCAGTTAGGCCCCAATGCCGGAGCAGGTCGTACAAATGCGATAACCAATATTGACCAACAAAGCCGAATGGCCCTGGAAGCGACATTGAACAATATGAATGGCCCCAATAATTCCTCTGTGTTTACAACGATCCCTACGCCTTTCTTTTGTATTAATTTGCCGCAGGAGTATAACCAGGGCGCTGCCGATCCGGATAATGATCTCCTTTCATTTGCATTCACTCCGGGTCTTAATGTAGATAATTCCGGATCGTTAGTTGGTAGTGTTTCTTACATCGCACCTTACACCTATCTGAATCCCCTGGCGACAGTTCCGGGGAGTTTTAATTTTAATACCTCCAGCGGACAAATGAGTTTCACTCCGAATCAACTGCAAACCTCTCTGGTTGTCAATCTTGTTACCGAGAAACGGGGCGGTGTTGTCGTTGGAACATGTATGCGTGAGATGAATCTTGTAGTCCTGAATAATTGTAATAATCAACCACCTTTTGCCTCTATTCCTTCTTCTTCAATAGGTTCTTTCGATGCCAACAGAACTATTACACTATGCAATTCAATCCTTAATCCTCAATTCGTTATTAATGCATCAGATCCTGATGGACAGGATATCACTGTAACTGTAAGCGGTTTGCCTTCAGTCGCTTCATACAGTATTTCCGGAAATGGTTCCTCTTTCCCCATGATCACAATCAACTGGAATATTGGACAGCCAACCGTTCCCGGTGTATATAATTTTTATGTGAATTGCCAGGACGATGGTTGCCCCTTGACCAGCCAACAGACCTTCGCCTATACCGTGATCCTTGAACAACCTATTTCTGATCTTCAATTTATTGTTTCCAACGAAACATGTATACCTGGTTCTGATGGATCTATTCTGGTGAGTTCGTCAAGTACGAATGGTGCTGTCACATATTCATTGAATGGAGGTGTTTTTCAGATCCCAGGTTTATTTAGTAGTCTTGTAGCAGGCAATTATACGATTTCAGTAAAAGATCTGAAGGGCTGTACACTTTCTTCAGATACGGCTATTGTTAGTACCCCGCTGCCTGTTCTTAATTATGTTCTTGTGCCGGAATCCTGCAAACCTGGACAAGATGGAAGCATTACCATAAGCGCAAGCAGTCAGAACGGTGGTATTTCTGGTTATTCGTTGAATGGCGGACCATTTACTGCCTCGAATTCATTCTCAAATTTGTCAGCCGGAATCTATACAATCGCTGCGAAAGATATTGTCGGATGTATCGGTTCCTTAATTATGACCTTGGGTGGCGCACTAATTCCGGTGATTACGAATACAGTCGCAAAGGATATAACATGTTTTGGAAAGTCGAATGGTATGATTGATCTTACAGTTTCTCCGGCAGGTTTGCTATACAACTATCAATTGGAGCCGGGTTCAAAAGTAAATACAACCGGAAAATTCGACAGCCTTCAACAAGGGAGTTATATGATTGTTGTTGTCACAGCCCAGGAATGCAGTGATACATCTTATGCGAACATCAATGAACCAGACGAGCTGATTATTACAGATATCGATATACAATTGGCGACTTGTGACAAGGATAATGGAAAAATTGCATTAACCACAAACGGGACAGGGGAAATTTTCTATACATTGCGTCCTGCTACATTTATCAATACTGAAGGGTTCTTTACCGATGTAGCGCCGGGTTATTATACAATTAGTGTGCGTGATGCAAACTTTTGTTCGGTTGATTCCCTGATTTATGTGGGTGCCTACCCCAATTTGTTTACAAGTTCCATGACCCATGAAGATCTCAGATGTAATGGATGGGGAACGGAAGGTAGTGCGGAAGTATTCCCTTCAAACGGGGTTGAACCTTATACGTATTTATGGAACACAGACCCGCCTCTTTCTGAGAAGAAAATCAGCAACCTATATTATGGATGGTATTTTGTGAATATAACCGATGCCACAGGCTGTGAAACGAGCGATACTGTGTATATTAATCCAGGGTCGTGTTGTGAAAATATATATATTCCAAATGCCTTTACCCCGAATGGAGACGGAAACAACGACGAATGGAAACTGGTTACCAGTACAGGTCTCAGTATCGATCAGTTTGCTGTCTTTAATCGCTGGGGCGAAAAAATCTGGTATTCAACCGACCAACGAACAAGCTGGGACGGAAGGCGAAATGGCACTTTGGTAGAAACAGGTACATACTTTTATTTACTCCGATACAAATGCCTGACAGATGGTAAGAATTATATCAAAAAGGGTGACGTTATGGTATTGAAATAGAGATCGAAGTCCAAAGTAGAAAAATTTCAAATTCCAAAAGAGGAAATTTCAAAGAGGAAAAGTCACAATTTTCAATGTTCAATTCAAAAGTTAATCACAGGACCAAAATTCCTAATTCTGTGAAACTACCATCGATGTTGCAATTCCAATCTTGACTTTTTTATTCTTTATTTTTTCATTCTGAACAAGACGGAGCGTATCGCTTGCCCTGTTTCGTCGAACTGCCGCAAAGGCATAAAAATCCTTGACCTCGATCAACCCGATATCATCTTTTTTCAGATCAGCTCGTTGCGAAAGGAAGCCGACAATATCTATTTTATTGACCTTGTCTTTTTTGCCAATCGAGAAATGTAACGTTGTCCATTGTGTTTTTGCAGGAATTTCGTTCTTGGCAGGTATCTCTATCGGCTTCACATCATTTTGAATATAATCCGGTACTTTCTCATCTTCAGAAAGCAGGAGAATGGCCGTGCCAAAATCATGCATACGTGCTGTTCGTCCGTTACGATGTGTGAAGACATCTTCACTTGTGGGCAAATGATAATGGATGATATAACGAATCCCCGGAATATCCAAACCTCTTGATGCAAGATCGGTCGTGACAAGAATATTTGCTGTGCCATTTTTAAACATGCATAATTCACTTTCCCGTTCGCGTTGTTCCATGCCACCATGATAATAGGCTACTCTCAATCCTTTATCGGCCAACAGTTTACTGGCCCTTTCCACCGACTCGCGGTGATTGCAAAATACGATACAAGGCCTGTGATTCGCATAGCATAAAAAATTGAACAACGTGTCGATCTTATCTTTGTCAGGAGATAATAAAGTCATGACCTCTAAGGCTGCATTCGCAGCCTCCTCTCCATCCGTCAGGAAGTTAACGGTGTGCGGATTTTTCAATCCAATAAAATCAGGAAATTCCGAAGCCTGAGTGGCAGAGGTCAGTATTTTTTGTTCCACATTCTTCAGAGATCTGAGAATGAATTCCATTTCCTCAAGAAAACCAAGTTCAAGACTTTTGTCAAATTCATCCAGGACTAATGTTTTAATTCCGGTGACATCGAAATTCTTACGACGGATATGATCTGCCAATCGTCCTGCTGTGCCAATGATCAACGCCGGAGCCTCCACCAGGTTGGTCTCTTCGATCTCGCGTTTATGTCCGCCATAGCAAAGAGTCACTTTATAGGATGTACCCATTTTACGAAAGACCTCATCAATCTGCAAAGCCAGTTCGCGCGAAGGCACCATGATCAAGGCTTGTGGATGTTTCAGCTCGCTATCCAACCGTTGCAGAATAGGTAACAGGAAAGCCAGCGTTTTGCCCGAACCCGTGTTTGATAAAACGATCACCTCATTATGTTCCGCAACAGCATCTATCACAGCATGTTGCATTTCGTTGAGCTGTTTGATCTTTAAGTTTCCGAGAAGGACGGGAATATTAATATTGTTTTCCATTGCCGGCAAAGGTAAGGTATCGGGATTATATACTAGGAGTTTAGGAGCAAGGGGTAAGGGGAGGCGTAAGGAATAAGCAACTGGCAGTCGGCAGTCAGAAAAAGGCGTAAGGGGTAAGGCGTAAGGAATAAGCAACTAGTAGTCGGCAGTCAGAAAAGTCGTAATCTGTAAGCAGTAAGTTGGCAAAAGTTTAAAGGATAGGGGACGATGTATTTCATTAGCACATCAGCATATTAGCCCATTATCATATTAGCCCAGGCATTGTCGAATTGCCGAATTGCCGAATTGTCGAATTGTCCCATTGTCCCATTGTCCCATTGTCAAATCGTCCTCTCTTCCCAAACTTGTGCTAACTCCACTAATGTATCAACCGCTTTCTGCATATCCTGTACGCTTACATATTCATGCTTTGAATGAATCCCCATTTCGCCGGTAAAGATATTTGGACAAGGCATACCCATAAATGAAAGACGGGAGCCATCTGTTCCTCCACGAATAAGATGTTCCTCTGGTTTTACACCTGCTCGTTGCATGGCCTCATTGGCATAGTCGGCTACATGAGGAAGATCTTTTAGAATGTCCATCATGTTACGATATTGTTCGCTCACAGTGAATTCATATCGGGCACCCGGGTATTTCGCTACTGTTGCTTTTAAGATTCCTTCAAGTCGATCTTGGTGTTCTTTTAACCTGGAAGTTTCAAAATCACGAATGATAAATTTTACGGTTGTTTTTTCGATCAAACCATCAATAGCAGTGGGATGAATATAACCTTCCCTGTCTTGTGTTGTTTCAGGGCTCCAACTGTCTTTAGGGAGTGCATCAACAAATTCGCCGGCAATTTTTATAGCACTCACCATCTTCCCCTTTGCATAACCGGGATGCGCACTAATACCATGAATAACCGCGACAGCACCATCGGCACTAAAAGATTCACTTTCTAAGGCACCACGTTCGCCACCATCCAATGTATACCCAAAAGATGCCCCAAGTTTTTTCATGTCAACTTTCTCTACGCCACGACCAACTTCTTCATCCGGAGTAAAGAGAATACGGATTTTGCCATGTTTAATTTCAGGATGCTGAATTAAATAATTCGCCAGATCCATAATGATTGCCACGCCAGCTTTATCATCCGCACCCAGCAAGGTTTTGCCGGAGGCTGTAATAATATCATCACCAAGACGCTCTTTCAGGTAAGGATGTTGTTTTGTTGTAATCACCTGCGTGGTGTCATCAGGAAGGATAATATCATGGCCCTGGTAATTTGTATGAAGAATGGGTTTTACATCCTTGCCGCTGCAATCAGGAGCAGTATCCATATGCGAGCAAAAACAGATCACTGGTACTTCTTTGTCTGTTGTCGAAGGAATCGTTGCATATACATAACCATGTTCATCCAGTTCAACATCCGAAACTCCGATTTGTTTTAATTCTTCTTTAAGAATTTTCGCAAGGTCCTTTTGTTTTTCTGTACTTGGAAAGCCAGTTGCTTCAGGATCACTTTGTGTATCTACCTGTACATAACGCATAAATCGTTCGGCCACTGAATATTGATAACTCATTCGTTCTTTTTTTAGATGAAGCAGTAAATATACATCCTGTGTTTTAATCCCAATAGGAAATTCATTTGAGATCAAAGTATTCTTGTAGTATGCGCCAGCTTCAACTGCTACAGCGGGACAGAAGATATTCTGGTGTAATGCTGCATCAACGAATTCCTATTCGCTAACGGTATAATTTCTATCTTTGCGACATGAATTCATACGGGCTTTCCAACATCTCTTTCTCTCAGATCCTAACCGCCAGTTTCGCACTTTTTGCTGTGATCGATGTATTGGGTTCTATTCCATTACTGATCTCCTTAAAAACAAAAATGGGAGGCTTTAGCGTTGTCAAAGCAACCTTGGTTTCAGGTTTGCTCATATTGGTCTTCTTTTTTCTCGGAGAAAGTTTCCTCAACCTGATGGGGCTCGATATCAGTTCTTTCGCTATAGCAGGTTCTATTGTGCTTTTTATCCTCGGACTGGAAATGGTTCTTGGCTGGGATTTTTTTAAAGGAGAGAATAATGCAAAATCGGGTGTTATCGTGCCAATCGCTTTTCCTATCATCGCAGGATCCGGCACCTTGACAACTGTGATGTCTATTAAATCCCTGTATCATCAGTATAATATCCTTATCGCCATTCTGATCAACCTCATTATCATTTATATTGCCTTGCGAAGCCTTAATCTTCTTGAAAGAATGTTAGGGCCATCAGGTATTCTTGTGATCCGTAAATTCTTTGGCGTAATCCTGATCGCAATTGCCGTGAAAATGTTTAGGACAAACGTTCATTTTTAGCGTCCATTGTGTCGAAGTCATCCTGAGCTTGTCGAAGGACTAATCCCAACTATTTCTTCGCTTATCGAACACATCAAACCCGAATTTTAACTGAAAGGGATTATTATATTTGTTGGCAATACTCGTCACATAATAGGCCCCAAGTTTGAATTTCTCTCTGAATAATGGAATGATCTTTTCAATTCCCACAAAGGCCTCAGCATAACGAAGATCACGTTCAGGAACATACAAAGCCCCGACACCGGCTACCTCAAGCAGTTTAAGTTTTTTTACAAAAGGAATTTTGTTGATTAACGATCCGTTGAAATGATGAATATAATGACCTTCATAAAAACGCCTGAAGATCGGGAATGTAGAATCGAGCGCCTGAAAACTTAACAAGGGATTATTGAAAAGATACGGGTTCCCGCGACTGATAAATTTATAATCGATATAACGCAGGTCTTTCTGTGTCATAAATTCTCCGGAGAAAATGCGGTACTGTGAAATGCCGGCAAGCCCCAATTTAAGCTTTTGAAATAATCCAAACTCTACATAATCAAAATCAACATCGCTCTGGAAAATGTTTGGAATTCCCTTTCTCCATTTGGCATAAAAGGTAGGAAATTTTGATCCCAGAACGAGCTTCTGTCTGGGTTCCCGGATATACATACTGAAAGGTGTATACTCAAGGGTGACTGATCCATAGAAGGCATTGTAAGGTTCAAATTGTATCGGTTCGTTATCCAAATCTAGTATAGGATCGTATTTCCTGCTGAGTTTTGATGGGTCGAGTGATTCGCGCAACGCAAAATCAAATTTGTTTCGCAGAACCAATCCATTGACAATCTCTAATCCATGTTCAACTTCAAAACTATTTTTGATAAAAAAGTTACTTCGTTTAAAAAGATTTACATAGGCATCACCAAAAAAGATAAGATCAAATTCGCGTCCCGCACTGGCTGTGATATACCCATTGGAAAAAGGATTATAACGATGCCGGACCATCAGCGACCCCATCAAATCACGATTAAGAAAACCGTAACTAAGCTCACCATTGACAAAGATCATTTTTTTAGATTCAAACATTTTTACATACTGTGCCCCTAATTGAACTCGTGTTCCGTAGGGAAGAAAAGGTCGTATCATGGAGATCACAGGATCAATAGAAATGGTTCGCTCTTTCTTTCGATTGTAATTTTCCTGGCCGAGAAAAAGGATTTTCAGTGCGGTGATTTTATTTAAGCGGTTGTCAATGGAGTCGAGATATTCTTTGGAATGTGTTGCCCTGTAAATGCTGTCGCTTTTGATAATAAACTTCACTTCATTCTCATTCAAGGGTTCTTTGCGGACAGTATTCCAGAAGGTAGAGTCTTTTTTGTACGCTTCCAATGTTGTTGAACTAACCTCGCGGTTGAAATATTTTTTAGCAAACTGTGTGTCGATTTTGTAATGATCATATAACGCGACGGTCCTTCCTGAAGATGTTGACCTTCCGCTTTTTGAACGATAGATAAATTCCTGTCTAATTGGCAACCAGGCTTTGTTGTCGACAAATTCATTTTCCTGTCTGGCCTCAAAATAATCATATTCGGGCATGTGGTAGGAAGAGAATGTAAACGACGAAGAAATAATAGCCCATGAAGTATCTACAATTTTCACATCGCCTTCTATGAGGGCATTGCCCAAACGACTTGGAGAGAAGTGAATAGTATAGATCGTGTAATTGTCTTTCTTCAGAATGTTTTTCGTTTTGTATTTATAAGCAATCAATCCGCTGTAACTGATCGGAGATAACATCGGTGTTTCTGAAAGCGCCGGAATTTTGATCAGGTTGTTGTATAAACTAAAATCGCCATCGGTAGTTGTAAGAAAAAAAAGTTCTGTCTTATCGCCTCTTATTTTGATGCCAGTTCGTTTCTCCTTGATCTTATTTGGATGTTCATAATCGACTTGCAGATAAACCTCAGACATATTCATATCTGGTAGTTTAGCATCCAGAACCGCTTTGGCAGAGTCGGTCAGTTTCGATCGCTTTCGGTCACTCATCATGGTTTCATTTTCCTGGGTCGCCTTGATATATACTTCGGTGGAATAACTATTAAACGCTTCGGTGATATTGCTTTTCTGTTGAATGACACGACGGATGATCTCTTCTGATTTATCCTTGCGGAACGACACAATTTTTACCTCGTCAATGTTATTCGTACTTTCTTCAAGGATTACATTCTGTGCGCGGCCATTATTACGGTGTACGAATTTGATAGATTGTTTTTTATAACCAATCAGTGACAGAACCAATTCATATTCTCCTTCCTCTAATTGAAATTCATAATGTCCATTCAGGTCTGTTTTTGTTCCAATCTGAAGGTCTTTGATCTGTACTGTTACAAAACTTAAAGGTTCCAATTTGGCATTTGTCACATTCCCCTTCAACAGGAATTGCTGCGCAAAAACACTGCCGGTGGCACATAGCAGGACAAGCATTAAACTTACTATCTTTCTAATCATGTTATCATTCAAAACTACCTGAATGTGGATGTTATTATTTTCCGCCGCCGCCATTATCATCACCGCCACCATCGTCTTTCTTCAGGTTCTCGTCCCTGTTTTTACCTTCTTTTTCTTTGCCCTGTTGTTTTCCTGATGCATTACTTTTCATCGAAGGTTTCTTCATGTCACCCGTATTTCGTTGGGATTTGCTGACAAGTTTTACCTGCAAATTCAGACTTAAACTTCTTGTTTGATTTTTACGAAGTACGGTCTGATTATAATATGGATATTGGTCATACGTTGTTTTTGTTTGCACCGTATTGAAGATGTCATTCGCAGTCAGGGTCAGGTTGACAAGATTATTCATGAAGGTTTTCTTCAAGGCAATATCAATATTTCCATAAGGCGCAATACTACCTTGTGCGATCACCGTACGAGCATTGTAATTGCCTGTCAATTGTAAATTAAAACCATGATCCAGTTTCGCATTGGTGATCAGTTTGGCAAAGCCTCCAAATCCTGTTCTACTCAATGACGAATCAAGGTTTGCACCATCAATGCTATTTCGGAATACATTGAGGTTGAGGGTTGCATCCCACCATGAAAGGAAATTGACTTTATTAATAACCTCCACACCATACGTGATCCCAGTTGCAAGGTTTCTGCTTTGCGAGAAGGTAGTTCCATCCGGGTTAAAACGGCGGTAACGTTGAATTAAATTATTCGTGTATTGATAGTAGGCACTCGCTATGAAAGTATTACTTTTTCCATACTGGTAATTATATGTCACTTCGAATGCATGAATAAACTCAGGCTTTAAGCTAGGATTGCCCTGAGACGTATCCTGAGGATTACTCACATCAATATAAGGAACTAATTGCATAAATCCAGGACGATTTACTCTTCGTGCATAATTGAAATTAAGGTCTTCTTTTTTGGATAATTTCTGCGTGACAAACACCGTTGGGAAAAAACCTAGATAACTGGTATTTACTTTTGAGTTGTATTGATAAACTGTTCCGTCATAGGTAAAATACTCACCACGTAAACCGATCTGCACACCAGTTGATTTAAACTGATTAGCAATGTTTGCATACACACCATGTACCTGCTGTGTATATAGGAAATGATTTTTAAGAATAACCTCTTCGGTCTCAGGTTGATTTAAGTATTTAATAGTTGGCTGATTTTGTGAATTGAAATTGATATAATACGATTTTTCTCCAAGATCGATCCGTGCATTCTTAAATAAAGGCCTTGAATAATCGATCTGAAAAGTACCATTCCAATTGACGCCTTTTATCGGGTTGTGCTGCTCATAGCTGTTTAGAAAGACATCATTGGAATCATATAATGTCGTGGAAAAACTGCTTTCCCGCAGGTAACGCATCTTGCTGAAATTCAATTCCACATTCAATTCTTGCTTTGGTCGTTTGCCCGTAGAATCTTGATTGAAGATGTGTTTATATTGCAAATTGGTTGTTGAACTCAAGGGATTCCCGATATAATCATTCACACGAAGTTGCCTGTAATCAACACCTGTATTATCTGAACTGTTCTCGACTGTAGTCACACTATGTCCCCGCATCTTGGCGTTAAAGATATTCTGGCTTAGCGTGAACTTATTGTTCTTATTCAGGTTGTATTCTGCACCTACATTCACAAATCCATTCAGTGGCTTTCTGTCATTATGTGCAAACGAATATGAGGTGGCCGGATCATTATAATTCATCCTGTCATTGGTGGTCTCTTCCCAGGTCTGCGATTGTCTCGCATTGCCATTCAAAAAGAAATTCCATTTGCCAACATTGGCATTGAAATTTATGCCGCCGTTCAAGCGATACGGCGATGCTATCCCTGCATTGATCATAGCATTATACCCCTTCTTGCGGTCTTTCTTTAAAATGATATTGATGATACCGCTCATGCCTTGTGCTTCATATTTAGAAGATGGATTGGTAATGACTTCGATACTTTCTATACTTGAAGCAGGAATAGATTGAAGAGCAGTTGCCGGGTCGGTTCCAAACATCGCAGAAGGTTTTCCATCTACCAGTAAGGTTACATTGCTTTTGCCGCGAAGACTAAGATTGCCATCCAGATCAACATTCACCGATGGTACATTTTTCAGAAGGTCACTCGCAGTTCCACCAGCCGCTGTAATGTTCTTATCGACGTTAAATACTTTTTTATCAATTCCTAGTTCGATCTGATTTTTCTCTCCAATAATATTGACCTCTTTTAATGCCGTATTCGTTGATCCAAGCTCGATCTTTCCAAGCTGAACACCAGGGTTATTGATTGAGTAATTTTCTAAAATATCAGGTTTAAAACCGACGGACGAAATGGTGATTGTATAAATGCCATACGGAATTTTGTCGATCCTGAAATCTCCGTTCTCTTTCGATTTGCCGCCCAGGATTTTTGTGCTATCTCCGGTTGTTTTAAGTGTGATGGTCGCAAACTCAATTCCTTCCTTTCTCGACGCATCGAAAATACGTCCGCTTAATGAAGCTTCCTGGGCAAAGGTGCCGATAGAAATAAATAAAAGGACAAGCGAAAAATAGTGTTTCATAATGGCGGCAAAGGTAGGCCTGTGCCCCCGATTGCGTGGAATGTATTATACAACCAGACTGTTAATTTGGCTTTAAATTTCAGATACCTTATCGGCTTATTTTATAGCCTTTCCCGTGGTTTATCTGTAACAAATAACAACCTGAAGAAAGGTTGGCTAAGGAGATCATTTCAATTGAATGGCCATAGCCTTTCTTGCTGAAAATAATTTTCCCGGCCATGTCTGTCAAGGTTAATTCATTGATGGGCATATCAGAGATAATGGTCAACCTTTCATTCACAGGATTTGGGAAGAATTGAATGGGTTCTTCCTTTGATATTTGTGGAACGGAAGTTGGCCAGCAGAGAACGCTGTTGTTTATAAAACTCGTATTGATGGCAGCTTCACGAGTTGAGATAAAGGATTTTAATCCAAATACGGTCAATCCGCCCGGGCCGGTGAGCGTCACATCCGAAACAATGTTCTGGTCAAAGTTCGTATTGGTATAGAATTTTTTTGGATCAGCATACACACTGGCTTGTATCTTATTTTTGATAGAGTCTATTTTTGGATCAAAGTATGCATTATTGAAATCCTGTTTCAACTCGCAATAGGCACTGTTGTACATCGTTTTGTAAAAAGGGTTGCTGAGCATATTATTACAAAGCGGTTTGCTTGTCGGGTTAGAAAGATAATACATATCAAGGTCGAGCAGTTGGGTAGAGCTCAGGCCAATCTTAAAACTCCCAAAGGTCTCATTATTATCCCAGGAAATCCAGCGGAATTGATTACTTAGTGTGTCGTGATACACATAATAATTATGACCGCTTCCGATATAGGAATCAAGACTGGAGAACATATTAAGCGCAGCCCATTGCTTTACAAATCCTTTTGTTTCGAGTTTTGCCTCAAGTGCCGGATAAAGGTTGGCAGCCGCTGTATTATTGATGACATCGATCATAGAAATAAGATCAGACCAGTTGTTGGCCGTTGAATTATTCTTCAGTTCATATTCCGTTTCATACAGAGATTGAGTGGCACTTCCTTTCCATTTCAGATCTCCATGTGGGTCGCCTTTGAAAAGATTACCATCATTATTATCGAACCAATCTTTACAAAATTCGTCATCCACTTCTTCAAGGATAGCATACAGTCCCCAGAGTTGACCATTCATATATACATTGCAATAGGTAGTACGCGGTGCTGGAATATCATGATCGATCAGGAAATCATTGGCCAGTTTTTCGCGCATAAAAGAAGGGTCCTTAAATAAATTATTGAAGTTCAACTTCTTTAAACCATGAATATCCTGACCTGGTATGAAGACATTAAAATCAAGTTTGAATGATTTTTTTTGAGACGGATTTGTGAAGGAGGAATTGCCTTTTACTTTGATACCAATATCAGAAAATAATTCACCATTGAAATCGATGGCGACATTCAAATATTGATCGGTCGTATTCGTATTCAGCAATGAATCGAAGAAGGCAGGGTAGGGGAATGTGATATGCAGGGTATGCACATACTGCATATTAAAAATGGAATCGCCATTGCCGGCTTTAAGGGTCAATTGTGAGGCTGCGATTAAGAGAATGACGAGTATGATTTTTTTCATAATATATCTTTATGGATAAACTAAAATTTTAGGGAGGATATTTTGGGCGGCAGACACGCCTGTCCGGCTGAGCCATTCAGACGGGCTTTTCGTTCCAAGTCCACCCACGCGAGGCGCGTGGTGCGGGCTTTTCACTCCAATCGTTGCCGCAATGCCCGTAATAAATAAAATTCCCTTTCTCATTACAAATTTGGTTTAGCCATCTTTATTTTAAAATGATCAGAGATCTTGTAAACTATTCCAGTCCGATCTTACCATCAATATTATACGTATTCCTATCATGCGAATTTCGTGAAATTAATTCACCCAGAAAGCCTGCAAGGAATAATTGAGTTCCCAGGATCACACAAACAATCGCCGCATAGAATAATGGCCTGTCTGTCATGTTGTATTGATGAAAGGCGATCTTGGCAATGGTGAGATAAATGCCGATAATAAATCCGAGAAAGAAAACAATAATACCCCAAAAGCCGAAAATATGCATGGGCTTTTTCCCATATTTCCCAACAAACATAATGGAGGCAAGATCAAGGAATCCATTAATAAAACGCTCCCATCCAAACTTGCTGACACCATATTTCCTGGCCTGATGAGCCACCGGTTTCTCAGTTACTTTTTTAAACCCCGCCCATTTGGCAAGTACCGGAATATACCGATGCATTTCTCCATACACCTCAATAGCCTTGATCACTTTCTTACGATAAATCTTCAACCCACAGTTCATGTCATGCAACTTCACACCGGACATTTTCCCGGTCACGGAATTGTATAATTTAGAAGGGATGTTTTTGGTCAGTGCATTATCGTAACGTTTCTTTTTCCATCCGCTGACAATATCAAAATTGCCTTCTCTGATCATTTCATAGAGAGAAGGAATCTCATCTGGCGAATCCTGTAGATCCGCATCCATGGTAATAACATAATCGCCTTTTGCGGCCTTGAATCCTTCATTGAGTGCAGCAGATTTTCCATAGTTACGTTGAAAACGAATTCCTTTAACGGCGTTATTCTTATCACTGAGTTGAATGACTTTTTCCCAACTGTCATCGTTACTTCCATCATCGATCATGATGATCTCGTACGAATATTGATTCGCGTTCATGACACGTTCGATCCATGCTACAAGTTCGGGAAGCGATTCTTCTTCATTCAGGAATGGGATAATGACTGATAGATCCAACGTTTATTTTTTTGTAAATGTATTAAAAATAAATGACGAAAATAAGGACGACAGAACACCACTGACACTATAAGCGAAAATGGTTTTCATGATCATAAAGGTAAGGTTACTAATAGGTTCGTTCTTTCCGGATAGAATAAAGAACATCAATGTATTTCCGAGGATCACGATCACGAGTATGGTGGCTACTGTTTTCATACAATGAATAAATGCATCCATAAACGAGATGCCGGCATAATACCTGAATAATAAACCACAGGAGACAAAGATTCCAAGGAAGAGGATGCCAAACTGAATTAAGTTATACAAAGAATTTGTTCCTGAATTCATCTTCACAAGGAAAAATGAAAATGTCAGAATGAGGAAGGAGGTGATGATACCGGCTCGCGTCGAAATTTTTTTATTCATTCGTGTGCAACTGCTTATTATTTACAACGGCCAGCACTTTGCCTTTCAGTTCCATATTAAAAAAGGGCGAGTTGGCTGATTTACTCTTGTTGCTTTTGTCATTAAAATGCCATGTCTGTTCTATATTGAAGATCGTAAGGCAGGCTATTTCTTTTTCCTGGATGAGAGGTACGGGAAGCCCTAAAATGCTTCTCGGTTTTTCTGTCAGTAAGGAAATCCATTTTTCAACAGGAATTTTATCGCTCACTTGCAGAAGCAATGGGAGCGTGCTTTGCAATCCGATCATACCCGGTTTTGCATACTCGAATTCAACATTCTTTGCATCCCAATCCTGCGGGAAATGATGGGTTGAAATACAATCGATTGTTCCATCCTCCACTCCTTTGATCAGGGCAAGACGGTCTGCCTCATTTCGTAAGGGAGGATTGACTTTAAACATTGAATCGTAGGTATCAAGACGATGGTCGGTAAATAGTAAATGATAGGGTGTTACCGAGCAGGTGACCTGTACCTTTTGTTTCTTAGCCTGACGAATAAGATCAAGAGATTTTTTTGTGCTGATACCTGTAAAATGAATTCGTGAGCCTGTGTACTGCGCAAGTTCAAGATCGCGTTGCACCTGTATACTTTCTGCAATGGCGGGTTTTCCTTGTATGCCGAGTTGTGTAGAAACTGGGCCTTCATTCATCAGGCCGTTTTTGGCTATTGATTGATCTTCCGGCACCTGTATGATCACACCATTAAACGTTTTTACATATTGCAATGCTTTCAATAATAATCCGGCTTGTTGTACAGGCTTTATCCCATCACTGAAGGCCACAGCCCCTGCCAATTTCATATCATACATTTCTGCAAGATCATTTCCTTCCATTTTATTTGATACCGCACCAAGGGGATGCAGGTTCACAAGACCGCTTTTGCTTTTAATATATTCCACAGATGATTTATTGCTCAGCTCGGGAAAGGTATTAGGGATCAGGCAGACATCGGTAAACCCACCTGCCATGGCTGCGTTTGAGCCGCTTTGAAGATCTTCCTTATGTTCATGTCCCGGATCGCAGAAGTCTGAGAACAATTCCATCCAGCCGATACTTACGAAGGTGTTTTTCTGATCAATGGTCTTTCCGCCTTTGATATTGATTGAATCTGCTATCTTTTCAATGATACCATTTTTAATCAGGATATCTTTTTTCTTCAGGTGGTAGTTACCCGAGGGATTGAGTATGGTGGCTTTTTTGACTACGAGTTGCATCATATATTTTTTCTGAAGAAGGCAGTATTACTTCATAAACCGGATCAGCAGGATCTCAAACAAAAGGAATGTCAGCGCTAAAATAATACAAACTTTCCAAAGTGGCATCCCATGCTGTAGTTCGTTGATCGTACCGGATGCGTTGATATTGCTACTCATCCATTCCGCATTTTTAATCCGGGTGGTCTTTTTGAGTTCGGAAAGATCCCAGTAACTGAGATCAGATTCTGAACGGTCGTAATTCACCCCTACAAAATTTGTATCCGTACTATTCGGTAGATATACACCATACAATCCGCCTTTCTGCACCGCATTATTCAGATTGATCTGCATCCTGTTCCCGATCGCGCGTTGTTCAGGGATCGCATCAAACTCACCACCACCGATATGATAGATAGTCTTGTCGCCTATCTTATTATTATCAACAAAAATACTCGTGTTCTTACCGATAGTCAGCGCATTGATACTGTTATTCGAGTTCATATACGCCATCTTATAAATGAGCGGAAGGAACCAGTATGATTTTGGGAAGGTACTTGCATTGTTCTCTGCACTGGAAGCACAGATATACATTTTCCCGTTACCCACTTTATAGGCACTCAGGAATGCATCGCTGTTGGAGAAGGAGAATAATTTTTGCTCGCTGCTTAAGGCGGTATTGGATATAATGAAATGTTTATACACCACAGGCAAATCTATATTCTCGGGTGTTTTTGTAAAGATATCCCTGAACACTTCATGCGATTTATTGTAGGTCGTAACAAAAGATCTGGAAGTATCGATACGGAGATAATTGCTGCCTGAGGTTTTCGCCAGAAAGGCATTCAATCCTGTTGCGTCTGCGGTTTGCGGGGCAAAGACCAGGATACTTCCGCCATTGTTCACATAGTTTTCCAACGCTAAAGAAAGCGCCGGAGAAAAATTAGCGGTGCCATTCAAAATGATCAGGGAATAGTTTTTGAATAAGGTTGTATTCACCGCATTCACATTGCTATTGTCCATACGGAATTGTGTTCCCGGTTTGAACACAGAACTCAGAAATGCATTGGCATTCGACTGGTTCAAAACCAACACAGAATAATTCGAAGTCACTTTGCCTGCGATATAAAAAGTATCATCAAAACTCACCGGGTAATCGTTGATAAACACTTTTATTTTTTGATTCCCTGCGGTTGATGTCGTGAACGGAATGGTCTCATTCTTTAATTCATTGGGTTTCACTGTTGAATTGGCAACACTTTTCAATTGCTCATTCACCATGACTGAAATGGAGGTAGAAACTTCTTCGGCACTATTGTTCTTTAATCGCACGACCATAGGATTAGCCTCATTCAGTAAGATGGACGGTGTTTCAAAAAAGACAGTATCTATTGATAAATTACTGATCGTTGTTGCCTTGACGGGAATGAAGAATTTTTTGATCGAATCATTTGTTTCGAGGTTGAAGGGAAAACTGTTCTTTTGAAAGTCGGAGATATAGATCAGTTGTTTTGTCGCCCCTGGTTCTGTCAGCAGGATCTGTTTTTGTTTCTCAAGTATGGTCGATGCAGCTCTTGTTTTAGAGGAGACTTGTATTGTACTAAGCTGACGTAAGGCTTCGTCTTTCGTCAGAAATTTATTCTCATTATAGGCAAAGTCGTTCGTGAGAAGTTGAATCTGATCATTCCCTGAATATCCCTGTATGA
>Ga0105047_10005968_pt1 | contig 20721 bp, 12 predicted proteins | sample MAT04_FD_78384 | JGI IMG/M metagenome (GOLD analysis project Ga0105047, IMG submission 78384) | Freshwater microbial communities from Lake Fryxell liftoff mats and glacier meltwater in Antarctica - MAT-04 (megahit assembly) | ecosystem: Environmental > Aquatic > Freshwater > Ice > Liftoff...
CCGAACATGTCGGCCATGATGAACACCCGGGCCACCCGGTTCATCTGCTGCCACTGAGCCTCAGAGAAGGTGGCGGTCTCGTGCACGTACTCGCCGTGCACCGCAGAGATGCCGTGTTCCAGCCGGTAGGCGGGATCGTTCATGGGGCTGTTGGGCAGGAGTTGGGTGGAGTGCACCCGAGCCCGCACATCGCGATTGATGCATTCCTGAATGTCGTACCGGAACCCCTCGGGGGTGGCGCCGGGCAGCCCCATCATGAGGTCGACGGCGAGAGGGAGGTTGTTCCGACGGAACTCCTCGGCCAACTCGTTGTACTTCTCCACCTTGATGTTCTTGCGGCGGATGGTGAGAAGAGTGTCGGCGTCCATCGACTGCAGCGACACCACTCCCTCGGCGAGGATGCCACCCTCCGCAAACACCTCGATGATTCGACGAAGGTGTTTCACTGTGTTCTTGGCGTAGTTGGTGCCCACCATCTGGGGGAAGCCGTAGGTGGCCTTCAGTTCCGCGACCTTCTCGGCGATCTCGACGTCGCGTTCGAACACGCCGAAGTTGGCGTCGGCGATCGACACGCTGTGGATCTTGTTCTTGGCGCACCACTCGAGCTCGCCGAACACCCGCTCCATGCTGAACTTCCGGATACGGGAGAGGGTGGCCGAACCCCAGTCGCAGAAGGTGCAGCCATACGGGCAACCCCGATTCGTCTCGAGCACCATCGATCCGGTGGGGCCGGCGGCAAAGCCGTCGAAGAGCCCCGTGAGCAACGGCGACGGAATCGTGTCGAGATCGGCGATGCGGTCGCGGTCGGGTGTGTGGATGATCCGCCCGTCGACCGATCGATAGGAAAGACCCTTCACGTCGGACAGCGCCGACAGATCCGGCGGATCGCTCTCGACCCGACCATCGAGCGCCTCGAGCAACTCGGCGAAGGTGGCTTCGCCTTCGCCCCGCACGGTGACGTCCACGTCGGAGAACAACGCGAAATGCTCTTCGCAGTCGCCCTGGTACTTCGGGGTGTTCGGGCCGCCATGCACGGTGATGTTGGCAGGATTGATCCGTTTGACCATCGCCGACAGCTCGTGCTGGCGAGGGTGGTTCCAGAAGTAGTTCGAGAACAAAAAGATCGACGGTTCCTCTGCCAGTTCGGCGAGGTGGTGCTCCTCGAAGAACCACCTGGGGTGGAAGCGGTAGGTTTGGTCGAGCGTGCCGCCTTTGTGGGCCCGGGCGTGGGCAACCACCATCCCGAGGGCCAGCGGTGGGAGCGCCCAGTTGGTGTCGACCGGCACCACGCGGGGACGTAACCGCGCCGGGGCGCCGCCCTTCTTGGCGGAACGGGCAGCGGCACGAGCCGAGACGAGGTCGGCGCGATCCGCGGTGCGCACGGCGTGATCGAACGCCAAGGTGATGCGGTGTTGCTGTGACAATGCCTCCCGGAAGGCTTCGAAGCTCCGTGCCTCGCGCGTGTCGGCCGGATGTTCCGGGTCGAATGCACGCACCAACCCCGTGGCCCGTGCTCGGCGGGTGAGCTCGTCGAACTCGGCGGCGGTGAGACGCGCCGCGTCTGCGTTCTCGACGTGCAGGCGAAACGCCGCCTCCGTGGTGCACGGGGCTCGGAAATGATGGATGGCGTTGAGTTCACGGGGGGTGAGCCGCAAGGCCACCTGTCCATCGGGCCGAAGGAGGTCGAACCCGCGCGCCCCTGGGCGCAGGAACACCGGGGTGAACATGACCAACACCACATCGGGATCGTGTGGCACCGTCGAAACATCGATCAGAAGCGGGTCGTCGTGAGGGACCACCCGACTCACCTGGTCGTCGTCGGTGAGCAACCCCCGCACCCGAAGGGCGTCGAGCAGCGATTCCACTCCCGGTTTGTCGAGCACCCCGGGGGGACCGCCACACAACGACGTGATCACGCGAAGCGCTCGGAGATCGAGGGGGATTTCCTCCTCGTTGGTGTAGCGCGGAATCACCGGACCACCGCTACCCACCGTGACCAGGAGGGCGCGTGAGGCGCGAACCGATACGTCGACGATTGTCACGGCATCTTCCTTGCGAGCGCGTTAGGGAACCGAGGCAGTGTACTCGCGGCAGGTGAGCGAACCGTGGTCGTTCTCCGTCGCCGGGCTCTCTCACCGCCCTCCCCCACCTATACTCTTCTCCATGTCTTGCCCTGACAGGAGTGCAGGTTGTCCATGATCGCGGAGGCTCGCGCCCACACCGCCGTCGGGCTCGCCCCCACCCTCGTCCTCTGCCTGCATCGTGATGGATGTTTCATCCATATCGGGCCGGATCAACCGATTCTCGGGCTCGGACCGGCGCAGCTCGTGCTGCTGGCCCGGCTGGGCCGCGCCGAACCAGCGCCGTTGGGCCACGTCGTCAAACAGGTGGCCGACGCCAGCGGCCTTCCCGCCGAGCAATTGTGGTCGTTCACCGAGGAGTTGCGGCTCCGCGGAATCTTGATCGACGATCGTGCCGCCCTCGAGCCGCCCGCCGTTCCCACCCGTTCTGTCGCCGCCCCTCCGGCCTCCACCTCCATCGTGTCCCCGTCGAGTGCAAACGCCGAAGTCATGGTTCGAACGCCCGTCTTCCTCCGCCTCCACCAGGGGGCGTTCGAACACCTCGATCACGATGGCGCCGTCCTGCTCCGTCTCGAAGCCCGCGAATTGGCCGCCACGACCGCCCTCACCCGCCCCGCCACCCTCGCCGCCGGGCTCGATCGCCACCAGGCCATGGCGGGGCCGTTGGCGCTCGGAGAAGCGCAGTTTCACGACCTCGTCGGGCGTTTGCTCACCATCGGTTTCGCCCGCGAGGTGGAACCGTCCCACATCGACTATTCCGGCCGGGGCCGTCTCCAACTCGAGATCCAGATGGACCTCGACCGCAAGGCCGAGGTAGCCAAGATCATGGACGCGGAGACCGCTCGTTTCCACGCCGCCGAGAAGGAACGCGCCGAACGAACCGGGATCGCCCGGCCGAAGATCATTCCGGTCGAGTTCAACTGGCGAATCGTGCCCCTCAACCTCGGCATGCTCATCGCTTACGCCAAAGCCCACGCGGCGGGACAGCTCGACGAGGCGTACGGCTTCAACCTGAGCTGGCTCACCGATCCCGGTTCGATGGGCTGGACCGCCCACGATCCGGCCATCTTCCTCTTCCCGAACTATCTCTGGTCGAGCCCGGAGAACATGGCGCTTTCGGCCCAACTCAAGGTGCTCAACCCGGCCAACATCACCGTGCACGGCGGCCCCAACACCCCGAAGTACGAGGCCGATGTGGAGGTGTTCTTTGCCGAACATCCCCACGTCGACATCGCCGTACGCGGTGAGGGTGAAGCCACCTTCGCCCACCTCCTCGAGGCATTGATCGGCCATGCGTTCGACGGCCCGCCCGATCTCTCCACCCTGGCCAACGTTCCTGGCCTCTCCTATCGAGCGCCCGATGGTCAGGTGGTTCGCACGGCCGACCGCGACCGCATCGAGGATCTCGACACCATCCCCTCGCCCTACCTCACCGGCCTGTTCGACAGCTACGGCGTCGGCCACCTCAAGTCGGCGATCCTCGAGACCAACCGCGGGTGCCCCTACGGGTGCACCTTCTGCGACTGGGGTTCCGCCACGCTGAGCCGGATCCGCAAGTTCGATATGGACCGTGTGCTCGCAGAGCTCGACTGGTGCGGCGCGAACGAGGTCAACCAGGTGTCGTTCGCCGACGCCAACATGGGCATCTTCGAGCGCGACGTCGCGATCGCCGAGAAGATCGCCGCCCTCCATGTCGCCACCGGCTACCCCAAACGTTTCGGATCCAACTACGCCAAGAACACGGCCAAGCACTTGGCCAAGATCATCGGCACCCTCACCGGAGCCGGGGTGTTCACCGATGGCACGCTGTCGTTGCAAACGATGGACGGCTCCACCCTGAGCGCCGTGAAACGATCGAACATCAAGGTCGAGAAGTACGACACCCTGGCGGCCGAGTTCCGGAAAGCCAAACTCCCCCTCCTCGTCGACCTCATGATCGGGCTCCCCGGTGCCACCGTCGACTCGTTCCGCCAAGATCTCCAGGAGTGCATCGACCGAGAGGTCACCGCCAAGATCTTTCCCACCCAGCTGCTCGTGAACAGTCCGATGAACGATCCGGCCTACCGCGCCGAGCACAAGATCGAAGCCAAGCCGGGCGGGCTCCTGCTCTCCGCCGCCACCTATACCCGCGCTGATCACGATGAGATGCTTCGTATGCGGCGCATGTATCTGTTGTGCGAACGGTACGGCGTGCTCCGTCAGGTCGCTCGGTATGTGCGCCAAGCCACCGGCATCGGTGAGGCCACGCTGTTCGACCGCATCCGGCATGGGGTGCATGCCCAACCTCACCGCTGGCCGGCGATCACCTTCACGCTGGCGTCGGTCCCCGACATCCTCGTCCCCCCGGTGAGCTGGCGGTTGTTCATCGACGATGTCCACCACTTCGTGGTCGAGCAGTGCGGGGTCGCCGACGATTACGCCCTCGCCACCGTGCTCGCCGTGCAGCACGGCGTCCTCCCCGCCCGGGACCGCACCTACCCGCTCGTGCTCAACCTCGACCACGACTACGCCGCCTGGCATGCCGCCATCGTCACCGCCAAACATGAAGCCCATTACCGCGACTGGCCGGAACTCGTGCCACCCCTCGCGTCGCTTCCCCCCGCCCGTTTTGTGATCGACGACACCCACCGCATCTCCGAGTTCATCGGATCGTCGATCGAGTGGACCACCGACGAGGGCTGGGAACTCGACACCTCGATTGCCCGGCCGATGAACCGGATGCACGAAGCGGTCTGAGTTGCCATCACCTGATGCTCCGGTCGAGCCTCTCGACCACGGAGTCACCGATGCCGGAACTGACGCCTCTGAGGGCGACGATCCACCGCCGGTTGCGCGGTGGTCCACCCGTGCACCTGCCATCACCTTTGGGGTGGCCGCGGCAATCGCCGTGCCCGTGATCGTCTTCGGGCTCGGCCGCTACCACTGGTTCCTCCGAGACGACTGGGACCTCTTGGCCGGACGCAGCCTCACCGACCCCGTGTCGATGATGCGCCCATACGCCGAACACTGGGTTGTGCTTCCGGCGGTGCTCTACCGGGTGAACTGGCAGTTGTTCGGCATCAACACCTATGTGCCGTACCAGGTCCTTCCCGTGCTCGCGCATGTGGGCGCGGCCACGATGCTTCGTCTGCTGATGCGCCGCCATGGCGTGCGGCCCTGGATCGCCACGGCCGCGGCCGGAACGTTCCTGCTTTTCGGCGCCGGCTCCCAGAACCTCGTGTGGGCCTTCCAGGCTGGGATGACCGGCTCGATTTTCTTCGGGTTGGCGCAGGTGGTGGTCGCTGATCACGACGGTCCCATCGGTCGGCGAGATGGGGCCGCCGTTCTGCTCGGCATCCTCGCCATGTTCGGTTCCGCCGTCGGTGCGGTGTTGGTCGGTGTCACCGCCGTCGCGATCCTCGCGAGGCGAGGATGGCGAGCGGCCCTCCTCCAAGCCGCGCCACCGCTCACCATCTTTGGCATCTGGTACGCGTGGTCGGCGCCTTACCGCGCCAACGCCATGGGCCGGCCCAGCATGAGCGTGATCGCCGACTGGATAGGCCAAGGAATCTCCGGAACATTCGAAGCGGTCGGCCAACAGCCGTGGATCGCCGTCACGCTCGGCCTGGTCCTGGTGATCGGTTTGCCGCTCGCGTGGTGGCCACTGCGCGGTCGGGAACTCCTGCGTGCGGCGGCCATCCCCATGCTCCTGCTCGGCGCCATGGTGGGCTTCAACCTCATCACCGCGGCGAGCCGAGGCGTGTTCGGCGCGGAGTTCGCACGGCAAAGCAGGTACCTCCATACCAACGCTGCGTTCCTCCTCGTGCCGCTCGCCGTCGCCGCCGACGCCGTGGCCCGAGCGATCGATCGTGCCGTGCCACGGGCGGCCACGAACCCGCTTGCTGCCGTCAGGGTCGGCACGATCCTCATCGTCGGGCTCTTCTTGCTTCCGATCCCCGCCAACATCGCCGCCTTCGACAAGACCGGTCAAGTGTTCGGCCCCGGCTACTTCGACCAGCAGCGCGCCCTCGTCGTCGCGTTGGCTCGCTCGCCGTTGGTCGACCAGGTGTCGAAGGACCTCGTGCCCATCCACGATCCCTATGGCGGCGACAAGATCACCGCTGGTTGGCTCGCCGCAGGGGCACGCGACGGTCTCATCCCAACGGGGAGCCCGCCGTCCGCGGCCCTCACCGCGGAGGTCACCGTTCGGCTCGGTGTACGCCAGTCGATCGGCGACCCGCTCACCACCAACTGCCGAACCGTTGAGCGATCGATCGATCTCAAACCCACCAAGGGCCAGCGTTACTCGATCCGAACGTCGGTCACGATAGGTGCGCTCACCGAAGGAAAGCCGGTTGGATCGCCCGTCCCGTTCGATGTGCAGAACGGCTACAACCTTCGGGTGGAAGTCGACGGCCTCCACCTCCGAATCGCCTCCGTTGCCGCGGCGCCGGGTCTGCCGGCCGCTGCCTCCTTCTCGCTGTGCGCCGCATGACCATCGGGCTGTCGGTCCCTTTCAACGACCTCGGTCGTCAGCGGGCCTGGGCCGGCGACGCCATCGACGAGGCCGTGGCGCGCGTGGTCTCGTCGGGATGGTTTCTCGCCGGCAACGAGGTGCGCGAATTCGAGCGGGTGTTTGCGGCGTTCTGCGGCGCCAAAGACTGTGTGGGCGTTGGGAGTGGCACCGATGCGCTGGAGTTGGCATTGCGGGCCACCGGGGTGACGGCCGGGGCTGAGGTGGTGATGGCGGCCAACGCCGGTGGTTACGCCGCACTTGCCTGCATCGCCGCCGGTGGGATCCCGGTCTTTGTCGACATCGATCCTCGCAGCCTGGCCCTCGATCCCGAGGCGGCGGCCGCCGCGGTCACCTCGCACACCGTGGCTGTGGTGATCACCCACCTGTACGGCATCGCCGCCGACGTCGCGGCCTTACGCCACCTGCTGCCCGACGGTTTGCCCATCGTCGAAGACGGCTCCCAGGCCCACGGCGCCACGCGGGATGGAAAGACGGTGGGAGCCATGGCCGACCTTGCCGCCTTCAGCTTCTACCCCACCAAGAACCTCGGCGCGCTCGGCGACGCGGGAGCAGTCACCGGCACCAACAGTGAGCTCTTGCAACTTGTCCGACGCCTTCATCAATACGGATGGACGGAGCGTTACCTCGCCGCCGACCCCCCGGGCCGCAACAGCCGTCTCGACGAGATCCAAGCGGCCGTGTTGCGGGTGAAACTGGAATCGCTCCCGGATCGCAACCGCGAACGTGTCGCCATCGCCGAACGTTGGGCCGACGCCGCCCCGTGGCCATCAGTGCATCGAACTGCCGCCGCCGGGGCTGGCGGGTACGTCGGCCATCTCCACGTCGTACGTCCGGCGGATCGACCGGCGACGGTGCAGGAATTGCAGGCCCAGGGTGTGGCCACGGCGATCCACTTCCCGATTCCCGATCACCACCAACCCGGCATCGCCCGCCACAGTCGGATCGCCAACGAGTTGCCACATACCGAGGACGCCTGCCGCACGGTGCTGTCGCTGCCGTGTTTCCCGGAGCTCCGAGCCGACGAGGTCGACCACGTTGCCACCGTGTTGACGTCGATGCCGTCATGACCACCGCTCCCCCTCGCTGCTCGCTGGTGGTGCCGGTCTACGGAAACGCCGACACGATCACGGACCTTGTCGAGGCAATCGCTGTGTTAGCGGTCGATGCCCCGGGCGGACTCGAAGCGGTGTTCGTGATCGACGGATCGCCCGACGACAGCGAAGCCCGCCTGCGCTCCCTGCTTCCGTCCCAGTCCTTCCCCTCCGCGGTGCTCGTGCACGCGCGGAACTTCGGTTCGTTCGCCGCCATTCGCACCGGCATGGCCCATGCCCGTGGCGACCTCATTGCCGTGATGGCCGCCGACCTCCAAGAACCTCCCGCGCTGATCGGCGAGTTCCTCCGTGTCCTCGACACCGGTGATGCTGATGTTGTGGTCGGCTGTCGAACCGGCCGAGCGGATCCGGCGAGCAGCCGACGGGCAGCGGAGACGTTCTGGCGCATCTACCGACGATTCGTGCAGGCCGAGATGCCCGAGGGGGGCATCGATGTGTTCGCCTGCAACCGCGTGGCCCGCGACACGTTGCTTTCCATGCAGGAGTCCAACAGTTCCCTGGTCGGCTTGCTGATCTGGATGGGCTTCACCCGTGTGGAGGTGCCCTACGAACGCCTGCCCCGACCATCGGGCGAGAGTGGCTGGACCTTCAAGAAGAAGGTGCGCTACATGAGCGACAGCATCTTCTCGTTCACCGATCTCCCCATTCGGGTCCTACTTCTCGTGGGCACGCTCGGTTCCGCCATCACCCTCCTGCTGTCGGTGGTGATCGCGGTGGCCTGGGCCGCCGGCCTCGTGTCGGTGCAGGGGTACACGCCGCTCATGCTGGCCGTGCTTTTCGTGGGCACCCTGATCCTCGCCGGGCTCGGTGTGGTGGGCTCGTATGTCTGGCGCACGTTCGAGAACACCAAGGGCCGGCCGCTGAGTATCGTCCGCGCCGTGCACACGTTCAACGGCCCTCGCTCATGACCACCCCCGATCACGACCCGCCATTCATCCATGCCCATGCCCTTTGCGAGTCCCCGAACATCGGACCGCGCACCCGCGTCTGGGCCTTCGCCCACATCCTTCCCGGCGCGTCGATCGGCGCCGACGGCAACATCTGCGATGGCGTCTTCATCGAGAACGACGTGGTGGTGGGTGACCGCGCCACCGTGAAGTGCGGCGTGCAGCTCTGGGACGGAGTCCGGCTCGGCCACGACGTGTTTGTCGGCCCCAACGCCACGTTCACCAACGATCGATTCCCTCGCAGTGGCGCCCATCAGGCCGAGGTTGCGGTCACGGTGATCGACGACGGGGCCTCCCTCGGCGCCAACTGCACCATCCTTCCGGGCATCCACGTGGGGCGTCATGCCATGGTGGGTGCCGGCGCGGTGGTCACCCGGCCGGTGCCTCCGAATGCCGTGGTCGCCGGGAACCCGGCCCGAATCATCGGGTACGTCGACGCCGACGGCCGGCCGCGGCCTCCGGTGGAGTCACCCGCCGATCCATCCGGTTCGAGGCCCCGAACCGGGTCCGTCGCCGGCGCCACCCACGACCTCGGTGTCGGTGGGGCCACCGTCCATCAGCTCACCTCCTCGGTCGATCTTCGCGGCTCCCTCGCCGCTTCCGAACTCGTTCGTGACCTCGGCTTTCCCACCGTCGAACGGATCTTTTTCGTCTACGGCGTCCCCAATGCCGACGTCCGGGGCGAACACGCCCACCGGGCGTGCCATCAGTTGCTCATCTGCGCTCACGGGTCCGTGTCGGTCTTGGTCGACGATGGCAACGAACGGGCGGTGGTTCGCCTCCACTCCCCTACCCAGGCGCTACACATCCCACCCGGTGTGTGGGGGAGCCAGTACGCCTATTCCGCTGATGCCGTGCTGGCCGTGCTGGCCTCGCACCCCTACGACCCCGACGACTACATCCGCGACTACGGCGAGTTCCTCGGGAGTGTGGGTTCGTAACCGTCAGCTGCTGGCACTGGCGGAGAGTTTGGCCTCACGCATGGCCATCCGGGCTCGAGCAAGTGGCGATCCGAGCTCCCAGCTCCGATAGTTGAACCCCAGCGCCTGGATCGAGGTTCCCATCGCCTCGACACACACGTTTTCTGGATCATCGACCTCCAGCAGGCCCGGGGGCATCGCGCCGAGCCGGGGCACCACGAACTCCCAATCCGTGCGGTTCCCTCGTTCACGCGCGTCGAGGATCTGCTGGAACCAGCCAACGAAGTCGTGTTCGAGGGCGATGACGTCGGGGAACTGCCGGTCGGGGGCCGGAAGCAGCGCCAACTGCACCCGCAGCGCCGTGGCCAGCGCGGCGCTGTCGTCGATCCCGAGCACCTCGACGCAATAGCGGCGCAGCTCCTCGATGAACACCCGCCAGCCGGTGGGCGGCACCATGAGCTCGTGCAGGCTCCGAAGCGTGAACGCCAACACCGGCCAACGATCGTGGTCGGTCTCGGTGGCGTCGCTGAGACCCTCGTAGAAGTCGATCTCCCGGCACCCCGTCTCCGACCGCACGAAGGTGGCCACTTGGCGGAGCATGGCAAACATGTCGCCCAAGAAGAAGGTCTGGCGAATCCGCGCCATACGGTCCCACTCGTCGCGGGTGTAGGTGGAGGTCTGCCGAAGCAACTCGCCGGGTTTCGCCACGATGGCGTGCTCTTCCCGGTAGCTCGGTTCGTTCATCGGGCTGTTCGGGAGGAGTTGCGTGTGATGCACACGAACACGAACCCCTCGATTGATGCATTCCTGAAGATCGTTGCGGAACGAGGCGAGCGTGGAACCCGGAAGGCCCATCATGAGATCGACCGCCAACGGCAGCCCGTTCTTGCGGAACTCGTCGGAGAGGTCGTTGTAGCGCTCAACCTTGATGTTCTTGCGACGAATGGTGTGGAGCGTTTCGGTATCCATCGACTGCAACGACACGATCCCCTCGCTCACGATTCCTGCGTCAGCGAAGATCTCGATGATCTCCCGAAGATGTTTCACCGTGTTCTTGGCGTAGTTCGTGCCCACATGTTTCGGGAACCCATGTTTTGCCTTCAGCGCCGCAACATGGCGGGCGATGGCGACGTCTCGCTCGAAGATGCCGAAGTTGGCGTCGGCAAGCGAGACCGCCTCCACCTGGTGGACTGCGGCCCACTCCAGTTCGGCGAACACGCGGTCGAGGTCGAACTGCCGAATCCGGCTCAGGGTGGCCGATCCCCAGTCGCAGAAGGTGCAGCCGTAGGGGCAGCCGCGGTTGGTTTCGAGCACGAGCGCCCCGAAGGCGCGGTCGCCGTAGGCATCGAACATGCCCTGCAACACCGGTGACGGCACCGAATCGAGATCGGCGATCCGGTCGCGGTCGGGTGTGTGCACGATGGCCTCACCGAGACGGAACGAGATCCCCGCCACATGAGTGAGCACCGCGAGGCGTTCGGGCCCGTCGGCCAGCTGACCGTTGAGTGCATCGAGCACGGCGGCGAAGGTGGCCTCGCCCTCGCCGCGGACGGTGATGTCGACCTCGGGATGGTCGGCGAAGTAGCGGTCGCAGTCGCCCTGGTACTTCGGGGTGTCGGGCCCACCATGGATGGTGATGCTCCGCGGGTTGAGGCGTTTGACCAGTGCCGCCAGCCGAAGGTTCTCGGTGTGGGTCCAGTCGTAGTTCGAGAAGAGGTAGACCGCCGGGCGCTCGGCGATCGCCACCAGGCCGTCGTCGTCGGTGAACCACCGGGGGTAGAACTCGTAGAGGTCGTCGAGACGCCCACCGTCGAGCGCGCGGGCGAACGCGATGATCATGCCGAGACCGGTGGGCGGCAGGTGGAAGTTGGTGTCGACCGGCACCACCCGCAATCGGGGCTTCCCCCCGTTCACACGGCGCCGCTCTTCGGCCAGATCGTGGCGCATGATCCCGTTGTTGAGAGCGCCGATCAACTCGGCGCGAGTGGCGAAGGTTCGCCGGATCATGTCGAGGGTGTAGGACTCACGGTTCCCGTGGTGATCTTCAGGATTGAACGGCGCCAGCGCCCCGGCGCCGATCAACGCCCGTACAACCGGCCGCAACGCCTCCCGGGAGAGTCGGACCGCATCGGGAACATCGTCTTGACCGTCGGCCAGTTCGAGGAACGGAGCGGGCACCCGCAGCGTGCTGGCGATGAACAACTCCGCCGGCGAAAGGGTGACCGCCACCATGCCCTCGGCATCGAACACGTCGAACCCGTCGACCGCCGGGCGGAGCAACAGCGGAACCGGCATCACGAGCGGGGTGTCGTCGAGGCGGATGCCCGTGAGATCCGGGGATCGGCGTGGCCGCGCTTCGGTGACTGGCGGTGCGTCACGAAGCAGCAGATCCCTTCGGTCCAACTCACCCAACAGCGCTTCAACGTTGGCGGGCGAACCCCCGGTAGCCACCGCGAAGGCCGTGGCGGACGCGTCGAGATCGGCCCGGTTCGAGCCGAACGTGAGGGGCAGGAGGAAGTGGAGATCGGCGAGACCCAGCGGTACGGCCGGTTGCTCACCGTGCGCGGGAATGGCGATTCCGGCCGAAGTGACAGCCACGAACAGCGCGGACGAGACGCGGAGGATCTCCGGTGAGGTCATGAGGCCCGCAGTGTACCTGCGACACCGTCGCCCGACCGGCCCCACCCCCTAGCGGAGAGATGCCTGGCGATGCTCGCCCGAACCACGAAGGGCGCGGACCCTATGATTCGACGCTCATGCCCGAGCACCCGACCCCCTCCGATCTCGGAACCCAACCCCTGCCGCCGTTTCCCACCGATGTCGTAGTGGTGGGCGGCTGTGGTCACGTCGGCCTTCCGCTCGGCATCGCCTTCGCCTCAGCCGGGCTCACCGTGTCCCTGTTCGACACGAATCCCCTCACCGTCGCCACCGTGAGCACAGGCACGATGCCGTTCCACGAGCCGGGGGCCGCGGAAGCTCTCCGCCCCCTCGTCGAGTCCGGTGCGCTTCGAGCCACCACGGATCCGGCCGCGGTGGCCGAAGCCGCCCACGTGATCGTGGTCATCGGCACGCCGGTCGACGGCCACCTCAATCCCGACCCACGCGCGGTACCGTCCGCGATCGAAGCACTCATCCCCCACCTGCGTGACGGGCAACATCTCGTGCTTCGCAGCACCGTCTTTCCCGGCGTCACGGCCACGGTTGAGCGATTGGTGGCTCGAACCGGTCTCGACATCGAGGTTTCGTTCTGCCCCGAACGCATCGCCGAGGGCAAGGCGCTCGTCGAACTCTCCGAACTACCGCAACTGGTATCGGCCCGCACGGAAACGTCCCTCGACCGCGCGGAAACGTTGTTCCGTCACCTCACCCACGACGTCGTTCGCCTCGAACCCGAAGAAGCGGAGTTGGCCAAGCTGTTCACCAACACGTGGCGTTACATCAAGTTCGCCGCCGCGAACCAACTGTTCATGATCGCCAACGAACACGGCCTCGATTTCGAACGCATCCGCGCCGCAGTCGTCCACGACTACCCACGCGCCGCCGATATGCCCGGTGCAGGGTTCGCCGCCGGCCCGTGCCTGCTGAAGGACACCATGCAACTGGCGGCATTCAACAACAACAACTTCACGCTGGGCCACGCCAGCATGATGGTGAACGAAGGCCTGCCGCTGTATCTCGTCGACCGCATCGAGCAGCGTTTCCCCTTGCAGGACCTCACGGTGGGTGTGCTCGGGATGGCCTTCAAAGGAGGCAGCGACGACATTCGATCGAGCCTCTCCTACAAGTTGCGTCGACTGCTCCGGTTCAAGGCCGCCGACGTGCTGTGCACCGACCCCTACGTCACCCTCGACCCCGACCTCCTCCCCCTCGATGAGGTCCTGGCTCGCGCCGATCTCCTGATCATCGGCGCGCCCCATCCGGAGTACCGAGCCCTCACGACCGAGCTTCCCGTGATCGACGTGTGGAACCTCGGCGGTGAGGGCGTCCGCATCTGATGGATCTGTCCTCCCCCACCGTCTCGGCGTCGGTCGACGGTGACGGCGCACCCGTGGCCTCCAGCGTTTCCGCCGTGATGGCGTTCGCCCGCCAACCCCGCGCCGCCGCGATCGCCTTTGCGGTACTGCTCGCCGTCGCCGTGCCGGTACTGCTGTCGTACGGGTCACACCTGTGGTTCTTCGCCGACGAGTGGGGCTTCCTCGTGGGGAAGGATGCGGGACGATCGTGGTTCGCTCCGCAGAACCAACACTGGTCCACGGCGCCGATCATCGGCTACCAGGCGTTGTTCGCGGGCTTTGGCATCACCACGTATACGCCCTATCTCCTTGTGGTGATCTGCATGCACCTCGGGCTCGCCACGCTGATCCGAACCGTGATGCGTCGGGCCGGTGTTCGGCCCTGGGTGGCCACGGCCTGCGCCGCCACCTTCGTGCTCTTCGGCCCCGGCGAACAGAACATCTTGTCGCCCGTGCAGATCAGCATGGTCGGCACCATGCTGTGCGGGTTTGCGCAGATGATCTTGTCGGATCACGACGGACCGATCCGTCGCCGAGACGTGGCCGCACTGGCGTTCGGTGTGCTCAGCCTCACCACCTCGGCGATTGCACCGGTGCTGGTGGTCACGGTTGGCGCCTGTGCGCTCCTCCGCCGACGATGGCTCGCCGCCGCTTTTCACACCGTCCCGCTCGGCCTCATCTACGGCGTGTGGTACCTCACGTTCCGCACCGACATGGGTTCGGCCGCGCTGGGTCGACCGCAACCCGACGTGGTCGCGGCATGGATTCGGTCCGGGGTCACCGGGGTGTTCGAGGCCCTCGCCCACGGACCGGTTCTCGGCGCTCTGCTGGGGGCCGTCATGGTGATCGGCCTCGGGCTCGCCTGGCGCGGCCACCCGTCCGCACACGCCGAATCCGACGAATCCGCCGAACCGACGGAATCGACCGAAGCGACCGAAGCGACCGAAGCGATCGAAGTCACGAACCCGCCAGCGTGGCGCCGGCAACTTTGCGCGCCCACCGCACTCCTGCTCGGACCGATCGTGCTCATGGGTCTCCTGCCGTTCAGTGCCCGCGTGTTCTTCGGCCCCGACTTGGCCCGATCGAGCCGGTACGTGAGCATGGCCGCAGCCATGACCCTCCCGGCCCTGGCCGTGGCCATCGATGCCATCGGCCGGCGCACCCGCGATCTCGGTTTGGCGCTGGCCTACGCACCGCTCGCCATCGGCCTCGTGTTGAACGCCACAGCCTTCAACATCAATGGCTTCACCGGCGCGTTCTTCGAACGTCAGCGCCAACTCGTCTGGGCCTACGCCAGCAATCCACTCGCCACCGCCGTACCCCGCACCTATATCCCCGACAAGCGCCTGTTCGGGATCGATCGGGTCGACATCGGGTTCCTGCTCGATGCCAAGGCCAGCGACCGACTCCCCGTCGTGTCCGACCTGCCGGCCAGCATCGTCGATGAAGCCGCGGTCAACCTGTTGATCGACCAACAGCCCCTCGAACGCCATCCCGACGCCGGCACCTGCCCCGCCGTGGCGGGGGCCTTTCGGGGCACGCTCCGGCAGGGGCAGCGCCTCGTGATCGGCGCCGCCACCAAGATCACCGTCACCATCGATTCGAACCAAACCAGCCCGGTCGCCTTCGAGCCCGACCGCGGACCCGTGCTGGTGGCCCACGTGCGCGACGTGCAACTGGTCACCGATCGCCCACCCGCGGCCACCCCGCTCCACCTGTGCCCATGACCGCGCCCGCCGAATCCGTCGACGGTTCGTTCGTGCCGGACGAGCGGGAATCTCGCGAGCCGGAATCTCATGGTCAGCGTTCTCGCATTCAGGCGTGGCGGCAGCAACCCTGGGACGCTGATCGCATCGCCGCCTGGGCGTTCGGCGCCTACCTCCTCGTTGCCTTCGTGTATTGCTTGAACCGCGGCGCCGATTCCTGGTTCTCGGGAGACGAGTGGCAGTTCCTGGTGAACAAACACTCCGTGGTCGACATGCTCCGCCCACAAAACGGCCACTGGTCCACCACACCGATCGTGGTGTACCAGATGCTGTCGTTCCTGTTCAGCTTGCAGTCCTACATGCCGTTCCTTGTGGTGCTCGTCTCGATGCATCTGGCGCTCGCCACCCTGATTCGGGCGGCGTTGCGCATGAGCGGTGTTCGAGGGTGGCTCGCCACCGTGGTGGCCGGCAGCTTCGTGCTGTTCGGGCCCGGCGAGCAGAACATCCTGCAGGCGGTGCAGATCAGCATGGTCGCCACGATGCTGGCGGGGTTTGGCCAGATGCTGCTCGCGCAGCACGACGGCAGGTTCAATCGCCGCGATGCCGCCGGCATCGCCGTGGGCGCCATCGGTCTCATGGCATCGGGCATCGGTCCGCCGATGGCCATGGTGGTCGGCCTGGCGGTGCTGGTGCGGCGCGGGTGGCTGGTCGCGGCCGCCCACACCGCCCCGCTGGCGGGGCTCTACGGCGTGTGGTTTCTCGCCTTCAATGACTCGATCGGATTCAGCTCCGGCCCGCGTCCACCGGGTTCCGAGGTGTTCGCCTGGATGAGCACCGGGATGCGTGGGGTGTTCGTGTCGTTGGGACGATTCGAGATGGCGGCGGCCGTGATGGCGGTGGCGTTCGTGGTGGGGCTCGCGCTGGCGGGGAGCAGCTCAACATTTTCCGAGATCCGCCGACACGCGGCGATACCGATCGCTGGCCTGCTCGGTGCCCCCTTGCTCTTCGCGGTGATTTCCACCACTCGCTGGCTGATCGGCTCCCAGGCGGCGTTGTCGAGCCGCTACATCAGCATGGCCACCGCGATGGCGCTCCCCGCCATCGGGTACTCCTTCGAACACCTCACCCGTCGGTTCGCCCCGAGCGGCTACGCACTCTCGGCCGTGCTCCTCCTCGCCTTTCCCGCCAACATCACGATGATCGGCACCCAGGGCCTGCAACCCGCATTCTTCGAAGGTCAACGCGAGCTCGCCGTGGCGATCGGTCGTTCCCCTCTCGCCCGACAGGTTCCGCCCGATTCGAAGGCCGATCGCAACTTCCTCGGGCTGGCCCGCGTGCCCACCGGCTTTCTGGTGGAGGCCTGGGACGACGGCATGCTCCCGGGCAACGTCGCGGTATCGCCCAAAACGGATCTCCAAGTGGTGGTACGGCTCGGGTTCGAGCAGCGCCCCGAGCCGGCACCGACCGGGGCTTGCGACCTGCTGCCCGTCCCGTTCACGGGCACCCTGCCTTCGGGCACCGTGTTGCGCATGGTTCCCGGCAACGCGCCAGCCATGACCGTTGTGGCCACCGGTGTCAACGCCGACGGCACCGACGGCGGCGGCCTTGATTTTGCGTTCGCGGGTGGCAGCGACCTTCGCTCCCACCTCCCCGACCTCCCGTGGCGAATTCACACGCCGACGGGCGGCACGTTGCTTCGTTGCGAGCGGGCGGGTTGACGGCGCGTGGCTGACCGCGCCGAACCGGGGGACGGCTACGCTCCCACGATCTCCACGCCCCCCTTCCGCCCGTCGTTTGTTGGCGCTCCATGAGCCTTCGCGTGTCCATCATCGTGCCGGTCTACAACGAAGGCGACCTGGTGATTCCGTTGCTGGAGCGGATTCTCGACACGGTCACCATGCCGTGCGAGGTGCTCACGGTGTACGACTCCCCCGACGACACCACACGTCCTCATCTCGAAAAGCTGGCCGAGAACGATCCCCGCCTCGTCCCCACGCTGAGCGCGTACCCACCCGGCCCCGCCCACGCCCTTCGATATGGTTTCGACCAAGCCACGGCGCCGGTCGTGGTGGTCACCATGGCCGATGGAAGTGACGACCCGGACCAGATCGAATCCCTCGTCCACCTCGTCGAACGAGGGGTCGTGATCGCCGCTGCGTCGCGTTACATGCACGGTGGGCAGCAGGTGGGCGGACCGCTGCTGAAAGGCACGCTGTCCCGTCTCGCTGGTCTGTCGCTCTACTGGGTGGCGCGCGTCGGCACCCACGACGCCACCAACTCCTTCAAGGCCTACAGCAGATCGTTCGTCGAATCGGTACGCATCGAATCCACGCAGGGATTCGAGTTGGGAATCGAGTTGGTCGCCAAAGCCCGCCGTCACCGCCAACCCGTGGCCGAGCTGCCCACGATCTGGCTCGATCGCCAGAGCGGTGGGTCCAACTTCCAGCTCCGCGCCTGGATCGGCAACTACTTCCACTGGTACCGCTACGCCTTTGGGCCAAGCACCCGCCCACCAACCTCCCGCTGACCACACTTCACGTACCGCTGCCCGGCGCTCGTGCACCACACCCCCAATCATCTGGATACCTCTATGGCAACTGTGCTTCTCACCGGATCATCTGGTTTCATCGGCGGCTATGTCGTCGAGCAGCTCCTCGCCGACGGACACGAGGTGATCGGCGTCGACAACTTCTCGAAGTACGGGAAGGTGGCCCATTCCTACGACAACCACCCGTCCTTCCGTCTCGTCGAAGCCGACGCCCGCGACACCGACCTCCTCGCCGGGCTCCTCTCGGAGTGCGACCACTTCATCGCTGGCGCCGCCATGATCGGCGGAATCTCGTATTTCCACACCTACGCCTATGACCTGCTCGCCACCAACGAGCGCATCATCGCGGCCTCTTGCGATGCGGCGATCAAGGCCCTGGACGGTGGCCGCCTTCAAAAGGTCACCTACCTCAGCTCCTCGATGGTCTTCGAGTCCACCGACACCTGGCCGTCGGTGGAAGGTGACGAGCGCCGCGTGCCTCCGCCCCTTTCGTCCTACGGCTTCCAGAAGCTCGCCGTGGAGTACTTCGCTCGCGCCGCCTGGGACCAGTACCAGGTTCCCTACACCATCGTGCGTCCGTTCAACTGCGTCGGGATCGGCGAGGAGCGCGCACTCGGCGACATCGAAGTGCTCAGCGGCAACGTGAAGCTCGCGATGAGCCATGTGGTACCCGACATCATCCAAAAGGTGGCCAAAGGACAGGTCCCCCTCCATCTGCTCGGAGATGGAGACCAGATCCGCCACTACACCTACGGCGCCGACCTCGCTCACGGCATCGTCACCGCCGTGTTCGCACCCGAGGCACGGAACAACGACTTCAACCTCTCCACCGCCGAGAGCACCACCGTGCTCGAGTTGGCCGAAATGATCTGGCACAAGATCCTCGGTGCCGACGTGGCGTTCGAGTGGGTGGCCGACACGCCGTTCGAGCACGACGTGCAGCGGCGAGTTCCCGACACCTCCAAGGCGCGAGAGGTCTTGGGTTTCGAGGCCACCACTTCACTGTCCGACATGCTCGACGTGGTCATTCCCTGGGTGCTCGATGCCATCGACGCCGGCCGCATCTGAGGAGGCGTCCGGCGGCGGCATCCTCCTGAGGATCCGTTCCCCGAAGGTCGCGGCGCTGACATTCTCGGCGCTCATGGTCATCACTGTTCCGCTCGTCCTCTGGGTCCTGACGCCAGAGCGTTGGTTCGAGCTCGACGAGTGGTACTTCGTGACGGGTCAGACCCCCACCGGTCCGGCGAATCTGCTCACCAACCACAACGGCCATTGGAGCACGGTCCCTCGGCTCGTCTACCACGGGCTCTTCTACGCCTTCGGCCTCCATGCGTATCGGCCGTATCAGGTACCCACCCTCGTCGCGCATCTGGCTGCCGTAGCCCTGATTCGGGTGATTCTCCGTCGCTCCGGCGTGTCGCCGTGGATGGCGACGCTCGGTGCCGGCACCCTTCTCCTCTTCGGCCCTGGTGCCGAGAACATCTCGGCACCGTTCCAGGTGAGCTTCACGCTCACGCTGGTATTCGGTCTCGGCCAACTGTTGCTCGCCGACCACGACGGCGCGCCCGACCGGCGCGATCTGGCCGCATTGTTGCTCGGGTTGTTGACCATCATGTCGTCAGGCTTGGCGTTCCCGATGCTGGTGGCCACAGCCGTCGCCATCGCCCTTCGACACCGATCGCCCCGCGTGGCCGGCCAACGACTCGCCGTCCAAGTCGGCCTGCCCCTTCTCACGTTTCTGGTGTGGCGACCGCTGGGAGGGGAGACCCCGGCATGGCCACGACCGACCGTGGCCACGATGTTTTCCTGGACCACCCGCCAGGTTGGCGCCACTTTCTCGGCGATGGCGGGGGGAACCATCGTTGCTGGAGTGCTGCTGGCATTTGTCGTAGCGGGTCCGGTGCTCGGGTGGCGTCGTGTTGGCTGGCGCGCCGTGTGTGATCACCAACGGCTCAGCATCGGTACCGGCGCCGCCGCCCTGTCGTTTGCGGTCCTCACCGGTACCAGCCGGTGGTTCCAGGGTCTCGAAGGCGCGGAGGTGAGCCGCTACCTCCACGTTGGCGCGCTGCTGTTCCTGCCGGCGTTGGTGGTGGGGATGATGGAGGCGGCAGCCGCGATACCCGGCACGTGGCGCCCGCGCTCGTTGTTGCTCCCGGCCGGTGCCGTGGTGTTGCTGCTGGCACCGGCGCTCCTCAACCTGGGACGGTTCGCACCACCACTGGCTTCACCCAGCATCGCTGCCACCATCGAGTACGTCGCGTTCGCCGCCCCCCGCTCCCCGGTGGGCGCCACCTCACCGCCCTGGGTAACGCCGATTCCGGACTACTCGATCGTTCCGTTCGTCACCCTCGGGTGGTTGCGGGAAATCGATCAGGCCGGGATGCTCCCGCCGGCGCCGGCGCCGAATCGCACGCTCGACGACCAGATGCACGTCAGGCTCGGCCTGGGCCAGCGATTCGCCCCCACCGACCGCCCCTGCCAGCGCACCGACGGCGCCGTACGCGTGAAGCCATCCGTGGGCGACCTCTGGGGTTTCAACGTTCCCGTGACCATCGCTTCCGTGCGGTCGGGAGTCGTGGATCCCGCGGTCGCGTACACGCCTGCCCGTGGCGACCAGCTCGAGGTGCTTCTCTCCGACCTGGAGTTCGAGGTGCGGCCCAGCGGCGGAGCGATGACCTTCTGCTCCTGATCAGCGGTCCGGTCATCGCCCGACCATTGTGGAGCGGGTAGCGTCTGGACGTGCCCAACTCTCGTCTTCGTGTTGCGTTTGTGGAGCCGCATTTGCGGCGGTATGGGGGTATTCGGCGGATGGTGGAGTTTGGGAATCGGTTGGTGGATCGGGGGTTTGATGTGGTTTTTGTGGTGCCGGATGGTGAGG
>Ga0105047_10005969_pt1 | contig 20721 bp, 22 predicted proteins | sample MAT04_FD_78384 | JGI IMG/M metagenome (GOLD analysis project Ga0105047, IMG submission 78384) | Freshwater microbial communities from Lake Fryxell liftoff mats and glacier meltwater in Antarctica - MAT-04 (megahit assembly) | ecosystem: Environmental > Aquatic > Freshwater > Ice > Liftoff...
CCAGCGCCCGCGATTACGGTTTCATGTTCGCCTTCTTTTCCAACCGCCTCGGCTGCATCGGTTCCATCATCGTCTCGGTCGTAGGAACGATTGTTCTGCTGCTGGTCCTGCGAGGATGCGGGGGGGCGCTCTGAAATCAGACTCTCGTCACCCTCCCGCAAGCTAGACTTTCGCCGCCGCGTTCTCCTTTTCGCCGCGGACGTGGGTCTGTTTCCCGACGGGGATATCCGAATTGAACTTCTCGTTAATCTTCGCCTGCGTTTCCACGGGGAGGATGCGGCGCGCGGCGACTATCATCTTGTTCACTCCGCCGGGGACGACAAATAGCTCGCCGTCGATCATCGCGTCATAGCCCGCTTTGGCGACGTCCTGCGGTGCCATCACATTCGGATTCTGTCGCCCGAGGATGCCCTCGGCGTCGGCCTTGGCAAAGAAGTCGGTGTCGGTGGCGCCGGGACAAAGCGCGGTCACGGTGATCGCGGTGTCATCAAGTTCGACGGCGAGGGCTTCGCTCCACGAAAGCACGAAGGCCTTCGTTGCGGCATAGCTGGTCAGCAAAGGGGCGGGCTGGAAGCCTGCCATTGAGGCCGTGTTCAGGATGCGGCCGCGATTGCGACGGATCATCGGGGGCAGGAACAGCTTGGTCAGCCGCAGCACGGCTTCCACATTCAGCCGCAGCATCGAAAGGTCTTTCTCGATGGGCAACTCCCACCACTTCCCCTGAAATCCGTGGCCCGCGTTGTTGACCAGGATGTCGATGTCGATGCTGTTACTTTGCAGTTCATCGAAGATCGCCTGCGCCGCACCCGGCTGTTCGAGATCTTTCGCGATAACGTGGACGGTGACTCCATGCTTTGAGCGAAACTCTTCCGCGGCTGTCTGAAGTTCCGATTCGACCGGCGCAACGATCACGACGGGATGCCCGTGACGCGCGAATTCATGGGCGAGGTGAAGGCCGATGCCACTGGAGGCGCCGGTGATGAGGGCGGTTTCTGCATTCATAGATGGGCGTTGCTGCTGGTTCATGGCTTCAGGACGACTTTGACGCAGCCGTCTTCCTTCTTGTTAAAGATGTCGTAGCCGTGCGCCGCGTCTTCCAGCGGCAGGCGATGGGTGATGATGTCGTCGAGCTGAATCTTGCCCTGCTCGACCCAGCCGATCAGTTCGTCGATGTCCTTCTGCGGCGTGCTTTGACCGAAGCGCATCGTGATTCCTTTGTCGAAAATCTGCCCGAGCGGGAAGTTGTCGTAGGGCACGCCATAAACCCCGAGCACGGTGACGGTGCCGCCGCGTCGGACCGCGCTGATCGCGGTCTTGAGCGCCTTGATGCTGCCGACTTCCGCGTGGACCACGTTGGCGAGTTTGTCGAGCAAGCTGCGATCGGCTTCCATGCCGACCGCATCGACACAGACATCGGCGCCGCGCCCGCCAGTCATGTCGCGGATCGCCTGGACCACATCGACGTCGGCGGCGTTGAGCGTCTCGGAATTGGCGGTGCGGCGGGCGGTTTCCAAGCGGTAGGGCTGGATGTCGATGCCGATCACGCGGCTCGCGCCCTTCAGCCACGCGACCTTTTGCGCCATCAGGCCCACCGGCCCGCAGCCAAAGACCGCCACGGTTTCGCCACCCTGCAAATTCGCCCAATCAATCCCGCTGAAACCGGTCGGCAGAATGTCGGTTAGGAAGAGCAGTTGATCATCGCTGAAATCGCTCTGCACCTTGCGCGGGCCATGATTTGCGTAAGGCACGCGGACGTATTGCGCCTGGCCGCCATCGTAGCCGCCGTAGAGATCGGTGTAGCCGAAAAGCGCACCGCCTTTTTGATCGAGCAGTCCGCCTTCCGGGCCATACTTTTCCGGGTTGGATTCTTCGCAATGCCCCGGCAGGCCGAGATTGCAAAAGAAACATCCGCCACACGCGATCGGGAATGGCACGACCACGCGGTCGCCCCGTTGTAGTTTGGTCACGCCGCTCCCGACGTCCTCGACGATGCCCATGAATTCATGGCCGAGAACCATGTCTTCGAGCTGCGGCAGGAAGCCGTTGTAAATGTGGAGATCCGAACCGCAGATCGCGGTCGCGGTGACACGCAGGATGACGTCGTCGGCTTTCTCGATCTTGGGATCGGGAACGTTATCGACGGAGACTTTGCCGGGATGGTGGAAGACGAGGGCTTTCATAAGTGTTTTGTTAGTTTGGGTTAGTTGCTGAAGGCTGCATCCAAATCGCCTCGACTCTCACAACTGCGTGTGGGGAAGGCACCCCAAACGGCCGATCAGGAGGCGGCCTCTTTTCTTTTCTACTCGCCCAGCTCGTTGTTCGTCCGGCTCGCTTGGTCTGGAAGCACAGTTAGCGCCGCCGGCGGAAACTTGCCGCGGATGTTCCGGCCGGGCAGTGCGTCGCCCGGCGCTCCCGCCGCCGGCAACGTTTGATTGACCGTGGACGAAACAGCGGCGGCCAGATTCGGGAAAAGGGCATTGGCCAGAATCATGAATTTTGCCTGCACGGAGATGACAATTTGTGGCGTGCCGTAGCGACAGGCGCGGATAATCTCGCGCGCCGCACGTTCGGCGGACGCCGAGGTGAGTGGCGTTGCCGAACCCAGCGCAAACCACGCGAATTCCCTGTCACGCTGACCCTTGAAGAGTGCCTGGACATGCGAACCGGTGCGCAGCAAACCTGGAAACACCGAGGTCACTTTCACGCCATCCTTCGCCAGTTCCGCGCGATACGCATCGGAGAGTCCAGCCAGCGCGAACTTACTGGCGGAGTATGGCGCGAGATGCGGCTCGGCTCAGACTCGCAGCGTTCCTTCGATGGAGTCGTCCATCGTTTTCCCGATCGTGGCGCCGATCAGCATCTTGATTCCGGCCACGGCGTTGCCGTGTTTCGTGTCCCAATAATAGCCTTCCGAAGGAGCGACTTTGATGACCGTGATGCGAGGATCGTCCACCCCTTCGGTGAACCATGTCTTAACGATGAACTCCCACAGTTCCTTAATCTTGGCCTTATCGCGCGAGATCGTCGCGTGACCGTTCAGTTGCAGGAAGTCCGAGTGAGCCGAGCCCTGAAAGTAGAGCTTCACGGACGGGTCGAGTGCGAGCTCCGCATTCTTGTGGCTGTCGTCGGCGCTCAGAAACCAAAGGTTTCCGGCATCGTCCACCTGCTGCACGCTCATCGGCCTGGCACCGCTCGACCCGCCGGTGGAGGCTGCAGTGCAAAAGAAGCAGGTCTGCGCCTGCTTCACGAGAGTCTTGATTTGCTCGATGGCGTCCTGACCGCTGAGGTCGGCGCGGTTTTCTTCGGTTTGGTTTCTGTTAATGGAGTCCATGGATTGTTCTCGCTGGTCTTTGATCAATCCCCGTCGCTGTCAGGCTGGCGTCAGCGTCGCCAAATCCACTTCGCCGTGCTGACTCGTAAACGTGACCTTCCGCCCGCTGCCGCTCTGGTGTTGCTGCACGCCGGAGATGCGGTGGTCGCCCGTATCATATACTTGCACTTTTCCCTCCCCGGTATCGACGGCGAGACGCTGCTGGTCGCCGAAGAACGCATAGCGTGTCTCGTTTTGGCCGCCGGCTGAGTTGGGATTTCCGCCTAGTTCCTCCGGCCACCAGCGCTCGGGCGCTTTCATCGGTTTCATGGGCGCCATCGGCTTCATCGGGGACAATGGTTTTATGGGCTTCATAGATTGGAATCAGGGAATGACATTCGGGCTCACCGGACAGGCGACAGCACCCGTCTGCCATCATGGGCGGGGGCGAATTCTCTCAAACGGTCAGGGTCTGTTGCACCGCACCATCCGCATCGAGGACCGAGATCCCGCTGGCATGCTGCGCTGCGGCGACCTCGCGAGCTTTCTGGACGGCGCCGTCGCAGTCCTTCGCGCTCGCCACCGTTTCCCCGAGGCCGTTTTCGACAATCCAATCTTCTCCCAGGCATTTGACTGTCAGGCTTGTCTCTTCCGGCGTGCCGTGAGCGGCTGCACCATCGTTCGAGTCGGTTTTCATAATGGAGATCAAAGTTGGTTACGGTCAGAGCCGGGGCGCATTTCGGATGCGCACGCCTCAGTATTCCATCGCGCCTCGCCAACCTTGTGCGGGTAAACATCGGCGCCCTCGTGACGGATGCGTGCGTGCTCTCCCGCACCCGCGGTGCAGTTCAGTTCCCCGTCCAGACGTCGCCAAATTCCTTCGACGGACAACGATGCAAAACCGGATCGGCAGGAAAGTCCGCCCGGCTGCTAGCCGGGCGAAGAGTTTGCGGCTACAAGAACCGCCATGCGCCGCCTGCTCTCACTCTTCGCCCTCCTTCTCCTCCTTCCACGCGGCGTGTTCGCGGAGTGGACGCTGACCGGCAGCAGCGCGCGGCCAGGGCCGGGCGGGCTCGATTTCACCCAGCGCGAAGTGGCTAATGGCGAAGAGCGCGCCACGCTCTGGGTCGTGACGTTCAATCCGAAGACGCACGCATTCGCGGTCATGGATAATCCCGACGGCGCCTTCGATCTCGGGAGCGCTTCGGAAAAACGCGGAGTGCTCGCCGCGGTGAACGGCGGCTACTTTCATCCCGACCGCACGCCGCTCGGGCTCGTCATTCGCAAAGGGGAACAGGTGCATGCGCTGGAGCGGGCGAAGCTGCTCAGCGGGATCGTCAGTGCGACTTCGAGCGCCGTGGCCATCCAGCGGGCCGGCGTGTTCAAGCTCACGCCCGCGGTGCGCGAAGCGTTGCAGGCCGGGCCTTTCCTCGTGGAAGGCGGCAAGGCCATCACGGGGCTGAACGCCACGAAAGGCGCGGCCCGCACCGTGGTCTTCCAGGATGCGAAAGGGCGTGCGGGTTTCCTCATCGCGAAGAGCCCGTCGCTCGCCGAGATGGCCGCGATTCTCGCCACCCCCGCGATCTTTCCCGAGGGGAAAATCCTGCGCGCGCTGAATCTCGATGGCGGCAGTTCGACCGCGCTGTGGGTGCGCGGCACGCCGCCCTTTTACGTGCGGGAGTGGAAGGGCGTGCGCAATTATCTCGGGATCGTCGCGCGCTAAGGTGGAACGACGCGGTGGAGTCCGAGCGGCAGGGGAGAAAACGCCGAGACGCGGAGAGCGCTGAGCCCCCCGGAAGCCACATCGAAATCGTTCGCGAACATTTCGTGGCTGGTCCTTCTCTGCGTCCTTAGCGTCTCCGCGCCGCTGCGTTTTCAATCCAACCGCAACGGCATCATTCCCGCTGAGGCGGCGCGACTTTAGGACAGGCTTTGCACTTGTTCAGATCGTCCGCGGACGCGAGCGTCGCCCTCCCATGTCACCCGCCCTGCCCATGCTCGTCCCGCTCGGGGCCGGGCTGGGCTATGCCGTGGCGGCGATCATGCTGAAACGCGGCAGCGAAGGCGCCGGAGCGTGGCGCACCACGTTCGTGGTCAACTGGGTCATCGCCGCGATCTTCTCCTTCTCCTGGTTTTTCCCGTCCGAAAATCCGGCGACGCCAGCCCACATCACGCACGCGATCATCTCCGGTGCGCTCTTTTTCATCGGACAGATTTTCACCTTCCTCGCGCTCAACCGCGGCGATGTCTCCGTCGCCACGCCAGTCCTCGGCTCGAAGATCGTCTTCGTCGCGCTCCTCGCGTGGCTTTTTGGAACGGAGACGCTGAACAGCATGACGTGGCTGGCCGTGCTGCTCACGGCCGCCGCGACCGCGCTGCTCGGCGGCGGCGGCACGCACGCGCAACGCGCGACGATTCTGCGCAGCCTGCTCTACGGGTTCAGTGCCGCCGCCGTCTTCGCGCTGAACGACATCACCCAGCGGTGGTGGCTCGGCGCCTGGGGACTCGCGCCTTACGTGACCACCATGTTCTTCACCATGGCCGTGCTCTCGTGCGGGCTGCTCCCGCTCTTTCTTCGGGACGGCCACGTCGTCTCCGCGACCAACTGGAAATGGCTCACCGCGGGCGGTGCCCTCCTCGGCATCCAGGCCTGCGGCGTCGCCTGGGGCATCGTCACCATGGGCGCCACGGCGACCAACGTGCTCTACAATTCGCGCGGCGTCTGGAGCGTGGTGATCGTCTGGTATGTCGGGCATTGGTTTGGGAATACCGAGCGGACGCGCGGGCGTGGTGTGATGCTCCGCCGGCTGGCCGGCTCGCTGCTCCTGCTCTCCGCCATCCTGCTCCTCACCCGGCGCTGAAACCCGTGACTTGCACGTGTGCGAAAACAGACTTAAGGCTTGCCCGCTTTCCCCATGGCCACCCGCTTCCTCCCCACCGCTGCGCTCACTCTGCTGCTCGCCCTACCCGCCGGCGCTTTTGTGCCGGGTGAACTCGTCCGCGCCACGCGCAGCGAGATGCTCCAATTCCAAGGCAAAGACTTCCTCGCTTCCGCCAAGGGCCAGGAATTTTCCGTCCTCCAGCACGACGCCGTGCGCGGTCTCGTTTTCGTCCCATTCGTCAAACCCGACGGATCCATGGTCGCGGTGACGGTACCTCCCGACACCCTTGAGGCCGTCCCGCGCGATGGCTGGCTCGACCTGCTTGCCGGACTCGAAGCCTTTCGCGCCGGCCAGGCCGACGCCGCGCGGCAATTCATCGCCCGCGCCGCGCAGGACGAGAAATACAAGGCGCTGGCCGCCGCCCTTGCGCCGCGCTTGCAAGCCGCGCTCGCGACCCGCAGTGCCACCGCTCTGCTTACCCTGCGCGAAACCTCCGCCCACCTGGAAAAGCTCGGCCACCAGAGCCTCGCCCTCGCCCTCGACGAAGGCACGGACCGCCTCGGCGGTCCGAGCGCTCCGCCTTCCAAGGTCAACCGCGACGACCTGAAGAAACGCGTCGCCACCAGCACCCGCGCCGTCGCCCGCACGCGGCAGGCCGTGGCCATGCGCTGCCTGATCAACGCCGAGCAGGAAATCCGCACCGGGCTCGAAGCCGAACCCGCCCGGCCCGAACTCAAGGCCTTCCAGGTTCGCGTCCAAAAGGATCTCGAGGAAGCCTCCAAGAAAGTGGCCGACGCTGACCGGATGCGCCGCGTCACCAAAGGCACGCCGCACGCCCTGACGGCGCTCGACATGGGTCTGAAGCTCTGCGTCGATCATCCGCAGCTCATCGCGCTGAAGAAAGAGATGTCGAGCGCCTTCGAGGAAAAGACCGCGCCGCCCGTCACCGCCGCCTTTCTCACTGCCGCCGGTGGTGGCGACCCCAAAATCCTCGCCGACGGCCACAGCCTCTACACGAACCGCTGCACCGAGTGCCACGAACTCGAGTTGATCGACTCGCGCACCGTGAGCGGCTGGCAAAAAACGATCGCGGGGATGGCGCGCCGCGCGGGAGTCAATGCCGACCAGCAGGCGCGCATGCTCGAATACATCACCGCCGCGCAAAAGGTGGTGCAGAAGCAGCCGGAGTAGGCTCGAAGAACCGCCGGGCTGTCCTCACGCTCCATGTCGGTTTACGGAGGGACGTAGCTGCCTCTATCAATCCACGCCGATGCCGGCCGGGATTTGAAGAAAATGTTGGCGGTCGAGGAATCGAACCTCACTCGGTTTAGTGCCGAGTTCCGCAGAATCAAACTGCTACCGCCACATTCATTGACGGTCGCGGCCTGAGAATGTTCATCGCCTGAGCAGGCTTGCAGTCCTGGACTTTCAGCCTTCCTCTCGTGCTTATGCGAAAAGTCCTCAAATCCGATCAGCAACCGCTCGAAATCAAACCGCAGGAAAAATCCACGTGGATCTGCATGTGCGGTTTATCGAAGAACCAGCCCTACTGCGACGGCTCTCACAAAAAGATCGCGGGAGAAGAGGACGGGAAAACCTACGAATACGACGCAGAGGGACATCGCAAAGAGGTCTGAGGTCGTGGACATCCTCCCGAGCGAGTCGATCTTCACTCGGCTCCAACGACCTCCCGCACCTACCGGGCAAAAATCGTTGGAGCTTTTTCGTGGGCCGGTAACGATCCGCCATGATCCACGTCATCGCCATCATCACCACGAAGCCAGGGCAACGAGATGCGGTCTTGGAGGCGTTTCAAGCAAACGTCCCAAATGTCCTCGCGGAGCATGGGTGCATCGAATATCAGGCGGCCGTCGATGCTGATCCGGCACCGCAGGTTCAGACGCCATTCGGCGCAGCCACATTCGCGGTGATTGAGAAGTGGGAGAGCGTCGATGCACTCCAAGCCCACTTCAAAGCACCGCACATGGCTGCATACTCGGAGAAGACCAGGGACATGATCGCCAGCCGAGTGATCCACATTTTGGAGCCAGTTTGATCGTCCACCTATTCCGTGTGACCCAAACTCCATGAAGCGAGTGCCGTGCGTGGCACTCAAACGAACTGCTGGCGAAACGCCGCCAACTCTTCACGGACCCGCTGCAATTCCGTCTGCAATTCACCCACCTGCTTTTCCAAGGCGTCCACTCGTACCCGCAAATTTCCAGACGAGGGGGCTTCGATCACAGACGTTTCATTGGAAGGCTGCTCAAAAACTGACGGGATCGACAACCGCTGAATGTAGCGTTGTTCTTTCTGGCCCGGCTGCTGAGGGAGCAAACTGACCAGCGCAGTGCCCTCTTTAGCCAGATCCTCAAGGCACTCACGAACCGCATCCAGACTCGCGAAGGTGAAGAATCGCTCGGTCCGCGCGCGCAATTCCCCGAGCGTTTGAGGCCCGCGAAGGAGGAGCACGCAAACGAGCGCGATCTCTTCGGGATCGAGTTCGTAGTGATCGGGGAATCGATGCCGATATTTCTGCACGCGCGATCCTGCGCCGAAGATGACCATCGCGAGCTTCTTTTCCCGCAGGCCATTCACTCCCTCTTCCACCGTCTTCTCATCAAACGCCGTGATGGGATCCCGATTCGTGCTTTGATTACACGCCGCCGTCAGACTGTGGAGGGACAGCGGATAATTTTCAGGGGTCAGCCGTTCCTTTTCCAGCAGACAACCGAGGATACGGGTTTCCAGCGCGTTCAATTCGAGGGGCATCTCAGACTCTCCTCGGCGCAGGCGGGATGAGCAAGTGTCGGGTCTGATCCTGCAACAATGACGCGGCGAATGCGTCCAAATTTACAACCTGCCAGATTCCACATTCCCAATCGAATTCAGCAGTGGCATTAGGAACGGAGAAGTGATCAAAGCCACCGCTGCGCCGCGATCACGTCGAGGGCCTGAGCTAAGCGCCGACCTGGACCAGCGTGGGAGACTCTGCAGCGGCCAAAAATCGCAGGGTTTTCAATGCTTCCGGCTCTTTGTAATGGCGCTTGAGGCCGCTCTCCGTCAATGCCGAGGCAGGCACGTTGTTGATGAACTCTGCGAACGATTTCTCCACATGCTCGCGCTGAAGCTGCTGGCCTTTCTTGGTCGCCCAAAATTCCTCTTCGATCTTCACCAAAGCCCGGGCTGCTTCATCAGGCCCAAGGTCTTCGCGTCGCCCGAGCAGCCAAACGAGTTCTGGGTCTTCAGGCAGCGAGACAGGGAATGGCACGAACGGGATTTTCACTTCCTCTTCGACCACTGTGGGATCCACTTTAATGCGGCTGCTCATCGTGCGGTCGGGCAGCACGATCTCAACCTCGACGCCTGTCCCATTTTCGTCGGGGGTGATCGCCACGTTTTCCCCGCCGAACTTCACCGCTAACTCGCTCTGCAAATCGGCCACCGTATCCGGTTCAATGTTGGGAATGGCACCGGTCTCGCAGAGTTTTTCGAACGCCTCGATGCTCTTCAACAACCGCAGTTCTTTCGCCACGCCATCATAGATGGCGCTCATCAGATGAGGATCAGTGGTGGTCTTCGGCAGCACTTTCTGAAGCAGCGAGAGAAACTGTGCCTCGTTCATTCCTTTGGTTTTCATCGGTTTTGAGGGATCTGGATTTTGCGGGGCGGGTTTCTCTCCTCTGCGAGCTTAGAGCGCAAGGATTACCGGAACAACATCGCGCGGCCGAACTGATCATTCGTCACTCGCTCCGGGCGTTGAGTGGCCCCCAAAACCGCCTCGCTCGAATTTGCCCGCCAGCGCGTTTTGATCGGCCGGGCGCGGGGTTGATCTGGATGAAAACGGGCGATTTTTCGGCTTTCCCGACATCAATGACTTCGGTGAACTTCGGTGAACGGTTGGGCGGTGAAAAATCGGGTGATTCGGGTGGCGAAGATCCGTCGAATCCGAAATCGACGGGGCTTCTGGTGGGGCCGGATGACGACAAAGTTGCCGGCAGCACGAATTCGATAGGACATCCTTGAACACCATCAAATGTCAGTGAACGCGATATGACCGAGGCATATCCCGCGATTCCGAAAATTCGTAAACTCTTTGTGTCCAACAAGATGGTGCGCGATGCAGGGTTCGAACCTGCGACTTCTTGCGTGTGAAGCAAGCGCTCTACCACTGAGCTAATCGCGCATTTTTCCGAAAACGGAGCGGCAGGATAATCATCCGTCGCAGGGACGCCAGCGAAAATCTTGGCCGGTGCTATTCGCCCAGGGCGAGGGCGTGGGCGACGGCGTAGTGGTCGCTGTGGCTGAGGCTGAGGCGGAGGTCGGTGATGCCGAGGCGGGTGGCGGTTTTCGCGCCTTCGCCGTGCAGGACGACGAAAGGTTCGCCGCTGGCTTTGCGGCGGACTTCGATGTCGAGCCAGCCGAGGGAGGCGCCGATGCCGGTGCCGAAGGCTTTCGAGACGGCTTCCTTGGCGGCGAAGCGGGCGGCATAGCAGCGCTCGGGGACGGCCATTTTCGCGCAGTAGGCGCGTTCGCCTTCGAGGAAGACGCGGGCGAGGAAACGGTCGCCGTGACGCTGGAGGCTGCCGGCGATGCGGGCGGTCTCCACGATGTCCACGCCGGTGCCGATGATTTTCACTCGGGGAGGAAGGCGGCCATGTCGGCGACGGCGCGTTCCAGGCCGGTGAAGAGGGCGCGGGAGATGATGGCGTGGCCGATGTTGAGTTCGGCGAGATGAGGGATCTGCACGATCTCCCGGATGTTGTCGTAGTTGATGCCGTGGCCGGCGTTGACCTGGATGCCGAAACGGTGCGCGTGCTCGGCGGCGGCGCAGAGGCGCTGGGTTGCGCGTTCCCGCTCCCGGCCCAGGGCGTTGGCAAAGGCGCCGGTGTGGAGTTCGATCATCTCGGCGCCGAGCTGGCGCGCGGCCTCGATCTGATCGGGCTCGGGCTCGATGAAAAGGCTGACGCGGATGCCGGCGCTCTGCAGACGCTGGACGGTAGAGGTGAGTGGCTTGATCTGGCCGGCGGCGTCGAGCCCGCCTTCGGTGGTGATCTCGGCGCGGTTTTCGGGGACGAGGCAGACTTCCTCCGGGAGGATGCGCAGGGCGATGTCGAGGATCTCGGGCGTATTGCCCATTTCGAGATTGAGCTTGGTGTTAATGCTCGCGCGGAGGCGGGTGACATCGCGGTCCTGGATGTGCCGCCGGTCGGCCCGCAGATGGATGGTGATGCCGTGGGCGCCGGCGCGTTCGCAGGCGGAAGCGGCGGCGACGAGGTCGGGCTCGGCGTTGGGCGAGTCGAGCGAGAAGGCGTAGCGCGCCTGCCGCAGGGTGGCGATGTGGTCGATGTTGACGCCGAGTTTCATGGGGAAAATCCGAAATCCGAATATCGAAATCCGAAACAAATTCGAAAGGTTTGAAATTTGGTAATGAGGGAAAGCGCGCACGCGACGGCCACGGTGTTTCTGCTTTCCATCATTTTGAAACTGTTTCGGATTTCGTGCTTCGGATTTCGAATTTCCGCCTTGGGCGGTTCAGTGTTTGAAGTGCCGGACGCCGGTGCAGATCATGGCCAGTCCGCGCTCGTTGGCGGCGGCGATGACGTCGGGGTCCTTGACCGAACCGCCGGGTTGGATGGCGCAGGTCGCGCCGGCTTCGGCGGCGGCGATGAGGCCGTCGGGGAAGGGGAAGAAGGCGTCGCTGCCGACGGCGCTGCCTTTGAGCGAGAGGCCGGCATCGGCGGCTTTCCAGATGGCGATGCGGCTGGCGTCCACGCGCGACATTTGCCCGGCGCCGATGCCGAGCGTGCGATCTTTCGCCGCATAGACGATGGCGTTGGACTTCACATGCTTCACCACGCGCCAGGCGAAAAGCATGGCGGCGATCTCGTTCTTCGTCGGCTTGCGATCGGTGACGACTTTATCGTCGAGAGCGCGCTCCGGCGACAGGTCGCGGCTCTGGACGAGAACGCCGCCGGTCACGGATCGGATGAGCATCTCTTCGTCGTCGGACTTCGCCAGCGGGCGCGCGAGTTTGCGCATGAGGCGGAGGTTTTTCTTTTTCTGCAAAAGGGCGCGGGCATCCGGCTCGAATTCCGGCGCGATGATGACTTCGCTAAAGATCTCGCTGATCGCGCGGGCGAGGTCTTCGGTGAGCGGTCGGTTGCAGATGATGATGCCGCCGAATGGCGCCTGCTTGTCGGTGGCGAAAGCTTTGTCCCACGCCTCGCGCAAGTCGTCGTCGCTGCCAATGCCGCACGGGTTGGTGTGCTTGAGGATGGCGACGGTCGGCTCGGTGAACTCCTCGATCAGCCCGGACGCGGCGGTGATGTCGAGGATGTTGTTGTAGGAGAGTTCCTTGCCGTGGAGCTTTTCGAAGTGCTCGTCGAAGTGGCCGTAAAGCGCGGCGGTCTGGTGCGGATTTTCGCCGTAGCGCAGGGTGGCGACGAGCGGCAGGCTGAGGCTGAAGCTGCTCGCGCATTCCTTTTCCTTGTTCAGGAAATCGGCGATGGCGCCGTCGTATTTGGAAGTGGTGACGAAGACTTTGATCGCCAGACGTTCGCGGAGTTGGAGGGTGGTTTCGCCATCATTGGCCTGGAGATTGGCGATCACGTCCGCGTAGTCGTCGGGATCGGTGATCACGGTGACGGAGCGATAGTTTTTCGCGGCGCTGCGGAGCATCGAAGGACCGCCGATGTCGATTTGCTCGATCGCCTCGTCGAGGGTCACGGCGGGTTTGGCGACGGTCTTTTCAAAGGGGTAAAGGTTCACGACTACGAGGTCGATCGGCTCGATGCCGTGCTCCCTGGCCTGGGCGATGTGCTCGGGGTTGTCGCGGAGATGGAGCAGCCCGCCGTGGACTTTGGGATGCAACGTCTTCACCCGGCCATCCATCATTTCGGGAAAGCCGGTGTAGGCGGAGATTTCGATGGTCGGGATATTTTCCTGGAGCAGCAGTTTCGCGGTCCCCCCGGTGGAGATGATTTCCACGCCGAGCGCGGCCAATTCGCGGGCAAATTCGACCAGCCCGGCCTTGTCGGAGACAGAGATGAGAGCGCGTTGGATTTTCATGCAAGGGCGGAGACGCTAGGGCAGGTCCGGGCGGTGTCCAAGAGCGATTTTCACCGTACAAAGTGAACCGCGCGGCCACCCAAAAAGCCGCGCGGTTCCAACCCAACAACCCAAACACCTGCGAGGTCTTACGCCCCCTTTTCCGGGGTGCAAATGGCGCGCCGAATATTTTTTCCGGGGCCGGAATAACCCATCCGGCGGAAGCCCTTGCCCGTAATTGACTTCAAATCGTCACCCTCTTACGCTGCCCTTAGTGAAAAGTTTCACAAACCTCGCAAACTCCACGGACAAGACCCAGGCTCTCAAGGGAACTTTCGAGTTGATCAACTCCCAACTCTACTCGGTCGAGGAGCGGATCCGCCAGCAGGCGAGGGCTTTCGATCCGGCGGTGGAAGGTTATGTGGCTTACGCGGTCGAGAGCCACGGGAAGCGGTTGCGCCCGGCACTGGCACTGCTCGCGGGCGGGGCGACGGGCAACATTTGTCCCAGCCATTTCGACCTCGCGGTGGTCCTCGAACTGATCCACGCGGCCACGCTGGTGCACGACGACATCCTCGACGGCGCGGACAAGCGCCGGGGCCAGCCGACGGCCAATGCGAAGTGGGGCAATGCGATCTCGGTGCTGCTCGGCGATTGCCTTTTCGCCCATGCGCTGAAGCTGTCGGCCGGTTTTCAGAATGGCGAGATCAGCCGCCGGGTCGCGCACGCGGCGAGCGATGTGTGCTCGGGCGAGATCATCCAGACGCAGCGGCGCTTCGATCTGAAGCTGAGCGTGCCGGATTACTACAAGATCATCGAGATGAAGACGGCGGCGCTGTTCGCGGCGGCGTGCGAATTGGGCGCGCTGCTCAACGAAGCGGCGCCCGAGGTGATCGACGCGCTGCGCATCTACGGCCTGCGGCTGGGCACGGCTTATCAGATTTACGACGACGTGCTCGATCTCGCGGGCGACGAAACCAAGGCGGGCAAGACGCTGGGGAGCGACTTGCGCAAGGGCAAGCTGACGCTGCCGGTGCTGCACCTGCTCCAGAATTCCGACGCCGCGGAGCGCCATCGGCTGAGCGACATCATTCTCAATGGCGAGGAGAGCGACATCCTGATTCTCGCGGAGAAGGCGATCGCCAATGGCGCGGTGAAGAGCGCGATCGCCACCGCTCGCAAGATGCTCCGCGAAGCCGAGGCGCAGTTGAAGATCGTGCCGGAGAACAAATACCGCGACGCGCTGGGTTCGCTGGTCAAGACGCTCGACGGAATGATCGGGCAGTTTTCCCCGTAAATTTGGGCTTTCGCGACCGGCGGCGGCGCGGTTACATCTGCGGGCATGGCGACGTTGCGGATTCACGAATTACCCGAGCAGGAGCGGCCCCGCGAAAAGCTCACGGCCTTGGGGGCGGGCGCGCTGAGCGATAGCGAGCTGATCGCGATCCTCCTGCGCACCGGACTGCCGGGCGCGAATGCCGTGGATGTCGCCCGCCAGCTCCTCGCCAGATACCAGTCGTTGAGCGGACTCGCCCGCTGCACCGTGGCCGAGCTTTCCAAGATCAAAGGCGTCGGCCCGGCCAAGGCGGTGCAACTCGCGGCAGCGTTCGGGCTGGCTTCGCGGCTGGCGCGCGAGACGCTCTCCCGGCAGCGCCTCGACACGCCGGAACTGATCTACGACTTGCTCGGGGCGGAAATGCGCGCGCTCAATCGCGAATCGCTGCGGGTCATCCTGCTCGACACCAAATTCCTCCTGCTGCGCATCGAGGAAATCTCCCACGGCAGCCTGAACGAAAGCGTCGCCCACCCGCGCGAAATCTTCCGGCCGGCGATCACGTTTTCCGCCTACGCGCTCATCCTCGTCCACAACCACCCTTCCGGCGATCCCGCGCCGAGCGACGCCGATCTGCGCCTCACGCGCCGCCTCAATGAAGCCGCGGAGCTGCTGCAAATTCGCTTCCTCGATCATGTGATCATCGGCTCCGGCGACAACGGGCGCCGTCCCTATTTCAGCTTTCGCGAAGCGGGAGTGATCTGAAGAAAGGCGGAAGGCGGAGGGATGAAGGATGAAGACAAGCTCGCATCCTGACGCCTTCATCCTTCATCCTTCACTATTTCCAATGCTCCATCCCTCCGCCCTGATTCACCCCGATGCCCAACTCGGCACCAATGTCGTCGTCGGGCCCCACGCCGTGATCGAAGGCGCGGCCAGGATCGGGGACCGGTGCGAGATTCAGGCGCATGCGGTGATCGGCGGGCAGGTGGAGATGGGGAGCGACAATCTCATCGGCTATGGCGCGATCATCGGCGGCGATCCGCAGGATCTGGCTTTTCGGACGGAGACCCGCAGCGTGGTGCGCATCGGCAGCGGCAACAAAATCCGCGAGTATTGCACCATCCATCGCGGGACCGGCGAAGGCAGCGCGACCGTCGTCGGTGATGGCTGCTTCCTGATGGGCGGGACACATCTGGGGCACAATGTCGTCCTCGGCAGCCAGGTCATCATCGCCAACAACGCCCTGCTCGGCGGTCATGTGCAGGTGGGGGATCGCGTCTTCATCGGCGGCGGCTGCGTGTTTCACCAGTTCGTGCGCGTCGGGCGACTGGCCATCTGCCAGGGGCTGAGCGCGTTCAGCCAGGACATCCCCCCTTTCACCACTGCGGCGGAACGCAACGGCATCGCGGGGCTGAATGTTGTCGGGCTTCGGCGGGCCGGATTTTCCGCGGCGCAGCGGGCGGATGTCAAAGAGGCGTTCGCCCTGCTCTATCAGCGTGGATTGAACACCAGCGCGGCGCTCGCGGCCGTCCGGGAGTTGACCCTGAGCCCCGAAGCGGCGGAGTTTTTCGACTTCGTTGCAGCGGCGAATAAGCGCGGGATTTGCGGTTTGCTCGCCAGGCGCCGCGGCGGGATGGACGACGAAGTGGCTGAGTGAGAGCGGAATAAGGGGTTGCCACCGCCGGTTTCAAAATCTACATACCTGTGGCCCCCCCACGGTTCGATTCATCCTTATTTCTCTCATGCGTTATTTCCTTCCGCTCCTTCTCGCTCTCGGCTTTGTCGGTTGCACCAGTACGAAACCCAAGCAAGCCGAGACTGGTGGAAAACGGATGACCGTCCGCACCACGGCCTACACCCACAGCGAGCCCGGCGGATCGAAAAATGCGATCGGCGGACGCCTGCGTTTTGGCGGGGCGCAGCACAGCGCGGCCTCAGACTGGTCGTGGCTGCCGCTCGGGACGCGCTTTAAGATGCTGAGCAATGGGCGCGAGTATGTGATCGAGGATTACGGCTCGGCGTTGGTGGGCCGCCAGACCGTCGATCTTTATTTCCCCAGCCGCGCTTCGATGAAGGCCTGGGGCACCCGGCAGGAAGAGATCGAGATTCTCGAGTGGGGTTCCGAGGCGATGAGCCTGAAGCTGCTCGCTCCCCGCACCCGCAACGGCCATGTCTCCAAGATGGTGGCGGCGCTGCGCAGTCAGGGCGTGATTCCCGCGTCCTGATTTCCGGCGTTGCACCGGAGCGGCTTCACCGCTAGACCGACCGGCGCATGAAAATCCTCGTTACCGGCGGCGCCGGATACATCGGCAGCATTTGCGTCGAGCAACTCCTCAACGCCGGCCACACGGTCACCGTCTTCGACAACCTCACCGAAGGGCACCGCAAAGCGGTCGATCCACGCGCCGAACTGGTCGTCGGCGATCTCCAAAAGGACTGCGACATCAGCGACGCCATGGAACACGTCCGGCCCGAGGCCGTGATGCATTTCGCGGCCAATGCGCTGGTCGGCGAATCGATGGAGAATCCATCGAAATACTTCCGCAACAACGTGACCGGCGGCATCCATCTGCTTGACGCCATGGTCGCTGTCGGCGTGAAGAAATTTGTCTTCAGTTCGACCTGCGCCACGTTCGGCCCGCCGGATCGCGTGCCGATCGACGAAACACTCCCCCAGCGCCCGATCAATCCCTACGGCGAATCGAAGCTGATCTTTGAAAAGATCCTCCGCTGGTACGACGAAATCCACGGCCTGCGGTTCGTCGCCCTGCGCTATTTCAACGCCGCCGGCGCCACCGAGCGCTACGGCGAAGATCACCGGATCGAGACGCATCTCATCCCGAACGTCCTGAAAGTCGCCCTCGGCCAGAAGGAAGATGTGCAGATTTTCGGGACCGATTACGAGACGCCCGACGGCACCTGCGTCCGCGACTACATCCACATCCTCGACCTCGCCCAGGCGCACATGCTGGCGCTCGGGGCGGAGAAGAGCGCCTTCTACAATCTCGGCACCGGCGGCGGCACCAGCGTCCGCGAGATCATCGCCACCTGCGAGCGCGTGACGGGCAAGAAAATCGCCGTGGTGGAAAAACCGCGCCGGCCCGGCGACCCCGCGCGGCTCATCGCGGCGTCCGATAAGATCCAGCGCGAACTCGGCTGGAAACCGAAGTTTCAGGCCATCGACCCGATCATCGAAAGCGCCTGGGCGTGGCACGTCCGCAACCCGCTCGGGTACGGCGATTGAGGCCGCCAAGTCCTCCGATTGTGACTGCCTTTTCACTTGGCAAGCTTCCGAGCCGTCCGATAGCTTCGCCGCCTCGCATGAAACGACTGTTCCTTTTGCTCGCGCTTTCTCTGATGGTGGTGTCCGGTGCGCGGGCTCAATTTGGCAGCTTTGGGGACGTTCCGATCGAGATCACTTCGGAGTCCACCCGCATGGAGGGGGGGCTGGCGATCGCCGAGCAGAACGTCATCATCCGCTATGGAGATACGGCGATCTACTGCGAATACGCCCAATACAACCCCGACACTCGCGACGTGCTGCTGACCGGCAACGTCCGTATCTACAAGGAAGGCCGCCTCTTCACGGCCGAGCGGGCGCTTTACAACCTCGAGACCAAGGTGCTGAACACCGCCGATTTCCGCGGCGAAACGCATCCCTTCCGCTTCGCTGGCGACTCGCTCTCGACCTTTGGCAGCAATGCCTACCTCGTGAAGGACGGCATCTTCACGACCAGCGACTCTTCGAAGCCGGACTACTACCTCCGCGCGCGCACCGTCCGCATTTATCCCAAGGATCGGGTCATCTTCAGCAACGTGACCCTCTTCGTCGGGCGCACGCCGGTCTTCTGGTATCCGTATCTCTACCAGTCGCTGAACGCGGACACGGGTTTCACTTTCACGCCCGGCTACACCAGCGTCTGGGGCGCTTATTTGCTGACCCGGACGGTCTTCCCGCTGATGGAAGGCGTCTCCGGCACCTTCCGCCTCGACCTTTATGCCGATCGTGGCGTCGGGATCGGCTTCGAAGCTCACTGGGGTGCGGACAGACGCTCGGCCTCGCCTTTCGCCAAGGCGACCGAAACCAAATCCGAAGGCCGGGCGCGCGAGATGAAGTCCGGCGAAAACTGGGGCCGGTTCATCAGCTATTACATCGACGATTCGAATCCCGGCACGAACAAGACCAGCCTCGGACGCGAACCCCTCGACCCGCAGCGCTACCGCATCTCCCTCCAGGATCGCACCTACTTCACCGAGGACATCTACTCGACGATCAATATCAACAAACTCAGCGACAAACGCTTTCTTCAGGACTTCGAGGAATCCACCTTTAAGGAGAATCCCAACCCGGACAATCTCGTCGCTGTGACCAAGTGGGATGAGAATTATTCGGCCATCCTGATGGCGCGCAAGCAACTCAACGAAGATCAGGACGGCACGGAAAAGCTCCCGGAATTTGCCCTCGACATCAAACGGCAGCCGCTTTTCAAGACCGCGCTTTTCTACGATAGCGAAACGAGCATCGGCAGCTACAAGCGCAACTTTGCCGATGGCTCACTCTTCCCCGATTACAGTTCCGTCCGCGCGGACACCTTCCATCAGCTCAGCCGGCCCGGCACCTACTTCGGCTGGCTGTCGATCAACCCGCACCTCGGCGTGCGCGGCACCTACTACAGCGAGAGCGGCTACATTCAGGAGACCATCAACGACCGCATCGTCTCCGAAACGAGGATCGGCGAGGATGGCCTGCCGGTGACAACGTCCAAGACGGTCACCGACATCAACGAGGAGCTGATTGAAAACGGCTCGCTCTTCCGGTTCGCGGTCAACGCGAGCCTGGAGGCGTCGTTCAAGTTTTCCCGGGCTTACGAGGGCACGCAGTCGCGCACCTGGGGCCTCGATGGTCTCCGCCACATCGTGCAACCCTACATGAACGCCTCGTGGGTTTACGCCAACGAGAAGCCCGATCAGATTCTGCAATTCGACCGCTACTCCCGCTCCACCCAGGCGCCCCCCATCGACTTCCCCCAATTTAATGCCATCGACAGCCTCAACAGTTGGACGGTCGTCCGTCTTGGCGCGCGCAACCGCTTCCAGACCCGGCGCGACAATTTCACGCTCAACTGGCTCGAACTCGACACCTTCTTCGACGTCAATATCGACGCGCCGGACTACGGTACCGGCAGCGCTTTGACCGACCCCGGCACCTTCTCCAACATCTACAACCGCCTGCGCTGGCAGCCGCTCCCGTGGGTCCGCCTGGCGGTTAACGCCCAATTGCCGGTGCTCGACAGTGGATTCACCGAAGTAAATTCCAACCTCAGCTTTATGGTCACTCGCAACGCGACCCTGAGCATCGGACAGCGCTACCTGAACGGCAATCCGCAGTTTCAGGACAGCAACCTCGCCACCCTCGCCGGGTACATCCGCGTCAACGACCATTGGGGCTTTAGCTTCGCGGAACATTATGAGTTCCAGGACAGCACGCTCGAAAGCCAGACCTATCAGATTCATCGGGACCTCTCGAGCTGGGTCGCCTCCCTCGGCGTGAATGTCCGCGACAACGGCGGCAAGGAAGAGTTCGGTCTGCTCCTCACCTTCACTCTCAAGGATTTGCCGAGCGTTCGCGTTCCATTGTCCCTCGATGCCGACAGCCTGGCCGGCACCGGGGGCAGGAATCGTTGATCCCGGCGCACCCTTTTCCTTGCGCTCGCGGCGCTCGCCACGCTTAATCCCCGCCCTGCCGTCCTGGGCCGCCCTTCCGACCGGGCAATCATGCCGCGAGGGCGACGGCTCACCGCTCAACACCACACGTTAGAAAATAATGGATCTCTGCATCATTGGCTCCGGCTATGTCGGTCTCGTCTCCGGCGCCTGCTTCGCTGAAGTCGGTCACCACGTCATCTGCGTCGATAATGACCAGCGCAAAGTCGATGCCCTTCAAGCCGGCAAAATTCCGATCTACGAACCCGGCCTCGAAGACCTCGTCCACCGCAACGTCGCCGCCAAGCGCCTGCGCTTCACCAATTCCATCGAGGACGGCGTCGATCACTCGCAGGTCGTCTTCATCGCCGTGCCCACTCCGCCGCAGGTCGATGGCAGCGTCGATCTTACCTACATCGAGCGCGTCGCCCGCGAAATCGCCGGCGTCCTCAAGCCCGGCGCCTACCGCGTCATCGTGGACAAATCCACCGTGCCCGTGA
>Ga0105047_10005973_pt1 | contig 20712 bp, 24 predicted proteins | sample MAT04_FD_78384 | JGI IMG/M metagenome (GOLD analysis project Ga0105047, IMG submission 78384) | Freshwater microbial communities from Lake Fryxell liftoff mats and glacier meltwater in Antarctica - MAT-04 (megahit assembly) | ecosystem: Environmental > Aquatic > Freshwater > Ice > Liftoff...
CCCGGTGCCCGGTGCCCGGTGCCCGGTGCCCGCAGCGCCGCAGCGCCGTAGCGCGACGGACCACAGTTGCCCGAATCAATGCCCCGCGCCCGCTCTACATGCGACCGCAGGAGTAGCGCCCATCGTCTCGCGCGAATGGAGGTGGGTCAGGGCTGGCACGCTGCGCGAGCGTGCTTACCGTCGCCCGCATCACCGCGCCGACCGCGGCGTCATTCGGCAGGAGAGGAGCAACTTCGATGGCACACGGCTCGAGAGAGAGCTCACTCGACACGACGAGCACGCTGCCCGCGCCGCCGCTCCAGCTCGAGATGGCGCCCATCCTGAACGCCCTCGCGCGCCCGCCCGGCCGCGGCGGTGCGCGGCCCGGCGCAGGTCGAAAGCGCGCCGCCGGCAAGCGCCCGTCAGTCCCCCATCGCGTTCGCCCTCGCCACTACGGCGCCAACCCGGTCCACGTGACCCTCCGCGCGCGCGCCGGCCTTCCCTCGCTCCGGGCCCAGCTCGTCCACGACATGCTCCGCAAGGCGCTGCACAGACAGCGCCCGCCCGATCGCCGCTACGCGCGCGCGTTCCAGGTCGTCGAGTTCTCCATCCAGGAGAACCACGTCCACCTCGTCGTCGAGGCCGTCGGCCGCCAGCCCTTCGCGCATGACACGCTGCGCTCGGGCGTCAGTGGGCTCGCCATCTCCTTCGCGAAGCGGCTCAACGGCATCCTCCGCCGCAAAGGGAAGGTGTGGGCCGAACGCTGGCACGGCCGCGAGCTTCCCTCGCCACGCGAGGTCCGCAATGCGCTCGTCTACGTGTTCCGCAACGTCGCGAAGCACGGCACACGCATCGTCGGCGACGATGCCCTCGACCCGTTCTCCTCCGCGCCCCGCTTCACGCGGTGGACCCGCCAGCTCCTCTGGCCCTTCCCCAACGGTGACGGCCCATGGCCCGCCGCCCGCCCGCGCACCTGGCTCCTCGGCACGGGCTGGCACCTACGCCACGGCCTCATCGACCCGATCGAGACCCGCCGCATGGGCGCTTGACCCGCGGCGAGCCCCACCGAGCCACACCCAGGTCACCCGCGCGCGACGCGCTGGTGGAGGCACAGGATGTTTCCCTCGGTGTCCTTGAACCAGGCGGCGCGCTCACCGGCCATCCGCGCGATGTGCCGCTCCGTCTTCAGCCCGGGCATGTCGTAGTCCTCGAACCGGACGCCTCGGCGCCGCCCTGGCGATGCTCACGATCTTCTCCCTCGAGAACCTCCCGGCGTCATCGTCGCCATCGGCCACCGACCAGAGCAGATCCATCGGCGTCCCCGCGAGGGCGAACGGCAGGCGCGCCGTCCGCAGATGCGGCCGCGCGAGGCAGATCGGCTCCGCCACGAGCGCCGGCACCGTGGCCAGCAGCGCGGTCCCGTCGACGAGCGCGCCGACGTTGTTGAAGCTCGAGACCGAGCACCGTACCCGCCGCGTCTTGTGGAGCACGTCCTCGACCACTCCTCGCAGGTCCCCGTTGTACGAGACGATGACGTCCTCTCCCGTGGGCTCCTGAGCGACAGCAAGCCCGTCGGCCCCGCGGACTTCCGCGCGCACCTGCCGCGCTTCGCCGGTGAGGAGGGCGTCAGGAACGAGGTCGTCGTCGAGCGCCTCCGCGCCCTCGCCGAGGCCGGGGGCCGCACGCCCGGTCAGCTCTGCGTGGCCTGGGCGCTCGCCAAGCGGCCCGCCTTCGTGCCGCTGCTCGGCTCGCGACCGCGCGCGCCCGCGCCCCCACGCCGTGCTGCCTCCGTTCGCCGCACCTGTTCTTTCGCAGATGAACGTCGCACCGTCGTCGCCTAGACTCTCGTGCGCGCATGACGTCCCTCGACACAGGGCTGCCGCAGCGCCGCGAGATGGCGGCGCTGCTCGAATCGAAGGACTGGACCGAGACCTCGCTCGGTCCGGCGGAGGGCTGGCCGCAGAGCCTCCGTTCGGCCCTCAGCATCTGTATCGGCTCCGCCTTCCCGATCGCCATCTACTGGGGCGCGGACCTCGCGCTCCTCTACAACGACGCATGGAGCCCGATCCTCGGGCAGAAGCATCCGTGGGCGCTCGGTCGTGGTGCGCGCGAGGTCTGGCCCGAGATCTGGGGGGCGATCGGCCCGCTGTTCGAGCACGTCATCACCACCGGCGTCGCGACCTACGAGGAGGACGGCCTCCTGCTGATGCATCGCCACGGCTACACGGAGGAGTGCTACTTCAACTTCACGTTCACGCCGATTCGCGGCGAGAGCGGGCGCGTGGAGGGCGTGTTCAACGCGGTCGTCGAGACGACGTACCGGGTCGTGAGCGAGCGCCGCGCGCGAGTTCTCCGCGAGCTCGCCGAGAACATCGCCCGCGCGCGCTCCCTCGAGGAGACGTGCGCGCTCGCCGCAGAGAGCCTCGCACGCGCGACCGCCGACGTGCCCTTCTGCGCATTCTACCTCGCCGAGCCCGAGGCCTCGCGCGCGCGGCTCGTCGCGACCGCCGGCATCGAGGCTGGAGCGCCTGCCGCTCCGTCGTTCGTCGCGCTCACGGAGGGCGACACGCCGTCACCGTCACAGTCACCATGGCCGCTCGCCGACCTGTGGGCCGCCCCCCGCGTCGTCTCGGTCGCCCAGCTCGACGAGCGCATCGGCGTCGCGCTCCCGGGCGGTGCCGCTCCCGAGCCGGCGACGTCCGCGCTCGTCGCTCCGATCCTCGCCGCGTCGGGCGGAAGGCCGCTCGGTTTCGCCGTTCTCGGCACCAGCCCGCGCCGCGCCATCGGCGACCAGTACCGGCACTTCGCCGAGCGAGCGGCGTCGCTCGTCGCCGGCGTGTTCGCGAACGTGAAGTTCTATGACGACGAGCGCCTCCGCGCGGATGCCCTCGCGGCCCTCGATCGCGCGAAGACGGCGTTCTTCGCCAATGTGAGCCACGAGTTCCGGACGCCGCTCACGCTCATGCTCGGTCCCACCGAGGACGCGCTCTCGTCACCCGAACGCTCGCTCCGCGGCGAGCAGCTCGAGATCGTCCACCGCAACCAGCTGCGCCTCATGAAGCTGGTCAACACGCTGCTCGACTTCTCGCGCGCCGAGGCCGGCCGCGCTCGCGCGACGTACGAGCCCACCGACCTCGCCTCGCTCACCGCGGATCTCGCGAGCGCGTTCCGCTCCGCGATGGAGCGCGGCGGTCTCGGGTTCGAGGTCGACTGCCCGCCTCTCCACGAGCCGGTCTACGTCGATCGCGAGATGTGGGAGAAGATCGTCCTCAACCTCCTCTCGAACGCGCTGAAGTTCACGTTCGTCGGCTCGGTGCGCGTGGCGCTGCGAGAGGCGGACGCCTCTGTCGTCCTCGAGATCCGCGACACCGGCTCCGGCATCCCGCAGCGCGAGCAGCCTCGCATCTTCGAGCGGTTCCATCGCATCGAAGGGACGCGTGCCCGCACGCACGAGGGGTCCGGCATCGGGCTGGCGCTCGTGCGAGATCTGGTCGGCTTGCACGGCGGCAAGATCGAGGTGTCGAGCCAGGTCGGCTCCGGAACGACCTTCATCGTCACGATCCCGAAGGGCACTGCACATCTCGACGCCGGGCACGTCCAGCAGACGTCGACCTCGACGTCGCAGGTCCGCGCGCAGTCCTACGTGACGGAGGCGCTCCGATGGTTGCCCCGCACCGAGCCGAAGAATGCGTCGCCCTCCGACGCGCCAGGCGCGCCCCACGCGAACGCATCCCCCGGCCTCTCCGCTGCGCGCATCCTCGTCGCCGACGACAACGCCGACGTGCGCGACTACATCGCACGCCTCCTCCGCGAGCACTGGACGGTGGAGACCGTCGCTGATGGCATCGCGGCCGTCGACGCCGTGCATCGCGCGCCTCCAGACCTCGTTCTCTCGGACGTGATGATGCCTCGCCTCGATGGATTCGAGCTCGTACGCACGCTCCGCCGTGACCCGGCGACTGCGACCATTCCGATCATGTTGCTCTCGGCGCGCGCGGGCGAGGAGTCCGTCGCGGAGGGCCTTCGTTCCGGCGCGGACGACTACCTGGTCAAGCCCTTCTCCTCGAGCACGCTGGTCGTGAGGGTGGAGGCGCTGCTCGCAGCGGCGCGCGCGCGCGAGGCGGCGCGGCGTGGCGCAGAGGCCGAGCGCGAGCGGCTCAAGGCGATGTTCGCGGAGTCACCCGCGGCGATCGGCGTCGTTCGTGGTCGCGACCTCGTCATCGAGCTGGCGAACAAGAACGCCCTCGAGAAGCTGGGGAAGACGAGTGACATCATCGGCCGGCCCCTCATGGACTGCGTCCCGGAGATCCGCGGGCAAGGCTTCGACGACCAGCTCCGCAGCGTTCTCGAGTCCGGCATTCCGGTGCACGGGAAGTCCGTCCTCGTGCGCATCGATCGCGATCATTCGGGCATTCTCTCGGACGTGTACTTCGACTTCGCGTTCACCCCGCTTCGCGATGCCGACGGCACCATCGGCGGCGTGTTCATTCATGCCTTCGACGTCACCGAGCTCGTGAACGAGCGGCGCGCGGCCGAGAACGCGAACCGGATGAAGGACGAGTTCCTCGCGACGATGAGCCACGAGCTGAGGACGCCGCTCAACGCGATCCTCGGCTGGGCGACCCTCCTCCGCACGGGCCAGCACTCGGAGGCCTCGCGCGAGAAGGCCCTCGCCACCATCGAGCGCAACGCGAAGACGCAGGCGCGCCTCATCGACGACATCCTCGACGTCTCGCGCATCATCAGCGGCAAGCTCCGTCTCGACGTGAAGCGACACGACGTGGCGGCGATCGTCAACGCGGCCGTGGATATCGTGCGCCCTGCTGCGTCGGCCAAGGCGATCGAGCTCGTGGTGCTCATCGACGAGAGCGCGGGGTTCATCAGCGGCGACTTCGATCGCCTGCAGCAGGTGGTGTGGAACCTCCTCATCAACGCGATCAGGTTCACGCCGGCGCATGGCAAGGTCACGGTCTCGACGGAGCGAGTCAGTAGCGGCCTTGTCCTTCGCGTCTCCGACACGGGGGTCGGCATCGCGCCCGAGCACCGGAGACAGGTCTTCGAGCGATTCCGGCAGGTCGACAGCTCGACGACCCGGAAGCACGGCGGGCTCGGGCTCGGGCTCGCGATCGTCCGGCATCTCGTGGAGCTCCACGGCGGCACCGTCGAAGTCGACAGCGAGGGGGAAGGGAAGGGCGCTACCTTCACCGTGAACCTGCCGATCCGCGCGACGGCGCCGGCCGGGGCGGCGGACTCGGAGCGTGCTTTCGCGACGCCAGGCTCCCAGCGAGCGGAGGTCGGCCGCCTCGACGGTGTTCACGTCGTCGTGGCCGACGACGACGAGGACTCGCGTGACCTCATCGCGAGCGCGCTCGAGGGCGCCGGAGCGACGGTGTCGTCGGTCGATTCGGCGAGCGCCGCGTTCGCCTCCATCACGCGCTCGCCGCCGAGCCTCCTCATCAGCGACATCGGAATGCCGGGGGAGGACGGCTACTCGCTCATCCGGCGCGTCCGCGGGCTCGCGGCCGAGGAGGGAGGCAGCGTCCCGGCGATTGCGCTGACGGCCTATGCACGGCGCGAGGATGAGCGTCTCGCGCTCGATGCGGGTTTCGACTGCCATCTCGCCAAGCCGGTCGACCCGGCGAGTCTCACCGATGCGGTCGAGCGGCTCGCTCGCCCGCATGGACAGGCCTACCTCCCTCGGTGAGCTGCCGCGAGGGGCTAGCCGGCCTGCGTGGGCGCCCCACAGAAATGCCTGGCGACCGCGAAGAGCTGCTCGAGGGTCACGGGCTTCTTCAGGTGGAGACGCGCGTGCAGCTCGACGGCGATCGCCGCCACGTCGGCGTCGGCTGTCATCACGACGACGGGGATGTCGGCGAGCGCAGGGTCTGCGAGCTGGGCCGCGCGAAAGCTCCTGCCGTCCATCACGGGCATCATGATGTCGAGCAGGATGACACACGGCAGCGGTGCCCCGGAGCGGAGCTGCTCGAGCGCGTGCTTGCCGTTCGTCGCGCCGGCCGTCTCGTAGCCCTCGTCCGCGAGCGTCTCCATCACGATCTCGCGTATGTCTCGGTCGTCCTCCACGACGAGCAGGCTCGCGCTCCTCGTCATGTCTTCAACTCGGTGGTCGGCAGTGTGACATGGAACGCGGCTCCCTCGCCCGGCTTGCTCTCGGCGCTGATCACCCCGCCGTGGGCTTCGACGATCTGCTTCGAGATGTAGAGGCCGAGGCCGAGGCCACCGTAGTGTCGCCCCGACACCGCCCGCTCGAAGCGCCCGAAGATGCGCTCGAGGTCGGCGGGCCCGATACCGATGCCATGGTCCCGGATCGAGAGGCGAGCGAGCGCGCCCGCGCCGTTCACGACGACGTCGACGGGCTTACCCGAACCATACTTGATGGCGTTCGTGATGAGGTTCGTGAGCACCTGCTCGAGCCGAAGCCGGTCCCAGTCGCCGCGGATCGAGTCGGCCGCGAGACGGAGCGGACAACCTGCGGCGCTCGCCTGTGACGTGTGGCGTTCGACGACCTCCGTGGTCACCTCTGCGAGGTCGAGCGCCTCACGATTCAGCTGCAGTTTCCCGAGCGAGAGGCGCGAGACATCGAGCAGATCGTCGACGAGCGATACGAGTCGCTCCGTCTGGCGGTTCGAGCTCTCGAGCTTCCGGGCGAACTTGGAGTCTCCGCTCGCCGGCTCCTCCCTCGCGAGCATGTGTTGAATGCTCTGGAGCTGGAGCTGCAGCGCCGTCAGCGGCGTCCGCAGCTCGTGGGACGCGATCGAGAGGAAGTCGTCGCGGAGGTGAATCGCCTCCTCGGCCTCCGCGAAGCGCATCGCCGCCTCTAGCGCGAGCGCAGCGCGGTCGGCGATGTCCTGGAAGAGCGCCTGGTCGCGCGCAGAGAACGGCGCGGCGTCGCGGGAACGCGCGAGGCGCAGCACTCCGAGGACGCGTGAGGTGCGGAGCGGAATGGCGAGGAGGCTCCCGATGGGATGGGGATGGAGGAACTCGCATGCCTCCGGGCCTGCGAATCGCTCGAGTGCGCCGGGCTCCACGCGCTCGATGCGCAGGGGCTCGCCGCGTTCGACCTCCTCGGGGTTGAGGCCGTAGTTGCGAGGGAGCTTGCCGCTATCGAGCGCGAAGCCGAGCCGGCGCTGTGCGTCCGGGTCGGCGTGCTTCACGGCCGTGACGTCGAGGCGTCGTCGATCCGTCGAGAGGAGGATGACTACGGCGCTCTGCGTGTGCGCCGGGACCAGCTCGTCCACGAGCCGTTCGAGGAGGGCCCGGACGTCGAGCTTGGTCTCCATGAAGACGGTAGTTGCGCGCGAGAGCAGCGCGAGCCGTTCGTTGGACTCACGCAGCTCGCGCTCACGCTGCTTGCGCTCGGAGACATCGCGGAAGTAGACGGACAGGCCTTCGGACGACGGGTAGCAGTGGCACTCGAGCCACTTGTCGATCGGGTCGGGGTAGTGCTCCTCGAACGTCAGCGTCCTGCCCGTGGCGACCGCTCGATGAAAGTCGGCCTCGAACCTGGAGCCGCGCGTCTTCGGGAAGCGCTCCCAGATGCACTGGCCGACGAGGTTCTCCCCGCTCACGCCGACCATCTTCGCGGCGGTCTCGCTGAAGTACGTGAAGCGCCAATCACGGTCGAGGATGACGAGACCGTCGGTGATGCTCGAGAGCGTCGCTTGCAGCCTTTCCTGCGTCCGTCGCTCCGCCGCCTCCGCGCGCTTGCGGTCGGTGATGTCGCGCGAGATGCCGAGGAGGCCGACCACCTGCCCCTCGCCGTTGCGGTAGGGCGCCTTCCGCGAGTGCCACACGCTGCGCGTGCCGTCGGAGCGGGGAACGACCTCTTCGAGGTCGACGGCGACTCCGCTCTCCATCACGAGGCGGTCATTCTCCATGACGCCTCGTGCGGCTTCGGCGCTGTCGAGGAGCTCGGCGTCGGTCTTGCCGAGCACCTCGTCGAGCGGCTTGCCGAGGAGCGCGAGGGTGGCAGGGTTCGCGTAGCGAAGCCTCCCCTCGCGGTCCTTCGCGAAGATGATGTCGCTCGACTCGTCGCTGATCGCACGGAGGAGCGCCTTGCGCTCGCGGAGCGCCTTCTCGGCGGCCCGGGCCTCGGCCGTCTGCGGCGCCGTTCGCTGGAACGTCACGAGGACGCCGACGATGGCTCCGCCTTCGACACGAACGGGGCTATGGCAGAGCGTGAATGCCTCGTTCGTCGCGAGTCCCGCGCTCGAGACGGTCTCGCCTCGGTCCATCACGGCCCTGTGGACGTGCTCGTCGACATGCCAGAGCGCGGGCCACGATTCGCGCATCGAGCGACCGAGAGCTCGAGGGTGCTCTGCCGCGAGGAACGGTTGGTACGCGTCGTTGTAGAGGAGGTTCCAGTCGCGGCCCCAGAGCAGCGCCGACGGGAGCGGGCTGTGGACGACGAGGTCGACGAGCGTGCGGAGCACCTGCGGCCAGCGTTCGCGAGGCCCGAGCTTCGAGGCCGCCCAGTCCGTCGAGCGAACGAGCGCACCCAGCTCGCCGCCACCGACCAGCCATTCGGTCCCCCCGGACGCTCTCATCTCGTTCGGAAGGATGGTGCGCCTCAAGGCGCGGCGCAAGTCATAGGGGCCCCAGCTCATCGCGAGCCCACCCGAGCGAGCGGACGGCTCTCGCGCTACCCTGGAGCATCGCGATGGCTCCCATGCTCACTCCCGGCTGGCAGAGGTGATTCATGGCGCACGATCACGCGCATGAACATCGCCACGGGCACGGGCACGGGCACGCGCCGAAGAGCTACAGCCGCGCGTTCCTCGTCGGCATCGGCTTGAACGTCGTCTTCGTCGTGGTCGAGGCGACCTACGGTCTCGCCTCCGGCTCGGTCGCGCTCGTCGCCGATGCCGCTCACAACCTCAGCGACGTGCTCGGGCTGGGCTTCGCATGGGCCGCCATCCTCCTCGCCCAGCGGAAGCCGTCCAAGCGGCGGACCTACGGGTTCCGGAAGACGACCGTCCTCGCCGCGCTCGGCAACTCCGTCCTCCTGCTCGTCGTCGTCGGAGGTGTCGCGCGGGAGGCCATCGGCAGGCTCCGCGAGCCCGCCACCCTCGACGGCCGAGTCGTGATGGCGGTGGCCGCCGTCGGCGTCGTCATCAACGGCGTGTCAGCATTGCTCTTCGCGAAGGGCCAGAAGGGGGACGCCAACCTGCGAGGCGCCTTCCTTCATCTCGCCTCGGATGCCCTGGTGTCGCTCGGGGTCGTGATCACCGGCGCCGTCATCCTGCAGACGGGCTGGACACGGCTCGATCCCATCGTCAGCCTCGTGGTGTCGGTCGTGATCGTCGTCGGCACCTGGGGCCTTCTCAAGCAGTCGGTGAACCTCGCGCTCGATGCCGTGCCCGAGGGCATCGACGCCGAGGCCGTCAGCGCCTACCTCGCGTCCTTGCCCGGCGTGCTGGAGGTGCATGATCTCCACATCTGGGCGATGAGCACGACCGAGACCGCGCTGACGGCGCACCTCGTGATGGCCACGAGCTCGTGTGAGCCGAGGTTCCTCGGGGACGTGGGGCGAGAGCTCCACGAGAAATTCCAGATCGGGCACTCGACCTTGCAGGTCGAACCGCCCGAGGCCCCCGACCCGTGCCGCATGGGGGCCGAGGGAACGCTCTGAACGCCCGTCTCCCGTACGAGCGCTTCGCCGTCAGCGTGAAGCGCGTCTTCGTGCGGGCGCGCGACCGAAACCCGACCCCGGCCGTCTCCGCCGTGCTCTGGGACGGAGCGCCCTGGCCGGAGGCGGAGACCCGTGAGACCGCTGCGTGCGACAACGACTCGAACAAATTCGACGACTGTCCTGGCGGTGAGACCCACGTGGTGGCCGCCTTGCCGACGCCCGACAGTATCGACGCTGGCACCGACGAGTACGGCAAGCCGTTCACCGAGCAGGCCGTCGTTCAGTTCTACGCGACGGAAGGGACGTTCGAGTTCGAGGCACGCACGCTCGAGTCGGCGCAAGCGGGCACCAGGTGGGTGGCGCGCTCGAAGGCGAAGGGGCGCGAGATCGTGATGTGGTTCGTCGTACGTGACAACCGAGGTGGAGTCGGATGGACGAGTCGGCGCGTCCGCGTGAGGAGCTGACGCGATGAGGGGCTTCGGATCCGTTCGAAAGGATTGGAGCTGGACACGGCGCCCGCTCGCTCGAGACGCGCTCGACGGCGAGAGGGTCGCCGTGATCGGAGGCACGAGCGATCGCTCCTGGCGCGTTGGCGCTGGAGGAGCTCGCGTCGTCGTTGCGAACGTCGGCGCGGACGCCGTTGCGTTGCGCCGCCATCATTGGCGATGCGTATAAATATGCTATTATGTACGCACATGAAGAGGTCGTACTCGATCGCTGCCGGTCAGAAGAGCTTTCCCGAGGTCGTCTCGGCCAGCGAGAAGGGTGAGCCGATCGCCATCGAACGTCACGGTGAGACGGTCGCGTACGTGATCTCGAAGGAGCGGTTCGACGCCGTGCTCGAGACGATGGAGCTTCTCTCCAATCCCGAGTTCGTCCGGACGTTGCGGACGTACGAAGCAGGCAAGACGAAGTGGACCAAGCTCGACGACGTACCCGAGTGAAAGTCATCGTTTCCGAACAAGTGCTCGCGCGCCTCGGTAAGCTCCACCCCGATCAACGAAGAGAAGTCCGGCGTGCGCTTCGTGATCTCGCCAAGGGGGGCGGGGACACCAAGGAGCTGGCCGGCGTTCTCGTCGGCTTCTATCGCTTACGAGTCGGAAGATACCGCCTCGTCTACCGCTACGCGGCGAGGCAAATCGAAGTGTTCTTCTTCGAACACCGCAGCGTCGTGTACGAGCTGTTTCGGCCGTGACGTCACGGTCTTCTGGCCGCGCGACCACGTGCCGATGGTTCTGCTTCACTTCGCCCGACCAGACCTTCTGAACGCCGCCACTGCGGCATGAGTGTCTCGACTGTGGCGCGATGGCGAGCGAGCGCTCGACCGTCGACCCACAAGCACGGGAGAAGCGGCCCTCGGTGCGGCGGGCCCGTTCTTGCGTGCTGTGGCGTTGTTGCTCAGGCTCACACGTGCACGCGCCGTGCTCTTCTCGATTCCGTTCCTCGCTGCCAGCGGCCTCGTCGCGGCGGCGTGCGGCTTTCCCGACATGACGTTCGGAGCCGGCGAGGACGGGGCCACGAGCGAAGCGACGACGGACGCTGACGGCGCTGCGAGCGTCGACGGCGACGCCGCCGTCGACGCGATGAGCTCGGATGCCGACGCAGGCGATGCTTTCGTGATCAACGCCGTCCTTGCGTGTCCCTCGCTCTGCGCCGACGCGGGCGTCGGCACCTGCGAGCCGAACGGGACCTGCGCGATCGCGTGCGTCGCCGCCGGCACTTGCACCGATCCGGTCGTCTGTCCGGCCGGCATCCCGTGCAGCGTCACCTGCACGGGAGCCGGTTCGTGCACCGGAACGATCGACTGCAACGCCGCCAGCGTGTGCAAGAGCGACTGCGTCGGTGCCGGCGCATGCACGCAGCGGATCACGTGCAAGGGCAGCAAATGCGGCGTCAATTGCAACGCGGCGGGGACGTGCACCGGGCCGATCGTCTGCAACTCGCCGTCGTGCGACGTCCGGTGCAAGCAGCCGGACTCCTGCGTGCAAGCCATCACGTGCACGGGCGCCACGTGCGCCGTCGACTGCTCTGGAGCGCGGGCGTGTGCGGGCGACGTCACGAGCAAGGCCGCCGACACGAACGTGAATTGCACCGGGATGACCTCGTGCAAGGGTCGCGTGAGCTGCTCGGGCACGTCGTGCAACGCGAACTGCTCCGGTGTCCCGAGCTGCATCAAGGGCGTGTGTGCGACGCGGGCACGTGTACGGGGATGGCGCCTCTCTGCCTCTGAGCGACGCCGAGCAACCTGACCACGGTCACGATCCCCGACGACGTCGTCCTCTCGGGAGCCGCGAACGACGTCTGGATCTTCCAGATCACCGGCAACGTCATGATGAGCGCCAGCAAGGCGATCACCTTCACGGGCGGCGCGCGACCGAAGAACGTCTTCTGGCAGGTCGCGGGCTTCGTCGACGTCGGGGCCTCGGCCCACGCGGAAGGCGTCATCCTGTCGAAGACGCTCATCAAGCTCGGCACGGGCGCGTCGATCAACGGCCGCCTCCTCGCGCAGACGGCCGTCAATCTGGCGGGCAACACCATCGTCAAGCCCGCGCCGTAGCTTCAATACCGCGAGGTTCGTCGAGCCATGTTCAATCTCCTTCTTCTCATCGTCATCCTCGTTCGGGCGCTATGACGCGCGCCACGCTCGGGCTCGCGGAGTTCATCGACGCCGAGCGCGTCGCGATCGTCGCAGAGTGGGAGACCTTTGCTCGCTCGCTCGCTCGCGCCGGCGAGCGGGATGACCGCGGTCGCGCTGCGCGACCACGCCCACGAGATCCTGACCGCGATCGCATCCACGCCGCGCTGCGCATCGAGAATGGCTTCAAGCTCGGTCAGATGGTCGCCGAGTATCGTGCGCTTCGCGCGAGCGTCCTCCGGCTCTGGGAGGACAAGGGGACGGACCCCGGGGGAGTGACCCGCTTCAACGAGGCGGTCGACGAGGCGCTCACGGAGGCCGTCGCCTGCTTCATGAAGACGACCGAGCATTTTCGCGACCAGTCACTCGGGATCCTCGGTCACGATCTCCGGAACCCCCTCTCCGCGATCATCATGGGCGCGACGGTGCTCGTCGCGACGGAGAAGCTGGACGACAAGAGCGTCCTCATCGCTTCGCGCATGCTGAGCAGCGGCAAGCGCATGAACCGGATGATCGGTGACCTGCTCGACCTGACGCGGACGCGATTCGGCGACCGGATCCCGATCGTACGCCAGCCGATGGACCTCGAGCCACTCTGCATGCAGGTGATCGCCGAGCTCGATGGGCTCGTGCCCGCGGGTAGCCTTCGATTCACCGTGCACGGCGACTTGCGAGGGGAGTGGGACGGTGACCGCATCGCGCAGGTGCTGTCGAACCTGGTCCGCAATGCGATCCAGCACGGCGCTCCACGCGAGCCGATCAGTCTGGTCGCCCGGGGCGATGGCTAGCGGTGTCGCTGGCCATCCACAACGCGGGCCCCGCCATCCGGGAGCGCGTCCAGTCGACCATCTTCGAGCCCATGGTCCGACATCTCGGCGACGAGAACACGACCCCCGGCCTCGGGCTCGGCCTCTACATCGCCTCGCAGATCGTGCTTTCGCACGACGGCACGCTCGACGTCGCCTCGACGGACGCCGACGGCACGACGTTCACCTTGCGTCTCCCGCGACTGGCCGCTCGAACGCGGCGCGCGGGAGACGCGGAGTGAACGTCGGCGCGAGAGCCACGCATGTGCCGCAGCGGCTCGATGCGGCGAGCATGGCGCGTCTCACGCACGTGTGAGACGCGGTCGCGTGTCCGCGATGCGCATGGCTTTCGTGGCGGCTCGTTCCTAGGTTCGGAGAACCTGTGACCTGTCACGCGAGGGGGCGAAGATGAGCCGAGCTACGAAGGTGTGCATGACGTTCGGGGTGCTTCTTGCGGCGTGCTCGCTCGAGGGGACGCCCGACACGGGCCCGATCGGTTCGACCGAGCAGGCCGTGCGCGCGAGCTCGCCGTCGACGACGACGACGAAGATCAAGGTGAACGGGCGCAGTGCGTTCGTGCTCCTGGTCGACGACGTCGGGACGAACGGGTTCGTCACCGTCACGCAGGACCAGCTCGCGCACACGTTCGCGCTCGACTTCTCGTACGCGAGCCCCGACCCGGCCGACCCGAACCTCCTCATCCTGTTCCAGGGGGCGGGCGCGATTCCGAACGCCGCTTTCAGTGACTCCGGCGCCTCCGTACACCTCGCGTTGACCACGCCGCCGTCCTAGGAGATCAATCGTTGCGTCATCAACGCAACCACCGGGGAGTTCACCTGCGCGTCGTCGACTCCGCTCGCCTTCGACCTCACCTGGACCCAGAACAGGCTCGGCAGCGTCCATGAGAAGACCAACCGGAAGGAGACGCTGGGGCCCGTCACGACGAAGGTCAACGCGGAGTACACGATGGTGACCGCGAACGTGAGCGGGACGTTCGGAGGACATGTCGCCGCGAACCTCTCCGGGGATCTGACCGAGTTCGCCGCGCCGAACGTGGTCGCGCTCCCCGCTCCGCTCTGCCCGGGTCCGAGCGGCGTGGTCGTCACGGTGCGCAACATCGGCGAGGCGCTGGTGCCGGCGACGGTACACGGTGGTCGACGACGGCGCTCCGGCCCACCCGGCGTGGCACGAGTGCCGTACGGACGACAACACGTCGAAGGCGGTCAGCACCGCGTGCAGCGGAGTGAACTGACGGAGACGATCGCTAGCGCCGGAAGAACGACACCTGCAGAAATCGAAGGCCGGTCAGGATCTGCTCGACGCGTGCGTCGGAGAGCGCGCCGAGCCGCTCTCCCAGGCGGACCTTGTCGACCGAGAGGATCTGCGACACGACCACGACGCTCTGCTGCGGGAGGTTTCCCTCACCGACGTCGAGCAGGACGTTCCCGGGCTCGCTCGCCTTGTTGAGGTTCGTCGTCAGCGCGCACACGACGACGGTCGCGATCCGCGAGTGGTTGAAGACGCCCTCCTGAACCACCACGTGGGGATGCGAGTAGTCGGGCACGGGCCCCCGCGAATCATCGGGCGCGATCCAGAAGATGTCCCCGCGGTCGATCTGTTTCACGAGCTTCAGGCAGTGCGCGGTGGCGCGGCTGTCACGGGATCCATCGCCGACGACGGTAGCGCGAGCCGCGCGGCTCAGCGAGCCTTGGGGGCGCTCGTCGGTCGCGGCTGCCAGCGCTCGCTCCGACATTCGCGCGCGTCGCGAAAGGGCGGGAGAGCCCCCGCGAGGCTCTCGGCGCGGGCCTTCGTGCTGACTCCGCCGCGCGGTGACAGCGTCATCAGCGCGCGGTGATCCGAGCAGATCCAATCGGTGGTGCTGAGGCTCCCGTGCGGCCCTGCGAGCGCGACGCTGGAGCTGACGCTGAGTGACTGCAGTGCTTCGGGCTTGAAGGTGAGCGCGACACCCCACCCGTCGCCGGCCAGCGCGGTCGCCATCGCGCCGGCGACTCCGCCGGCATCGAGGACGGCGCCGTCCTTCACGAGGTAGGTGCGCACGCCGAGGGTGGTGTTCGTGCCGAACAGGAGCGCGTCGCCTTCCGGAACGCGCAGCGTGGCGGACCACGCCTTCAGGCGGTCGAGCATCGTCGCCTGGGTCTCGCCCGGCAGGTACGCGTAGAAGTATCCGGCCCGCGGCTCCTCCTTCTCGTGGAAGACCTCGATGCCGTCCGGCAGCACCGTGACCCCGGTCGTGAGATCGTGGAGGTCATCCACCTCGTAGATCGCGAAGGTCCCCGCTGGCCGCGCGGCGATGGCGGAAGAAGGCGGAGCGGCGACAGGCCCGGCGCCGTTGCCAGCGCACCCCGTCGCGATGAGGAGCGTCAGGAGCGCGGCGGCGTAGTGATTCGAGCTCGTCACGGGGACCAGGATCTCACTGTAGAGCGAGGGTCGCCCAATGCAAGGCGCTACACCGGCGCGATCGCCACGCTCGCGACGATGGGCCGCCCGAGCTCACGCAGGTGCGAGAGATGCGCGACGACGGCGCCGAAGAGCGAGGCATGACTGCGGTACCGCAGGCCATGCTTCGCCGACAGCCGCTCCACCATGAGGGAGAGCGCCGGATAGTGAACGTGCGACACCTTCGGGAAGAGATGGTGCTCGACCTGGAAGTTCAGGCCCCCGACGAACCAGGTGAGGACCGCGCTCGATCGCCCGAAGTCGACGGTGGTCGCGATCTGATGGACGCTCCACTCGCCCAGTTGCTGCCCCGCCGTCGCGGCCGGGAACTCGGCGTCACGCGAGCAGTGGGCGAGCTGGAAGACGGTACCGAGCGTCGCCCCGAGCGCGAAGCACGCCACGAGGTGGAACACGATCACCTGCCAGAGCGGATGAAACATCGCCGGGATGACGAGCGCCCACATCACGAAGAAGACCTTCCATCCAACGAAGGCCACGAGCTTCGCGCGGCTCGGGGGCGTGAGCGCGTGCCGCCCGATGAAGCGGCTTCGAAGGACGACGAAGTCGTCGTAGAAGACCCACTTCGGCAGCAAGAAGCCGTAGAAGAACCAGAGGTAGACGTGCTGCCAGCGATGCCACGAGCGGCGCGGCTGCTCGGGCGAGAGGCGCGCGAGGACTCCGAAGTCGAGGTCGTGGTCGACGCCCTGCACGTTCGTGAACGTGTGGTGACACACGTTGTGCTTCTGCCGCCAGATGAAGGAGCAGACGCCCATGATGTCGAGCCCACAGCCGAAGAGGCGGTTCACCCATTCCTTCTTCGAAGTGGCGCCGTGATTGCCGTCGTGCTGCACGCTCATGCCGATGCCCGCGACCGACAGTCCGAGCGAGAGCGCAAGGACCGTGGCTTCGAGGCCGTTCCGCGCACCGAAGACGAGCAGCGCCCAGGAGCCGACGAACCACGCCATCATGACCGCGCCCTTGACGTACATCCTCGGCGAGTCGCGCCGCGCGCGATGGCTCCCCTCGAAGTAGGCCGTCGCCTCCGCTTCGAGCTCGCGGGTGAAGGCGCCGCGACCGGCGTAGCGGGGAAGCGGCGGGAGGACGGGACGGACGCTCACCTCGTCAACATATGCCCCCGCGCCGCATTCGAGCGTCGCAAGGCGAACATGCCGAGGAATTGGGGCGCACTCGGTGCGTTCAGCGATCCAAAGCCACGCCGATCCAGGCGAAAGCGGCGCCTTCCGTCCCTCGGCCAGCGTGACTAGATGTACGCCATGGACACGACCAGGAAGACCCTCGGACTCATCGGCGCTGGGCACATCGGGAGCCAGGTCGCGCGCCTGGCGATCGCGAGCGGCTACGGCGTCGTCATCAGCAACTCACGCGGGCCGGAGACGCTCGCGGCCCTCGTCGGAGAGCTCGGCCCCAAGGCGCGCGCGGCGACGCCGACCGAGGCCGCGACGGCAGGCGACATCGTCGTCGTCACGGTGCCGCTCAAGAACTATCGGAGCATTCCGGTCGCGCCGCTCGCCGGCAAGGTCGTGATCGACACCAACAACTATTACCCGCAGCGTGACGGGCACATCGCAGAGCTCGACGACGAATCGACGACCACCGCCGAGCTCCTGCAGGCGCACCTGCCGAAGTCGAAGGTGGTCAAGGCGTTCAACCACATCTACGCGGCGGAGCTCACGACGCACGGCCAGCCCGCGGGCACCCCGAACCGGCGAGCCCTGGTCATCGCGGGTGATGACGCGAGCGCGAAGGCCACCGTCACGAAGCTGCTCGACGGGTTCGGCTTCGACACCGTCGACGCCGGCCCGCTGAAGGAGGGGTGGCGCATCCAGCGCGACACGCCGGGCTACGGCCCGCGACGCAACGCCGAGGAGCTGACGCGCGACCTCGCCGCGGCGAAGCGATACCGGGAGATGTGAGCGACCGTCGCGCGAGTCGTCGGGCAGCGTCAGCGAGCGGTCACCCTCGGCGTCGAAGCGATCGAACGAGGGGGGATCGAAACGATCGTGGTGGGTTCGATCGCCTGCGACCTCGAGAGCATCACGACGGGACGGCCACTTAGCCCGTACACGTTCGTGCACGGCGCCTGCGGAGGGTCTTTCGAGAGCGCTTGCGGGGCCGGATGGCGATCGAACAGGGGGGATAGAAACGATCGTGGCCGGATCGATCGCCTGTCGGCCGAGGTCCAAAGCCTGCCCCAACGACGACTGCCGGATCGTCGCGATGGACGTCGACAGGCTCGACGGCAAGGTCACGACCGCGTTCTTCGTGCACGGGTCGTTGCGCCCAGATTCGCCCGCGCAGTGCACCTCGCGGAGCACCATCGGGCCAAGCTTCTTGACGCCGATCGTGACGTCGACGGGCGGACCGTCGATCGGCGGCAGCCGGCCGTCCGCGAAGATCTGCACGACGCTCGGCATCTTTGCGTAGACCGTCGCGACTCCGTCGTCGCCCACCACGCCGCGGTGGTGCTCGACTGGGAAGAGCAGGTACGACGACGCGCCCTGGCGGATGCGCACCTCGTCGAGGAAGCTGCCTCCAATCGCGCCGCTCATGGCCTTCCGCAGAGCGGCCAGCGGCTTTGGCCTGGGATCGTCCCAGAACTTCGACGCGGTCACGTGGGCGTTCCAAAGGTCGATCGCGACCGCGATCGCTCGGCGTGCCTCGTCGATTGGAGGCGTCGGGCCGAGTGGCTGGAGCAGCGGCGCGGCGAGGTGAGGATCGAATCGGCTAGATCTCGCTCCGGGAGGCGCACGACAGTGCGCGCCCACCTCCGTCGTGATGAGCGCACGCGTGTCCTCGGTTGCGGGCAGGTCCGCGAACGTGCGGCGGAAAGCGCAGACAGTGTCTGCGCTTTTCTGGCAGGCGAAATGGCAGACGCCGTCTGCGGTATTGGCCAGGCCAGGTAGAAGGCGTGCATCTGCTCGATGTTGCGACGCGAGAAGCCGCGCCCGAAGCGCTCGGTCAGCGTCTCGGCGAGGCGCTCGAGGACGGCAGCGCCATATTCGGCACGGCGTGCGCCGTGCTGCTCGCGTTCCACGATGACCCGGCCGACGTGCCAGTACGTCGTCGTCATCACGGAGTTCACCGACCGCGCGGCCGCGGCGCGGCCCGCCTCGATCAGGGGGACGACGTCGGCGACGAGCGCCTTGTGCACGGCGTTGACGAGGGTGAGCGACTTCCGGACCACGACGCCCGAAACTAGCCGACCCCCAAGGCAAGCGCGAGACCGATGTCCCCTTCGCTGCGGTCTCCTGCTTTGCCTCCCGGCGGCTGGTTCGAGCCCGCCCAGGAGGACCATGAAGACCAGGAGAGAACGCAAGCATCCGCGCATCGCCGTGTCGCCCGGGCGTGCGCGTCGCGACCGAGGTGCTCGACGCGGCGCTCCTCGCACACCTCGCCGATGTCGTCTGCGCGCCCGCACGCGCCGAAGCGCTTCGCGCGCTGGTCGACGAACGAAGCCTCGCCGTCGACGGACTCGAACCTGCGACCCGGCGGTTAACAGAGGCCGGTGGCTTCGCCAGAAAGCGGAGCGATGTCCTCCATGTGCGCGATGCCCGCGAGACCGTCGTGGGCAAAGGTTGGGCAAAGCGCACCGGGAATCGCGTTTTGGGGCACGTCCGAAAAGCGCCCCTGTCGTGGCCGTCGCGATGTCCGAAGAACGGAACTTCGCGAGCGCCTCAACTTGAACACCCCCGCCTACCGTTCATGGCGAGAGGACTTCGACGGTGATGCCGGGGCACTTCGCGAGCCCGGCATCGCCGGTGAGGAACGCGTCGGCACCAGCCTCTATCGCGCTTGCGAGGTGGATGGCGTCGGGGGTCTTGAACCCGTGGCGAGCGCGCAGCTCGGTCGCGCGGTCGAGCACGGCGGCGGTGAGGTCGAAGACAACGAGGCGCGCCCGCGTGAAGAAGGCGTCGTATGTGGCGAGCAGCGCTGCGTCGCCATCTCGCAGCGGCTTCACCCGGCATTCCAGCCGGGCAAGATGCGACGTGACGCGCCGGCCCGCCGGGTCTCGCTCCGCGCCTGCGATGTGGGCAGCGACCTGCGTGCGCACCGTCGCGGAGCCTTCGAGGAAGGTAGATGATGGCGGACGAATCGAGGTACGGCGCAATCACCTATCGCCCCAGGAGTCCCGCTCGTCGCCAATCTGGCGGTCGATGTCCTCTTTCGAGCGTGTGCCCGGCGGAAGCGAGCGCAGGAAGTCGAAGATGTCCTGCTCCGGCTGCGCGTGCGCCCGTGCGACGGGGCGCACGAACACCTCGACCTCGCCGGTCAACTCATCGACGGGTTCGTCGAGGTCGATGTGCCCAACGTCCGCTCAGGCGTCCTCGCACGATGATGGCGCGTTGCATGATGTCGTACCCTGTTCACCAGCGTAGCGTGGCCGCGCGGGCACGGCCACCGGAGCCTTTGCGCGTCGCCTTCGCGGGTGGAAACTTCACGTCGAGCGTAGCTCCGACAGCGGCCTCCAGGTGCTCGAAGCCGATGTTGCGGAGGAACTTCGGTTCGAGCGCGTCGCCGAACTTGAACGAGATGCCCCTTCCGTTCTGCCGCGCTGGCTGCGCGAAGAAGACCTCACGCATGAACTCCTCGAAGCCGCGCCGCTCACGTTCCTCAAGTTGCCGGTAGTGCTCTGTACTCCTGAATGCTGCGTGAATGGACCGCGAGATGTCGAGCCGGCAGCACGCGCCGGGGAACCCTCGGTAGCAGTGGCTCTGCGCGAAGTGCTTCATGAGGTCGCGTTCAACATCGGCTGCCCTCCCGATGCACTCGACGACCCAGGCGTCCGGGATGTGCTTGCCGGCTTCGGCGTGGATGATACGGAGCATGAGGTAGTCGACGCGGCGGTCGTACTTTCCGGAGATCGCTCTCCGAGGCCGCTGTTAAAAAGTGCGGGGTCGCGTTTTCGCGACCCCGCTTGAATGGCTCAAAACCCGTCTGCCTTACATCACGCCTGCGATACGCATAACCGGTTGAATTCGTGTGGTCACGCTGTTAACCAGCGGGTCACCCCTGCGCAGCGTTCGAGCCGGCCGCGCGCAGGAGGCGGAAGTCCTGAGCCGCCTGCCACGCCGTCGCGAACGAGCACGAGGCCTTCCTCGCGACGTCGGCGATGGACAGGTCGGGCGCGTGCTCGAGCGCGGTCCACACGTCGGCGCGAAAGGACG
>Ga0105047_10005977_pt1 | contig 20706 bp, 21 predicted proteins | sample MAT04_FD_78384 | JGI IMG/M metagenome (GOLD analysis project Ga0105047, IMG submission 78384) | Freshwater microbial communities from Lake Fryxell liftoff mats and glacier meltwater in Antarctica - MAT-04 (megahit assembly) | ecosystem: Environmental > Aquatic > Freshwater > Ice > Liftoff...
CGCCATAAGTAATGAGATCAGGCTTTAGTCTGGTCTCATTACTTATGCGTTAAGTTAGTAGGATTCGAAGTAAGATGCCCGAAAAATTAAGCTAGACATAATTTTTTAGGGTAAATCCCACCCTCTCCGCCAATTATTCAAAATATTTGTTATACTCGCCCTATGAATGCCAACAAAACCCAGCCAAGCTCTAGCTCCGTCGCAGATTACTTACAAGGTCAGAGGAATGAAGGGCTCAAAGCTGAAGCTAGTAAGCTAAATATACTAATGACCGAAATCACCGGTGTTAATCCGGTCATGTGGGGGACAAGCATCGTCGGTTATGGCTCACATCACTATGTCTATAGTTCAGGCCGTGAGGGTAGCTACGTGGCGGTTGGTTTCGCCGTGCGCACCAAAGCGCTAGTGATATACGGGCTTAGTCCAGATGCTATCGCTGATCCGAAGCTTGGCAAAGTAACCCATGGCAAAGGCTGCTTGTACATTGCATCACTTAATGATGTCGATCTGGCGATTCTTGGTGCTTTCGTGAAGGAAGCTTTTGTTAGAAATAATAACCAGGACTATTAAAGGGTAAAGGTCTGTCGGAGATTTATAAGCACTTCACTTATTTTTGATCGCTTAAGGCGCCCAATTCTTGCTAAAACAATACTCACATCGGTAGTAAAGAGTTTATCTGGTCGGATATAGCTTAGCCTCGTGAGAATTCCATCCACAATTTCAGTGTTCTTGAGAGGTATGGCGCGAATGCTGGCATACGGCTGCGAGGTGATTTGGCATAAGATAACGTCATCAAATTCAGCTAGACCCACCACCAAGGCCGGCCGCTTCTTCGTTGCAGAGTGATCGGAGAAGGGGAATGCAATGACGACAATATCGCCGTCTACAAGCTTGCCCACGCGCTATCTTCCTCGGGCCGCCGCCAGTCTTTGGTCAGCGACTGCTCACTAAGTAGGGTAGTTTCAAATAATTTTTTTTTCTGGTCGAGCTGGAGTGAGTCGAATCTCACCTTTCTTAACGTGAATATTGATATCCAGTAATAGCCCACTCTACTCGCATGGAGGCTGGCATATCTATGAGGTGCGGTGACCATTAAGAATGGCTTACGCTATTTTTACTTTAAACGTAGGCGATGATGAGGGCGACGACGGAGGCGCCGTATGATTACCGTGGCAGAGACTATGATGATGCCAAACATGATAGTTGTAAGAATAGATTTTGCACCAGTCAATGGTAATGCTCCCAAGACAGCCTGCATGCCGCCACTTAGAGAAGTTGACCCTGGAGGCGTAACTGGCGCTGGAGGTATAACCGGCGCAGGATAAGCGCTAAATGCTATGTTATTGATTGAATTACCTAAAACATCCAAGAAGTCCTGGGCTCCACCTAGTGCGCTTGAAAAGACCGCATAATCTGGATCAATATTATCATTGATACCTACAACTGAATAGTTAGTAAAGCGTAAGCTAGACCCTGAAGTGACTCTGTAGTTGAGTATCGCCGATACACTTTGACCAGCAGCTAATAAGGTGCCTGGCACCGTGTAGCCACAATTTACTAGCTCATGATCGGCGTGATTACCAAGTAGCGGACCAATTAGTGAAGCTGAGCCTATCCCCTCGCTATTACAGTTAATGTTTGTCCCGGAGCCGCTGAGAAAAGTTAAGTCTGGAGGCGCAATATTTAAAAATAAGGCGTTTCCAGTATTCTGCGAAGTGTCAAGCCTACCGATATTAACATCATCAGGTCCATTGTTCGTGAAGGTCAGGGTGTAGTGGATGATGGCTCCGGGCGCAACGTCCTGGGGATTATTTAGGGTTATCGAAGTAGCGATGTCATAGATACCGGGTACTTGACCGCCAAACTCACTGGTTGGTCCAAAGCCGCTTGGCGTAGAGCTATCTATTTGAGTAGCTGTCATTGCCAGGTTGGTTACACCAGTAATGCCATTAAGGGTGTAACTATGGTTTTGACTACCTGTGCCAGTAGATGTTACATCTTGGAAGCCTAAGTAGACCTGGCCTTCACCATTGCCAGAGGGATCAGCAGTGGTATTTTTGTAAAACTCAATACGATAGGAACCAGCTGGAACGTCGAGGATGTAGTCTACAGTGGTATTCCCGAAGGCTTCAACAGCATCAGTATAGTACGGAAAGTTAATAAGATCGTTAGGTCCGATGTCGGAATCAAGGGGGTCATTTTGAGTTAAGCCACCACCGCCTAAATCAATACCTAACCCCACATTATCATGAATGGAATTACCAAGTATGGCTACACGGGTGGCATCGTCATTAACCAATATACCGGCATCCTGATTATTGGCGATTATATTAGCTTCACTAGTGGCGGTGCCACCTATCAGGTTACCTATACCGTCGTGGACGTATACCCAACCCAGGGTTGAAACGACTACACCAGAACCTTGATTTCCGAGGGGTGTAAAACCATCTGCGCCAACACCAATTTTATTACCTTGTACTGTCACGTTGTAGCCACCGTCATGAATAGTAATTCCACTGGGGCGGAAACCGCTTTGGGCTGATGTATTGCCTGCAATTACGTTGCCCGCTCTTGGAGCAGCACCGCCGATTAAGACATCGTGCGAAGCTAGGTGATAGCCTCCTCCCGAAACAGTACCAACACTAATGCCGTCTGCTACATGACCTGTGCCCAGAGGATGCGAAGGCGATGCATTACCAGTATGGTCAGTACCGATATAGTTACCCTGTATAGTTGTATCGTAAGTACCGTCACGCAATGAAATGCCATACTCGCTACTACTAGCTATAACATTCCCAGCTCCAATGGCAGTACCGCCGATTAAATCGTGAGCCGAGTGCGTTATTAATAGACTATTACCATGACCAAAGGCGTAACCGCATGGCATAGCAGTAAGGCCGTCAGCCGTAAGACCAAAGTAGTTACCCTGCACGGTGGTATACTGTGATTCTGCTGGTACAGATGGATCAGATCCTACGTAATCACTTTGTATAAATAATTCACCAAACTGGTTGCCACTTATAAGATTACGCTCTGCAGGAGCTGTGCCTCCTACGAGCGTATGTAAACTAGATATTATCATTACTCCTGAGCCAGTAACAGAGCTGGAGTTGAAGTGCCCGGCTGGTTGATTGATGAGGCCGGTGGGGTCTGTACCAATATAGTTACCCTGTATGGTAACGTTGTTTGAATCACGAATCAGTATACCATTCCCGCCACAATTGCTAATTACTAGCCCTCGAATTAAAACACCGGTGGCATTTTCTGTTTTAAAACAATCGGCCAATGGCGGACTACTTGCTCCATTCACTTGCACCAGCAGCTTACCATTGAACGGAGCTGGGCTGACGGCCGTATTGGGTGTGGCGTATGTCTGGGAATAACCATCTATGGTGACAGAACTAGCAATGGAGGGGAGTGCTGAGCTTATGGCAATAGTGTACCCACTATAACTGTTAATGAAGTCGGCGGGTCCAGTAAGAGTGAAGTTAATAGTATCGGCACCGGAACCACCAACACACTCGCCTAGCGAGATACCACTAGCGGTATCAGTATTGGCAGCTATGATGGCTTCACGCAGAGTACACACACCGTCGTCAGCTGTGTTATCGGCTTTAGAATTAACTATGATTGTAGACGCGGCGTGTACTTTAGGTAAACGAAGGGTGGTAATACCAAAAACCACCAATAATACTAGTGTAGTAGTACTCCCCCAAATGTAAAACTTAATATTAGACATAGATTGTGTTTGTTAACCTTTACCGCACAACGGCTTAAAGTTTAAAGCTTATGATTAGTGTATCATAATAGTAGTTATGTTAAGGAAGCAGTGCTTGGGGTGACTCTATCCCAACTTATCCTCAGAATTCCTAGATATTTTAGCACTTGTAAGCCATATATCTATTCCCCCCAGATTGGTTTGCGGGGAGTGGCAAATTCCTTGCTGAAGCAAGTCAAACTGCACTACTCTAGCCTTGGACTATTTTTTCGGCTGACAATATCTAGCGACACGCTGATTGTGGATAGTATGATGTCTGGAATGACTGCTTTGATAGTTTGGTATACATTGAGTGGCCAACCCGCTGCCGGCATTTGCATTACTGGGGCTGGACGCAAGTGTAAATGCACCCTTATGCTGGAATAAACCCCCCAAGTCAGCTAGGCTAGTAGGTATGACAAAATCCTACCCCGAAGCTGTGCAATGGAATCTCGACGACATTCTTTCTCTCGATCAATTTGATAGTCTCTACGCTGAAGTCGAAGCCGCGATACCGGAATGTAGCCTGTGGCTGGAGAAGCTTACGCCAGCTATGCCCGAGTCGTTGCTGCAAGAATATTTTGCCTGGCACTTCGAGCTAGCCGAAAAAGTCACCCGTCTGTATGATCGGGCGGCACTGTGGGAATCAACTGATGGCAAGGCCGGTGAGCCAGCCCGACTCAAAGCTCGCGTCCAGGATCTTTCGATCAAGCTATCTGAGGTTGAGCGACCGAGCAGTATGTGGTTTAAGGGCAAGGCTGTTGCAGGCCGTGACCTGCTCGATGACACGAACGCCAAGCGCCTCTTTGCCTCTATCGCCGGTATGGAATACCCGCTTCATTATTCGCGCCTGATGGCCAAGCACAGCCTCTCACTGAGCGAAGAAAGCATTATTAGTCACAAGGATATGACGGGTACGAGCGTGCTGATCGATCTGCGCGAGGCCATCGAGACAGATTTTCGCTATAGCCTGAAGCTTGCGGGGAAGACCGAAAAATACGAAACCACCTCCGAGCTGATGATGCACGCTTATTCGACCGACCCGCAGCGTCGCGAGGCTACCTATCGCGCCCTCTACGCTCCGTACGCCGAAAACAAAGATAAGCTCTTCAAGATTTATCAGGCAGTGGTCAAAGACTGGGCGTACGAGGCAAAATTACGCGGCTACCCAAGCTCGATAGCGATGCGAAATGCCGGCAATCAGATACCTGATAAAGCAATCGAAACGTTGCTGGAAGTTTGCGAGTCCGAAACGGCCGTCTTCCAAGACTTCTTTGCCTGGAAGGCCAAGCAGCTCGGGCTCAAGCAGCTGCAACGCTTCGATATTTACGCTCCGATCGGTGAAAGCACCCAGGAATTTAGCTACGCTGAGTCAGTCGATCTGGTGCTAACAAGCTTCGCCACTTTCTCGCAGGATTTTGCTGCCAAGGCCAAGCGAATCATTGATGACAAGCACGTCGATTCACACCCTAGCAGCGTCAAGCGGGGTGGTGCCTTTTGCGCGACGATCGTGCCTTCAATGTCGCCGTATGTCTTGCTCAATTTTACCGGTCGCGGGCGCGATGTTTCGACGTTAGCTCACGAGCTTGGCCACGGCGTTCACTCACTCTACGCCGCCGATCTACCAATTGGGAGTCAGCATGCCAATCTACCATTGGCTGAGACAGCCTCGACGTTTGGCGAAATGATCCTTTTCGAAGCCCTCTTAGCCAAACTTGATGATCCGATGGAACGGAAGGCGCTAATTGCCGAGAAAGTAGCCGATAGTTACGCCACGATCTGCCGCCAGACGTTCTTTGTAAAGTTTGAAATAGCCGCCCATGAAGCTATCCCACAAGGCGCCGGCCCAGCCGATCTCGAGAAGCTTTGGCTCGAGACTCTCCAGACGCAATTTGGTGCCAGTGTCGTAGTCGATGAGGTCTTTAAGAACGAATGGTCGTACATTCCGCACATCGTGCACACGCCATTCTACTGTTACGCCTACAGCTTCGGCGAGCTACTCAGCCTGTCGCTGTATTCACGCTATAAGAAGGAAGGTCAGAGCTTCGTGCCGAAAGTCGAAGCTATACTCCGGGCTGGTGGATCACGCGAACCACACTTGGTATTACAAGAGCTGGGTATCGACATGACCGACGCCGATTTCTGGCGCGGCGGTTTCGAAATAATAAAAGACTGGGTTGCGGAGCTGGCGAAGTAAATAAAAAACCTCTCATCGCGGTGAAGCGATAAGAGGTGGGACGATTTGTCCCAAGATTTGTGGAGCTAGCGGCGTGGTTTTTTTGCTGGTGAGGTAATGACCCCACCAGCAATCCGGCCTAATGCCACCAGAGGATTGTGTCTGGTGACACGTCCAGCAATCAGCTGGCTGCCCAGCACCGGCTCAAAAGTCATGTACTCACTGGCACCCCCTAGGGTAGTGCCTGAGACGTGATTTTCTCGCTGGCTGCGGGCGACACCCTCATTGAGGACCGAGACTACCTTCGTGACAGCTCGAGTTTCTCCAGCAGCGCCGGCTGGAAAGTCCAAGGCTAGAACGAGATGCATGTCTGCATCAACCTCTTTGCCATAAACTTCGAGCGGATACACATACTGTGTCTCAGTCTCGTTGCTTGGACCAACCAACCACATGCCATCTTCGACATCAGTCTTCCGGCTGGAGTACCAACTGTAGGCAGTGCCAGAGTTGGTAACCACGAAAGTCTGGCCCGAATTACACGGATAGATCATCTCACGATGGTCGCCCTCGAGCGATCGGGCATACTGCGTTTGCAGTATGCCATGCGAGTCTATCCGCAAAAGCTGGTACGAATTCCGGCCTGAAGCTGCGATGAGCAGCTTTGTTTCAGGCATAAGATTCGCCAGGCTACCGGGTACATAGGCCGACTCGATGAGTTGGCTGATGCGACCCTGCAATGCCCGTTTTTCCAGCTCGAGCTCGTGGATTTGAGCTCGTTGGCTGGCAGCCCGTGCAGTCTTGGTTGAGCCGGCGTATTCTTCGTAGAATTCCTTTCGGGTGATCGGATCTTGAAGGAGCCGCATAGCTTCTATGACTGAGGCATAATCGCTGGCCTTACCACCCCGGTCGGGATGGCGATAGGCTGAAGCAATATGCCGAAATGCGGCTTTCGCGATATCGAGCGAGCCTGCCTCCCCAGCCACTTTGACAGCGGCTGGGGTAAGTCCGAGCTCCTCGAATGGGTTTTTGAAGGATCGGCCGCCCATTAGACGAAAACCTCTACGAGGTTTTCGAGACTGGTTATGACCCGCTCTTCAGCGATTTCAATCAACCCCTCCATCAGTGCCATCGAGTCGGCGTTTTTATCCTCAGCGCGTTGTTGCTCGGAGTTCGCCTTCTTGTGGTAGCCGTTGATGGCATCTCGTGTGCTAATGACGGCATTCTCGGCGTCATCAGTGTCGGTCAGACGGACGTCGAAACGTCGGAGCCAGGATTTGGCAAACTCGACTGGAATCTCCAGCTCCTCAGCAAATAACAGCAGGTTGTGGGCTTGGATAGGGAGAAGCCCAGCGTCGAGCTGTCGTAGGATGGCACCGACGGAAGCTTTCTTGAGGCTTCCGATCGTTGTGGCGATCGTGAGAGCGGCTTCGACCTGTTCGAATTCGCCGTCATAGCGCATCACTGCACTGGTAATCCGATCAGACAGGTTTCTTATATCAGTCGGACCGAGTCCGCTGAATTGTTCGAGTCCGTCGTGCCGGATCAGGTCGCCAACGGCGGCCTTCACTAGTTCGGTAGATGGGATGGATGTGGTGGCTTGGTCGGACATGCCGACCTCCTTCTTTGTGTAGGTGCTAAAACAGATCGTAGTATAGCTGTTATGCAGTAAAATGTCAATGTATCGTAACAGATTGTATAATCTGCTTACTAATACTCAAGCAGACTTTGCTTAAGATCATAAACATTTGAAGTATAAGTAGTATCTTCGGCTATACTATAAAGTAAAAGGAGCACTCCTATGAATGATCACAAGATAAACTCTGAAGAACTTAAAAAACGTCTGACACCTGAAGAATTCGAAATCACTCAAAACGCTGGCACTGAAGCACCCTTCAGCGGCAAATACTGGAACGAGCACACCGACGGTAGCTACACCTGCAAAGTCTGTGGCCAAACCCTCTTCGACAGCCAGCACAAGTTTGAATCAGGCTCAGGCTGGCCCAGCTTCGATCGGGCGATCCCTGGCACTATTGAGGAGCACACCGACACCAGTCACGGCATGAAGCGCACTGAAGTGACATGTAGTCGCTGCGGCGCACACTTGGGGCATATGTTCGAAGACGGCCCAGCTGATACGACAGGTCAGCGGTTTTGCATCAATTCGGCAAGCTTAGAGCTGCAGCCCAAAGCCGGCTAGCTTCTATACTGTTGACTGCGCTGGCAAAAGTACGTCGTCATACCAACGATGAAGAGCAATAGCACAGTGGCGACGAAATTATAGAAAAAGTGTTGATTACCAATGCCTATATATTGGGCGAAGTACAAGCACATCGCCAGCATAGTGATGATTGTCGCTATGGCTATCTTGACCGAGTGGGAGCGAGTCTCGTGTTCGAGTATGGAGAATTCTGACTGTGAATAAAAGAAAAGGCCTACCAAAGCCACGGTAATCGTCGTGACGCGCAAGAAATCGTCCTTGGTCAGGGCGCTGATCACCATCGGCGTGGCTATGATGAAGAGATACAGTCCTAGAAACTCGAGGATATTATTGGCATAGATGAGATAGCGCTTGATTCGTCCTGGTCGATTGGCGGTGACTTCAAGGCCGGCATTTGAGTAGATGCTGGCCGCGAAGATAAAGCTAAACGTGCTTATTATCAAGAAGAGTAGGGGAATCTTGATGCTATCGTCGAAGTTTTTGTATTGCGATATGACTGCTCCGGCGAAGAAGAGTGTGACGGCGCTCATAAATGAAGCGAATGTCACCCCGACAGATATTTCCCAATTAATTGTGTCGGGGTTTTTCATTGTCTTAAGCATAAGTTTTTTTGATGAGAATGTCGAGCTGCTAACTGGGTAGAGAGTAAAAAGAAAATGGGTGGGGAAGCATAGTGCCTCCCCACCCGATTGGCTTACTGCCAATCTGTTGTGAATTACCACTCACCACCGGCTCGGCAGTAGTTCACGATATCCCAGTGGCACCAGCCACCATTGCTGGCCTTCTGATACATGACCAGTACGTTGTAGTACGGATCATTCCAGGGGCCCAACAGGTTTTTGCGCATGCCAGCACTGATTTGTGTGCAGCCGGCATACTGGCTACCAGGGCGACGCGCCCCAGGCTGATTGCCTGACTCGCGCTTTACGACGCGAATTGCCCGGGACTGGTCCCAGCGTCCTTCGAAAAGATAGTCAACGGCTTGAGTACAGGTCGTGAAGGCCCGATAGGGTTTCTCGACCAGACCAGGCTTCTGGTTGGCAATTGTAGCGGTTGCTAACTTTGCGCAGGTACCAGCTCCTTGAGCAGCATCTATCTGATCGCAGAGCTGGTTGACTTGGACGGGCTGCAGGTTCTGTCTACTGGCTTGGTTGAAGGCAGCCACTGTCTCAGGGGTAATGTAACCCGAGATGTCACGACAGCCAACGGTGGTTAGCGCGACGAGTCCGACCACAAGTATGGCCAGACGATTTGATTGCTTGTGAGTACTCATTTTTTGGGAATCCTCCCAGGTACGGGGGAGAGCGGGGGCTCACCCAGATGGAAGATTGTCAGCTTGTAAGCCGTCTTTGGCACGCCTCGATGGTTTTCTACAGCGTGATTTGGCTTAAGGTCTCAGCTTCTCAGGTTAGCGTACGGTTGTACTCCGAGAGAAGTTCAGACTGGTTTGACAATCAGTTAATACAATAACACAAATTATTATTGTTAGCAATAGATTTTAGCGTCGGAAAAGCTTATGGTGCATGTTGATTATGGCGTGTTTTCATCTTAGAATTCACCGCCAGCACCACAGTAATTCACCAGATCCCAGTGACACCATCCCCAGCGTGGATTATCTACCGCGTCGCGCAAAGCCAGTACGTTGTAGTAGGGGTCATTCCAGGGTCCGCGCAAGAATGTCGCTTGTAGTGTGGTCGAGAGCTGGGCACAGCCGGCATACTGGCTACCGGGACGACGAGCTTGCGGATTATTGGTTGATTCTCGATAGACAATCTTGACTGCACGAGCGTAATCGACCCGATCAGTGAAGACGTAATCAACCGCTTCACGGCAGTTTGCAAAGGCACGATACGGACGGACTGGGTCGCCAGGGGGCATTAGTGGTGCACGCTGGGCGACTAGTGTTTTGATGAGTGTCTCACAAGACCCATAGGTTGGACTAGCCAGACAGACTTGGTGGGTAGTCTCCAAATCGAGCTCGGTTTGGGCCCGAGCAGGAGTACTGGGGCGGGGGATGAAAAGCGCACTTAGAGCAAGGCTAAAAGAGATTGTAGCGACTGTTATAAATGCGTTTGAATTATTGTCTGAAAAACGGCGCAAATACCAACTTTTTAGAGCTGTTTGCGATGAATGTTTGGTGCTTTTGGTTTTTTGGGATGTGCGAGTCATAGTTGTCGCATGAGATTACGACAACATCATTATAGCAAATAAGCGTAAGAATTACAAGTGCTTAAGTAACGTCGCGACGTCGTGCCAGAAGCCGCTTGAGCCTACCTGGACTATTGGTCGTGATGAATTCGGCCTCGCAGTTGATTTCTTGATCATGATCCTCGGGCCGACCAACGCCTGCCCAAATATTGACTGGCTTGCCGAGTTTCTGTAGCTTCTCGATGTATGTGGGGTTTGCCTTGGTGGCAGCGATGGCTAGTACGTCAAACTTATTAGCCAACCATTGCGGTGGCCTGAAGCCGAAGAGAGGGAGGAATGCCCAACAAGTCAGGGCTTGGGGGTTCTTTTTCTTGATTTGGGCCAACAGGCGTGGGTCGAATGAGAGAAACAAAACCTTGTCGATCAGGCCACGACTAGCGACGGCGTCATACACCCGGCTAGCGAACCTATCGCTGCGGGGACGGTAGAATTTGAGCTCGATGACATAGTGAGTTTTAGTCCCGAAGCTATCGAGGACGTCTTCGAGACGGGGTACTGGCTCGCCGGTGTATTTGTTGTCAAACCATCCACCGGCATCAAGTGTTTTGATGTAGTCAAAGCTTTTTCGGCTGACCCAGCCACGACCATTTGTGGTGCGTGAGAGACTGGGATCGTGCATTATGACCAGCTTCTTATCGAGAGTTTGTTGGACGTCGAGCTCGATGGCGTCGGCACCTTGATTGATGGCGAGGCGGAAGGCTGCCAGAGTGTTCTCCGGGGCATCGGCCGAGGCCCCGCTATGAGCTATCAGGAGCGGACGTTTGTGTGGCTTAAGAAAACCCTGCATGTCCACCAGTATACTCGATTTGATAAGTGTGTGAGTTACCTCATGGTTGCTGTCCAAGGGGCCGTGTTAAGATCAAGCTATGGAGTCAACCTCACCGCCAAATTTTAAGTTGGTAATTTCTCAGGAGCGCGCCTACACAGTCAAGCTTTTGAGAAATCTCAAGCCTGGCCAATGGGATTTTGATACGCTGTGTGCCGGCTGGACTATCGCTGATCTGATGGCGCATATCCTGGTGCGCGAAAGGGGCGGTCCACTAGCTCGAGCTGGGATCTTGATACCAGCTTTACGCGGGCGCACCAACCAAGCTATGGATAATCAAAAAAAAGCCGGTCATAAGGCCATGATCGAGCTCTTGGCGAAGCCGCCGGCCTGGGTGTCCGTTGTAAAATATAATCTCGTCGAATTTTTTGTGCACAATGAAGATATTGTACGTTCTCAGCTCAAGCAATCGCGTGAGCTGTCGCCCGAGATCGAAGAGGCCTTGAGTGAGATGCTGCCTGGCATTGCTCGGCTTGGGCTGAGAGCTGTACATGAGCCGCTTATTGTCGACATCATCGATGAAACTACTCGTGAAGTCATCGAGATTCGTCGCGGTCAGGCTGGAGATGAGGCGCCTCACTTGCGACTGGTTGGTCGCCCAGGTGAATTCATTTTGCTGTTTATGGGGCGTGGCCGACAAGCTAAGATTGCTGTATCGGGTGACGCCGCCGCCAAAGAAATCTACCGCTTAGCGGCGATTGGTCTGTAGCCGATGTCATCGAGTATACTTATAGTATGAATACACGCACTCAAATAGCTGATTTCGCCGGTGGTTGCTTCTGGGGGACTGAGGAAGCTTTTCTCGGTAAAGCTGGGGTTACTAAGACAGAAGTCGGCTACGAAGGTGGCCATGTGCCAAAGCCGACCTACGCCATGGTTTGCTCGCATATCACCGGCCATGCCGAAACTGTTAGAGTTACTTTTGACCCCAAGAAAATCAGCTATCGACAGCTCTTGGAGCTATACATGCAAAGCCACGATCCAACACAACTCAATCGCCAGGGGCCAGATGTCGGGGATAGTTATCGGAGTGCAATTTTTTATCATGACGATGAGCAAAAGCAGACTGCCGAAGACTATATTGCTGAGCTTGATGCGGCTGATAAGTACCGAGACCCGATAGTCACACAGGTTGTGCCGGTCACTAAATTCTGGCTGGCCGAAGACTATCATCAGCAATATTTTGCAAAACAACGCGGCGATGCCTAGCCAGAGTCTGATAACGATGACGGGGCCTCTCTTGACAGCGTAAGTATACTCAAGTAAGGTGTACTTTCATCCAGTGACCGTCGCTGGAAGTGACACTGCACCTACATGCCCAAGGGGGATATAGTTTTATGACTCAATGTATCGAAATCGGTCGATGGGTTGCTCATCCGCAAGCCATCGTGAAAGCAGACTATGATCAGGCAATTGGTGCTCGACACCGCCTGCGTATCACCGATGCTTTTGACCGAACCTCGTCGTATACGAAGTTGCCACGTATCGGTTGCCTCAAGGCAATTTCGCATGACAAGCTGAAACGTGAGGGTTATGAGCCGGTTGCTCTCGTACACTACGTGAAGTTTCCTTGTGGTCACCCATCCGGGGGGATGCTCTACATTCCGACCACCTTGGCTGAGAAATTTTTCGATGACGTCGAAACATTTCTGCTGACCAAGACCCGTCGGGGTATGGTCGCTGTCTAACCCACCTTTTGGTGAAATAAAATTACCCCGGGAACTTTTTGTTCCCGGGGTTTTCTCTATTAGTATTATCGTTTAATAGTCTAGACTATGAACATGCAAACTGCAGACGCTTCTGTGGTATGCGATCGAGCGCTTAGCAACCGATAGACGCAAGCAATATGTAACCGGAGGTTTATGATGCAGTCTGATTATGCAAAGTATGTAATGGGGGATTTGTTGCTGCCTGTCCCTGAAGTTACCGTCCGGAAGATGTTTGGTGGGTATGGCCTGTATCAGACGGGAATTATTTTTGGCATGATTATTGAGGATGAGTTGTATTTTAAAGTTGATCAAACGAATCAAGCTGACTATGAATTACTTGGCTCGGAGCCCTTTACCTATCACAAGAATTCCAAGCCATATAAGATGGGATATTGGAAAGTACCCTCGGAATTTCTCGACAATCAGGAGCTGCTAATTGATGCAATCGAACGGAGTGTGGCAATCAGCCGAAGTAAGGCAAAGCCAAACAAAAAATAAGCCCTGCCAGACATAGTGTGGCAACGACTTATTTTTCCCCTTGTCTCGGAATGTGTATCAAACTTTATTCTATGAGCATGAGCGATTTCGAGCCAAGCTTGAGTTTTATTCTTTATAAAACGTTTCGTCTGCTAATTCGTCGGGAAGAAACCCAGCCTGGTTTTGAAAATTGGCTTCCCACTTGTAGTCTTTGCCATAACCTAACTCTTTCATGAGTCTGGTGGGAGCATTGCGCAGGCTGAGCGGTACCTGAGCTGTGGGGTATTGGCGAACGGTTTGCTTGGCTCGTGTCATTGCATCAGCGACTGAACGATTCTTGGGAGATTTGGCGAGCGCAATCACCGTGTGGGCCAGATGGTATTCGCACTCGGGTAAGCCGACTCGCTCGACAGCTAGGAAGCAGCTGGTGGCGAGATTTAAAGCTGCCGGAGCGGCCATGCCAATGTCCTCGGAAGCGAAGATCAGCATCCGGCGGGCGATAAATTTGGGATCTTCACCGGATTCAAGCATGCGAAACAGATAATACAAGCTGGCATCGACATGGCTACCGCGCATTGATTTGATGAAAGCTGAGATGACATTGTAATGATATTCTCCAGTCTTGTCGTAGCTGAGGTTAACCTGCTGCATGGCCTGTTGAACGGTCTCGTTAGTGAGGCTCATTGGTGAGACTTGGACGGCGGCTTCAAGGCCGTTGAGGGCTGCACGCGCGTCACCGGCGGCAAACTCAGCCAGTGTTTCGAGGGCTTGCGGGGCTATCTTGAGTTGAGGATAGGCTTTTGCGGCTCGCTTGAGGAGCTTGATGAGCTCAGACTTGGCTATTCCCTCCAGCACGATCACACGGCTGCGCGATAGGAGCGGGGCGATCACTTCGAAGCTGGGATTTTCTGTCGTTGCACCTATCAATATGATGGTACCGTTCTCGACATGGGGGAGAAAGGCGTCCTGTTGAGCCTTATTAAATCGATGTATTTCATCGACGAAGAGGAGACTTCGGGTTCCTAGCCGCTGCATGGCTTTGGCGTCTTCGATGACACGCACCACATCAGCTTTACTAGATGTGACGGCCGAGATTTCTACGAAATGGTAGTTACTGCTGGCGGCAATAATTCGGGCCAGGGTCGTCTTGCCGCAGCCGGGAGGCCCCCAGAATATGAGAGAAGTTGCCTCGCCTCGCCGGATGAGCTCGCTGATGAATTGGCCTTTGCCGATGACTTTGGCTTGGCCGACCATGTCTTTGAGGCTGGCTGGCCGTAGTCTATCGGCGAGCGGGCGGTAGAGCGGTGATTCATTTGGTAGTGATTTTGTCGGCATGAGCCCTATTGTACAGGTTGTTTTGCGAACATAAAAAGAATATTTGTGGAGATATTAGCGAGTTGGGCTGACCGAAGTGGAATTAGTTGGCAAATAATTGCCATTATCGGTCCCGATGATAATCACGAAGTCAGCACCCTGACTCGGTATCGTCCCATCGGAAGCGGATGCTTTGACCTTGAGTAAGTTTTCTAGATAATTGCGTGTGTTTGGCTTAGCAACGAGAGTCGGGGCAGTCGTTTTCTTGGTTGGCGTTGTACTTGGCGTTTGGGTCGGTACGGTAAAGTCGATCAGTCTAGTGGTTTCAAAATCACGCTTCAAGGCGTTCGTGACCTGAGTGATGGTGATAGGATATTTGTCACGAGCAAACTTCTGCTCCAGCTTGCCGCCGAGGCCGGGAGCGACTGTGCCGTTCTGAATCATAACTCGAGGCCTTTCTTGCCAAATTGGGCCATAAGTGAATATATTCTCGACGAAGGTCTTAATAGTGCCCAGCGTGCTATCGACTGGGACAAGGTCGGTCGTGCCATCGGGCGCGGCTTTGAGGAAGCCATTATCTTGGAGCGAGAGGACGACGTTGATAAACTGATCGCTCGGAATGTCTTTGGTGAGGTCATTTAAGCGTAGCATTTCGCCAACTGACAAATCAGTTTTGACATTATCACCGGCAGTTTGTATTAAGGCAGTCAGCTTGGCAGGATTGAGAATTGTGCCAGCTGAGAGAGCTTTTGATCTGACTCCGGCGATAACTTCTTGTTGCCGAGAGGCGCGTCCGAAATCATCACCACAGGTACCTTTGCGACAGCGGGCATATTTGAGGGCGAGTGTGCCATCAGCTTGGTAGGTGCCTGGCTTGAGTGTGAAGCCACAACTCTTCCATTGGTTTTTGTCACAAGGGTATTCGGGGTCAGACAAGAGGTCGGTATTGACTATCTGAATACCGCCAACTGAATCAACTGCTTGGCGTAAACCAGTGAAGTCCGTCCGAACGTAATATTGTATCGGCTGCCCGAAAAAGTTACTAACGGTCTCTTTCGCCAGCGGGATATCACCAAAAGCGTTGGCATTGTTGATTTTAGCAAGACCATAGCCGGGGATTTTGACCCGTGTATCTCGGGGGATAGAAATTAGAGCTACTTTCTTGTCGCGAGTATTTACGCTCATTAGTATATTTGTGTCTGAGAGGCCTTCACCGTCATGTCCGGGATCGCCGATACCAAGCAAGAGGATGTTGACTCGGCCATCGTCTTCGCCCTTTAGCTTTTGACTAAATTGGAAGAAATTTGGCGCTACCTTGATGATATTTTTGACGGTGAAAAAAGCAAACCAAGCACCAACACAGATACCTATGGCGAGTAGGAAAAGCAGTAGACGCTTCCACCACGAACGCTTCTTGGGCGGCTTGGTGAGCCTACCCAGGGAGTGGCGTTTGTCATGCATTGGATCATAGACAAAGTCAGGCTGAGCTGGCGGTTTGTTTGGCGTAGATTTAGTATCGGGATGTATCATAGTAGGCGTAAGCTCGGGCTCAATTGCTGAGGGTGGTTGATCAGTTGATTCTAAATCAGCGTGATGTGCAGACATGATGGTTATTATACCGGTTTTGGCAGTTGATAGGGAGGAGTAATAGGGGAGTACTTATGACAAAAGTAATGGACTCTAAACTAATTTCGGTGGTTGCTTTCCGGTCGCTGATTTGGGATTTTTATAGTGCGTACCAGCGCAGCATGCCCTGGCGGGATGAGCCAACACCCTATCATGTCCTGCTCAGTGAGATGATGTTGCAGCAGACCCAAGTCGAGCGGGTGAAGCTAAAATATACAGCTTGGCTGGAGCAGTGGCCAACCCTGCACGATCTGGCAGATGCATCTACTATTGAAGTGCTGGAGGCTTGGCAGGGCTTGGGTTATAACCGTCGTGCACTCTGACTGCAGGTGATTGGGTATAGAGTACAAAAAGAGTTCAATGAGGTAATTCCTCAGACTTAACAAAAGTTGATTGATTTCAAGGGAATCGGTCCAAGTACTGCTAATGCTATCTTGGCATACGCCCATAATCAGCCGGTGATATTTATCGAGACAAATATCCGTCGGGTATATTTGCATCATTTTTTTAGCGATCAAGCCGGTATTTCTGATAGTCAGGTATTACCTTATATACAAACCACACTTGATCGTAAACAACCGCTGGGAATGGTATTGGGCGCTGATGGACTATGGCTCAGACCTAGCCAAGCAGTTCGAGAACCCAAACCGTCGTAGTCGTCATTACGTACGTCAATCGACATTTGAGGGCTCCCAACGCCAGCTGAGGGGGCAAGTCTTGAGCTGCCTTTTGCGAAATTCTCCGATCCTCATCGACGAGCTGTGTGGGAAGCTGTTTGATAAAAGCGAAGCTGAAGTGTCATAGGCAGTTGATCAGCTTGCCGCAGAGGGTTTTTTGTCACGTCAGCAAAAGCGGATTACAATAAGTACATGATGAGGCATCGTTCTGAAATTAATAGCCCCAAGTTAGTCTGGTTCCGAACCAAGCGATACGGCTTTGGCTGGTATCCGGTCAGTTGGCAGGGTTGGTTGGTTAGTTTTATCTGGGTGGCTGTATACGCCGGTCTAATATCGACATTGAATTTGCGCTTGAATTTTAGTTGGCAGGCATCTGTCATATCAGTACTCCTCGCTATTCCGCTGGTAGGTCTATTGGTTCTTATTGCTCGGAAAACTGGTGAGAAATCAACCTGGCGCTGGGGTCATTCACAGCCGCAAGACGAAGGCACCTCAAGATTGAAATAGCCTTACTAATTCATCTCTTGGGCTTTGCGGCTGGTTTTGGGGCGGTTATTCTAGCTGATATCGCTGGTGGCTTATGGGTTTTCAGGAAGGCCAGAGCTAGTCAGGTAGCCTGGTTGACGGGGATAGTGCAGCCGGTGATCTGGGTAGCTCTGACTGCTTCAATTGTTTCAGGAGTGGTATTGGTTGACCCAGACAAGATCGTGCTTCGTACCAAGTTAAAATTCGTAGCCATAATTATTTTGCTTCTGAACGGCCTTTTTCTTGACCGCTTGCGTCGTCGCATGACGGAGTATGATATCGAAGACTTTTGGGATTTTCCAACTCGCTTCAAGCTGACAAGCGCCATCTCAATTGGCCTTTCCCAGATCTGCTGGTGGACGGCTATACTCGTCGGCTTTATAACCAGCTCAAGCCACTAGTATTGGCATTACTCAGTTTTTTGCTTTTTAGCCGCCAAGCGAGTTAGTTCCTCGCGCACTACTAGTCTGTCGTCCCAGGGTGAGCTCTTGCCACCAACGACAATGGATTGCTCTGAGCCTTTGCCAGTAATGAGCACTAGGTCGCCTGGTTCAGCTAGGCTGAGTGCCTTACGAATACCAGTCCGTCGATCAGCAATGCGGAAGTAGCTTTTATTGTATTTACCGCCAGCTGCTTCGACTCCTTTGGCAATATCGGCAATGATCTTATCAGGGTTATCGCGGTAGGGGTCAACGTTTGAGAGGACGACAGTCTGGCTACCGCGCATCGCAATAGTCCCCATAATTGGTCGCTTTTTCTCATCCCGGCCACCACCTTCGGCACCGAGTAAGGTGATAATTTTTGCACCTGATTTAACCATGCTGGCTGCCGCCTCCATCAATCCTTGCATGCCGGTTTCTTCGTGGGCGTAGTCGACGATGACGCGGAAGGCTTGCCCCAGATCAATGGTCTCCATCCGTCCGGGAATCACTTGCAGCTGCTTCAAGCCGGTTTCTATCTGGGTCGGTGATTTGCCAAGCTCGAGGGCTGTCGCTATCGCTCCGGTCGCATTCGAGACATTCATAGTGCCGGGCAAAGCGATACTGTAGCTGTGCTTGTTGATGACAAACTGACTACCGTCGGCTGAGGGGAGTAATCGCTTGGCCTGATAATTGCTTTTTTGCTTGAGGCTATAACTCCGCTTGATGTCGGCTAAATGAGCAAAATATTGGGGGAAATGCTCGGCGTCAGCGTTAGCTATGAGGATTTTGGGTTGAACACGTCCGTTGATCAATTTGGCTTTTTGCTGCGCAACTTGTTGGAAGACTCTCTGATTGTGAATGTGTAAAGTGTCCAAAGAATAATCGTGCGAAGCCATGATTTCGTTCGTTACATTAGTAAATACCAGCACATCAAACTGAATGCCGACGTGCCGCCACTGAGCCTGGCCTTCAGAGGGGACTTCCATGATCGCATAGCTGCAGCCGGCTCGGCGCATCTGAGACAATGTTTTCTGCAAATAATGTCGTCCCGGCATGGTCATGTGGTAGGGGTTGAGTGACTCCAGCTCACCAATCCGAATATTGGCTGTGCCAATCAGTCCGACGGGGCTGCCGTCTCCTGAGAGAGCCGCCCAGAGTATATTTGCCAGGGTGGTCTTGCCTTTACTGCCAACTATACCAATGACTATCATGTGTTGGCTTGGGTTTCGATAGGCGAAGCTGGCAGCCACGGCCTCCGTATAGTGAAATGCATTAATTGCCCGCTGTGGGATAAGCTTTTTGAGTCGTTGTTGCATAGGTATCATTGTAACGTTTTTATAAGCCTTACGCTTGGTGGTACGAGTCAGTAAAAAGAGGGGACCCCCGGAGCTGGCGGGAGCTCCGGGGGTCGGTTTCCAGGTGGCGGGACCTGGAAAAGGGTGGCTATAGAGTCTGTCTGAGTGGTGTTGTTTGCGGCTTGGTGGTGTGGAAGGAACAATCGTGCGCGGTTAACACCTCTTACTCTGCCTACCTAGCACTCTATACCTTTCGTGTGATTCGTCAAGCAGAAAATCCCTAGACCGCTGTCTACATGCCGGTATACTGATACGTATGAAGCTTATGCCACCTCCAAACATCGAGCAGCCTGACATAGTACTGGTAGCCGCTGGAACGAGTCTCGGAAGCTTTAGCACTGGTGCCGAGAATGGACCAAGTACTATGATGGAAGCTGGCTTAGCCGGCGTTTTGGCGACCGTGGCCCGACAAATCCGCGAGCTGGAAGTCCCAGACGTATCTATAGCTGGAAGCGATGTTTCTGGCATCAGGAATGCCGCCCAGCTTATACCTTGGTTGGCGGCTCTCAGACAGTTAACTACACAGGTTGGTCCGACCGAAATTACAATCGTGCTCGGTGGTGATCACTCAGTTGGGGTGGCTAGCCTCTTGGCGACTAAAACCCGGCATCCTGATGCTGTTTGCATTTATATTGACGCTCATCCCGACTGTCAGGCGCCTGAGACCTCACCGACTGGGAATCTCCACGGTATGCCGGTTAGAATTGCTTGTGGCCAAGCCCTCTCAGAGAGCTTTGTAGGGCCCTACTGGCATCCGAGTGACGTGTTTATGCTGGGTATTAAGGATATAGACCTAGCCGAGGCAAATTGGATACAGCAGGCCGATGTGCCGAATGCCACAATGGATGATGTGATAGGGGGAGGGATCGGCTTGATCATGGACCAGATAGCCGACTGGATAGCTGGTAGGCCAGTCCATGTTAGTTACGACATTGACGCGATCGATAGCCTATATGCACCTGGTACGGGAATACGCAATCAGGGTGGGCTATCATACCGAGAGGCTACCTACATCTCACGACGGTTAAGTCGGCAACGAATTGTGGCAGTTGATCTGGTTGAGTTTAACCCCAGGCGCGATATAGATGGTCAAACCTGTCAGTTGAGCCTGGAACTACTTGGGCATTTGTTTGGTGCTCGATGGGATGGCTACACCCGTTATCTACATACCTCTCGATGACAATATGTAGTAAAAAAAACATCATATTGCGCAACATGGTATAATAATCAACATCTATGAACCCTGCAAATCCAGATCCCAGCACTCCTAAGCCGGTCGGCTCTACAAATGATAGTCAGTCATTCAATCCGCCGGTCTTTCATAATCCTTTAGCAGCCGGATATGAGCGAAAGACCGAATCTCTGCCAGATTTGGTAATACCGAGTGAAACAATCATTCAGCCAGCCCCAGCCCCA
>Ga0105047_10005978_pt1 | contig 20706 bp, 25 predicted proteins | sample MAT04_FD_78384 | JGI IMG/M metagenome (GOLD analysis project Ga0105047, IMG submission 78384) | Freshwater microbial communities from Lake Fryxell liftoff mats and glacier meltwater in Antarctica - MAT-04 (megahit assembly) | ecosystem: Environmental > Aquatic > Freshwater > Ice > Liftoff...
ATGTGATTAAGGGTATGATCGCCGCTCAGCCGAAGCTCGCGCAGGCCAAAGGCCCGCACGGCATCCCGCTGATCATGCACGCCAAATTCGGCGGCAAACCGGCTGAGGGCGTCTTCAACTATCTCACCGAACTGTCCGAGAAGAAGTAGGTTCGCCGGCTGCCGATCCGGAGATCGCGAGACTTTTCCGTTGACACCGCCCCTTATATGACGGCGAATATGCATCTGTCAGTCCGGGCCAAGTTGCCGGATAATCCTTGATCGGCGGCGGAGAGTTTCCGGTGAGTCGTACGTGTTGGATCAGCGGTCTCGTGTTGATCTGGTTCAGCGTGGCTACAATCACCGTCGGCACGCATTTCCAGATTCAGTCGCCGAGGTTCGCCGAGTTCGAGCGACGAACGACCGATCAACATGCCGGGACCGGCGATGAGGAGCGGCTCAACCCGGCCGGGCGGATGGCACTGGTACTGAGCTTCACTTGGCAGTTCGCATGCTGCTTTAGTGGGTTCTTTGCGTTGCTTTTCACGGCTGGTTCGCTTGGTATCCGTGCAATTGGCCGATGGCATCGGGAGTTGGGCCTGTTGGCAGCAGGCGCGTTCGGACTGGGCTGCTTGGCCGGGACTACATTAGGAGTAGGTGCGGCTATGAAGAATTTCCATTGGGGATTCGTGACACTCGCCGCAGGCTACTTGCTCTCGGCGGCTGGGCTAGGTGTCGGCGGGTTGGGTTCGGTGTGGTCACTATTCAGTATCGCCTCAAATGCCAAACCGTATGCTGTAGGGGATTCGCTTCGCTCTCGATGATTATCGGCATGGTCCACCCAGCAGGGCGGTGAGTGGGTCGTTAGGCTTCAGAGGCACACCCGAAGGTCGGGGTGTCCGGTATAGTCAACCGCGTTGCTGGTGCTTCACGAACGGCGACGGCGTGCCACCAACATGATCTTGCTGCACGGAACAACTCGACGCAGGGCAGAGCAGAGCAGATGATCGACCTCGGCCCGGACTCGCGCTTCCGCGAGCCCGGTGGACAGGCGAGGGAAGACGGCTTCTCGATGAACCTCGAAACAGGGCCGTTCCACTTCGGCAGACCGGACGAATACGCCCGCGGGAAAGCCGCGGAGTTCCCGGACGAGGGCGGGGCGGTTATACTGGTGCTGGACGTGCCGGACGAAATCGTTCGGATAGCTGCTACCGAGTGGTTCCCGCTCAGCCAAGGGCTGGTTCAATTCGACCCTGGTTCGGGACTGGAAGAACTGATGGCGGCTTGGTCTGAGGTAGCGAGGTCGGCACGGATTCGGAGCATCGCATGATCCATTCCACTCTTTTTTCCGAGCGTGTCCGGAGGGCATTCAAGCCCACTCCTCGTGGGGTTGTCGGACTTGTCGACGAGCTGTTCGGCCTCTGTGGCGTCCACCAACTCAACTTGCGGTTCGCGGACGGTACCTGCTCCGTTAAGCGGCTCGGAGCGGATGACGCGGACTCGCTCACCGTTCCACTGCCCAAATCGGTGTTTCGCGCCGCGCTGGCTCGGGTCGCCTCGCCCTGCAACGACCAGCACCCCGGTTCGGTCACGCCCTACCGCGGCGAAGGTGAGGTCGTCGTGCCGACTCCGCCCTCGCCGAACGGCACTCTGCCTTCCACCTGTTACGTCTCGTTCACGAACACTCCCTCCGCTCAGCAGTTGGAGATGAGGTTTTCCCGCAGTTCGGCAGGCGACCGGAACCGGTTCACGGTGCTGTTGCGCGACCAGCGTACCGTGACGGTATACGGCCACGCGTTGAAGTACATCCAGAACGCTTCGAACCAGACCGACTGTAGCTCATACGGCATCTTATCTCGCGATTCCGGCTGTGAGGTACTGGTTGCATTGTTCCACGCCTCAGAAGTGATTGGCGTATTCAGCGGCGACATCCGCGAGCTTGGGGAGAGTGCGGAAACGGGGCGTGATATTCAGCGCCGAAGAGCTTTAGAAGAAGGAGGCCAAGGAATCTGAGTCCGCAAAGTGGCCACCATAGATTCGAAAGGCCGCCCCAATCGCTTCAGCCGACGGCGGGGCATGTAGCGTTTCTGGGATTCATAGCTTACTCGGCCACCGCCGCCACTGAGCCGAGTCGTTACGCCGTCCGCAAGGTAAATTGACCAGCTCCGCGAGATATTTAACCGGGATCGTTCCCTGGTTCAACACCTCCTCGTGGAAGCGGCCGAGTGCGAACTTGCCGCGATGCTCGGCCTCACGGATGTGATTAAGGGTATGATCGCCGCTCAGCCGAAGCTCGCGCAGGCCAAAGGCCCGCACGGCATCCCGCTGATCATGCACGCCAAATTCGGCGGCAAACCGGCCGAGGGCGTCTTCAACTATCTCACCGAACTGTCCGCGAAGAAGTAGTCGGATTCTCAAACCGGAACGGATGGCATCATGCGAAGTGGATTCCTAGCCTTGCTGACCTGTCATCTCGCCGCGTGCGCCTTCGCCGCGGAGCCGACCAAGGACACGCCGGAGGATGTGAAGAAGGCGTTGGCGGCCAATACGGCCGTGCTCATCGATGTCCGCGAGAAGAAGGAATGGGACACAGGCCGACTGAAGGAAGCGTCCCTGCTCGAACTCAGCCGCCTGCGTACCGGGGTGCCGCAGGAGGAGATGAACAAGAAAATGCCAAAGGGGAAGATCGTGTACGTCTATTGCAAGTCCGGCGGCCGCTCGCTTGCGGCCGCCGATCTGCTGGCGAAGAAGGGCTACGACGCCCGCTCGCTGAAGGAAGGCTACGAGGAACTGCTCAAGGCCGGACTGCCGAAGTCGGAATGATGCGCTCTACTTCACCAGTTCCGCGAGATATTTGACTGGGATCGTGCCCTGGTTCAGCACCTCCTCGTGGAAGCGGCCGAGGGCGAACTTGTCGCCTCGACTGCGTTGGACGGACTGTCGCAGGCGGTAAAACGCGGTGCGGCCTGTGAAGTAGGTCGAGAGTTGGCAGGACGATTGCTTGGCGCGTTGAATCTTGCCGACCGCTTCGCCTTCGGTCTGGAAGCCGCGGTTCATGAGCAGGTCCTTAGCCTCCTCGTCGGTCATCTCCGTGGAGTGCATGCGGTAGTCGAGGATCGCGTTGAGCACGGCGCGGATGTAGAACTTGAGCTGATGCAGACGCAGGGCAAGATCGCCGTTGCCGTAGCCTTGGTCCAACATCATCTGTTCGGTATATACCGCCCAGCCTTCGGCAAACACACCCGAATACAACACTTTGCGGATGAGAGAAGGGTTGCGGTTGCCGTATTCCAGCTGCACATAGTGGCCGGGGTAGGCTTCATGGATGGTCAGGATCTGCAGCATGTACTTGTTGTATTCCCGAAAGAAGGCTTCCTTTCGTGCAGCGGGCCAATCGCTCGGCGGCGGAGAAACCGCATAGATGCTGTCCGCCTTCGGGTCGAGCGGCGGGGCGGGGTTGAGGTAGGCCGCACTGAAGCCGCGTTGGAATTCGGGCATCTCGATGATCTTGCAGACGTCCGGCGTGGGAAGCGTGAGGATGTCCTTGGCGGTGATGAAGGTCTTGATCGCTTCCACCGAAGCTCGAGCATCGGCGACCAGTGTTTCCGGTTTGCCGTGATCGGCTCCGAGAATGTCCAAGACCGTCTTCACCGTCGAGCGGCGGCCGGCGGCATCGTCCGGCGGCAGGGCCTTGCCCTTGGCGAGTGAGTGCCAGAGTTGCTTGGCGACGTAGTACATTTCGCGTTCGACACGGTCGGCCTCCGCTTCGGCTTCGCGGATCACATCGGCGGCGGTCAGCCCGGCATCGAGTTCCAGCAGCAGTTTCTCGGCGAACTTGGCCTTGCCGATCCGCCACTCTCCCTTGGACTTCGGCAGCAGTTCCGTTTCCAGAAACAGCTTGTAGTCCGTCAGGGCCTTCACGGCCTCCTTGCACGGCGCGGTAAGTTCGCTCGTACCCGGCGTCGCCCCGGCGAGTGCGAAGATGTCCTTCTCGTAGAAGGCGATGGCCCCGGCCGTCCGTTGGATGGTGACTTCGGTCAGAATCCGCGGCGGATTCTTCAGCGACACCTTCGCGGCCGCGATGATCTTGGGAATATAGGTGATGCGTCGCGCCGCATTGGCGATATTGCGATCCTTGGGCAGCGTCGACTGCGTGAACAACGAATAGACCGAGTCCGAAATGTACCCGCCATACACACGCGGATCGTTGGCGAAATCATCGGCATTAGTGGCCTGCCAAAGTTGATACTTCAGCTGATGCGTCCAGATCTCCAAGTCGATTTGGGCCGCACGGCTCAGCTTGGCGCGGTCGACAAGTTTGGGCAGGTCCGCGAGCCAAGTCTCGGCGCGCTTCACGTCCTCGGCCCGCGCCGCCGGGGAGAGGTCTTCGAGCCGGTCGTCATATTCGTGGTTTCCCTGCGAGGTCGCATAGGAAGGCCGGCGCGCGAATTCCGCGTTGAGATACTTCATGAAGGTCGCCGCCAACTTGGCGTCCTCCGCCGGTACCGGCTCCGAGGCGGTGAGGGGCAGGGACGACAACAACAGGAACAACAAGGCACGAAACATAAACAACAACCTCCAGGCGAGCGGCGGGTGGTAACCCGCCGAGTCGAGAACCGGCAAGACTCGAGAATCGGCAAGACACGGCGGGTTACCACCCGCCGCTCGCCGAGAAAAATCAGACATCAGAAACTTATCCGGCAAGACTCGGCGGGTTACCACCCGCCGCTCGCCGAGAAAAATCAGACGTCTGAAACCGATCCGGCAAGAATCGGCGGGTTACCACCCGCCGCTCGCCGAGAAAAATCAGACATCAGAAACTGATCCGGCAACGCTGCATAGATGGCTCCGGGTTAATTGCTTCCGACCAAGGCGTAAATCTGTTCGAGGTCGAGCACGAGTTTATTGGCACTGAAGAGCTGCAGCAGGGCGGCCTTGTGCAGCTTCATTTTGGTGCCGCCGACGCCGATCGCGCCGTACGCGATTTGGCCGTCGCGCTCCGCGGCTTTGTCCGTCAATTCGATCCCTTCGATGCCCGTCGGCGGCACGCCGTTCAGGTCGATGGCGACCTTCAGCCGTTTGCTTGCGGTCCGGTACTTCCTCGGCAACAGCACCACACCCGGCGCTCCGGCAGCGACCACGAGTTCGCGGCCGTCGAGTGCCGTCGGGGCATCGCCGCCGGAAGCGACCGAAGCGGCTTCGACTTTAGCGCCGGGCACCGAGGCTTGAATGGCGGCGGCGACCGCATCCGCCCGGTCCTTCTGTCGGCTGCCGATGAGGACTTTGCCGCCGTGGCGGGCCAGCAGTTTTGCGACGCGCTTGCCGACCGGCCCGGTGCCGCCGAGAACGAGTGAGGAAATTTTCGTGAGGTCGACATGCCTGCCGGCCGCGGCGACTGCCGCCGCCGCGGTGGTGTTGGCACCGTTCGAGTCCAGCATCACCGAGACGCTCAATCCGAAGGCCGGCAGCAGATGCTTCCGCACTTCCGCGAGCAGCGCTTCGCCCGCGTCCACATCCGACCCGCCGATGAAGATGGCGGTGTTGTGCAGGTCGGCCGGGCCACGGGTGAAGATGCAGCCGTGGACCAAGGCCATCACATTCTGCGGTGTGACACCGCCGTAGCTGAAGATGCGATCGATGCCGGCATCGACGGCGACGACGCGATCGAAGACGCTCGGCAGGGCATCGGTATCGAGCTGCACCAGAATGCGGGGCTTGTCGGCCATGGTCGTGCTGTTCCCGACGGAAGCGTGATGAGTGCGATTATAGAAAGCGGACGTTGCACCAGCCCTCGGATTGACGTCGACCACTGCTCCACTATCCTGTGGAGTAGTCAGGGAGAGTTCTCATGGCGAAATCGAAAGTTTGCGACGCGCCCGTACCCGCCGTGGAGCGACCGCTGCTGTCGCCGGTTCAAGCCGGCGGTTTGGCGGCCGTGTTCAAGGTGCTGGCCAACGACACCCGGTTGCGGTTGCTGCACGCCCTGATGCGGGACGATGAACTCTGCGTCGGCGATCTTGCCGCGATGTTGGGCATGAAGCCTCAGGCGATCTCGAACCAGCTGCAAAGGCTTTCCGACCTCGGCGTGCTGATGTCGCGACGCGACGGCAACAACATCTATTATCGCCTCGTCGATGTCTGCATCCGCAGGCTGCTGGACGACGGCTGGTGCCTGATGGACGAAGTGAACGGAGGGGCAAGTGCCCCGCGTAAACTCGGGGTCTGCCGATGATGCGCGTCTATGCCGCGGAAGTCTTCGGCACCTTTGCGATGGTGTTTGCGGGCACCGGTGCCATCGTCGTGAATCAGGTCCATCCCGGCACCATCGGCCATGCGGGCATTGCCCTGACCTTCGGCCTCATCGTCACGGCGATGATTTACGGACTCGGCGAACGGTCCGGTGCCCACATGAACCCGGCGGTCACGCTCGCGTTCGCGGTCGCCGGCCGCTTCCGGTGGTCGAGCGTGCCGGGCTATCTTTCCGCCCAAGTGCTCGGAGCCGCGGCGGCCTCGTTTACGCTCGCCGCTCTCTTCCCCGGACTCGCAGCCTACGGCGGCACCTTGCCCGCCGATACGGCGCGGCAGGCTTGGGTCTTCGAGTTTCTCTTGTCGCTCATCCTTATGGTCGTGATCCTCGGCGTGTCGACCGGGGCCAAGGAAAAGGGGCTGCTTGCGGGAGTCGCCATCGGCGGCACGATCGCACTCGAGGCGATGTTTGCCGGCCCAGTCTGCGGGGCGTCGATGAACCCGGCACGGTCGTTGGCCCCCGCGCTCGCGGCCGGGCACTTCGAGCATCTGTGGATTTATCTGACCGCGCCGATCGTCGGCACGGTTGGCGGTGTGTTGGTGTGGCGTTGTCTGGATGAATCCAAGGGAGAGACCCCGTGAAGCGGATTTTGTTCGTCTGCGTTGAAAACTCGAACCGCTCGCAAATGGCCGAGGCCTTCGCCAAGCTGCACGCACCCGAGGGCGTCGAAGGCCTCAGCGCCGGCTCGCGGCCCAGCGGAAAGATCAATCCGCGCGCCGTCGAATTCATGGCCGAGCGCGGCTACGACCTGTCGACGCACCGCTCCAAGAGCACTGAAGAATTCCACGGCACGGATGTCGCGGTCGCCGTGACGATGGGTTGCGGCGACGAATGCCCGCTGGTGAACGCCGCCCGCCGCGAGGAATGGCAGATCCCCGACCCCAAGGAACTCCCCGCAAACGAGTATCGCCGCATCCGGGATCTGATCGAGACGAAGGTACGTGAGCTGTTGGGGACCATTTGAAGCCAACGACCAGGGGTGGAACCCCTGGTTCGGAAACCAAGATCAGATCGCCTCCGGTCCGCGTTCGCCGGTGCGGATACGGAGGCAGTCCTCCAGCGGCAGGATGAAGATTTTGCCGTCGCCGATGCGACCCTCGGCCGTGGTGCGGGCGGCGGTCACGATGGCTTGAACGGTCGGTTCGACAAAGTCGTCGTTGACGGCAATCTGCAACTGCACCTTGCGCAGCATATTCACGGTCAATTCGTGACCGCGGTAGACTTCGCTTTGCCCCTTCTGCCGGCCGAAGCCCTGTACGTCCACGACTGTGAGTCGAAACACCTCGACGCGGTTCAGGGCCTCCTTGACCGCTTCGAGCTTCTCCGGCTTGATGATGGCGAGAATGAGCTTCATGCAATGCTGAATTCGGAATGGAGAATGCTGAATGAAACCTAAGAGCCGATGAGGCGAAGCTGCTTGGAATTCAGCATTCTCCATTCATCATTCACAATTTACTCCACCGTCACGCTCTTGGCGAGGTTGCGGGGCTTGTCGACATCGCAGCCGCGAAGCAGCGCGATCTCGTAGGCGAGCAGTTGCAGCGGGATCGAGGCGATGATCGGTTGCAGGTAATCCGGGCAATCGGGGATCGGGATGACGTCGTCTGCCAGGCTCGCCACGTCGCGGTCGTTTTGGGAACAGACGGCGATGACCGGACCGCCGCGGGCCTTGATCTCCTGCATGTTGGACATGATCTTGTCGAAAACGTTGCCGCGTGGAACGAGAAACACGCTCGGCGTATCTTCGTCCACCAGCGCGATCGGCCCGTGCTTCATTTCGGCGGCGGGGTAGCCCTCGGCATGGATGTAGCTGATTTCCTTCAACTTCAACGCACCTTCGAGGGCGACCGGGTAGAGGTACTGCCGGCCGAGATAAAGCATGTTGCGGGCGTGGGCGTACTTCTCGGCGATCGTCTTGATCAGATTGTGGCACTGCAGCGTCTCGCGGACGAGTTCGGGAAGCCGACGCAGTTCCTCGATGATCTTCGTTCCCTGCTGGTGCGACAGGTGCCGTTTGCGGCCGAAGTAGAGCGCGAGCATGGCCAAGGTCACCGTCTGCGACGTGAAGGCCTTGGTGCTCGCGACGCCGATCTCCGGCCCGGCGTGCAGATAGACCCCGCCGTCCGCTTCCCGGGCGATGCTGGAGCCGACGACATTGCAGATGGCGAGCGTCGTGTGGCCCATCCGCTTCGATTCACGCATGGCCGCCAAGGTATCGGCCGTCTCGCCGGACTGGGTGATGGCCAGCACGATGGTGTGGCGATCCAGCGGCGGATTGCGGTAGCGCAGTTCGCTGGCGTACTCGACTTCGACCGGCATCCGCGCGAGTTCCTCGAAGAGATATTCGCCCACCATGCCCGCATGATAGCTGGTCCCGCAGGCGGTCATCAGCACGCGGTCGATGCTGCGGAGTTGCTTGGCGTCGAGGTTCAGGCCACCGAAGACGGCGGTGGCATCGGTGTCGTCGAGCCGGCCGCGCATGGCATTGGCGAGGCTTTCGGGCTGCTCGTAGATTTCCTTCAGCATGAAGTGCGGGAACCCGTTGAGTTCCGCATCGCCGACGCTCAGAAAGTGGGAGATATCCTGAAGCGGGCTGTCGACGGTATCCAGATCCTGGTTGCGGATGACCCAACTCTCGGCATCCATCTGGCAGATCTGGCGATCGTTGAGATAGACGACCTGCGTCGCGTAGCCTGCCAAAGCGTTGGCGTCCGACGCGATATAGTGGCCGTCCAACCCGATACCGATGACCAGAGGCGACCCGAGCCTGGCGCCGACGATCACACCCGGTTCCTGTTTGCACACCACGGCCAAACCATATGTACCCTTGATATGCAGAAGGGCTGCCTTGACGGCAGTCAGCAGGTCGTCCTGATAGTAATGGGAAACGAGGTGGGCCAATACCTCGGTATCCGTATCGCTGCGGAACTCGACACCCGCTTCCTGCAATTGATGCTTCAACTGCATGTAATTCTCGATCACGCCGTTGTGAACGACGGCGATATCGCAATTGACATTGTAGTGCGGGTGGGCATTGGCGTCCGTCGCTCCGCCGTGGGTCGCCCAGCGCGTATGGCTGATGCCGTAGGTGCCGGGGGCGGGCGCGTGCTGCACGGCCTTCGTCAGTTCCGCGATGCGACCGGCTTTTTTACGCATGTAAAGCTGACTGCCGGAGCCGGTCACCATGCCGGAACTGTCGTAACCGCGATACTCCAGCCGCCGCAGCCCTTCCAACAGAATCGGGGACGCTTCACTGGTACCTGTGAATCCGATGATACCGCACATTGTTGGTCGCTCCGGGTGATATCAGATGATGGTTGTTATGCATTCTTGGCGAGCCGCCGGTGGTAACCGGCGGAGTCTCGCTTCACGGCGAGCCGCCGGTGGTAACCGGCGGATTTCTACTCCAAGAAAGACTCGGCGGATTACCATCCGCCGCTCGCCTAAGAAAGACTCGGCGGATTACCATCCGCCGCTCGCCTTGATTGGGGTGCATTCTTGGCGAGCCGCCGGTGGTAACCGGCGGAGTCTCGCTTCACGGCGAGCCGCCGGTGGTAACCGACGGATTCTTACTCCAAGAAAGACTCGGCGGATTACCATCCGCCGCTCGCCTAAGAAAGACTCGGCGGATTACCCATCCGCCGCTCGCCTAAGATGGATGATCTAGGCGCAACTGACCATGGACGTGCGAAGTACCTCGAACCCGCAGGCTTCATAGAGAGGCCGCAGGCTTTCCTTGCTGGTCAACATCACATAGGGCGCCTCGTGCAGATAGGCATGGCGGATCGCCGTCTTCACCAGTGCCCCGGCGATGCCTTGACCGCGGGCGTCCGGGCGGACGACGACGTAGTCGATCTGCCAGTTCACGGGCGCGGAGACGAGCAGGAAGCCGTCGAGCGCGCCGTCGGCGTCCCGATGCACGGCGACGTAGGAAACGGACTTCCAGATCGCGAGGAACTTGCTTCGCGTCTTGAACTGCGTTTCGAGCAGTTCCCACAACATTTTGCAAGCCGGCTCGTCGGTCAGAAATTCCTGCACGCTGAGGAACTCGACCGGCAAAGCGGCTTCCAAGGCCTCGGTCGGCTTGCAGAAGTAGTAAAGCTCCGGCTCGGCGGCCATGGGCGGCTCCGGGAGGTTGTGATGTTGAAAGTCCGGTTGACGCCGCAGCGGGAGAAAGACGCTGCGGAGGGGTTCGCTCAGTTGGCCCGATGGAACGAGGCCGATTCGAAGACGTTCGGCGCCAAGCCGTTCGGCTTGGCCAGAAGGCCGTACTTCTTCATCTTTTTATACAACGTCACGCGGCTGACCCCCAAGAGCTTCGCCGCGCGGGTGCGGGAAAAGCTCACCTTTTCCAACGCGCGGATGATGACCGAACGCTCCGCGGATTCCCGGTTCTGCGCCAGCGACCCGGCACCCTGGGCTGCATCCGCCGGTTTGCCGTCGGTCGATTTCGACTGCAGGCTTGGCGGCAGGTTGGCCAGTGTGAGGGTTTCGCCCGTGCAGGTCAACACCGCTTGCTGCATCACGTTTTCGAGCTGGCGGATATTGCCGGGCCAAGGGAACGCTTCGACCGCCTGCATCGCCGCGGCGTCGATGCCGTAGATCTTCTTGCCGAAGCGGGCTGCATACTTCGCCGTCATGCCGCGGACCAGCGGACTGATGTCCTGCGGCCTGGCCCGCAACGGCGGCAGGTGAAAGGTGATGACGTGAAGCCGGTAGTAAAGATCGCGCCGGAAGGTGCCGCGTTCGACCGCTTCGGACAGGTTCCAGTTCGTTGCCGCGATGATGCGGGCCTGGCACATCTGCGTCTCGTTGCTGCCGACCGGCTCGAACTCACCGGTCTCGATGACGCGCAGCAGATTCGCCTGATGCTCCAGACCGAGGATATCGATCTCGTCGAGCAGGACTGTGCCGTGCCCAGCCGCCGCGAACTTGCCGACCTTGGCGCCGTCCGCCCCGGTGAAGGCTCCTTTGGCGTGGCCGAAGAACTCGGCGGCGATCAGATTGCCCGAAAGGGTCCCACAGGAAACGACCAGAAACCGGTTGGCCGCGCGTGCCGAGCAATCGTGGATGAGTTTGGCCAGGTGCGTCTTGCCCGTGCCGGTTTCGCCCTCGATCAACACCGTCACATCGTGGGCGGCGGCAATTTCCAACTGCTCGGTCAGATGCGACAAGGAAGGCGTCAGCGTGAGCAGTTTACGGCGGACTCGTTCGGAATTCGTCTCGTTGGCCGGATCGACGAAGCCCAGCCCGGGCGTGACCACCCGCCGGACCCAGGCATTCAACTCGCGGAGTTGGAGCGACCAGATGAAGTGGCCGTCGAGCCGATGGGCCAACGAGTCGATCCGCCGGCCGAGGGCATGATCTTCGGTTTCCAGCACTGCGGGCTTGACGGGCAGATTCTGCAACCGCATATCGCGCACGGCGGTCTCGATTCGTTCCGCGTCACCCGCATCGGAAGCGAGAAACAACAGCACGCCATCGGTTTCCCGCGTGACGATGTTCGAGATGTCCTCAGGCCGCACCACGGCGGCGCTCAGCAGGAACGTCTTGTGCAGGTGCGTCTGCACGACCTGATTGAATCGATGGTCGGTTCCGACCAGAATGAGCCGTCGAGCGAACGTCATAAACGCAGTCTCCCAGCCGAATGCACATAGGCGCAAGGGCATCAGGTCGATCGTTTGTGACGGGGACAATCATCCGGCGACGCAGAGCCGGGGGACGGCATGGGGGCGTGTCGCAGGAATCTTCAGCCAGGACAGGAACGCAGGTTGCACTGCTCATTCACAATGTAACTCGCCTGCAAGCGGTTGGCAACAAACTGCACCGAAAAATCATCAAAACCGTTAGGATTCACGGGCAGGCGGACGCTTAAGCCTGCACGTTCACGATTTCGGCTTTGCGGTGAACGCGCTTGAGCAGCCCGGCGAGGACGCGGCCGGGGCCGACTTCGGCGAACTTGTCGAAGCCCCCTTCGAGCAGGCCGCGCAGGGTTGCTTCCCAAAGCACCGGCGTGAGGACCTGCCGCACCAGCAGGGACTTGATCTCGGCCGGGTCAGTGTGGGGTTTGGCATCGACGTTGGACCACACGGGGATCCGCGGGGTCGACATCGGAATGCCGGCGAGCACGTCCGCCAAGGTCTGGTCCGCGGGCTGCATAATGCTGGTGTGGAATGCACCGGCAACGGCGAGGCGCACCGCCCGAAGGCAGCGGGCCTCGGCCAGCAACACGACCTCGTCGATGCCGGCGGCCGTGCCGGATACAACGGTGTTGCCCGGGCAAAGCAGGTTCGCCACCTCGATGACCGCGCCGGTATTCGTTCGGGCCTCAGCGACTAGGGTTTCGACTTCCGGTGCTTCCAACCCGATGATGCTGACCATGCCGGAGGGAGTGGCTTCGGCGGCGGCCTGCATGGCGCGGCCTCGGGCCTGCACGAGCTTCAGGCCGTCCGCGAAGCTCATCGCCCCGGCAAACACCAGTGCCGTGTATTCGCCGAGGCTCAGCCCCGCTGTGGCTTGAGCTTCGGTGACGAGGACCGGATCCTGAATCTTCAACTGTTCCAGTGCCGCCAAGGACGCGGTGAAGATCGCCGGCTGACTGATGTCGGTCGCGTTCAACGATTTGGCCGGACCGTTCGCACACAGGTCGAGCAGGTCGTACCCGAGGATCGACGCGGCTTCGTCGTACAGGGCTTTGGCCGCGGGCAGGTTGGACGTCAGGTCTTTGGCCATGCCGACGTATTGGGCACCTTGGCCGGGAAACAGAACGGCGATCTTCATGGGGGTTCCAAGCGACGGGTTCAAAAACGAGATCGTCGTTACTCGTCCGCAGCGAATGCCGGAAGGGCATCGAGTGCGGCGCCGATCTCGGCGTTCAAGTTGGTCCGCACGCTGTGCGCGGCAACACCGAGGGCATTGGCGATGCTGCGTTCGTCCGACGAGCCGTGGCAGATGATGCATACGCCGTCGATGCCCAACAGCGGCGCTCCGCCGGCGGAGGAGTGATGCAGCTTGCCGATCATGGTTTGAAATGCGGTCGCGGCCAATTCGCGTTCCGCCGAAAGCACGCCGATGACGTTCTTCCTGACGAGTTCCACCATCAGTTCGAAGGCACCTTCGGCCTGCTTCAGAATCACATTGCCGACGAAGCCGTCGGTCACGATCACGTCGCACGCGCCGCGGTGGATGTCCCGTCCTTCGACGTTGCCGATGAACGACGGCGCCAGCGGACCGTTGCGGAACAGTTCGTAGGTCTTGTTGACGAGTTCGTGCCCTTTGCCTTCCTCTTCGCCCACATTCATGAGGCCGACGGTGGGAGCGGCGATGCCGAGAATCGTTCGGGCGTAGGCGATGCCCATGGCCCCGTACTGCACGAGGTGGGAAGCCTTGGGGAAGACGTTGGCGCCCACGTCCAGAATGACGGTGCGGCCCTTGGCGGTCGGCATGAGTGCTGCAATGCCGGGGCGACGGACACCCTTCAGGAACTTGCGGCTGAACAGTCCACCCGCGACGACGGCCCCGGTGTTGCCCGCGCTGACCACGCCGTCAGCCTTGCCGATCACGAGGGCTTTCCAGCAGGTGGCGATCGAGTTGTCGGGCTTTTTGCGGAAGGCTTCGACGGGCTTTTCCGTCATGCCGATGACGTCGGCGGCATGGACGATCTTGATGCGGTCCGGGCCGAAGGATGAGCCGGCCAACAGGGGTTCGAGCTGGGCCTGATCGCCGACGAGGAGGAGATTGAGATCGGGAGCGGCTGCGAGTGCCGCCAGAGCACCGGCAACGTTCGGCTGCGGCCCGTGATCTCCGCCCATGGCATCGAGCGCGAGTCTCATGGCCAATCCTCAACGATGGTCACGGGATGACTTCAACGAATTGTTGCAACTATTCCGCAGCGGCATCCGCCACGACCACGGCATCGCGGCCGCGGTAATAGCCGCACGCGGCGCAAACGTGGTGCGGGCGAACCGGCTCGGAGCAGCGCGGGCAATACTGAATGCCTTTGCCCGTGCCGAGGTTATGGTGGCTGCGGCGATGCCCCTGCTTCGCCTTCGAGGTGCGCCGTTTCGGTACTGCCATGTCGTCGTCCCGCCAAAAAGCCGCCGAACCCGGAAAACCACCATCATAAAGGCGCCGGTCCGCCTGTCAAGCAAGGCCGGCGGGGAAAGAAATCAATCCCGTTCGCGGTCGATCTGTCCTGCGCCGTCAACGCGAAGGTGCCGCGATGGACGCGAATGGCGCGCGTGCGCAAGCCTACGGTCGTCAGCATCATCCGCAGCGTCTCGGGATTGAAGTGCGTGAGGCGGCGGGGCAGGTCGAGAGTGGACGTGCGGTCCCAATTGGGGCAACGGATGCCGAGGAGGCCGCCGGGAACCAGCAGCTTCGAGACCTGCTGCAGGAACTCACGCGGGCGGTGCAGATGTTCCAGAGTTCGGCGAACGACGATGGCATCGAAGCGACCGTCGCTGCTGCTGGGTAATGCGATCGAGCCGCCTTCGCGGTGACAACGCGTCGCGTTGCCCGGCAACCGAGGCGCGGCAGCCGGAGCACAATCGAGCACACGGCCGGCTTCAAACAAACCAGGCGGAAAGCTCGCCTCGCCGCCGAACCAAACATCGAGCAGGCGAACCAGCAACGACGGGCGCGGACGGAAGAAGGTCGATTCGTGGAAACGCGGCAGCGTCGCTTCATCCGGGCGCGGATTGGTGTAGGACAAACGGCAGCGACGACACTGCACGACTGCGAAGATCGGACCGTTCGCGGACATGGTGTCGCGTGCTTCGGCGACCACCGCCGCCGCCTCAGTCGAATCGCAGAGCGGGCAGGGGGAATCGTCCCAACAGATTGCGTTCCGGGAAACGCCGAGGCGAAGCGCGTCCGCTCCGGCGTGTGGTCGCAGCATCATGGAGAGAGTCTCCGGCACAGGGATTGTGCCGGAGATTAGCCCGCCGATTCTTGACAGGTCAAGGGCGAGTGTCGTTATTTGGCGACGCAGCAGGGTTCTGTCAAGTCGCAGCACGGCAATTTGACGGGGCAGCAAGACTGCTTCGCCTTCGCGGCGACGGTTGAGATCGACTTCACCTCAGTGGCCGATTCCGCGCAGCAGGACGAGCCTTCGCAGCAGCAGGGCGAGCCTTCACAGCAGCAGTCGAAGCTCGGGTCGGTGCAGCACGGCAGGTTCAGTTCGCAGCAGGGCGAGCCGGGGAAGCAGCAGTCGGCCTTGGTCGCCCGGGCGGTGCGGATGGCGTGAGCCGTGCCCGCGAGCGACAGGACCAACAGCAGGGCGGACGCGATCAGAAGTTTGGTGCGCATGGGAATCGAAGCTCCGGAAATGGTTGTGGGTAAAACAGAGATTGTGCGAAGGAAACGACGCCGGAAAACGCGATCGGGTCGCGTTCGGGCACGCTAGCACAACCAAGTGCAGTGGAGCACCTGCAGAGACGGGTCCGGCCAAGGCAACGGCAATGCAACAGCCAAACGGCCGATCGCAGGACGTTCGAGCGAAAAGACTTCCACTCTCAAAAACAGCGGAAGTGCTAGTGTCTCAACGATCGGAAGATGAGCGGACAACGGGACATTGTCGATCGGTTCGCAGCACTGTTTGCGTTCTGGTTCCACAGGTGCTGCAGGCACTTCCGCCGACTTCGGTTCCGTGCGACAGCTGCAACAAGCTTTATGTGGAGCTTCCGCCGCAACAACGGTGTGGCAGGGCACTGCCGGGATCAGGCAACACCACCCTGCCGGCAGCGCGGTCAGCCCAGCCGTCAGGAACGCCAGCAATCGCAGAATAAGTGTCATCTCCAATTACTATCGTCCGACGCAGACTTGAAGTCAACTCAACTCGCGGCGATTCGGCAGTCGCGTGTCAACAAAGCGAAGCGCGGGAAGGTAGCGATCATGAAGATTGCAACGATTTTGTGGCTTTGGGCTATGTTTTCAGTCCACGACTCAACTATCTTTACAATCTTGGCTGGTTGATGGCACAAACGCAATCCTGGAGTGATAACGATGTTGCGATGGATGTTCTTGGTTGCCGCGCTGGTGATGGCCGGTTCGGCCGGCTCGGTCAAGGCTGACCTTCTCAATGCCGTCAACCGCGGCTGGTATGAATCGGATGGGACCACCGAAACGGGCTTCCTCCTCAGCGGCATTCCGAACAACAGCTACATCGCCGGACGAGCGTGTCACTTCGACGACGTCAGCGGTGCTCTACTCGGTCACTTCGAGTTCAACAACTTCTTCGTCTTCGACCTGACCGGTCGGACCACTCCGGTCACGGCGGCCTCCCTGAAGCTTTACATTCCCTTGGACGCTCTCTCCGGCCCCGGTGCGATCGGCTATCAGTCACCGTTTCCTTCCGATGTTTATGCCCTCTTCGACGTCTCGACGCCCTTGAGCACCCTGCAAGGCAGCGTCAACTCGACGAGCGCTTTCGCAGACCTCGGCTCGGGCATTTCCTACGGCTCGCGGACAGTGACCGGGCCGGACATCGCCACGCAAATCACCATCGATCTGAATGCGGCCGGCTTGGCGGCAGTCAATGCCAACCTCGGCGGTTTCTTCGTTGTCGGTGGTGCCGTCACTTCGCTCGACCGCACGCAATCGATGGATCAGATCGTCTTCGCCTTCAGCCACAACTATACGGGAACCGGCCTGAACGACGGCAGCACCCAACTCCAACTGTCGCCGGACGGCCCGGTCATCCCGGCCCCGCCTGCCGTGTTCCTGATCGCCGCTGCGTTACCGGTGTTGGGTGTGCTTCGCCTTCGCCGCAAGGTTGGGTAAGCACGAGGCCGACCGGTTCAGTTCCACTGGGCCAGTTGCTTCATCGCATGCTTCAGGAAATCGCGGACGATTGGTCGGTCCTCGGCGTCCGGCTGGGCGGTCATGTAGGCCCGCAGCGGATCGACGGCTTCGCCGAAGCGGCCGGCGTGGACCAGCGATACGCCCAGGTCGCGCTGCTGTAGTTCGTCGTGCGGCGTCAGTTGAATGACCCGGCGGATCACGCTTGCCGCACGGCCGAATTCGCCCGTCCGCAGGTAGATGCCCTTCAGGTTCGAGAGCATCCGCAGCACAAAGAAACCCGGCGGCACCGGCTCCAGGCATTCCGGCGTCAGTTGAAATGGTCGACCCAGCACGGCGCCGACGAGCGACTCGCAGCCGTGCCGGTCCAACATCCCGCCGCCGTGGAACGGGTCGAACAGGATCTCGTCCCGGCCGTCGTCCGCACGGGCGATGAAGTGCCCCGGCAGGCCGATGCCGCGGATGTCGATGCCGACGCGTTCACCCACGGCCATCGCCACCAGCGTCAGCGTAATCGGGATGCCGAGTTTGCGGTCCAACACCGCGTCGAAGTAACTGTTGCGCGGATCGTAATAGGATTCGGTGTTTCCCGCGAAGCCGAGTTCATCGAAAAGAAAGCAGCGCATCTCGGCGAGTTTGCCTTCGAGCGAACCGCGTAGTCGCGGCCGCAGGGCTTCCGCGAAATCGTCCAGGATCGATAGGTAGATCGGCACGTCGAGCGCCGGGTTGGCCTCGGCCGCGAGGAGCAGGGCCGTCTCGGGCAGATCGACTGCCGTGTAGGGGTCAGCCGCCAAGGCATGCAGGGTATCGTCGAGCGTCATACCGGCATCATAGGCCGGCGGGCGCGGCGATCAAAACGCCTTCCGCAGATCGGGCCCGAGTTCGGGACAATCATTCCGACCGGGGTATAGGATGATGACGACACCAACACCATGCCGAAAGCCAACCGAGATGACGACGATCTACGACATTCCCGTGACGACCATCGACGGCCGAACGATCACCTTGGAGCCGTATCGCTGCAAGGTTCTGCTCATCGTCAACGTCGCCGGCAAGTGCGGCTTCACGGGACAATACGAAGGCTTGGAAAAACTCTACCGGGACCATGCCGAACGCGGGCTGGTGGTCCTCGGCTTCCCGTGCAATCAGTTTCTCGGCCAGGAACCTGGCACCGATGCGGAGATCCGACAATTCTGCTCGACCAAATTCAACGTCACCTTCCCGATGTTCGCCAAGATCGACGTCAACGGCGAGAACGCACACCCGCTCTATAAGCATCTTAAAGCCGCCAAGCCCGGCTTCCTCGGCTTCACCGCGATCAAATGGAACTTCACCAAGTTTCTCGTGGACCGCAGCGGTACGGTCGCGGCTCGCTACGGCACGACGTCCAAGCCGGCGTCGTTGGAGAAGGACATCGCAAAGCTCTTGGGATGACGCGAACCAAAAGAGCCGCGCACGAAGTAAGCAGTTGGTTTTTGACCACTTACTTCGTACGCGGCTCACGAAAGTCGCAAGGCTTAAACTGCTCCTAAAACTCGATGACGTCGTAGGCGGCGGGCACGGCCAGGATTTTACCGTCGCCGATGCGGCCGGTGCGGGCGGTCTTGGCGATCCGTTCGGCGAGTTCTTCGGCGCGGTCGTCGTGGACCCAGAGCGTGATGATGACCTTCGGCAGGAAGGCCATGCTGAAGTCGCCGTCGCGGTAGCGGTCTAGGTAACCCTTCTGCCGGCCGTAACCCTTCGCCTCGCGAACCAAGCACTGCTCGACGCCGACGCCGACTTCGGCAATGACCTTCAACACCGCTTCGGCTCGAAACGGCTTGACGACGATGGTGAGGTGCTTCACGAACTGCTGCTTCCGCCGCCGGACATCGATCGGCCGACGCCGCCGAAGCCGCCGGAACTGACGCCGGACGAGGATCGGCCGGGCCCGGAACCGCCGCGCGAATAGCCGCCGCCGGGGTTGCCGCCGCGGCCGAAGAACAGCGGCAGCCAGAACGGCATGTAACCGCTGCGATAGTGCGTGCCGCCGTGGTTCGTGGTCGAGTCGGTCGAATTCGATGCCGTCGTCGTCGAGCTGGTCGAAGTCGTCGGGGTCGTGCCGGCGTCCGCAACCTCGGTCGAGACGCCGAAGTCCGATCCGCCGCCGTTATCTTCGGGTTCGGGCGCCGGTGCGGGTATGAGGCAACAGCAGCAACTCATCAGCGTGGCCGTACCGAGCAGGGCGAACGTGATGCTCCGGCTCTTCCGAGGTTTCGATGCGGGTGCGGCCATGATCGTGAACTCCAATGGAAGTTTGCTAGCCGCTGATTGCGGCCGCCATGACGATCGCCACGGCGATCAACAACGCGCCGACGACGATGCTGACGGCAATGTTGCCGTCCTGGAGTTTTTGTTCCACGTCGAGCTTCGGCGTGATCCACTCGAAGATCTTGAAGCTGAGCATCAAGAACACGATGCCGACGGCACCGAAGATCGCGGTGGCCAACAGCCCCATGCCGATCTTTTCCGGCGTGAACTCGGCGAACAACGGCATCATACGGCGGGCCTTTCCTAAACGATGGGTTCGATCCCGAAATCGCGGATGGTGAACAGCGGACGAAAATCGTAGCCGGCCAGGGTTTCGCGTGCGCCCTGCAAGCGGTCGCAGATGCAGACGATGCGGACGACGACGGCCCCCAAGGCCTCGACCGCACGGATCGCCTCCGCCACGCTGCCGCCGGTCGTGAGCACGTCGTCGATGACGACGACGCGATCTCCGGAGCGAACGAGGCCTTCCACGCGCTCCTTGCTGCCGTGCTCCTTGGTCTGCTTGCGGACGAAGAAGCCCTCGCGGTGCAAGCCGGCGCGATGCACCGCGGTCAGCATCGCGGCCGCCATCGGGATCGCCCCGACCTCCAAGCCGCCGACGGCTTCGTAGTTCAAGTCCGCCGTGGCGTCATGCAGTTGTTCGCCGAGCAGCGTAATCGCTTCGGCGTGAAACAGCACTTTCTTGGAGTTGACGTAATAGGTGCTCTTCTTGCCCGAAGCGAGCGTGAAGTCGCCGAAGGCGAGCGCCCGTTCGAGGAAGAGCTGCTTCAGACGTTCGCGTGCCGAATCCATGGTCACCCTGCATCGAAGAGAAACTTGCAGAGAATGATTTAGGAAGTCGCTGTCGAGATGGTCCCTACTTCTCGCGACGGAATTCCAAGAGTTGATAGCCGCTGCCGGCAGGGGCGTAGAAGTCGTCCGGGAACACCTTGCCCTTCTTGGCCTTGGACGGGTTGAGGCAAAGGCAAACCGTAAGCTTGTCGTCCGACACCTTTAACAGCCCACCGGCTTCATACTTCAACTCCTTGTCGAGTTCATCCTTGGGGTCGTACATCGCCAGCGTGTAACGGCCTTCGTGCCTAAAAACGTGTAGGCCGAAGGTATTACTGGTGGTGCCGTCAGTGAAGTGGATGCGGCGGTCCTTGAATTCCAGACGTACCGGATTCTTCGGGTCGAGCCCCATCTCAACGCCCTCTTCTTGAGCACTCACAGCGACCCACCGACCTTCGATTTCCGGCCAGAGGCTGTTGAACGGCGTGCGGAGGTAGAGGGTGCGGGCGGAGTAATCGATCACCGCGGAAGTGGCCGCCA
>Ga0105047_10005979_pt1 | contig 20703 bp, 15 predicted proteins | sample MAT04_FD_78384 | JGI IMG/M metagenome (GOLD analysis project Ga0105047, IMG submission 78384) | Freshwater microbial communities from Lake Fryxell liftoff mats and glacier meltwater in Antarctica - MAT-04 (megahit assembly) | ecosystem: Environmental > Aquatic > Freshwater > Ice > Liftoff...
CGCCAGCGGGCACCGCGTGGCCCGTCATTTCCTGCAGGCAATGGGCTTGGGCGGCCAGTTGCAGGTCATCGCAGGCAGCGATTTCGGCCGCTTTATGGCGGCCGCCATGCTTGTATTCCACAGGGTAGGGCGTGCCGTCGGGTTCGAACTCCACGATGTCGGCCTTGCCGATCAGCCCGAGCTGGTCGCTCCACACCGGCAGGGCACGTTCCACCCGCAGGCCGCGCCGCAACTCCACGCCGGGCTGGTCCACCTGCGCATGCACGGCCTGGCCGCGCAGCGTGTGCAGGTTGTCGTCGAAGGCCTGTTCAAGATGGATCAACCCGCACTGGCGCGGGCAGTAGGCCCAGTGCTGCAAGGCCGACAACGGCAGGGGGTCGTCGTTGGTCATGCTGGCGCGGGCGGCGCAGGCGGCGCTGGCGGCGCACTTGGCGTCAACGCCCGGCGGCGCAACGAGCGGCCGTCGACGACTACCGAGTGCCCGACAACCCAGTCGGCGCGCGCCAGCAGTTCCAGCACCACCTGCGCCGGCCAGTCGGGCGCATAGGCACCCTGCCGCAGGTAGACGATGGCTGGCGGTGCCGGCACCAGGCGCGCGAAAACCAGCTCGCCGTAGTCGCGATCAAAGGTCAGCACCCAGCGCTGATGCTGGGCGGCATGGCGCAGCACCTGGCTATCGGTGGCCCGGGGCATGATCTCGGCCACGGCTTCCACGTCCAGCCCCGCTGCGCGCAGCGCCAGCGGCGCTGGCCGCGGCCAGTTCTCGTTGGCCAGGAGTGCGACGCTCACGCAGCCGAACGGTCCAGCAGCCCGTAGGACTCTTCGCGCATCCGTTCGGCGGCAAAAGCCAGCGCGGCCAGGATGTCGTCGCGCGTCAGCTGGGGGTGGGCCACGGCGCGTTGCGAGGGGCGGTCGATGTCGAAATAGGCTTCGGTGTCGAGGAAGTCGGCGTCTACCAAGGCCGAAAACAGCATGCGGATCCACAGCGACGCCGCCAGCGGCTCGGGTGCATGGCCTGGCTTGGGAGCCAGGCCCGGGATGGCAGCGCAGGCCGCGCGCAGGTCGAAGTCGGCTGGCAGACAGAGCAGGTCGGGATCGGTGCGGCGGCACTCGGCCAAGGCTTGATCCAGCTCGCGGCCAGCATCCACGCGGCCGCCGCCGAACAGGCGCGGGTCGAGCCCGCCGCCCTCGCCGCCGAACCAGTTGTCCAGGCCGGCGTGGTGGCCGGCAATGGCGTAGATGAGCGGTCGCGCTGCCGCTGCGGCGCCGGGGCCCCAGCGCTCGGTCAACACTTGCAGCGCATGCAGTGCGCCGGCCGCCGAGTGGGTCTTGTTGCGACCCTGTGGCGCCTGCATGGCGTGCCCTTCGAGGTGGGCCTCGGCGTCAATGCGGATGTACTGCTGGAAACCGGGCCGGAACTTGCCCAGGTCGTGCCACAGGCCGGCCAATCGTGCCCACGGCGCCAACGAGGCCGGACTGTGCGCGGCCGCCAATTCGCCCACCGCCAGCAGGTGGTCTCGCAGCAGGTGGCCGGGGCCGTGGGCCAGTGCTTCCATGTTTGTCATGCGCTGCGCGCGTCGCCGTAGTGCAGTTCATGCTAGCCCGTCAGTGGCTCAAATTCCGAGCCAGTGGCGCTGCGCCGTCAGCGGTCGGCCGCCCCGGGATGCGGCTGCAGCCGCAGCCGCGTCGCCCTCAGGCCTGGCCCGTGAACACCGTCAGCACCCCCGTGTAGCCATAGAGGTGGTGGCGCGCGATCTCGCCGGCGGCGAAATAGCCGACGAGCGGGATGTCCTCGCCGCCGGCGCCGCCGCCCAGCGCGTGATGCAGGGTCTTCAACTCGGCCGACGGCCCGCCGAAGTGGGGCCCGCCGCGGCCGGTGCAGCTGACGTAGTGCGCACCCAGGATGCGCCGCGCGGCCGGCGCCGGCGCGCCGCCGGCGGGCACGCTCTCGGCCTGGGTTTCGAGCTCGTCGCGGATCTCGCTGCAGATGCGCACCAGGTCGCGTCGGGCGGCCTGCACGTCGCGCTGGCAGAAAGCCAGGTGCATGCCCTGCTGCAGCACGTCGGCCACGGCCACCGCATTGCGGCCGGGATCCAGGCCCACGAGGTGGCGCACACGGGTGTCGGTGCCGAACTGGCCCGGGCGCACGAGCGCGGTGTCGGCGGCGTCGGTCAGGCCCACGAGGGTGGCGCGAAGGCGCGGCAGCGCGGCGCGCGGGTCGTCCAGCGTCGGCAGGCCGAGGTCGCGCAGCAGGCACGCCAGGGCCGGTTCGCCGTCGAGTTCGGTGACGATGTTGCGTTCGCAGCCGGTCACCGTGCGCGTCGGGCCCACCGGCTGCGAGCCCTGCGTGACGCGCGACAGCAGCGCCACCTCGCGCGTGAAGGCCACACCCGACAGGCCGCCCTGCCAGACGCCGTCGGCCAGGTGCACGGTGGCCGCGCGTGAACTGGCCAGGCCGCCGAAGAGGTAACCGCTTTCGGTGCGGTCGCTCATCTCGGTGATCAGGTCCTGCAGGTCGGGTGTGCCGGGGTCGGCGTGCACGAGCGCGGTGTAGGGCTCGATGCGCCGCAGCTTGCGCGCGCCCGAGAAGACCTCGAAGCGCCCGGCCGGCAGCGCGGTGAGCATCAGCGCCAGCGCGGGTTCATCGATGTACTCGACAGCGCCGGCGCAGACGCCCACGCCCACGCTGCCCACCCAGGACACGCCGGGCCAGCGCTGGCGCAGTTCACCCAGCAGCGCCTGCGCGTGCGGCGCGTAGTGGTCGGTGAAATAGGCCAAGCCCAGCGTCAGCGGGCCGGCGCTGCTGTGTTCATGCGCGGCGCGGCGCGCCTCGATCTGCGCACCGGCCAGCGCCAGTGCTGCACGCCAGTCGGGGTGCGTGGCATGGCCGACCAGGAAACCGGACATGGCGGGGGCGCCGGGGCGCTGCCTGGCTTCAGGGCGTGCGCTTGCGCGCGGGGGCGCGGGCCGCCGGCCTGGCCTTGGCGGCCTTGCCCGCCGGGGCAGGCGCGTGGAGGGTCTTGCCGGCGGCCTTGGCGACCGCCTTCGCAGCAGGCGACACCGGCGCCTTCGCTGGCGCCTTTGCCGGCGCCGCGGCGGCTTCGGCACTGTCCTTCACGGCCTTGGTGGCGATCTCGGTGAACTGCTGCGTCAGCGCACCCCACCACTGCATTGGGTCGATGGCCGCCGGCGCTGCGGCCGGGGCGGGTTTGGCCGGCGCGGCGCCCGACGCCGGCGTGTCGTCTTCGGCCGCCTCGTCGTCGTCCTCGTCGGCGGGCGCTTCGGCCGCAGGCGCCCGGGCCCAGGACGACGCGGCCCGGGGTGCCGGGGCCGGCGGTGGCGAGGGCGGCGGCGCGGAAGGCCGCGCCTGCAGCGCGTCGCGCAGGTCGGCCAGCGGCAGGTTCATGGTCTGCAGGGTCGACAGCGTCATGCGCTGCACCTCCAGCGCCTGCACCGTGGCACCGAGCAGGCGCGCGTTCTGTTCCAGCCAGAACTGCACCGTCTTCAGTTCCTGGATGCGCTTGTCGATCTCCTCGGGGTCCAGCGTCGGGGCCACCCATTGGCCGAAACCCTGCACGCCGGGCAGGCTGTTGCTGGCGCCTTTCATCAGGGTCTGCAGGAACTCGAAGCCCGGCACCATGCGGGAAAGGTCGTTGGCAGTGCTCATCGTGGTCTCCTCGGCGGCCTTCCGGGCTGCGCCGCAATTGTGGCGCTGCCGGCCGCGCTCAGGGCCTGAAACGCACGCGCTCCACCTTGAAGCCGCGCTGCTGCAGCAGGCTGGGCAGCGACTGCGTGCCCGTCATGTGCAGCGCGCCGACGGCCGCGAAGACACGCCGGCCCTGCCGGTGCTGGGCCACGATGCCCTCGGCCAGCGGGCCGTTGCGCTCGTCGTTGAGCTTGCGCATGAAGGCCTTGTCGGCGTCGGTGGTGGCGCATTCGCACCAGCTGGCGAAGTCCTCCAGCGTCGCCAGGTCGCCGCGCTCCCAGGCCGCCGCCATGCGTTCGATGACACGCCGCGCGCTCTGGTCTTCCAGCTGCACCAGGCTCTGCTCGAGCACCGCCAGCGCCTCCACCGGGTCGTCCGGCACCAGCACCGCCTTCTGCTGCGCCGCGGTTTCCAGCGACACCACGCGGCGGCCGCCGGCGCGGGCCTGGGCCACCAGCAACTGTTCCATCGCGTAGCCGGGGTCCATGCCCAGCCAGCGCGCTTCCAGCACCGTCAGCGTGGTGGCCTGCAGCACCGGGTGCAGCGTGGCCATCGCGTCGGGCGAGAGGCAGGCGCGCTGGTAGGCCTGGTCCAGGCGTGTCTGCAGCGTGGCCGGCAACGCTGCGGTCGGCTGCAGCTCTTCGAGCGCTGCCAGCAGCGCCGGGTCGCTGGGGTCGATCTCGAGCGCCAGCACGTCGCTGGCGCGCAGTGCCGCCGCCACCTGCGGCCCGAAGCGGCGCCAGGCCGGCTTGCCGACGTGCAGGGTGCCGTAGAGCCAGCTGGTGCGGCCGTCGCGCGTGACACGCCAGAGCAGGCCACGGTCGCGTTCGGCGGCGGTGCCGGCCTCGATGGGCAACGGTGGCGGACACACCGGGGCGGCGGGCGCCGCATGGGCCAACACGGCCAGCGCCATTCCGGCGACCAGCACCCCGCACCACGTCTTCAGCCAGCTCGCCATGGCGCCACGATGCCACGAAAGCGGCGGCGCCGGTAAGCGCCAGTCAACGCCGGTGGCCCGCGCCGCGCAATATGCGTCGAGTTGCGCGTGGCGAAGCGCACGGCCGCGGCGCGGCGGGGGCGAAGCCGGAGGCAACCCTAGAATGAAACGGGCAGGCGCGGCCCGAAGCGCCGGGCACGAAGGTGGGCGATGAAGTTCGGTCCGATGCTGGCACCCTGGGTCCTGACGCTGGCCGTCGGCGCTGCCGTGCCCGCGGCGGCCGAGCCGGCGCGGCCGCCCACGCAGACCCTGCGCGTGGCGGGCCTGGCCCAGCCGGCGCAGATCCTCGTTGACACCTGGGGCGTGCCGCACATCTACGCCCGCAGCGAGGACGACGTCTTTTTCGTGCAGGGCTTCAACGCCGCGCGCGACCGCCTGTTCCAGCTCGACCTGTGGCGCCGCCGCGGCCTCGGCCGGCTGGCGGCGGCCTTCGGTCCGAACTTCGTCGAGCAGGACCGCGCGGCGCGCCTCTTCCTCTACCGCGGCGACATGCGCAAGGAATGGCTGGCCTACGGCCCCAAGGCGCAGCGCATCACCGCGCGCTTCGTCGCCGGCATCAACGCCTACATCGACCTCGCCGGCAGCGACCCGGCGCGGCTGCCCTTCGAGTTCGGCCACTTCGGCTACACGCCCGAGAAGTGGCAAGCCGAGGACGTGGTGCGCATCCGCAGCCACGGCCTGACGCGCAACCTGGTCTCTGAAATGTGGCGCGCCACGGTGGCCTGCCGCAGCGAACTGAAGTGGGACGAAATACGCGTCGCGCTCTCGCCGCCGTGGGAAACAAGGGTGCCCGCCGGCCTCGACCCCTGCATCCCGCCCGAAGCGCTGCGCGCCTACGGTCTGGCCACGCAGGGTGTGCTGATCAGCGGCCGCGACGGCAAGCGCGCAGCGCTGGACACCGCGCCGGCCGTCGCGATGGCCCAGGGCCCCGGCCCCTGGGAAGGCAGCAACGCCTGGGTGGTGGCACCGTCGCGCTCGGCCACCGGCCGGCCCATCCTGGCCAGCGACCCGCACCGCCTGCATTCGGCGCCCTCGCTGCGCTACATCGTGCACCTGAACGCGCCCGGGCTGGACGTCATCGGCGGTGGCGAGCCGGCGCTGCCCGGCATCTCGATCGGCCACAACGGCCGCATCGCGTTCGGGCTGACGATCTTCGCCGTCGACCAGGAAGACCTCTACGTCTACGAGACCGACGCCGCTGCCGGCGCCTACCGCTACCAGGGCCGGTGGGAGCCCCTGCGCGCCGTCACCGAATCGATACCGGTGCGCGGCGAGCCGGCGCAGACGGTGGAATTGCGCTTCACGCGCCACGGCCCGGTGACCCATGTCGACCGCGCGGCGCGGCGCGCCTACGCCGCGCGCGTGGCCTGGCTCGAGCCCGGCATGGCGCCCTATTTCGGCAGCATCCAGTACATGGTGGCGAAAGACTTCACCGAGTTCAGGCGCGCGATGTCGAACTGGGGCGCACCGGCCGAGAACCAGGTTTATGCCGACGTCGGCGGCAACATCGGCTGGGTCACGGGCGGCCTGGCGCCCAAGCGCCCGAACTGGGACGGCCTGCTGCCCGTGCCGGGCGACGGCCGCCACGAGTGGGCGGGCTTCTGGCCGGGTGAACAGCTGCCCTGGCTGCTGAACCCCGCGGCCGGCTGGTTCGCCAGCGCCAACGAGATGAACCTGCCGCCCGCCTACCCCTACCGCGAGCGCAAGCTGGGCTTCGAGTGGTCGCCAGACTCGCGCCAGCAGCGGCTGTCGGAGGTGCTGGCCGGGCTGCCCAAGGTGAGCATCGAGGACTCGATGCGCCTGCAGAACGACGTGCTCTCGGTGCCGGCGCGCCGCCTGCAGGCGCTGCTGCGCACGATGAAGGCCAGCGACCCGCGCGCGCAGGCGGCGGCCCGCCTGCTGGCCGGCTGGAACGCGCAGGCCAGCGCCGATTCGGGCGCGGCGGCGCTGTTCGAGGTCTGGTGGTCGCGCCACCTCGGCGCCGCCTTCCGCGACGCCGTGCTGCCCGCCGCGGCCGCCGCGATGATCCGCTCGACCGACACCGCGCTGCTGCTGGCCAGCCTGGAGCGCCCCGAGACACGCTGGGGCCGCGACGCCTTGGCGCGGCGCGACGCGGTGCTGGAAAAGAGCCTGGCGCTGGCCTGGGCCGACATGCAGCAGCTCGGCGGTGCCGACCCCGCGCGCTGGCAGTGGGGCCAGCTGCACCACAGCTTCTTCGGCCATGCGCTGGCCAACGCGGCCGAGGCCTCGGCCCGTGCGCGCCTGAACGTGGGGCCGATGCCCAAGCAGGGGGGCAGCGACACCGTCAACCTGTCGAGCTTCGACCCCGGCAACTTCCGCCAGCTTGCCGGGCCGTCCTTCCGCATGGTGCTCGACGTCGGCGACTGGGACAACTCACGCGCCGTCAACGCGCCCGGCCAGTCGGGCGACCCGGCCAGCCCGCATTACCGGGACCTGGCGCCGCTGTGGCTGAAGGGCGAGTACTTCCCGCTGCTGTACTCGCGCGGCCGCATCGAGGCGGCCACGGCGCAGCGCTTCGAGCTGCTGCCCGCGCCGTGAGCGTCAGCCCTCAGGCGTGAAATCGCCTTCGGGCCCTCGCATGGCGGTCAAGGCCTTCCGGCCTCGACCATCCCGCTCTGCCCTCGCGCCTGAAATCGCGCTCGGGCCTTCGCCAGCCGCTCGGGCCCTTCCGGACCCTCACGCGCGGGCTCAGAGCCGGAACTTCGGCAGCTGCCGGTAGGTGAAACCGCGCCAGAACCATTCCAGCGGGCCGTAGCGGAACTTCGACAGCCACCAGTGGCTGAACGCGATCTGCGCCACGAAGACCACGGCGACGAAGACCACCTGCTGGCCGCGCGGCATGCCCCAATGGCCCAGCGCGTAGCCGTGGAAGTAGATCGCGCAGATCAGCGACTGCATGAGGTAGTTGGTCAGCGCCATGCGGCCCATCGGCGCCAACAGGCTGACACGCGAGAACACGGTCTTGCTGTGCAGCATCAGCACCAGCAGCCCCACATAGCCCAGGCAGGCGGGCAGGTTGCCCAGCATCGTCAGGCCGCGCGCGATGCCCCAGCCGTCGGTGCGGTCGCCGGGCGTGTGCGACATCGCGATCAGGCTGCCGGCCAGGCCGATGGCAATGCCGATCGGCAGGCCCCAGACGGCGAGCTTGCGGAACAGCGGCAGGTGATCGCGCGCGTTCTCCATCACCCCCGAACGAACGAAGCCGATGCCGAGCAGGAACATGCCGATGAGCACGATCGCAAAGCCGAAATCGCCTGCCACCTTCTCGGGGAAGCGGCTGGCGCGGTAGTACACCGCCTCGCCGTAACTGCCCTGGGTGAAGACGCGCAACTCCTTTTCCTTCTCGGTGCGGCCTTCGGCCAGGCGCTTTGCACGCTCGGCCTCGCGTTCGGTGTAACGCTCGGCCTTGGTCTTCTTCGGCTTGTTGCCGTCCGCCGCCGCGCTGGTGGGCGGGGCGGGTGCCACGGCCGCCGCCGGGGCCGCCGCTGGCGTGGTGGCCGAGGCTTGCGCGCCGGGGGCGTAGGCCGCCAGCGGGTCGGGCGCGTAGTACTGCACCAGCCCGCCCAGCGTCATCGCGATGGCGCCAAAGAGGTAGAGGGCCGCGCCAAGGCGCATACCGCGCTTGTCGGCCGGGTCGAAGTACTTCCAGCTCAGCCAGCCCGCGGTCACCACCAGCGGACCAAAAATCGTCAACGGCAGGCGCGGCTCGATGGGGCCGTCGGGCAGCAGCCAGAACACCGCCGCCGCGATGCACAGCCCGGCACCCAGCAACAGCAGCACCGCGCTGAAGACCGGCAGGCTGCGGCCGAGCAGCTTCACGCGCTTGTCGTTGCGCAGGTACAGCGCGACGAGCCCAGCGATGGCCAGCCCGGCGGCAATGCCGAAGAAGCGGTCCATGTCGGGGATGAAACCGAGGCCGACAAACACCGCGATGCCCAGCAGCAAGGGCTTGGGCCGGCCGTAGAGCACGACCATCAGCATCAGCGCCGCGACGGCATACGAAAACAGGATGTCGCCGTCCCACAGGAAGATGAAGTGCAAGGCGCCGAAGACCGCCAGCGCCAGCACGCGCCGCAGGTAGACCTGCTTGAATTCGCGCCCGGCCTGCTCGGCGCGGACCATCATCACCGCGAAACCCATGCCGAAGAGCAGCGAGAAGATGGTCCAGAACTTGCCCTGCACGAAGTAGGCGATGAACCAGCTGGCAAGCCAGTTCACGCCACTCAGGTCGCGCGGCATGCCTTCGTTGAAGGTGGCGAAGGTGCGGTTGAAGAACTCGATGTTCATCAGGAAGATGCCGAGCAGCGCAAAGCCGCGCACGACGTCCAGCGCCTCGATGCGCTGGGCGACGGCGATCGGCGCCATTGCCGCTGGGGTCGGGTCGCGGTCGGGCTCGGCAGCCGCCGGGGCGGGTAAGGTGGTGTCCATGGCGTGCGTCTCGTTTCCTCGGGTTCGCGGGCAATGTAGCGGCGCGGCCCCGTGCGGTCACTCCCCTGCGACGAACTGCGCAAATGTGGTGACAGGGAGCGCCGGGCCCGCGCCAGCCGGAGGCAGGCGTCGCGCCGCCCGCCCACCCGATGAAGCCCACGAACCAAGGCCCTGCGCGGATCCGGCTCCGCCGGTCCGCAGCAAGAGCCTGCGGCGAGGACGGCGCAGGCGCTCGCAGGCGAGGATCAGTCCGCAGGGACTGTTCCTCGTCCGGCTGGCCCCCCCGGGGGGTAGCCGGACGAAGTGAGCTTGGGGGCCCTATCTCTTCATCTCGAAACGCAGCACGCCCTGCTGCTGTTGCCAGCGCAGCTTGCCCAGCACGTCCATGCCGAGCAGCGGGGCCTGCAGGTCGGGCAGGGCCGTCATGCGCAGGCGGTCGGCGCGCAGGCCACCCTGCAGCAGCAGGTCGCCCTGCACAACTTCGGCGTCGACCACGCCGCCGGCGGTGTTCGAACGCACGCGCCCCACCACCGGCAGGCCCAGTTGGCGTGCCAGCGCGGCCGGGATGGCGGTGCCGGTGGCGCCCGTGTCGACGAGGAAGTCCACCGCCTGCCCGCCGACGCTGCCGGGCCAGTGGTAGTGGCCGTCGGCGCTGCGGCGGATCTCGACCACGTCGCCCGTGATCTCGATGCGCGACTGCGTCGCCTGGCGCTGCCAGGCCTGCACGCCCAGGAACACGCCCACGGCCACCAGCAGCCACACCGTGGTGTGTTTCAGCCAGCCGGGCAGTTCGTGCATCGGTGCGTCACAGTGTCAGCGGGGCGACACGCTGTTCGATGGCGCCGAACACGCTGCTGCCGTCGCGGCCCAGCATCTCGATGCGGATGCTGTCGCCGTAACGCATGAATTCGGTGACGGGCGCGCCGCTCTCGATGGTCTCGATGGCGCGCTGTTCGGCCACGCATGCGTAGCCGTGGCTCCAGTCCTTGTTGCTGACGGTGCCGCTGCCGACGATGCTGCCGGCGCGCAGCCGCCGCGTCTTCGCGACATGGGCGATGAGCTGGCCGAACTGGAAGCTCATCTCCGGCCCCGCTTCGCACAGGCCGACGCGGCGGCCGTTCCAGCGGCTCTCCAGGCTCAGGTGCAGGCGGCCGCCGGCCCAGGCCGCACCGACCTCGTCGGGCGTCACGGCCACCGGGCTGAAGGCGGTGGCCGGTTTGCTCTGCACAAAGCCGAAACCCTTGGCCAGTTCGGCCGGGATCAGGTTGCGCAGGCTCCAGTCGTTGGCCAGCATCAGCAGGCGCACGCTGTCGACGGCGGCGCCGGCGTCGGTGCCGATGTCGACGTCGCCGGTGATCACCGCCACCTCGGCCTCGAAGTCGATGCCCCAGGCCTCGCTGGCGAAACGCGCATCGTCCGTGGCGCCGAGGAAGTCGTCGCTGCCGCCCTGGTACAGCAGCGGGTCTTCGTAGAAGCTGGCCGGCACCGCGGCGCCGCGCGCCTTGCGCACCAGTTCGACGTGGTTGAGGTAGGCCGAGCCGTCCAGCCACTGGAAGGCGCGGGGCAGCGGCGCCATGCACAGCTGGGGGTCGAAGGGGAAGGCGTGGCGCGCCTTGCCGCCGTTCAGCGTGGCGTAGAGGTCTTCCAGCGGCGGGCTGCGGAAGTTCCAGTCGTCCAGCACCTGCTGCAGCGTGGTGGCGATGCCGGTGGCGTAGTGGGCCAGCGTCATGTCGCGCGAGACGACGGCCAGCACGCCGTCGCGCGAGCCGTCCTTGAAGGTGGCGAGTTTCATCGGGGGTCTTGGCCCTGCTGGGCAGGAGCCGGGGAACGGGGTGGCAGTATTGTGGGGTGACGAGCCTGCCCCTCCCGCCGCATCCCCGGCCAGCGCGGCCAGCCCGGCCAGCCCGGCCCGTACGCCGTGCGCTGGCCGCGCTGGGCGTGGCGCTGGTCGTGCTGCTGCTGCACGCAGCGCTGCTGGGGCAGCTGCCGCGTGCGGCCGGCACGGGACGGGCCAGCGAGGCCGCAACTGCGCTGCAGGTGCGTCAGTTGCGTCTGCCGGCGCAGCCGCTCGCCGAGCCGCCGGCGCAGCCGCTCGCCGAGCCGCCGGCGGCGCCGCTGGCAGTTCCGCCGGCAAAGGCGGCACCCGCCGAGGCCGCGCCGGCCGCAATGGCGCGCGCCAAGCCAGCCGCCGCGGTGAAGGCGCCGCGCCCCCCTGCAGCCGCGGCACCGGATGGGGCCGCGCGGCCCGCGGTCGACGCCGCGTCCGCACCCGCACCCGTCGTGCCGCCCCCGGCCCCGGGCGGGCCGCCGCTGCCGCGCTACGCCACCCGCCTTCCACCACCGGCCACGCTGCAGTACACGCTGCAGCGCGAGGCCGCGCCCGGCCGCCCGGGCCTGCAGGCCGAACTGCGCTGGCGCCCGACGGACACCCAGTACACGCTCACGCTGGGCTTCGGCGCCGTCGGCTGGGCCAGCGTCGGCGGGCTGGACGGCGATGGTGTGGCCCCCGAACGCCATGTCGAGACGCGGCGCGGCCGCGAACTGCGTGCGGTCAATTTCCGCCGCGAAGCAGGGCCGACCGGCGGGCGCATCACTTTCAGCGGTCCGCCGGTCGAACATGCGCTGCTGCCCGGCGCCCAGGACCGCCTGAGCTGGATGCTGCAGCTGCCTGCCGTGCTCGAGGCCGACCCTGCGCTGGGCCAGCCCGGGCGCGAGGTGCAGCTCTTCGTGGCCGGCGTGCGGGGTGACGCCGCAGTGTGGACCTTCACCGTCGTCGACCGCGGCCCCGCCGAACTGCCGGCCGGCACGGTAGCCGACGCCGTGCACCTGCAGCGTGAGCCGCAGCGCCCCTACGACACCCGTGTCGACGTCTGGCTCGACCCCGCGCGCCACCACCTGCCGGTGCGCCTGCGCCTGAACAACCGCGGCGAAGGCGAGAGCACCGATTTCCTGCTCTCTCAGCTCAGCCTGCCCTGACGGCCGGCGCGGCGGCGCCGTGCCGCCATTCGTACACGCGGCGCGTGACGCCTGCCGCAGACCGGGCATGCGTTTGCAGGCCGGGGCGCTCACGGATGCAGCCGGGTGGCCGATAACCGTTGGATGAGCCCCCTTCTTGCCGACGCCGCGCACTACGCCGGGGCATATCCGCTGGCATGGGCGCTGGGCGCGTGTCTGCTGCTGCTGGTGCTGCTGGCGCTGGAACACCTGCGCGTGGTGTACAGCCGGCGCCAGCTGGCGCAGCGCCTGAAGGCGGCGAACTCGCAGCTCGACGACCTGCGCGGCCGCGACCTGCTGACCGGGCTGATGACCCGCGCCGACTTCGAGAGCGCACTCGACGAGGCCGTGCTGGCCTGCAACCGCGAGGGCGCGCCGCTGGCGCTGCTGCATGTCGGCCTGGACAACTTTCACTCGCTCAACGAAGGCTACGGCCACCCCGTGGGCGATGCCGTGCTGGCGCTGGCCGCCGACCGCCTGCGCACGGCGCTGGGCGTGCCGCTGGCGCTGTCGCGCCTGGGTGGCGACGAATTTGCGCTGCTGCTGGCGGGCTCGGCCGACGAGGCCGCCGACGCCGCCGAGCAGCTGCTGCGTGAATTGCAACGGCCCTATGTCGTCGACGCGCTGAGCCTGCGGCTGGGCGCCTCGGTGGGCATCGCGATGTACCCCGACCACGGCGCGCGGCCGCGGCTGCTGGGCCATGCCGCGGTCGCCATGCGCTCGGTCAAGCAGGTGGGCGGTGGCGGCCACGCCTTCTACGACCCCGCGCTGGCGGTGGATGAACGCGACAAGGCCGACCTGCTGCAGGCCTTGCGCCGCGCCGTCGAGCACGGCCAGCTGCAACTGGTCTACCTGCCCAAGGTCGACGCGCAGAGCCTGCAGATCACCGCCGCCGAGGCGCTGCTGCGCTGGGAACACCCGCAGCGCGGCACCATCACCCCGGCGGTCTTCGTGCCGCTGGCCGAGCGCCACGGGCTGATGGCCGTCATCGGCCGCTGGGTCATCGAGGAGGCCTGCCGCCAGGCGGCGCAGTGGCGCGGGCTGGGCCTGCGCATGCGCGTGGCCGTCAACATCTCGGGCCACCAGATGCGGCAGGACGACCTCGTCGAGCACATCGAGGCCTCGCTGCGCCGCCACGGCATCCCGCCGGGGCGGCTGACCTGCGAGATCACCGAGTCGGTGGCGATGGAGGACACCGCGCACACCCGCGCCACCTTCGAGCGCCTGCGCGAGCTGGGCGTGCACGTGTCCATCGACGACTTCGGCACCGGGCATTCCAGCCTGGCCAGCCTGCGCCGGCTGCCGGCGGCCGAGCTGAAGATCGACCGCGCCTTCGTTGTCGACCTGGGGCAGAGCGAACGCGCGCGTTCGATCGTGAAGGCCATCGTCGACGTCGCGCGCACACTCGACCTGCGCGTGGTGGCCGAGGGTGTCGAGACCACCGAGCAGCGTGACGTGCTGGTGGCGCTGGGCTGCGACGAGCTGCAGGGTTACCTGTTCGCGCGGCCGATGAGCGCCACCGCGCTGGCGCTGTGGGCCGAGCGTGACGAACCGCACGACGGCGCGCAGTGCGACTTTCGCGCGTCGCTTTTCGACCCCACCGCGCCCGTGCTGCCGGACTGAACACCCGATGATGCGCGGCGCGAAGGCGCGCCGCGGCTACAACAAACCCGTCCCACCTCCTGCCATGCCCTATTCCGACACCGAGTTTTCTGTCCTGCTGTGGGCCCTGGGCGTCTTCGTCGCCGCCCTGGCCATGCACCTCGGCCAGGGCTGGGTGCGCATGGCACAGCGCGGCCCGACACTGCGCCACGAATGGCGCGCGCTGCTGCTGGCGGCCACGGTGCTGGGTCTGGGGCTGACCTCGGCGGTCGAACTCGGCATGCAGGCGCAGGCGCTGTCCTTCCCGGTGGGCTACCGCTGGCTGGCAGTGGCCGCGCTGTTGCCGGCGGCGGTGCTGGCCTGCGCACCGGCCGCGGTGGCCGCGGTGTTCGGCGCACGCACGGTGGCGCTGTTCGGCAGTGGCGCGCTGCTGGCGCTGGCCGCGCTGGCGCTGCAGGCCGGCTGGGTGTGGGCGGCCGGGTTCCGGCCCGGCGTGCTGTGGCGCGTCGAACTCGTGGCTGCGGCGGCGGTGCTGGCGGTGGTTGGCCTGGCGCTGGCGCAGTGGATCGCCTTTGCGCCCGCCTTCCATGACAGCCCGCGCCGTTCGCTGTGGCGCATTGCCGCGGCAGTGCTGGCGGCGCTGACACTGATGGCCGGCCTGCAACTGATGTCGCTGGCGGCCGGGCTGCACACCCAGGGCGCGTCCAGCCACAACGGCGAACTGCCGGGCACGGTGGCGAGCCTGGTCTGCGGTGTCATCGTGCCGCTGGCGCTGGTGGCGCTGATGCTGGACCTGTGGCTGCGCCGCCACCAGCGCCGCCAACGCGGCCACGGCGACTTCAACCCCATGCAGCGGCGCAAGCGCCGCCACAAGATGCGCACGCTCTGAGCGCCACCAGGGCCGGGCTGCGCCCAGCCCGACCGCCCACGGGGGTTCGAGGTGCCCACCAGAGCCGGCCCACCTCGAGCGCCGCACGTCGTCGGTCCGGCCTTCCTACAATCATGCGATGAACGCACGCCCCACCGTCTACACCCGCGGCGCCGCCCTGGCCGCCGTCCTGCAGCAGCGCATCGCCATCATCGACGGTGCCATGGGCACGATGATCCAGCGCTACAAGCTGGGCGAGACCGACTTCCGTGCCGAACGCTTCAAGGACCACGCGAAGGACCTGAAGGGCAACAACGACCTGCTGGTGTTGACGCGGCCTGATGTCATCCGCGAGATCCACGGCCAGTACCTGGCCGCCGGCGCCGACCTCATCGAAACCAACACCTTCGGCGCCACCAGTGTGGCGCAGGAAGACTACGGCCTGGCGCACATCGCGCGCGAGATGAACGTCGCCGCGGCACGCATCGCTCGCGAGGTGGCCGATGAATACAGCACGCTCGAGAAGCCGCGTTTCGTGGCCGGCGCCCTGGGCCCGACACCGCGCACCGCCAGCATCAGCCCCGACGTCAACGACGCCGGTGCGCGCAACACCAGCTTCGACGAACTGCGCGCCGCCTACCGCGAACAGGCCGAAGGGCTGCTCGAAGGCGGCTGCGATCTTTTCCTGGTGGAAACCGTCTTCGACACGCTGAACGCCAAGGCGGCGATCTTCGCGCTCGACGAGCTGATGGAAGACACCGGCGAGCGCCTGCCGGTGGTCATCAGCGGCACCGTCACCGACGCCTCGGGCCGCATCCTCAGCGGCCAGACCGTGGCGGCGTTCTGGCATTCGGTGCGCCATGCGCGGCCGCTGGCCATCGGCCTGAACTGCGCTTTGGGCGCGGCGGTGATGCGGCCCTACATCGAGGAACTGAGCAAGGTGGCCAGCGACACCTACATCAGCTGCTACCCCAACGCCGGCCTGCCCAATCCGATGAGCGAGACCGGTTTCGACGAGACGCCGGCGGTCACCGGCAGCCTGATGGAAGAGTTCGCGAAGGCCGGCTTCCTGAACATCGTCGGCGGCTGCTGCGGCACCACGCCCGAGCACATCGCCGAGATCGCGCGCCGCGTTGGCAGCTACCGCCCCCGCACCCGCCACGACCCGCTGTTCAGCAGCTTGCTCGCCGCGTAGCGCGCCAGCAGGATCAAGCTTCCGCCCGCGGAACCGGCTCCGCCGGGCCGCCAGGCGACGGCCCCCCTGGGGGGGTAGCGACCGAAGGGAGCTTGGGGGCTTGTCAGATTTCGATTTTCGAGCCCAGCTCGACGATGCGGTTGGTGGGCAGGTGCAGGAAGTCGGCGGCGCCGGCGGCGTTGCGGTGCATGCTGGCGAAGAGCTTCTCGCGCCACAGCGCCATGCTGCCGCCGAAGGTCGGCACCACGGTGTCGCGGCTGAGGAAGTAGCTCGTCTCCATCTCGTTGAGGTTCACGCCCCGGCCCTGCAGCAGCTGCAGCGCCTGCGGCACGTCGGGCTCGTTCTTGAAGCCGAAGTGCAGCGTCACCTGCCAGCAGTCGTGGCCCAGGGCCTCGATCTCGCAACGGCGGTCGAAGCCTATCCACGGCAGCTCGTGGTGCAGCACGGTGACGAACAGGTTCTGCTCGTGCAGCACCTTGTTGTGCTTCAGGTTGTGCAGCAGCGCAAACGGCGTGCTGCCCTGTTCGGCGGAGAGGAACACCGCCGTGCCCGGCACACGCAGCGGCGGGCTGATGAAGATGGACTCGAGGAACAGGGGCAGTTCGATGGCCTCGCTGCGCAGCCGTTCGCCGAGCAGCGCGCGGCCGCGTTTCCAGGTCACCATCAGCGTGAACATGGCGCCGCCGATGAGCAGCGGGAACCAGCCGCCTTCCAGCACCTTCACCGCGTTGGCGGCGAAGAAAGTGATGTCGACGAGGAAAAACAGGCCGGTGGCGCCGACGCACAGCGCAAGCGGCAGCTTCCAGGCCCAGCGGATGACGAAGAAGGTCATCACGGTGGTGATCGTCATGTCGATCGTCACCGCGATGCCGTAGGCTGAAGACAGCGCGCCAACGCTGCCGAAGACCACCACGGCGAAGACGACGCAGCCGTAGAGCGCCCAGTTGACGAAGGGCACGTAGACCTGACCGGTCTCGCGCACGCTCGTATGCAGGATGCGCAGGCGCGGCAGGTAGCCCAGCTGCATGGCCTGCTTGGTGACCGAGAAGGCGGCCGTGATCAGCGCCTGCGAGGCGATCACCGTGGCCAGCGTGGCCAGACCGATGAGCGGGAACAGCGCCCAGGCCGGCGCCATCTCGTAGAACGGATTTTTCACGTTCTCGGGCTGGTAGAGCAGCATCGCGCCTTGGCCGAAGTAGTTGATCACCAGCGCCGGCATCGCCACCATGAACCAGGCCAGGCGAATGGGTTTCTTGCCGAAGTGGCCGAGGTCGGCATACAGCGCCTCGGCGCCGGTGACGCACAGCACCACCGAGCCGAGTGCCACGAAGGCGGTGCCGGGGTGCGCGGCCATGAACGACAGTGCGAGGTGCGGCGACAGCGCCACCAGCACCTGCGGGTGCTGCACGATGTGCGGCACGCCCAGCACCACCAGCACGGCGAACCACAACAGCGTGACGGGGCCGAACATGCGCCCGACGATCGCGGTGCCGAAGCGCTGCGCGGCGAACAGCAGCGTCAGCACGACCAGCGTGATGGGCACGATGAAGCGGTGCAGCGCGGGTGCGGCGACTTCCAGCCCTTCCACCGCCGACAGCACGCTGATGGCCGGCGTGATGACGCCGTCGCCGAAGAAGATGGCGGTGCCGAAGACACCCAGCAGCAGCAGCCGTTCGCGCAGCTTGGGGCGGTCCTTCACCGCCTGCGAGGCCAGCGCGAGCATCGCGATGAGACCGCCTTCGCCGTGGTTGTCGGCGCGCAGGATCAGCACCACGTACTTCAGCGAGACGATGACCGTCAGCGTCCAGAAGACGAGCGACAGGATGCCCAGCACGTTGTCGGGCGTCAGCGGCACGCGGCCGTGCGCGAAGACCTCCTTCAGCGCATACAGCGGACTCGTGCCGATGTCGCCGTAGACGACGCCGATGGCCGCCAGCGTGAGGGCAGCGAGCGCGCCGGGCGTCTTGGGTTGCGGGTCGGCGCTCATGAAGGGGCAGACCGCATTGTGCGCGAGCGCTGCCTATGCGTGTTGCGACGCAGCATGCGGCGAGCGGGCCGCCGTATTCCGCGCGCCACGCTATTCGTAGTTCTCGGCGTCGGGGTCGGTGGCTTCCATCTCGTAGGACGCCGCCACCATCGCCAATCGACCCATCACGCCGTACATGTAGAAGCGGTTCGGCGCGCTGGCACCCGGTTTGCTGCCGGGCCTGGGCAGGATGCTGCTGCCGGCAAAGGCCAGCGGCACGTAGCGCGAGCCGGGTGAGCACAGGCTTTCGTCGGCATTGCGATCGGCATGCACGCGGTAGAAGCCGCCGACGACGTAACGGTCGATCATCACCACCACCGGCTCGGCCACGGCGTCGTGGATGCGCTCGTAGGTGGGCACGCCTTCCTGGATGATGACTTCGTCGGGCACCCGGCCTTCGCTGACCAGGCCCTCGCGTCCGCGCATCACGCGTTCGGGGTCGTCGAGTTCCTTCACGTCACGCACGGTCAGGATGCCCTGGCCGCCGGCGTTGTCGGCCTTGACGACGACAAACGGTTTTTCGTTGATGCCGTATTCCTTGTATTTGCGCCGCACCTTGGTCAGCAGGGCGTCGACATTGCCCTTCACGCAGTCCAGGCCGCTGGCGCTGTCGAAGTCGACCTTGCCGCAGTGCGCGTGCATCGGCGTGATGAGCCAGGGGTCCATGCCCAGCAGCTTGGCGAACTTCTTGGCCACTTCCTCGTAACTCTGGAAGTGCCGGCTCTTGCGGCGCATCGGCCAGCCCGCGTGCAACGGCGGCAGCAGGTACTGCTCGTGCAGGTGCTGCAGTGCACGTGGCACGCCGGCGCTGAGGTCGTTGTTGAGCAGGATGGTGCAGGGGTCGAAGTTCTTCAGCCCCAGGCGGCCGCGTGTGCGCAGCAGCGGCTCCAGCATCAGCTCGCCGCCGTCGGGCAGCGCCAGTGGCATGGCGCCCTCGATGGCCGGGTCCGGCGAACCCAGTCGCACGTTCAGGCCGGCCTGTGTGAACACCTGCACCAGGGTCTGCAGGTTCTCGAGGTAGAAGCTGCTGGCCAGGCGGTCGTCGGGGATGAGCAGCAGGTTCTTGGCCTCGGGGCAGATCTTCTCGATCGCCGCCATCGCCGCCTGCACCGCCAGCGGCAGCATCTCGGGCGTGAGATTGTTGAAGGTGCTGGGGAAGAGGTTGGTGTCCACCGGCGCCAGCTTGAAGCCGGCATTGCGCAGGTCGGCCGAGGTGTAGAAGGGCGGCGTGTGCTCCATCCATTCCAGCCGGAACCAGCGTTCGATGGCCGGCATCGACTCGAGGACACGCTGCTCGAGCTCGTTGATGGGCCCGGTGAGGGCGGTAGTGAGGTGGGGGACCATGGCAGGCTCGGCAGGGCGGAGGCCGGATTCTAGGGATTTGCCCTGAGTGCCGTGCGTCGATGTCGCTGCCGGCCCCCGAACCAGCCGGGCACGAAAAAAGGGGCTGCCATCGGCAGCCCCTTTTCGGGTGGGCTTGGACGCCGACTTACTTGCTGTAGGCCGTCTCGCCGTGCGAGCTGATGTCCAGACCTTCGCGCTCTTCCTCTTCCGGCACACGCAGGCCGATGGTGAGGTCGACGATCTTGTAGGACACGAAGGCCACCACCGCCGACCAGATCACCGTCACGCCCACGGCCTTGGCTTGGATGATCACCTGGTCGAGGATGCCGTTGCTGCCTACGGTGGCCGTCACCCAGTCGGTGACCAGGCCGGGGCCGCCCAGGCTCTGGCTGTTGAACACACCGGTGAGCAGCGCGCCGATGATGCCGCCGACGCCGTGGATGCCGAAGACATCGAGCGAGTCGTCCGCGCCCAGCATCTTCTTCAGGCCGCTGACACCCCACAGGCAGACGAACCCGGCGATGGCGCCGATGACCAGGCCGCCGACGATGCCGACGTTGCCGGCTGCCGGCGTGATGGCCACCAGGCCCGCGACGGCGCCCGAGGCGGCACCCAGCATCGAGGCCTTGCCCTTCATCAGCGCTTCACCGGCACACCAGGCCAGCACCGCGGCCGCGGTCGCCGACAGCGTGTTCAGGAAGGCCAGCGCGGCGCTGTTGCCCGCTTCCAGGGCGCTGCCGGCGTTGAAGCCGAACCAGCCCACCCACAGCAGCGAGGCACCGACCATGGTCAGCGGCAGGCTGTGCGGCGCCATGGCTTCCTTGCCGTAGCCGACCCGCTTGCCCACCATGTACGCACCCACGATGCCGGCGACGGCCGCGTTGATGTGCACGACGGTGCCGCCCGCGAAGTCGAGCGCACCCCACTGCCAGATCAGGCCGGCCTTGCCGTTCAGGCCGTCGACCAGTTCCTTGCTCGTGTAGGCGTCCGGGCCCATCCAGAACCACACCATGTGGGCGATGGGCGCGTAGCTGAAGGTGAACCACAGCGTGACGAACAGCAGCACCGCGCTGAACTTGATGCGTTCGGCGAAGGCGCCGACGATCAGGCCGCAGGTGATGGCCGCGAAGGTGGCCTGGAAAACCACGAACACGATCTCGGGGATGACGACACCCTTGCTGAAGGTGGCGCCCATCGCGAACGTGCCGGTGGCCGGGTCGAAGACACCTTTCAGGAACAGCCGGTCGAAGCCGCCCACGAAAGCGTTGCCCTCGGTGAAGGCCAGGCTGTAGCCGTAGACGACCCACAACACGGTGACCAGCGCGAAGACCACGAACACCTGCATCAGCACGCTGAGGATGTTCTTGCTGCGCACCAGACCGCCGTAGAAGAGCGCCAGGCCGGGGATGGCCATCATGATGACGAGCAGGGTCGACACGAGCATCCAGCTCACGTCGCCCTTGTTGGGCACCGGCGCAGCAGCGGCCGGGGCCGAAGCGGCTTCGGCCGCCGCTGCAGCGGC
>Ga0105047_10005980_pt1 | contig 20702 bp, 17 predicted proteins | sample MAT04_FD_78384 | JGI IMG/M metagenome (GOLD analysis project Ga0105047, IMG submission 78384) | Freshwater microbial communities from Lake Fryxell liftoff mats and glacier meltwater in Antarctica - MAT-04 (megahit assembly) | ecosystem: Environmental > Aquatic > Freshwater > Ice > Liftoff...
CTTCGGCGACCAGTCCGGCGAGCGACGGCAACCCAACGGTCGGGCAACTAGGCGAGCCCGACAACTAGGTGAGCCATCGGGAAGTGTTCCGGCGAGTCCGGGGGCGCTGCCACCAAGGACGAGGACGCAGCCGCACTTGGTTGTGCGGCGAGGACGAGGACGCCGGAGCTGGCGTCATCCGGCCGTCGAAACACCCACGTAATTGTCGGGCGGGCCCCAAGGGTCCTCGCCGCGTCTGCAAGCGACACCCTTCATCAGGTCGACCACGTCGCCGCGAGTCAAACACGGTGTCGAATCGGCAACGGCGGCGTCATGTCCGCTGCGGAAGCCGGGAACATTGGTCGGGGTGGCGGGATTCGAACCCACGGCCTCCTGCTCCCAAAGCAGGCGCGCTAGCCAAGCTGCGCTACACCCCGGTTGGTGCGGCATTGACCCTACAACGAAGGCTTGGGCCGCAAGGAACCTGTTGTCGCCTGCGGCCACCGAACCGGTCGAGCGAAACGAACGAACTTCTCGTTCGCTACGACGTGACGATCTTGGTGAAGGTGTCGCCTGGCCGGATGGTCCCCCCGCTGATCACCTTCGTGTTGATGCCCCGGAGCCGCAAGGCTGCACCCTCGCCGGTGTTCACGAACCGAACGGCGTCGGAGCCGAATCGGTCGGCGAACTTGGCGCACCCACGATGAGGTTGGTCGGTCACCTCCACGACGGCCTCGCCGATGGCCAGCCGGGTGCCGTCGGGAAGGTTGTCGACACTCACATCGAGGTCGGCGTAGAGCTGATCGCCGGCGAGTGCCCATCGCTCCCGCGTACCTGCGATGGCATCGATGGCTCGACTGTTCATGATGGTGATCTGCATCCCAGGATGGGGCTGCCCGTCCGGCATACGGGAGCTCGGACGGTCACGCCAGCTGTCGCCGATGAGGCCGTCGACCACGTCGAGTCGACCTTCGTCGAGCGCGGCCCGCTCCCCCACCGCTGGCCGGGCCACGATCAGTTCCAGAACCCCGCCATTGGCCGGCGCCCCTCGCACCGCGGGAACGTAGGTGGTCAGCTCATCGAAGCTTCGGTACTCCATCGACCCAGCCTTGCAAACCCGTCGGTGCACCGCCGAATGAATAGGGGCTCGGACTTCTACACCAAGCCGCGCCGCTGGATGATGGTGAAGGTGATCCAGCCCGGAATGATGGGCAGGAAAAAGGTGATGAGGCGGAACAACGCCACCGAGGCAAAGGCCGCGTCACGCTCCATGCCGAGCGAGTTAAACGCCGCACCGAGCGAGAGTTCGAGCACGCCGAGCCCGCCCGGTGTAGGAGAAAACACCGACACGGAGAACGCCACCATGTAGGCGGCACCGACCTGCGCCGGCGTCAACGTGCCACCGAACGCCTGGACGGAACACAACAACGCCGTGTACAGCCCAAGCGTGACGATCGTGGAGCCCCCGAACAGCGCAGCCAACTTTCGAGGCCGGCGCGCCAGTTCGACCAGCCCCGAGCCCGCGTCTCGAGCCATCGGAACGCCCTTGGTAAAGATGAACTTTCGAGTGGGGGGGAGCGCGAACGAAATCAGGACGAGGACGACGATGGCACCCAAGATCAGGAGGCTCGGGGGAAGTCCTCCGGTGGCACCCGGCTCGGCCGCGTCAGCCGGAGCACCGGTGGGCGCTCCCGTGGCGCTCGCCCAAAGGAGGAACACGCCCAAGAGCACGAGGTGCATGATGAATCCCGCCACGGCGTTCACACCCACACCGGCCACCGCCCGTGCGGGTTCCACCCCGCGCTTTTGCATGAGGCGCGTGTTCAGCGCCATGCCGCCGAGCCCGGCAGGCGCCCAGGTGTCGAGGAATGACGACGACACCTGGGCCGAGAACATCGTCAGGAACGGCAATCGATCGGGCACGGAACCCATCAACCCCATCGTGGCGCCGCTCCAGGTGATGACAACACAAACCAGCATCGGGGCAACCCACCAGAAGTTGGCCGTTCGGATCTTGTCCCCGAGCTCATTGACCGTGGCCAGCTGGGGGAGAAGCGCATAGAGCGCAATCGTGAACACCACGATGATCCCGATGGTGCGGGGCTTGATTCGGGCCAACTCCTCATAACGAACGTCGTCGAGCCCGGCCGCGAGCTGCACCTGGGTTCGGAGCTCATCGAGAAGCCCATCATGCTCACGAAGCTGGCGACGAGTTTCCACGCTGAGCGCGAGAGGCTGGAGCCTCGGAACCATTGAACCAAGCGTCTCGGTCCCCATCACCTCTTTGGCCGTGGCGACGGCCCGCTCGGCCCCGACCTCGATCGCTACGGAGCACAGCAGCTCCGCCACATCGGAGTTGAGATCAGTGGTGCTCGCCGCGAGTTCACCCGATCCCAAATCGACCACACGGGGGAGACCATCGGTGCCCACGATGAAGTGGTCGAGCCGAAGATCACGATGGGCGATTCGGTGACGGCGAAGTGCGGCCGCCACCCGCCACACCTCGCGGAGCATCGAGTCGGCGATGCGCTCCCCACCACCGGCCAAGGATTCGCCGCCGAGATAGTCGAATGCCAAAAGCATGCCGTCGGGCTCTACCTCCGCCACCGCCAACATCTTCGCAGTGGGCACCCCGTCGTCGTGTGCCTTGAGCGAAATCAAGGCCTCGTGCTCCACCGCCCGCCGCAGGGAGGAGAACGGTCGGGTTCCCGACGCCTCGCGCAGGCGCACCCAGCGAACCACCTGCAACAACGCGTCGGCGTCGCGTTGGTCGGTGCTCGACACCTTGACGAAATGTCGACGACCGTCGGGGGTGTTCGCGAGGTAGACACTCGATCCCCGGACGCCCCGGCCCTTCAACTCCAGCCGATCGATCGCGAGCCCTACTCCAACGAGTGCCTCGGCGATCGCCCGACCAGAGGGTTGCCGGTTCGGGGACCCGAAAACCATCACGCTGAGCGTGCCCACGAGCCATCCGAGCATCGTGGACATCGCCACGTCGTACGGCGTGTTGGTGCCGATGGGCGACATTCGGGTTAGCGCCACAAAGGCAACGGTGGCCACCCCCACCCGCCGGACCCACCGGGGAAACCACGGACCGAGCACCGTGACCACCGCTGCGCCCATCGCGATGAAGTGCGGGCCCTTCTCCGAGATGAACCGCACCTGCACCTCGACCCCAGGCAGTTTGAAACCGTTGAGCGCGACTGCCAACACGTCCATCAAGAGGTACGAACACAACGCGGCGATGAGCACCATGATCGCGACACGCACTCGACGCAACACCACCAGCGTGACGACGAGGCCTACCGTCGAAAGCACCGCGATGGTGCCGTCGAGGCCCAGCAAGAAGTTCTGAAGTCCGGAGACCCGGTTGGCCAGATCCTTGACGTCGTTCTCCGCCCCCTCGATGAGGCTGCGGAAAACCGCTGCGGCGAGGAGGGTGAGGACGAAGGTACCCAACGCCACCGCCACCCGAAGCTTGTCGCCCGGCGACCTGCTGTAGGCGTCGGGGACTGGTTCGATGATCTCCACATCGACGCCCTCCACCTGCTCGAGGTGCGAGGGCATCGCGGGCGCAACGACGAGTTCGTTTGTATCGAGCGGCAACCCGGCTCCAGGCGGTCAAGGGTGTGTTCACGGTAGTCGTGGTCCGGTGGCGCGACGACGGACCTACCATTTCCCCACTCCGGCTGCGCACTCACCCGGCAGTACGCAACGTGTGAGCTGGGTCGTGAGCGTTCGTACCCACCACACCACACCGGAGACGGATCACCGCTCCGGGGGGAGTTCGGCGGCCGCCGAGGCCGCAACGCTCGGCGTTCACCTTTTGGGGCCGGCAATTGGTTCCAGGGAGGGCGTTCCGAGCGATATGGTTGCCGTCCCTTGCGGGTGTAGCTCAATTGGTAGAGTCCCAGCCTTCCAAGCTGGTTGCGCGGGTTCGATTCCCGTCGCCCGCTCTCTACGTTCGTGCAGGTCAGCCCGTCATCGGGGCGCCTGGGCCGAGGTCGTTCCAGGGCCGTCGAGAGGCGGCGTGACCCTAACGTGACCCTATGAATCCGGACGAGGGCAAGGTGGCAGCCATGGACCAGGTCGCGGCAGATGCGCCCCTCGCCCACGACGCATTGCCGCCGCCCGTCTATCTGCCCGCAGCGGACACCCTCATCCTCTACGAGGGGAGCCTCACGGCGACGCACGAAGGGGTCGCCCACGAGGTGCCCGGACGCGTGGAACTCGAGCTGAAGCCGAGCCTTCGCCTAGCCGTGTCCATCAGCGGCAGCGAACCATGGATCTCCGGCGCGGCCTTCGGGTCGGACGAGGTCGAAATCGCTGTCCCTGCGCGGGTGTCTCTCTCGCCGAACTCCCCTGGTGACGAGAAACCCGAGCCGACCGGCAGTCACACGACGCTGCGACCCCTTGTGAACAGACTGACCGCAGGCGACATCGGGGCGGCGGATCAGATCCTTCTCAGCGTGTTCGGAAGGCTGCCGAGTGACCATCGGCTCGAACGTGATGGATCATTTTCGCTGAACCTCGAGGGATGGACCGCGGACGTCGTCGCGATAGACATCGACGAAACGGTCGACCACGGGATGAGCGTCTACGTGAGAGCCCGACCAGCCGCACTGCCTATCACCGCGAAGTCCGTCGATCAGCTCCGCGAGACCCTCTACTTCGTCTTCAGCCTTGCGGCTTCGCGTGAGATCGGAGTCGGGCCGGCGGCCGGCCTCGACTCCGCGGGCGCAGTTGTGTGGGCGGACTGGTTCGCGCCGAGGCATCGCCCGGGCAAGGCCGGAATCAGGTGGTGTCCGGATTGGGATGGTGGGCCTGTGCTGCAGGCCCTCGTTGACGGATTCTCAGGGTTGGGGTCCGACGATGCCCTGATCGCGGCTAGCAAACGCTCGACGAACATGCTGCTGACAGCCGACGGATCGGAGGTCTTAGACGTTCGAATCCTCATCGGGTGCAACGGCCTTGAACTCCTGTCGTGGGCCGTGCTTCAGCGTCACGGGTGGCTGACGGCCGAAGCGCTCGACAAGGCAACCGCGGCTACGTCGCTCAGACTCCTCCTCCAGTGGGCAGAGATCCCGATCGAGATCCCAGACCACTTCGAGGCGCTGAACGCTCGCCGCGCTCGCCTGGGTAAAGCCGACTGGGCTGGGCCCGAGACGCTCTTCAGCGTTCGCAACCGTCTGGTCCACCCACCGAAGCGCATCGACAGCCCCCTGTCGCCGTCATCCCGCGAACTCGTCGAGTCGTGGCAGCTCACGACCTGGTACCTCGAACTTGCTCTCCTTCGCGTCCTCGAATACCGAGGGCACTACTGGTGTCGGCTTCGACTCGGCCGCTGGGCGGGTGAGAACGAGCCTGTCCCGTGGGCCTTGCTCTCGCATGACGACGGGCCTGCCGAAGGATCAGCGTCCTGACGTCGCAGCGGTGCTGGTTAGCCTCACCATGTGGCTGAGCGCCAAACACAAGGCAAGCGGACCACACCGTTCGGTCCGAAGGTCCGCTACACGGTTCGGTTCCACGTGGTGGGTGAGGATCGCGATGAGCGCGGCACAGTTCGCGGAGCTGATCGCTACTTCGAGATCCGCATCGTGACCCCGCATGGTGAATCGACTGCCGTCGCTCTCGCCGCACTGCACTTCGCCGAGAAGGAACCGATGTCGGTGTTCAGCGAAGTCGGTGTTCAGCGAAGTCGGTGTTCAGCGAAGTCGGTGTTCAGCGAAGTCGGTGTTCAGCGAAGTCGCTGTTACGCAGACCGAGGGAGACTTTGTGCTCGATCCCGCCGACCACCGCGACCGCGACTCTTTGGGACGGTGACGAGGTGGAGAGCAACGATCCGCGGTCCACGACCCCGAAGGTGCAGCGCCTACGAGTGTGGGTGTTCGATGTGCTCGTGAGCCAAGCCGGCTTCGACGAGCGCGACGCGGAGTTGGCAATCGAGCGGTGCATCGCCAACTTCGCCGGGCATGAGCGATTCCTCGAGCACCTGCGATCGCAATCAATCCACGCCGTCACGGCCGCGAGGGCCACAGTCCTCTGCCCTGGCGGGCCCGCATGGTGGCGAGCCGGAGGCGAAGCGGCTCGCGAGCAAATGCTCGCAGGGCGGTTTTCGAGGGCTACGTCCGGCAGGCCGGGGTACCCGCGGGCCCGTCGGATGTGGATGTCGACTTCAACTGGCCAGACGAGAATCTCTTCCGCGGCGTGGACGTGCCCGCGGGATGTTCGCCGGGCGACACAGTGATCGCCGGTGACGGCGAAGGGAACGGGGAGCGGCTCGTCGTCGTCGAACGCGACGGGGCGCTGGGGCTCGTCGCAGATCCGTCGACGTTCACGAACCCGACGGACGAGCTGTGGCGTGACGCCTGGGATGAGGCCGAGGCACTCCTCTCGGACCCGACACGTAGTGCGCGTCTCGTCGCCTATCTCTCGATGTGTTCGTTCATCGCTTCGGTCGACCGGCGTCAGCCTTCGGTGGGCCGACGATCTGCTTGCCACTCCACGCCGTCTGGCGTTGCTCGCGGACCTTGAGCACCCTCGCACCGATGTCGACGTCGCCGCGCCGGAGCCCGAGCAGCTGGCCCTTGCGGAGGCCCATGAATGCGGCGAGCAGCACCATGCAGCGGAGCCGCTCGTCGAGGCAGTCCGCGAGCTTGTGGACCTCGGCAACGGACGGGATCGCGGTCTCGGGCTGCGGCTCGGTGCCCGCGCCCTTGATCGTGCAGGGGTTGGTGAGGGCCAAGCCGTCCTCGACCGCGGTGGCCATGATCGAGCGCAGGAGCCGGTAGCACTTCGCCGCCGTACTCACGCCTGGTTCGCTCGGTCCGCGCACGTGGACGACCCACCGCCGGACCGTCGCGGTGTCGAGCCGGTCGAGGGCGACGTCGCCGAGAATCGGGAGGATGTGGTGCTCGAGCTGGTTGGCGTACAGCTCGCGGACCCGCTGGCGCAGCGGCTCGCCCTTCGCGGTGAGTTGAGCCTCGACCCACTTCGGCGCGTACTCCCCCAGCGTCGTGCCACGCTGGCGGGGAGCGACGACCTTGCCGTCGGCCTGCTCGGTGAGCGAGCGGGCGTAGGTGGCCTCCGCCGCCCGCTTGGTCGGGAACGTGCCGAGGCTGACCCGACGACCGTCGGCGGTGACGATGCGAACTCGATACCGGCCGGAGGGGAGTTGGTCGACTCCACCTCCGGCTCTGCGCTGACGCGCCATGGGACCCTCCTGAGTGTCGGTGTCCCGATCCTTCCGACCTCCAGCTCTATCAACGCCAGAATGTCGGTGACCGCGCCCGAGAAGCATCGCGGGGCCTCATCCCATCCTCCGCTGGCGAGAAACGAGTACCGGGCCACACACTCAGGGCCCCCGAACTCGGCGAGCGCCGTCATCAGCGCATCAAGGCTCGCGCCATCGAGGGATCCCTCTGGGGGCGGCAGGATGGAGACTGGCCAGCTTCGGTATGGGAACCAGCGGAAGCACGGCGCGACCTCCTGATCAGAGAGGTCTGTGCCCAGGCGACCCGCGCGCGTTCGCCACTCCAATCGATGCCACGCCGACCATTCGGGCCGCTCCACGAAGCCGAGCGGAATGCCCGTCGCGGTCGTCTCCTCATCGATGTTGACGCCGCCGACGAGGAGTGGCTCATCGAGCCCGGCCTCGATACGGGCGCGTCGCCACTCGTCGACGGTCGGCACGGGGTCCTCGGTGTCCGCCTCGTACATCGCGTGGAGGACCCACGTGGAGGCGTCCCACCCGTTCGCGTCCGGCCCGGCCGGGGACGGGTCGTCGATGCGCTCGTCCAGCCAGGCAGTTTCGATGTCCTCATCGAGAACCCGCCACGGGTAAGCCACCTCGAGGTGATCTCGATCGGCTCCGTCTGCCATCCCTCAAGCTTCGCATCCCCTGCAGCGAGGGCGGCGCGTCGATTCAGCCTCCGGCACTCGCGTGGTGCGAACAACCGCGACCTGAGCACAGCCTGAGGGACGGTCACCTGACCATGCTCGAACTTGGCCGTCCTCGGCTTCATGCCGTACCTCTCCGTGGCGACCGCGAGTAGCGGGGAGAATCAGGCCACCGCGTGCGAGGAATGCGGCAGGTCGACCTGGACCCACACCCGGTTCCCCTCGCGTCGGGTCACCCGCGCCTTGAGCGGATCCCCCTCGTCGTCACCGACGAGCAACCAGTCGCCGGGCTGAGGATCGAAGCCTGCCTCCCCAGCACGCGGGCCGTGGGAGATCCAGCACTCGACCACGAGGTCGCCCCCGACATCGTTCGGGTCGAAGGTCAGGTCGTATCCAGACATCGACTCAATGCTACGGCTCATCGAGGCTGCAGGTACGCCGGGTTGTCGATCGGCCCCCGGAAGCAGGCGCGGACCCGTGCGAACTGGGTCGGAGTCGCTTCCGAGAGCACGACGGTCCAGTGGGGATGATCGGCAGTCGGGAGCAGAGGGAAGCCGCTGTCGAGGAGGTCTTCCCCGCGGGCCTCGAACAGCTTCGGGCGAACCGTCACGATCGGAGCAAGCCGCGCGAGAGCTTCGTAGTCGCCATCAGGGACCTCGAACACCGAGAAGCCGTGGATACCCCACCGGAGCAACGACCGCTCGCACTGCTCGTGCAGCTTCCGGTCGTCGAGCGTGGCCGTGCCCATGCGGAGCACGACCAGGTGGTCAGGCGGTCGACGATCGCGGAGGAAGAGGGGTTGCTCGGGCAAGGGACCTCCGTCGACGGGCGGGCAATCGGACGCTACCGCCCGCCGTCGGTCGTCAGATCCCCCTCCCGCCAGGCTTGGCCCGTTCACGTGACCCTATGACCACGACAAGGTCACGCCGGGCTCGACGGAACCGCAGTCACCGCTGGTCGAAGCTGGGCATGCCGCCACCGGCCGGCGTGACCCTGGCGTGACCTTACGGAACGGGAATCGGGGGTGCTGGGCGGTACAGGGGGAAGGCTCTCACCTGCGAATTCGTGCATCGGCCCAGGTCGCCGGACCCCACCTGACCAGCCTTCCAAGCTGGTTGCGCGGGTTCGATTCCCGTCGCCCGCTCCAGCATCAGCCTCCATTGGCCGGCACCATCGGCGCCGTCGGATGCGCCGTCGTCTCGGCGATGCGGTCAGGGCTTCGGCACACATGCCCGGTGAAACCAATCTGCTTTTCGTAGCCTATGGAACGTGATCGGAAACCCGACCCGCTGCTCATCGAGCAACGCCCACCTTCGGGCATGATTCTGACGCCCAACAACGATGTTCGATTCGCTCGAGCGGTCGCATGCATCGCCGTGGTCGCGTTCGCCGCTCGTGTTGGTTGGATTCTTTCTCATCAGACCATCGGCGACGGACGGTACTTCCTGATCTCCGGCGATGGGCTCGACTATCACCTCATGGCCGAGAAACTCTCGGTCGGTCGCGGCTACGTCCAGGGGTTCGGACGGGACGTCCCCTCCGGACGCCCCCCGCTCTGGCCGATGTTGTTGGCGGTGCTCAGCCGGGTGACCGGATCGAACGTGATGCGACACCACCAGCTGCTCGCCGCTGCTGTCGGCGCATCGAGCGTGGTGTTGGTGGCCTATCTCGCCCGGCGAGTCGGGGGCCGACGACCGGGGCTGATCGCAGGAACGGTTGCCGCCATGTACCCCGGTTTCTGGGTGTACGAATGGCCCTTGCTCTCAGAAACGCTCCTCCTGCCGACCCTGGCCGCCTTCCTGCTTACCTGCTACCGCTACATCGATCGACCCACTCCCCGGGGCGCCGCCGCGGTAGGGGGCCTCCTCGCGTTGACGGCGCTCGTTCGTTCCGAGCAGGCAATGCTCGGTGTTGTCGTCCTCTGGCTGTTCGGTCGGCAGTTTCGGGGGAACCGCGTTGGAGCGCTTCGCGACTGCGCGCTCTCGTTCGGTATCGCCGCATCGCTTCTCGTCCCGTGGGTGCTCTTCAATCAGACAAGGTTTGCGGAGCCGGTGTGGCTTTCCACCGGTTTGGGCAACACCATGTTGACCGGCAGTTGTGACACGGCCTACCGAGGCGAACTGCAGGGCTTGTACGACCCCACCTGTAGTCGGTCGGTGAACCTCGGATCACTTGATTCGTCGCAGGCCGATGGCGTGCGGCGATCGATGGCAACGTCGTACGCCCAAGAGCACCTCAGCGAGGTCCCCCTCGTAGCACTCAAACGAGTCGGGCGAGTGGTGGGCGCCTACCTCCCCGGACACACCGTTGTGTCGTGGAGCACGTGGTCGTCCGTTCCCGAGGCGGTCGTATGGGCGTGGATCCTCGGTGGCTATCTCCTGGCCCCTTTCGCGTTGGCCGGCGCAATCATGCTCCGTCGGCACAAACGTCCCATCGTTCCGCTGGTCGTTCCCATCCTCACCATCGTGTTGACCGTCGCGGGCACGATCGGCGAGATTCGCTATCGCGCGGCGGCCGAGATCTCTCTGGTGGTGTTGGCGTCCGTGGCGCTCGCTGCTCTCAGCGAGTCCCTCCGCAAGAGGTCCCAATCGCCCAGCGCCGCCGAGTCGTCCACAATTCCGAACCTGGGCATGGATGCATCGAATCCCCGATAAGGGGCCACAGGCAACACGGTCGGTTTCGGCATCTGCCGCCGGGAAGCGGCCGCACGCTGGCCGGGCCGCATATGACGGCCGGAAACGTTTCCATGAGCGCCGCCGCAGGCGCAGCAAGGCTTCGCCTTTGAGTACGGCTACGACTATCGGGGACGGCGACCGGCGGAACGTGAACCGGGGTTGCTGGCCGGGTTGCCGTGCTCATGGTCGCACAGCCGTTCCTCGCCATCGGCGATCGTGCCGCCGCCGATACCTTCGAGGGCAGCAAACGGTCCGCATTTGTGAGCGGTGATCCACACATGCACCATGGGTGTGTTCTCCGGCTTGATCAGACCCGCTGGGCAGTTGCCGTTCGCATCGGTGATACCGCCGAGCACACCACTGGCCTGGTAGCAGAGGTTGTCGTGGATGTGCCACTGCATGAGCGCGCCGCCCACGTTCGGCACATCCTCGAGAAGAACACCCGGCTTCGTCATGAACATCGCTGCCACAAGTATGCGGCCACCCTTCGTGGTGTCGTAGACAAGGGACTCGGGGCGGTCGGGATCGAGCATGGATTCGTCGCGCATGAACTCCTCGTTCACGAAGTGCTCGACACCCGTGAGCCCGTCCCCGATGGAGTGGAATCCGGCCGCAAGCGCAACGTCAGGGTCGCTCCACTTCGGGAGCCGAACGAGCGTGACCGCGATCAAGTTCTCTGCGGCCGCCTGTTGCTCTGGGGTGACCCCCTCAGTTCCACTCAAGTCGATGGGCTTGGTGGGGTCGTACGGCTTCGCGGCGGCAGTTGCCTCGTGAGCGTGCTCGGATTCGCCGGCGGTCGGGTCGGCGGTGGCAGCCGCTCCGGCCGCAGGTGCCGCGCCGTGCGCATGTTCGTGACCGTCTGAAGCGGCCCCACCGGATGCCGCAGCACCGGTGGCCAATTCGGACTCACCATGGGCATGCACGTGGGTGCCGGCACCGGCCATCCCATACACCGACAAGGCCGTCACAAGCACCGCCGCGACCGGAAGCACGAAACGAGGGGCATCAACCGGGTAGTGGTCGGTGCTCGCCCGGAACGAGAGGCCAAGGAGCACCGCGCCGGTCATGGCAAGCCCGGCAGCGATGCCGTCGACCACCTGGATCGACTCGGCGACGTTCAGCCCATCGATGAAGGAGATCCCGCTCGACTTCGCCATCACCCAACCGGCAAAGGCGCTCACGCAGACGAGCAGGCCAGAGATCACGACCGGCTTGCTGGTGCGGGCGATCGCGACCGCTCCCCATGCGAGCTGGAGGGCAGCGACGGCGGTGAACGCCAGCGCGGCCGGTCGGTGCTCGGCGTGCACCCCGATCGCGGCAGCATGGATTGCGCCCGCTCCGAGCGATGCCGCACCGGCCATCGCGATTCTCGTCGCACGAGGCGAGGTAGCGATGCGCACCGGGGCGCTGGTGTGATCGATGGCGATCGTCATGTTTCCTCCGTCGTGCGACGCCTCGCGGGTCGGCCCGGGCTGCGCTGGCACGGCATCAATGGCAAGCGCCTCGATGCGGGACGCCCGACCAATCGACCGTGACCTCCGTCACTCTACGCGATCGGGCCATATCGGCACCGTCGCGGCCTGAGCCGTCCCGCCCCGACCGCATCAACGGGAGGCTGCTGGACCGTTCCCCCACCCGGTGCCCGATTGGATCAAGGCCGAACGAGGGGGCTGTTCTTCGCGGTCTGTCGGGGATCACGTTGCACCACGGGATCAAGGGCCTCGTCGATGGCGGCCATCACCTCGGCCTCAAGCACCACGCCACTGGCCTGCACGTTGTCGTCGAGCTGCTCAGGACGGGTGGCCCCCACGATGGCCGAAGCCACATTGGGATTCTGAAGCACCCACGCCACAGCGAGCTGGGCCATCGTGAGGCCACACGTCTCGGCAATCGGGCGAAGCATCTGCACCCGGGTGAGCACCTCGTCACGCAACCAGCGGCCGACGAAGCCGCCGCCCTCCTCCGAGGTGGCGCGGCTCTCCGCCGGCGCCTCGGCACCGGGCAGGTACTTGCCGGTGAGCACCCCTTGCGCAATCGGCGACCAGACGATCTGGGAGATGCCGAGCGACTCGCACTCGGGAACCACTTCCGCCTCGATCACGCGCCACAAGGCCGAGTACTGCGGCTGATTCGACACGAAGGGGACGCGAAGCTCACGAGCCAGGGCGTGCCCAGCGCGCAACTGCTCCGCCGTCCATTCCGAGACCCCGATGTACGACGCCTTTCCGGAACGCACGATGTCGGCGAACGCCACCATGGTTTCCTCGAGTGGGGTTTGGTGATCGAACCGATGGGCTTGGTAGAGGTCGACGTGGTCGAGCTGAAGCCGGCGGAGAGAACCCTCGATCGACGAAAGCAGGTGTTTCCGCGACAAGCCGCGATCGTTCACCCCTGGGCCGGTAGGCCAATACACCTTGGTGGCAATCTCCAGACCATCGTGCTGCTGACCGGCCAACGCCTTGCCGAGTACCACTTCGGCGCGAGTGCCGGCATAGACATCGGCGGTGTCGAACGTGGTGATGCCGAGCTCCAGCGCCCGATGCACACAGGCCACCGCCTGCTCGTCGCCAACCTGACCACCGTGGGTGATCCAGTTCCCGTAGGAGATCTCACTGACCTTCAGTCCGCTGTTCCCAAGAAATCGATGCTCCATGGCCGGGGAGGTTACCGCCGCCTCGACGGCGATCGGCTACGGCGGCCGACAAGGCACGACCGGCCTCGTCCAGTTGGTCCATTCGGTCATCCGCCCTCCCGTCCACCTGTGCGGCCGAGCAAGTTGGGTTGAACAGGACCGATTCCACCGCGCGCGCCGCGTCACCGACCCGGGGATCATCCCAACCACGGGCAGCGAGCATGGCGACGTACTCCGTGAGCGTTGCCGGAGAAGGCCGGGCCACGCCTTCTCGTGTGCCTGCCTCCACCAGTCGATCGGCAAGCTCCGACGCATGCTGGGCGAGCGTGCGGGGACGCCGACGGGAGGCAACGGTTCGAATTCCCACTGCGGCGAGCCATAGCGCACCCACCCCGGTCGCGACGGTGAGTAACCCGCGCCCGGCCCACAGCGCAGCGGCGGCAACCGCTTCCGGTTCGGCTTGCGCGGTCTCTCCCGAAAGGGGCACGCCAACCGTTGGATCGAACGACTGCCAACCAACCCCGGGGAAAAACGCCTCCACCCATGCGTGAGCATCTCGTTCGCGGACGATCCACTCACCGGTCAGCGGATTGCGTTCCCCAGGCGCATACCCCAAGGCAACACGCGCCGGAATGCCCAGCTCGCGAAGCCAGAGAGCAAACGTGGTGGCGATCTGTTCGCAGTAGCCTTTTCGGTCGACGAGCAGTCGATCGATGGTGTCGTCTCCGAGCGCCAACGGGGGGATATCGCGGTCGTACTCGATGTTCTCGTCGAACCACCGCCCAAGCGCAGCAGCCGCGTCGTAGCTGGTGGGCGCGTCTCCGGCGATGTCGCGGGCAAGCGCCGCGGCGGATTCGGAAAGTGCATCCGTACCAAGGTCGCGCGAGCGAATCTCCTCGGGAACGGTGAGCCGGCGCGGGTCGGCCGTCCGCAAACGATCAGCCGTCACCACCGGGCGCCAGCTCGTGACGTTGTAGACCGTCCCCCGGCCGAGCGATCGGGACGACCGCAAGCTGCCATCCTCCTCCCAGGTCAGGCCATCGAACGGACCATCGACCACGGCCACTCGGTAGGCGCCGAACAACACATCTCCGCCCGCCCGATCCATGGTGAAGGTCTGGTTGAACTCCTCTACCGGCGCCCCGCCCGTGCCGTCGAGGCCGCGAAGATCGCCAACAGCGGGCGGAGCGATCACCACATCGCCGCGGAGTTCGGTCTCGTTGGAGACGCCACGTGACCACCGACGGCCATCCCACTCACTGAACGCTTGCGCCCTCCAGAAGTCCGGTTGGTCGGCCCGGACCCGCAGCACGATCTCGTCGCCGAGCTTTCCGCGCGTTCCGGTGTCGAAATCCTCCTCGAAACCCCAGTAGGCCGACGCGGACCGGCCGCTCTCGCCCCGGCGTGCAAGGGCCACGGGCGACCCATCGGCAAGCCCCGCCATCACTGGCGGCACCAGCAGCCCGGCGACCACAAGCACAACGAACACCTCCCTCCAGCGCCTCCACCCGTACGGCGCGGCGCCACGGCCAGTACCTTCGACCGTGAGTGACGCGAAGGTCACCGCCACGAGAATGGCCCAACCACCGAGAAGGTAGCCGTGCGCGTCGATCGAGGTACGAGTCGACGCGATGAGCACGAGGAAGATCGACGAGAAGAGCGGCGCCAGCGCTCGGCCGTGCCCTTCCCAGCCCATGGCAAGGAGTGCGGCTGCGACCAGGATGAGAATTGGGTTGGCCAACGGCATCGACAGGGCGATGAGCGCAACTCCGACCAGCGCGAAGGGCATCCGATGTACCGCGACCCGGATAACGGGAACCAAGGTGAGGAGCTGAACACCGACGATGAGGCCGGCAGCGGCAAGGCTGACCGGGAACGTGGTGACGCCGCCAGCGGCGAGGTCGAAGAAGGACAGGCACAACGCTCCGGTCAACGCCAACCTGGTCACGAAGCTCAGCGATGTGGGCGTTGCCGCATCCGACATTCCGGTCATTTCATCCAACCGTCGACACCGTCGGCGCGCACGCACCATGCTTTCGTGCCCGACGGCAACTCCACCAGGTCGGGACCACCCGCCACGGCGTCAGCGATTCGTTGGTGGACCACCGATCCCGAAGTGATCATTGCGTCGACCATTCGAATCTCCGCCGGCGGCGGCGCCACCACCTGCACGGGTCGACGGCGCGGCGACAGCACCACGGCATCGAACCCCACGGGGCTCCGATCCGCCCGTTCGGCGGTGACGAGTCGTACGGGATACCCAGCCAATCGGAGCCGCTCGACCAACCCTCGACAACGCCCGGCGGCGTCATCGCACGATTCTTCCGACCCTCGCAAGGAAAGCACCACCACCACTTCAGCATTGGTGGGGTTCATCTCGGCGGTTCGTACGACCAACGATCCGGTTGCGGCCGTCGCCGGCCAATGCACACGACGGCGAGGGTCACCGGGCTGGTACGGGCGAACACCCCGATCACCATCTCCCTCCGAAGGCGCGGCGAGCGACGGTTGATGGTCGCCGAGTCGTGCACGCGGCGCGCTCACCAACGGCGCGGGTAGGGGCACCGCCAGTCGCCGCACCCCGGTGGTGAATCCCAACGGACCCGTAACCGTCACTTCAACGATCAACCGGGTGATTCGTCCGCGGATGGGCGGGCGGGCCCGGAGCAACACTTCTCGATGGCCGGCTCCCCCAGCCCATCCGAGCGTGGCGTCGGCCTGGGGGGGGAGTGAAACGATGGAGACGACACACTGGCGGCGTAGGCCGCTCACCCGAAGCCGCACGTCTACGTCCTCACCGAGATACGCCTCGCTCGGGGCATCGGCGTGGATGACGGGGCGGCGAATCGCCCACCACACGATCGCGGCGTCGATCGTCACGAGCAAGGCCAAAGCGACGAACACGAGCAACGCGGTCTGTGAGCCGAGTTGTTGCCAGAGGGTTCGACCGGCAATGGCAAACACGATTGCCCCGACGCCCACCACGGTGAGTCGTACCCCGCGCCGGCCCCGCGCGGGAACTGGCGCTCGACGCTCAGCCGAAGGGAGGTGGCGCGACACCGGCCAGCACCTCCTGCACGACCACGGCCCCGGCGTCGATCCCCGCCCCGGTTTGCGCCGCGTCGAGCCGATGCCCGAGCACCGCGGGGGCCACGGCCTTCACATCATCGGGCAAGACGAAGGCTCGACCCTCGAGGAGCGCCCAGCTTCGCGCCACCGCCGCCACCGCCAACATCGAGCGAGGGCTCAGCGAGGGGGCACCACCGGCGATGGCGCGCAATTGATGGACGACCGCCAAGACATAGTCGGCGATCGACGGCGACATGCCCACCTCGGCCGCGACCTGACGCGCGCCGTGCCAACGTGCCATCGGCGCCACCGCACCAAGCACGGCAAGCATGTCGGGGCCACCGTCGCCGAGCAACATCGCCCGCTCGACGTCGGGGGACGGGATTCCAAGACGAATCGAGACCAGAAATCGATCACGTTGTCCGGAAACCAAGGGGTAGGTGCCCACGTCGCCGACGGGATTCTGGGTCGCCACCACGAAGAACGGATCAGGCAGTGGACGACTCACTCCGTCGACCGACACCTGCCGCTCGGCCATGGCCTCGAGCAATGCCGACTGCGCTCGGGGTGTGGCGCGGTTGAGTTCGTCGATGATCACCACGTTGGCAAAGATCGGCCCTTCCCGAAACGACCAGGAATGCGAGGCGGGTTCGAACACCTCTACCCCGGTGATCTCCGTGGGGAGAAGATCAGCCGTTCCCTGGATTCGAGCGAACCGGCCGCCGATTCCGGCGGCGACGGCGCGTGCGAGCAACGTCTTGCCGACCCCCGGGCTGTCCTCAACCAACACGTGCCCGCCGGCCACAAAGGCGGCGACGGCAAGCCGTACGGCCCGGCCATCGCCGAGCACCACCGACTGAACCGCTTGGACGAGGTCGCGACCATCACCCGTAGCGACTGCGAACCGCTCGGCACGGTGAGCCTCTGAACCGGCATGGGAGGCGTGATCGACGTTGATCACGTTCGGTTCAACAGTGGGGCCGAGAGGGTTCGCCATCGCCCCCACGATATTGCCGATCCGGCGAACTCCCTCGTCGGCCGTTGAACTGTTCGTGGGATGCCTGCTCCCCGACGTGGATGTCCAAGAAGTCATGGCCGTCCCGGATTCGCCCTGGACACCCACGTCGGCCGCGAGAACCTACGATGCGCCGGCCATGCCTCGCCGACATCGTCATCGCACCTCCATCGCTCTGGCGTGGGGACACGTCGCCCTTCCCGTGACACTGCTCCTCACGACCTGCTCGGCGTCGACCCCACCCGGCTCCACGGCCACCACTCCCCCAACAAGCGACGCCTCGGTGTCGGCGTTGCCGGTTGTGCGGAGCGACAAACGTCCCAACATCGTCGTGATCATGACCGATGACCAACGAGCCGACGATATGAACTACATGCCGGTCACCAAACGACTCATCGGAGGGAGCGGCGTCACCTACAACAACAGCTTTGTGAGCTTCCCCTTGTGCTGCCCGAGCCGTGCCACGCACCTCAGCGGGCAGCATGCCCACAACCATGGCGTGAAGGACAACGTCATCGCCCACGGCGGGGGAAACGACTCCTTCGACCACACCAATACGGTGCCCGTGTGGTTGCAGCGCGCTGGCTACGCCACAGCGCACGTGGGCAAGTATCTCAATGAGTACGGCGAAACGAGTGCACCGAATGTGCCGCCCGGCTACGACGACTTCTTCGCCACGATCGATCCGTCTACCTACCAGTTCTGGAACTACGACGTCTTCGACAACGGCACCCGTCGATCGTTCGGTAGCGCCACCGAGGACTACCAGACCGATGTGGTGGCGAAGCGAGCGGTAGACGACATCACCCGCCTCGGCGCTCAGACCAAGCCGTTCTACCTCACGGTGTGGCCGCTGGCTCCCCACTCGTCCACCGGCAAGGGATCCGTCGTTCCTTTGGCTCCCGCACCGGCGCCGCGCCACGTCGGCACCAAGCCCAACGTACGAGCCCCCCGCCCGGCGTCGTTCATGGAGGCGGACCGAAACGACAAACCCAAAGCCCTCCTCGACTTGCTCGACCGAATCGCCGACGAAGTCGCCAAGAGCGGCACCACCCAGGAACAGGTGGAGGCGCTGCTCGACCAGATCCAACAGGCACGGGCTGAGTCGCTGTTGGCCGTTGACGAACTCGTGCAAAAGGTCATCGATGCCCTCACCGCGACAGGCCAGATCGAGAACACCGTGGTGGTGTTCACCTCCGACAACGGCTGGATGATGGGCGAACACGCCATCACGATCGGCAAAGTGGTGCCCTACGAGGAGTCCATACGGGTACCGCTTCTGGTGCGTGGACCCGGCTTCCCCAAAGGGGCTTCGGCCAACCAACCGGTGAGCAATGTCGACGTTCCCGCCACCGTGTTGGAAGTCGCCGCCGCCGCAGCCGGGATCCCACAGGAGGGCACGTCGTTGCTCCCCGTCGCCAAAGACCCCAACCTGCGCAAGGACCGCGCGGTGCTGATCGAGTCCACGGCCAACGGCGTGCAGGCCTACCAAGGGATCCGTACCGCAGGCTGGTCCTACGTTCGGTATGCCGAGGATGGCGGTGAGGAGCTGTACGACCTTTTCGCCGACCCCTATCAACTCGAGAACAGGATCGCGGACCCCACATTCGCAAAGGCCCGTGATCGGTTCCGGCGAGAAGTGGAACGCCTCGGTGCCTGCAAGGGCTCGGCGTGTCTCACCATGATCCCCGGAAGCGACCTTCGTTGACCGATTCGCGAGCGGTGGCCGTCACGGGAATCGGCGTCGTCAGCGCGCTCGGTACCCAGCCCGAGACGTTTTGGTCCCGGCTCGTCGCCGGGTCTGACGGCGCGGTGGCGGGGCCGGTTCCCAACTTCGACCCGTCGATGTGGCTCGGTCGGCGCGAGATCCGTCGCTCGAGCCGATTCATGCAGTTCGCCGTCGCGGCCGCAGCCCGCGCCGCCGAAGACGCCGACCTCACCCCCACCACCGATCCACGCGTCGATCTTGTGTCGTCGGATCGAACAGCCGTCGTGCTCGCAAACGTCTACGGCGCTCCCGAAGTGCTCGCCGAAGCCGAGGCCACGTTCACCACCCACGGCCCCTCCGCGGTGAACCCGCTCTTGGGCATGATTGCCTGCGAGAGCGCCGCGGCTGCAGCGGTCGCGCTCAAACTTGGAGCACGCGGTCCCACGAAAGTGGTGGTTGGGGCTTGCGCCGGTGGAGCGATGGCGATTGCCGACGGCGCCGACCTCATCCGGTTCGGGCGGGCCGACCGGGTGTTTGCGGGTGCGAGTCAGGCGATGGTAACGCCCAGCATCGAGGCGGCGTATCAGAACCTTCGGGTGCTGTCGCCCACCGCCCGCCTCCGCCCGTTCCATCGCATGCGCGATGGGTTTGTGTTCAGTGAGGGCGCAGCCGTGCTCGTGCTCGAAACTCTTGCCCGAGCGGTGGATCGCGGCGCTCGCATCTATGGGCTGGTCGCCGGGAGCGCCAACACCAACGATGCGGCCAACATGATCTCGCCGTCAGGCGATGGCGCGGTCTGGTGCATGCGGCTCGCCCTGGCCGACGCCGGCCTTGATCCCGCCGACGTGGTGCATGTCAACGCCCATGGCACCGGCACGGAGGTGAACGACCTCGTAGAGGCCGACGCCATCGCCGAGGTGTTCGGCGCCGACGGGTGCACGGTCACGTCGATCAAAGCGGTCACCGGCCACACGGCGTCGGCCTCCGGCGCATTCGAGGCGGCCGCGGTGCTCCTGTCGTTCCACCACGGTCGACTCCCACCGGCCACGCTCGACACCAACGTCGACCAACGGATAGACGTCCCCGTGATTACGGGGACGGCGGCCCACTGGATTCCCGGGCCGACCATCTCGAACTCGTTCGGCCTGGGTGGCCACAACTGCTCGCTGGTCTTCACCCCCTACTCCCCCGCACCGTAGCGAAGGAGCGGCGTCAGGCAGGGAGAGGTTGCGCCGACGCCTCATCGACCACCGACGCCGCCCAGGTCGCGGTGCCCGGATCGATCGGATCGCGTCCGAAGATGGCGGCGGTGATAACCGAACCCACCGTGGCAATGCGGGGATCGGGCAGCGACGATGCTGCGAGCCGGCGAGCAAAGGACGCGATCGTCTCCGTGGTACGTCGGGGGGTCCCTCGCCGCTCCCCTTCCCGTTCGAGTCGGCGCCGGAGATCGCCGACCCACGGTGGCGCGGCCGCAATGGCAGCGTCCTCGTCGTTGTCGTCCTCATGTTTGCGTCGCCGACCCCAGAGCAACGAGGCCAGCAACACCAGCGCCCCGATGACCACGATTGCGAGCAGGAACGGTGCCAAGGCAGCGGCACTCGATGCACCAGATGCGTTCGACCCGCTGGTGCCACGGCCGCCACCGGACCCTGAGCCACCCGATCCGTTGCCGAAACCACCCGATCCATTGCCAGAACCCGATCCACTGCCAGAACCCGA
>Ga0105047_10005982_pt1 | contig 20697 bp, 9 predicted proteins | sample MAT04_FD_78384 | JGI IMG/M metagenome (GOLD analysis project Ga0105047, IMG submission 78384) | Freshwater microbial communities from Lake Fryxell liftoff mats and glacier meltwater in Antarctica - MAT-04 (megahit assembly) | ecosystem: Environmental > Aquatic > Freshwater > Ice > Liftoff...
ACCCATTGACCATCGGGCCCCATGCCGGCTCGTCCGGCATGAGCCCAAGATTTTCACTTGCGTTCCGGCTCGACAAGCGAGCCGGGGACGGAGTACCCGAACGTTTCCGGCTAACTACAAATCGTATTCACCTGCACGACAAGCGTGCAGGGGTCTCTATTTCGCAGGTAACGACAGCCGTGCTTCCAGATCCGGCCACTCTACCGTATTGTTCTCAATTCGATATCATGCTCGGACTGTCTATATCGTTTTGCAGAGAGGTCTCGGGTATGTCCAGGTTCATAGTGTGTTTGTTGGTGGCGGCGGCAAGTTGTTCGGCGGCGATGGCTGAGGACGCTCGGCGGAACGTGCTGTTCATTATTTCCGATGATCTGAACAACCTCCTGGGATGTTACGGCGACCCGCAGGTGAAGACACCGAATATCGATCGCCTGGCAGCGAAGGGTGTGTTGTTCAACAAAGCGTACTGTTCGTTTCCACTGTGCGGTCCAAGCCGGAATTCTCTACTCACCGGTTTGTATCCCAACAGTACAGGAATTCACGCCAATGCTCAGATCTTTCGTCAGACCATTCCCAGTCAATTGAGCATGCCGCAGGCGTTTCGGCAGCAGGGATACTTCGCGGCGAGAATCGGAAAGTTGTATCACTACAATGTTCCGAATTCGATCGGCACCAATGGACATGATGATCCGGGATCCTGGGAACTGGAACTCAATCCAGCCGGTGTCGATCGACTGGAAGAGCATCCGCACATTTTCAGCCTGACTCCGAATCAATTTGGTGGGTCACTGAGTTGGTATGCGTCTCCGAAAAGTGACGAACACCACACGGATGCCATGATGGCCAAAGACGCCGATTGGGTATTGGAACGATGCGCCAGAGAAAAGCAGCGTCCGTTTTTTCTGGCTGTCGGATTTTTTCGCCCTCACACACCGTATGTCGCGCCGAAGTCACCGTACTTCGATATGTACAAAGAATCCGAAATGCCGGTGGTGCAGGGAATTGAAGAAGATCGAGTCGATATTCCGGCGGCGGGTCTGGCCAGTCAGAAAAAGGAGCAGGAGAAACTCACCGACGACCTGCGTCGCCAGTGCCGTCAGGCGTATTATGCCAGCATCAGCTTTATGGACACTCAGGTTGGCGTTGTTGTGGATTCGCTGGAACGGCGGGGTCTGGCCGACAATACCGTCATAGTATTTACCAGTGATCACGGCTATCACATGGGAGAACATGGTCTGTGGCAGAAGATGAGTCTGTTTGAAGAAAGTTCCCGAGTCCCGATGTTGATCGTGGCTCCGGGATTGTCGAAAGGCGTGATCGCCGAATCTCCGGTATCACAAATCGACTTGTTTCCAACGCTTGCGGAATTGTGTAACGTCAGGACTCCTGACAATCTGCAGGGCCAAAGCCTGGTTCCGATGCTCAAAGATCCGACGCATATCGGGCGCGGCTGGGCGTTGACTCAGGTCACACGAGGTGGCAAGCGGCGCAATGCCAGAAGTAATTCTGAGGCTGACGGTCCGTTCTTTGGCTACTCACTCCGCACGGAACGTTGGCGCTACACAGAATGGGATGGCGGAGAGGCGGGAATCGAGCTTTATGATCATGCCAATGACCCGCGCGAGTTGACAAATCAGGCTGAGAATGGCCAACATAGGGAAACAAAGGAGCAGCTTTCGATGACGTTGCGGTCGGCCGTGACATCGTCGCTGCCTCCGGATGGTAAGATTCCCGAGTTAAAAACGGGCACATGGGCTCCGCTCCTTGTGGATCCATAGTTCAGTCAAAGGGCAAATTAAGGAGGGGCAGGCGATGTAATTACGTCGCACGGTCCGGAATGAGGTGTTTCGTCGTTTAATCCGTGGCCGCAGGCCAGGCTATTTAGTCAGCCAGCAGTGAAATCCTGGCCTGCGGCCACGGGTTAAACAAGTCAATCGACCAGGTGTCGCGTTTGGCCACTCGACAGCAGCAAACCTCATTGCTCGCATTAAAAACCAAATCACCGATCTTTGTATTTCACGATACCACAACTTCTTCGCAGGGAACAATTCATGACTCAAGTTCGAATTCCACGACGCAGATTTTTGACACAGTCGGCTTTTGCGGCGTCGGCAGCGTTTGCCATGCCCTCGATTGTGCGGGCATCGACGCTTAAAAAAGAACTGCATGTCGCTGCAATCGGCGTCAATGGAATGGGATGGTCAGATCTGTCGAATGTGGGCTCGCACCCCAGCGTGAAGTTTGTCGGGTTCTGCGACATTGACGCGTCGCGGTTCGACAAAGCGGATGGCGCGTTTCCGGACGTACCGCACTTCGCGGATTATCGACAGTTGCTGAGCGATCTGGGTGAAAAGATCGATGCCGTGATTGTGGCGACGCCCGATCACATGCACGCTCCTATCGCGATGAAGGCGATGAGACTTGGCAAGCATATCTATTGTCAGAAGCCGCTCACACATACCGTCTGGGAAGCGCGGCAGATGCGTCTGCTGGCAGAACAGAAAAAACTGACGACGCAGATGGGTAACCAGATTCATTCCAATGCTGAGTATCGAACAGGAGTCAAACTCATCCAGGACGGTGTGATCGGAAAAATCCGGGAAGTGCATTCGTGGGTGGGTGTCCAGGGACGTCAATACTGCAATCGCACAGACCGACCTGCTGACGCACCGGTGCCGGAAGGCGTCAACTGGGACTTGTGGCTTGGGGCAGCTCCGGCTCGACCATTTGCTGCCGACGTATATCATCCGTTCAAATGGCGCGACTGGCAGGCCTTTGGATCTGGAGCGATGGGTGACTTTGGTTGTCACATTCTGGATCCCGTGTTCACGGCTCTGGAACTTCGTGCCCCGACGTCCATCGAAGCGGCAAACGACGGCACAAATTCGGAAGTCTGGCCGGGGCCGGAAACGATTACGTTTGAGTTCCCCGGCACGAAACATACGGTTGGCGGCACGCTCAAAGTCATCTGGCGCGATGGTGGACTGAAGCCCCCAGCCGAACTTGCTCAATTGCCGGAAGGCGTCGAACTGCCAGGTGCCGGTTCGCTGTTTATTGGTGAAGGTGGCGTGATGGTGCTGCCGCATGTGGCCATGCCGTTGTTGTACCCACAGTCAAAATTTGCCAGTTTTGCGATGCCAAAGGTTGAGGCCCGGAATCACTGGCACGACTGGGTTGATGCAGTCCTCACCGGTCAGAAAACAACCGATGGTTTCGAATACGCCGGCCCGCTTTCGGAAACCGTGCAACTCGGCAACATCGCCGCGCGATTGCCACGCACGAAACTGGAATGGAAAACAGAAACTATGGCAATCACCGGGCACGAAAATGCTGCCGCGCTGCTGACGAAAACCTATCGCAACGGCTTTGAAGTGGAACCTGTCGGATAGAAGATCCGATACTTCATTGTGGACGCCGACAAGCTGGTACTGAAGGACTGGACCAGTGGCGCGTGGCCGGAGTGATATTCGTCGATTTGTTCGAGGCATGAAAACGCGCCAAAGGACGACCACGCCAAATAAATACTTTCCCACATTTCCCAATTTGGCCATACTGCCGATTGTTTGCGGGATTTCAGAACCGAATGACTTGCCCATACACGACACAACGGGCTGCGAAGGAAATGCCGATGCTAATTCGAGTAAACGCAGCGGGCCATCTTAGAAATTCGTGACAGGGCTACATCCAATGCTGGGTCCCTGCTATCATGTTTGTGGCAGGAGGTTCTGGCTGTGGGTCGGCTGGAATCGATTGCGCAAACGGAATACCGAAGGAAACGCTGAATTCAACGGGTGCCTTATCATGCTGGGGAAACTGTTATCTGTAAGTTTGGCCATTTACAGTGTGGTGTCGGTGGCTCACGCGCAGGATTCGTGGGCGACTCAACTTGTCGAACCCAGGAAGCTCGATTTTGGAGTCATCGCCACAGGTTCTGAATCCATCAAAACGCTGACAATTCAGAACACGACGAACGCAGTGCTGCATATCAGTGGTGCATCGCCGGGATGTCAGTGCGTTGTACCCGGCGCGCCTTCGCAAAGTCTACTGCAGCCTGGTGAAAAAGCAACGATTGAAGTGCGTATGAATACTCGATCGTTCAAGCAGCAGCGTGATACTTACCTGACAATTACGATTGATGCACCGCAATATGCGACGGTGAAGGTTCCGGTGACTGCCTACATTCGAACGGACGTCGTGTTCTCTCCGGGCAAGATCGATTTTGGATCACGAGAGGTGGGTGCTGGTGGGGAAGTCACGTGCAGGATCGCCTACGCCGGTCGAGCGGACTGGAAGATTTTGGACGTAAAATACACCAACAGGGCTTTGAAGGCTGTACTCAATGAGATCGCTCGAAATCCGGGACTGGGGACTGTTGATTTCGAACTGACGATGACATTATCCCCTGAGGCTCCTCCGGGGAGAATCCGGGAGATTGTCACGATCGTGACTGACGATGCTTCGAGTCCGAATGTGCCGTTGATGGTTGAGGGCATCGTCAAATCGGACATTACACTCGCGAACAGCAGCGTCGGCGTCGGTGCATTGAAACCTGGTGAAGTCAAAACCGTTCAGGTCGTTGTTCAGGGAACCAAACCATTTGTGGTCGAAGATGTGGATTGTCCAAAAATGCAGGACTGCTTCAAAGTGGAACTGGATTCCGAAGAGAAGAAGCTGCAGATTGTCAGACTGCAGTTCACCGCACCAGATGCGCGCGGCAAGTTCGCCGAAGAAATGATCGTTAAGATCAAAGGACGCCAGGACACTTACCGGTTCACTGTGAGTGGTGAGATTCGCTAAGGGACTGTCCTGAATTCCAATCCGTCCGCCGGACCAGGGTCGCACGTCGCCGGAACATCGCTCGCCGTATGATTCGTCGTGGAGAACCATTTGATTCGCTACGTCTCTCGACTGCGACCGCAGTTCCGGCTGTGCGGCCAACTTGGTCCGGCCGTTTTGTAGACAGGAAAATTGAGGACAGGAAAATTTTCGATATTCTTTGTTCTCGTTCTTCTGGGATTTTATTTTCCTGTCCCAAATCTTCCTGTCCTTCCTGCAGCTCAGGAGCAACCATCGCAGCGATCAATGAGAAGTCCCAACGATACATTACGGAGTTGCCCCTGGTTTTGGGCTTAGCCATTTTCACTACCCTGGAATCATAAACCCCGGCACGCTGGTCGTGCGGGTGAATGTGTCAGGGCAAGCACATTGATTTGACGGCTGCCTGGTCATCCGGTAGTTTGCGGAGCCTTTTCCTCCGCCGCGAAGCAACCCCTGCGTTCAGACCTGCGAGACCACTTTGATATCGAATCCGAATGAGTTGGCTGTTCGAGTCAACGAATTACGTCAGCGGGCCGTCCATGAAGTTGAGCAGGTCGTTGTCGGATTGAGCAGCGTCACCGATCAAATGCTGATGGCACTTGTTGCAGGCGGTCATGTACTGCTGGAAGGCGTGCCGGGGACGGCCAAGACGACGCTTTGTCGGACATTTTCTACGGTTCTCGGCATTCATTTTGAACGAGTTCAATTCACTCCCGATCTGCTGCCATCCGACGTCACGGGGACTCAGGTTCTCGACCGGCAGACCAGTGATTTCGTACTCCGGAAAGGGCCGGTCTTCTGTCAGTTGCTGCTCGCCGATGAACTCAATCGCGCGCCGGCCAGAACTCAGTCGTCATTGCTCGAAGCGATGCAGGAACGGCAAGTCACAATTGAAGGAAAGACACTTCCGCTGCCGCAGCCTTTTATGGTTCTTGCCACTCAGAATCCGATCGAGCAGGAAGGTGTTTACCGCCTGCCCGAAGCTCAACTGGATCGTTTTCTGTTTCGCATTCACGTCGGCTATCCGGAACGCGATCAGGAAGTCAATATGCTGGAACTGCACAGTCGTCCTGCGGTTAAGCCGGAAGTCGTGACCACGGCTGCCGAAATCCTTTCGATCCAGCAGCAACTGGATTCTGTTTACGGGTCGCGTGAATTGCAGGAGTACATCATTGATCTGGTACGAGAAAGCCGGCAGCATCCGGATTTGGCACTGGGAGCAAGTCCACGAGCCGCCATCAATCTGATGAAGGCGGGCCGTGCGAATGCATTGCTTTCCGGCCGCGGGTATTTGACCCACGAAGATATTCAGGCTGTGTGTCGGCCTGTTTTATCGCACCGCCTGATCATGCGGCCAGAAGCGGAAATGGATGGCCACACTGTCGAAAGTGTCATTGAGGCCCTGATCCGATCGGTTCCCGTTCTGCAGGATCGACACCCATGACGGGACTCGCGCGCGGGCTGGCACTGCCGGCAATCGCCGGGTTGTATCTCGGGATACTTCGGGAGCAGCATGGTCTCGCACTGCTGTCGCTTTCTGTGCTTGTGTGGTTGCTCGTGGAATGGTCGCTGTTCAGTTGGCGAATGTGGCTGGAATACCCGAAGCTGAAATTCGAACGCCGCATCAATGGGCGTTCGGAGCCAACTGGAATTCTTTGGGCAGGACGCACAGTCGATGTTGAGGTGCGTTTGACGTCAGCATTTGGTGGCATCAATGGCCTTGTGCGAATTCGCGACGTTGTGCCCGAAAACCTGGACGTCATCGATCAGGCGAATGAGGTGACGATTCGCAGTCGCGTGCATTCCGCCATGTTTCGTTATCATGCCAAAGTGCTGGGGGCAGGTCGGCTTTGGCTGCCCGGAATTCGCATCGTCATACAGGATCGAAATGGATTTTTTCGAGCTGAACGTTTCATTCCGCTGCATCAGACGTTTCGTGTGCTCCCTGCGTTTCAGAGCGTAGGTGATGCACAACCAATTGTGAAGCGAATCAATTCGCAGCCTCAACACGGAATTCATCGACTTCAGAGATCCGGAATGGGATCAGAATTGCTTGAACTCAGGGAGTACGTGCCCGGCGATCCTCCGAAAAGTATCGCATGGAAAGTGTCTGCCCGCCGCGACAAGCTGATGACTCGGCAATATGAATCCGAAGTCCCCGTACGGCTGCAATTGTTTGTTGATGGATCAATCGGGACGCGCTCCGGTGGCTTCGGAATGAGACTTCTGGATCAGATGAATTTCGTCGCCGCCAGCGTGGCCAAAGCGGCGATTTCCGTCGGCGACCCTGTGGGAGCGATCCTGTTTGACGAACGTGGAATGCGACGCATCCCGGCGGCAACCGGTGACAAAGGTTTTCATCGGCTGTTGGAAGCATTGTCAGATTTCAGCGTGAACCCAGCGCCCATTCCTGATCGACTCACCAGTCGACTTATCGAAACGGCATTGTCGGTTGCGGCAGATCAGTTTCCCGAACTCCTGGATGAGCGCATTAACCATATTCCGTTTCTTCTGTTTCCGATTTCACCGTGGGCTCATCGCCGACTTCGTACACGCTATCGCCTGGCAGCCGTGATCGCGCAAGTGTATCGATTGACGCCGGAGAAGCATTTGCAGCTTGTTTTTGACGATGCGCTGATGGCGACGTTCGCTCAGCACTTTCTCAGTCAGTCCGGAATGTCATGGATCGAACCAGTTGTTTCCGTTCGTGATCGTGGCTTTCACGACGGCATGGGCCGAATGGATGTCCTGAGCAATGCTTTGGCGAATGCTGTGTCACAGGCGCGTGACAATGAAGTGTTTGTCGTCCTGGCGGACCTGCTTGAATGTGTTCCCAGCCTGTCGTATCTCATGCCAGCCGTCAAGATGGCGCTGGCCCGTCACCATCGTGTAGCCTTCGTCTGTCCGTCGCCAACTTTCCTGCGACCGACGCCGGATTCCACAACCATCCGTTCTGTGTCGGCTGAAGATTTGCTGCTTGCGGCGGAGCAATCGCGAACTCGGGACCTGGCTGGACGACTGCAGTACGAATTGAGACGCACGGGAGCAACCGTTTCGATTTCAGGCGAAGCTAACGCGATTCAGTTGATTCTCAGCGAAACGGCGATTGCGCGCACCGGACGAGTCTCTGCGGGAGGTGTTCGATGAGTGAGCCGAGCAAGTTTGTACCAGCCAGCACCCTCCTTGAACGCTCTCAGGGATCTTCGCAGTTTGACAGTCTGCTTGTGATGGCGGTCATCGGCTGTACGACAGGCTTCCTGCTACTGCTGGCACCCGACATGAACCTGCCGCTGAAAATCTGCCTGGCAGCCGTGATTCTGTTAACACTGAAATATTGGGGCAGTGTTTCAGTCTTTCTTGCCGTCCAGGTGGATCTGTTCTTTCGAGAACCGCGACGCAGTGAAACTTTTCAGGGGTTCACAGGTGTGTTGACGGTTTGTTTGATTGTCGGGCTGCTGATGTTCATCAACCGCAATCGGGAAATACTGCATCGCGCTGCCAGCCTGTCGGTAAGTTTAACTTTTCAAAGATTCATCAATGTATTTCGAGGCGAGATCATTTTTGATTCCGGTAAAGCTGTGCGAGAAATCTCGCAAATGATGACTGGTGCTCTCCGAGGAACCGCCGTGCTGGCTGGCTGTGTATTTGTGTCTCGAATGCTGCTCAATACACTTCCTGATCGCAGAAGTTTCAACGACAGTCTGCAGACGTGGATGCTCGATCAATCGTCTGTTCCACAGTTCTCGATGTTGCTTGTCGCGATCGTCGCTGCGTGGCTCGTCTGCAATGAAATCTCATGGAGGCAATTGACCGGGGAACAGGCAAAATTGTATCTGCGTTCAGTGTTCCTGATCATTCACCATGCGGATTTGAGACAATTGGTTCGCCGCCGCCTGAAACTGCGCCGGAAAGCGGCGCGTGAACTCAGCAATTTGAAATCACCGCACGGGATTCTGAATCAGAAAAACTATGCCGGAGAAAAGCTATGATCTATTGGATTCGCGAAATTGCCGGCTGGGGATTCGTTGTCGCCGCTTTGTACGTAATGCGAATTGGTCTGAATCTTGCGTTGTTGGAAAGTCCGAAGATCGTTGAGGCATCCGTCGTCATCTTCGCGTCCCTCGGTCTGCTCCGCGCAGGCATCCTGCTGATCCGGATCTCGACGGTGGCGAGAATCTGCCAGTTGGATCGGCAAGAGGAGAAACAGACTTAGCATCACAGAAAGATCGTGTACTCGACGCGAGCGATGTCCTGATACCAACTTGTGCCTGTCAACGCATGGCCGTAACCCAGATACAGCGTACTGCCGTTGCTCTTAAACATTGTTCGAACGCCGACCTTCATATTCGCAATCGTTGTTGCAGCACTGCCCGCAGTTCCAGTATTGGGATTGAACACCTGACCATCGAGTACTGACCACCCAACACACTCGACAACAGGGCTGACCTGATAGTGACAGGTGTCCGCTACCGTATACGCTGCACCCACTCCATAACGAAGGACATTGCCAGCGAAATTCGATCCCTGGAAACTACTGCCATTCACCGGGATCCAGTCACGCACTTCGCCGAATACGGTGAGATTCCGATTCACTCTTTGTTGCGCCAGGAATCCTGGTTCCAGACTTACGTGATTAGTACCAAGCCCCTGGCTGGCATTTCCGGTCGGAATGTAGGTCTTGAGCTGGAAGGTAAACGTAGTGTCTGCCTCACGAATCAGAGCATACTTAAATCCCGCTTCCAGATCGGAAATCCCGGCGGCGTCTGGTGAACGTCCCGGGGCTGGCCCAACTGATGCTGAAGTCTGGAGAAATCGCACAGGGACTTCGCCAAAAACCGAGAACCGTCGCCCCGTGGCAACTTCCAGATAGCCTCGGAGATCCTGATAATCAACGCTTCCATTTAGAGCTCCATTCGGCCCCTGAGGCCCACCCGGTCCGGGGCCACCGGCACAACCACATTGTGCGTAGAAAAATTCCGCTCGATCGGGGCGTTCGTTGTTGAACCCCGCATCAAATCGCAAACGAAATATGCTTCTGGGAACGGCCCAGTCGATATAGCCAGGGGCGTGGCCCTGTGCCGCGCCTTGAGCAGTTAGAGTCCCTTCCACACCGCCTGAGAAGAGCGACGGATTTGCTGCCGAAGCTTGGGGTTGATTGAAAGGCGCTGAATTGTTTTGAGGAGTTGTATTCGATGAAGGAGTTTCATCTGGCGTCGGCTGCTGAATAAAGTCCGACGAATTGTCCTGCAGCGGCGGCTCAGTTGGCTGATAAATAGACCCGTTCGTTGGCCCGGTCAGCATACCTTCGCCGCAGCCGATTCCGCAACCGCCTGACCCGCAACCGTCCGTTGCATGTGCCAACGAGCTGAACAACGGAAATGCAACCAAGACCGCAAGGGCTTTGATTGATTGCCGGGAAAGACACTTAACCAGGTTGATGTGTAGAGTCTTCATCCGAATGTTTGCCTCCAAGCAATTATCGCTTAACCCGAATCCTTTCACTCGACCGGCGCGCTGTCTTCACTGATTCATTCGGATGAATTCTTCAAGAAGTGCTCCGCCTTCGGCAGGACGTCGGCTTGAAGAATTCCCGAGATCGAATGTTGCGACCGCTTTGTCGAGCGTTTAATCAACATGCACCCACGGAACTAGATCGAACAGGATGTTGCCGAAAAATTAGTAACTTGCGTAATATCCTGTAAATCAGCCGAGGACACAGCGGCTTGACACGATTACAGCGAACCCGACGGAACTGACAAACAGAACTGGGCAAAGTTTAACGGTTGCAGTGAGTACCTGGTTTCGCCGCAATTCCAAAATCGCCCCAAGGTGCATGCGTTTGATAATCACTGTTCCCGCGCGGAGACAGAAGGTATCCGCGCGATCATCAATTGCTGTAAGTCGTCCGGGACGAACGTCTCAAGCACGAAACGGCGGTCTGGGGCGGGAGTTTGCAATTGCTTGTGCAGAAGCTTCTCAATCCTGCCAAGATCGACGACTGTTTCGGGGGTTTTCACATCTGTTGCGTCCAGCAGCGCTGTAAACAATGGTCCCGGCGGGTTCGGCAACGGTTTTTGTCCTGACCATGCCACCCGGAAGAGTCCAAGGTTTGGAAAACGCGGCCACTGTGCCGCTGCTGAGATCTCGTTTTGAGCGTTCTCAATGTCCAGGAAGACGACATGAGCACCAGGAAGGTGTTCGAACAACCCGGCAAGATAACTTTCACTGATTGACTGCGGATGTTCGGCGGGGTTTTCGTAGTTCTGAAAGTCTTCCAGAACAAATTCACCTCCGGTAGTTCGGTATTCACGGCCTCGGTAATAAAACATCACAACATCGTTGATGCCGGACGCAAGACGCTGCTGGGCCATCTGAGCTTCGATCAAAACCATCATCGTACGCAGATTTCTTCCGATCGCTCGTTCGCCAACCAAAGTGGTGTACGACTTGATACTGGCAAAGGCCGTTTCAGGAGTATGTAGTCGGAGAGCCAACGCAGCCGATTCGGTCAGATCCTCAGCTCGACAGACATTGCGACCATTCTCCATTTGCACTCCCATCAGGACCAGGTGCAGTCTCTGTCGCAGTTCCGGTTCTGCACAGGAAACGAATATGTTCTGCAATGAAGCAATTGAGTGATCTTCAAGAGCCAGTTTCTGATTGCTGGAAGCGATTTCCGGAGCTTCGATCCGCAGTCGATTCTGCGGCTGATTCAGCAGCAGTGGGATACTGAATTCCGCCATTTCAATACCTTCGGCTGGCGCTGGCACTTTCAATGTCTTCAGAAATCCATTCACCCAGACTCTCACGGTCCAATTCCTGCCGGACGGACGATGCCCGGGAATCCACTCGATTTTCCCTTCCAGTGTTGTCGCTCCCTGTTGCACACTGCTTTCAAATGAAGAGTTATCGGAAGAATTTCCTCCAGTGTTGATCTCTGAAATTGTGTTGCTGGTCACGAGTCGTTGTACGGAAATTGACACAGGTGGCGGAAGATACGTAATGGCAAATTCCTGATCCGTCACACCGCCGCGATTGCTGACTTCAATTCTAACCCGGTTGACGCCTGTTGTGAGCGACAGAACATGTTCAAACTGGTATTCCGTCACCGCAAGATCTGTGTCTGGTTGTTGTCGTCCAGCGTCGTTGATCAGACTAATGCGCTGCGGTTCCCGAAAATCACGTTCAACGATCAGATCAACATGATCGAGTCCACGTTCAGACGTTACGACAAACGCGATCGGCTGCGACGGTCGGGACGAAGTCTGACTGATGAGTGGGCGAATGAGTCGAATGTCTGCTTTCTTCGGCGCGGGCGGGACGATTTCATTGATGACGATGACGTTGGAGTTTCCGTCTCGATTCACGGCGTAGACTTCAATCCGGTTGGCTCCTTCAGTCAGCGCGACTGCGGGCAGGGTGATCTTGTGTGTGCCATCCGTCTCTGTGTCGGAATACTGAACGGCACGAGCTTCAATTCCGTTCACGCGCAGGCCCATTTCGGAAATACGGCGTGACGCAGACGATGTCACGTCGCACTTAATGTCGGCCAGCGCAGTGCCTTCTGCGCGTTTGACAACTGCGTTCACGAGTTTTGGCGGGTGCTTAAATCGAACCGTCAATGGAAACGCAATTCGACTTCCCCATTCATTTGACAGCCGCAGTTCAATGCGATGTGTATCATCAGTCTGTGACAAATCGGAAGTGAGCGACACGCTGGCCGTCAGCAATCCGCTCTCAGCTTCAAGCGATACGGCAGCCGCATCGACGCTCTTGCCATCCACGAATACCTGATAGTCGAACGGATATCTGCGTGCTTCATCCAGACGAAACTCAATCGCTGCACGTTCATCCGATTCGCCTGCAACAAGGATGATGTCTCGATTGTCGGGACGAATCAGACTGATTTCCGGCAGCGGCGGCTGAAATACAATATCAATTGGTAATGTGCCCGTTGCACCACCGGCGGACCCGGAAAATTCAATCCGTTGCGCGCCGGGCTTCAGTTGGACTGTCTCCGAAAACTCAAACGCACGATTCTCTCCGGCCTTGAAGCCGGTAAGTGCGGTCCGTATTTCCGCAAACTGTGACATCGCTTCCTGAAGCAATTCGTCGCTTTCCATCCTGCCTCGAATCGTGATCACAGGCGATTTGACAGTGAGTTTACCATTGATCGCCAAAGGCAATTCCGCGTCGGTATGATCGGTCTCACGGATTTCTTCAATTGCGATTTGCGGTGGGCCTACGGGAGCATATTCAACAACTGTTTCAATCGTTGCGGTTTCGCTGGAGGCGTAATCGGACACAGACTCTGGAATGCCCCCGTTTCTGGCCTGAATTCGGATCACATTCCGTCCGGGCTTCAGATCGAGTTCCCGCTTCAGTATGCCAGACTCAGCGATCTCACTGGTGAACTCAGCCCGTTCCGCATTCAGGAATTCATGGATCACGGTGATGTCGGCTTTGACGGCAATCTCGACTGCCGCCTCCAACTGAAGTTTTTCAGCTTTGACGATACTCAGTGACTGCTTCGGTGACTCAAGCTTGAGCTTTGGCGGCGCGGGCTGGTATCGCAGAAATATCGTTCGAGAAAACTCGGCGGGTGGAACATCGCTGGTCAAATATCGAACAACCACACGGTGTTGATCGCGCCCAAGGTCGGTTGCTGTAAGTTCCGACTTCCAGATATCTCGTTCGATTCGCGAGAAGCTGTGCGTCGCTTGTCCTGCGTCGAACCAGTCTGCTGTACTTACGACGTCTCCTGTTGGATCTTCAAGTTCCAGAATGAGTTCCCCCGCCGGTTCGCGCAGGACCAGTTCATCATCGTAATTCGGCGACGACACGTCACCACTCGCTGTGATCAGTGAGACTCTAATCTCGGGCGGAACGGCTTTCTGAACGGTAACTTCTTCTCCACCAAGCAGTTTTAACAACAGCCCCTGCTGGAAAAACTGGTCGCGATACTGTTCAACCGACGAAAATCGAACCGGGGCAGCATCGTCCTTCGTGTTAATGTGCCAACCAAGTTGTCGCTCAAGAGAAGATCCGATGACATCAAACTGCCCCAACGGGCTCCAGGCCAACCACTGCCGAGCACCTGGATTCTGTTCGTCCTCAAGACTCGACAAAAGCAGCGACAACAACGGCGTTCGCAAATCGATTCCCTGTTCAAGCGGCACGGCAACATCAAGGGGTTGTCCAGCTCGTTGCAAACGCAGATTGATCGTCTTGTGCTGATCAGGAGATGACTGCGAAATGCGGAGATAGAATTCCGATGGCGTTGTGATGGGACTGAGGTCTCCGCCAGCAAGAATTCCAGCAATGAGATCGCCCTGCCGAATACCGGCCCTGGCTGCAAAACTATCGGCTTCAATTCTATTGATTCGAAGACCCGTATCCGCAGTTTCAACAAATAGCCCACGAAGCCCGCCGACCTGATTGATTGTTGCAGAAGCAAGATCTTCCAACAGCCAGACTCGCACTGTGCCGTCCAGTGAAGTCGAAAGCAAATGCCTGCCATCTGCAGAAAATGTAAGATCCGTGATTCTGCGTTCGTGGCCCTGCAACCTTCTGAGGCACTGGCCAGTTGCGGAATCATAGACATGCAGGAAAGGTTCACCCTGCGCGTGAGTGGCGACGGCCGTCAGAGCGGGATTCTTTCCGTGTTCGCTACAAACAGCGCTGGCTGTCACTTCTTCCTGAAACCCTTCCGCGCGATAATCTGCGGGAAGACGAAGAAACCGGCCCGGTGAGCTGCCGTGTGAGACACTGATCTGATGACGATCAAATGATATTCGACTGTTCCACTGGCCCGTCTCTGCCCCGTCAGCCGTCCACCCTGATGCCTCTGACTTCGCGGTACGCATCGCCGAATCAACAATCACCGCATCAGGTGGAATCGGCGTGCCGCGAGGAATAGTTTTCAAGGAACGCCCGTTTTCCGTGCTGATTGCAATGCCGATTTTCTTGTCGGTGCGAGCAAACACAGCAGAAGCCGGACGCAACAATCGTCCGTTGAGAATCTGCAGAGGTTGTAGTTCTCCGGCTGGCTGGATATTGCGAAGCAAATCGCTGATACGATAGATACGAATATCACTTTGTGTGGACCCCGCCACGGACAGAAATCGCCCATCGGGTGAAGCCGCAACGACCGGTTCGACCAAAGTTGCCGTTGGCAACGCCGCCACACTGCGATTGACCCACAGCGCACCGACCGCGCGAAAGTTGTTGCCTTCCTGAACAGACAAGCGATAGTCTTTGTCTCCATTCGGCAAAGGCCGAACGGAGACCACTGCAGAGCGTTCGGAATTTGATTCTGCCGAGGCAGGAATTCGCGCCGCAGCCATTGGGATCGCGTCGCCGAGAAGCCCATTCACCCGCTGAAGTGTTTGCTGTTGTCTGTCACCGACCGAAAACGAAACTGCAGGTCCAAGTCCACCGCAAAACAGTCGCCGCGACAAACCTTGCCCTGTTTGTTGCAACGCCAACGATACAGGAGCGCCGAGTAACTTAACAGAACCACCAGGCTGAAGCGGGTTCCAGAGGATGAGATCCGAAACCGGCGTTGTCCCGTCGATTCGCCAGGTGGCCACTGCCACTTGTGTGACATTGGAAGCTGACTGCCACGCCTGAATTCGCGGCGAAATATCCGTCGAAGGAGGGATCAATGTGTGCGCCAAAGGCAGCGGCTGTCCAATCTGCTGTCCTGTTTCCAAAGACCAGACACGCACGGACTGCGAAATATCCTGTCCGGTATACTCGAAGCCCAGAGACGCAAACTGCGTGGGTTCTTTTCCATTGTCCACGAAGGCCAGTTGTCGAATGGCTCCCTGATGTCCTCGGAAAACGCGACACACGCGAGTGACCGTGTTGAAAACCGTGATCGTGCCAACTCGCTGCCAGTCTTGTTCACTGGCCGAACTTCGAGGCCACAAGTAACCAGTTGGAGCAGTGGCAACACCATCCCACGCCGAACCTGCGACAATCAAAGTTGTCCCATCGGGCGACAGCAACATGGCCTCCACGATGCCTGCGCGGCCAGCGTCAATGGGAATACGAAAGTTTTGTTGCGGCAAATAGTGGAACTGTTGCGTCGCTTCATCCAGGCGATAAACCTGAACAGCTTTAGCCCAACCTGCGGCGTACAAAGTCTTGCCATCGGGAGACCACTGGATGGCTTTGACAATGTTGTCAATTCCGCCCGCATCGTATCTCAGAATCAATGGGAGTGTTTCGACATCCTGTGCGACTGACATCTGGGTACAGCACAGCAGCAGGCTCAGACTCAGGAGACTTGCGAAATATCGACAGCTTAGATTGATCTGTGAAGCGAACATCAGACATTCCCTACTTTGTCGTTTCAAGAACCACGCGGAAGCCAATTGTCGGGTCAGGTAGATCATACCCGGTCGCATCTGGAAACTCCTTCGGATTCCGGAGATCCTCCCAGGTCAGTGGGCTGGAATTTGAATAACTGCTGCCACGAAGGCTAACCAGAATCGAACCTGCTTCACTGCCTGGAATCACGTCGGCAACGCGGGCACCGTTGTTCAAATGCTCAGTCAGTTCCAACACATTCCCGGCCATATCCCTGCATCCTGTGATCGTTACGTCATCGGACGATTCTCTGACAGATTGCGGGCCAAGCCTGGGTCTGTTGACGCAGACGTTTGTTGTTCCTTCAATCCATGGACCTCGAAATGGTCCGACCGGATAGGCGGCACGCTGGTCTAAAGTCATTCCCAGCCAGTGGAGTAAGCCGGAAGCCATGTCCCATTGATCGATCGATGGCAAATGACAGACGTTCACGCCACCAAGCCAGACTGCAAACTGATTCGCATCATAGGCCGTCACTCGTACAACCGGCAGGTTCGGATGCAAATCCGCACCCAGCTTCTGTTCCCCGGCTGTTGCACCATCTTTCCAATCTGCGCTCGCAGACGAATGGGGATCTCTGCTGCCATTTTCAGACCAATACCGGGCGAACAATGCGTTCCAGACTTTGTTTTCCATCATGTAAAATGGCGGGATTGTCTTACTTGTGGCAGACGAATTCTCGGGAGGGTAAATCAGAATAAAAGTCACCGTCAGTTCCGCGTCAATGACTCGCACAATGTTGCGATGAAAGACATGACCCTCCGGACCCGCTCGCACCAGGTCCGTCCCGGTTGCTGGCTCAAATCCTGCGGGCAGAGTCCACGGCTCCGGTGCGACAACATTGACACGAATCTTTTTACTATCACTCCAGGTGCCTATTGATGTGTGCAGCGTAAACTCTCCGGATCTCGCTGTCAGCACAGGTTCTGAGATGATGGTCAGATTGAGCATTTTAGAGGGCAGCAACCCCTGCGGAATTTGCACTTGCAGCCAATCCGGAGTTTCTGAAGTCGTCAGCATCAATTCTTGCCCGTCCGCTACTGCGTCATCCGACGGTTCCACATAAACGGTCAGGACTCCGGACCCTCCTGCGCTAATCTGGATTTCGTCAGCCGACCTCATTCCAGGCGAATGTTGTACCCCGTGTTCTACGGACGTCGGTGTCGGTGGTGGTGATTCACGGACCTTCGGTACTGCTATGAACAGAATGGGCAACAGTACCACGATTGACGCTAAAACTGCCAGCCATGACCTCGATCGCTTTTCCGATCTCCGATCTCTGCCGACAGAGGACTGCCAATCGCTTCGGCTTACTGAATTTGCCTTCGGCAGATCAGAATTCCCATCAAGAGACGGCGGCTGCATGGTCCCAGTCTGGAGAGGAATTCCCGACGAAGAAAGACCGCCTGATCGTTTGATGCCCGGCGCAACTGCAGGCGGCATGGCCGTATCGGCACCAAAGGCTGCCAGAATTCGCGAACGCACGACTCTGATGGACTCGGGACGCTCGGCGGCCTTTTTGCTAAGGCAATGCTGGACAATCACTTCCACTTCAGATGGCACCTGACGATTCGGAGCCGTAAACTGAAACGGCGGTGGTGTGTCGTTGCAGATTGCCATCATCAGACTCAGCATCTGATCACGGACGAATGGCACTTCGCCCGTGAACAGTTCATACAGCATCGTTCCGAACGAATAGATATCCGATCGAAAATCTACCGTTTGCTGTCCCATTTGTTCGGGAGATGCATAGCGCGGGCTGAGTGCTCCATCCAGAGTCTGATTGCGAAGCGTTGAGGTGGAGTTCATCTGGCTGGCCAGACCAAGATCCAGAAGCACGAAACGTTCCTGCAACGTACCTTCTTCCACCAGCATGACATTTTGCGGTTTCAAATCCCGATGAATAAGATTTCGATCGTGAGCAAGCTGAAGGGCAGCACCAATCTGATCGGCAAAGCGAAGGATGACAGAATCCGGGACGCGACCCCGATGCTGAGTGATTAGTTGATCGAGACGACAGCCTTTCAGAAACTCCATGACGATGTAGCCAGCGCCAAGATTGCTGTCAGCTCCGTAGTCGAAGACTTTTACAACGTTCGGATGATCAAACTGTACAGCCAGTTTGGCTTCTTTCCGGAACGCAGTCTCATCTTTTTCGAACAGAATCTTGACCGCTACGATTCGCCCAAGCTTTGTATCGCGCGCTTCATACACTGCACCGAAACTGCCGGAATCCAGCAGCCGCTGTAAATGGTAGCGGTCGTCAAGTGTCGCATCTACGTATTTGTCTTTCGGCATATCCCTGCCCAATAACGTTCATTCTGAAAAACGGTGGCGGGAACCGGCAATGCAATGCGAGCATCACAACTCGCGAAATAGAATTCTGCACTCTGGTCCGAATAGCATCAAATTCAGAATACGACAAAGCACTAGGAATTCTCACGGGCTCTCGCATTCAAGTCAATGCTCTGCAATCGAGTATTGTAACGAGTTGCAACAAACATCGTGAACCGCCAATCAACCATGCTCAAAACAGGCTTATCATGATCACCAATCCGCGCCTCAACCCAACCGTCTCATCACGTCAGAACGGCGGGGCTTCGAATTCGTTTGGCGGAGCTGTGATTTGTCGCTGTATGGGGCGCAGTGCAGGCCTTGGAATGAACTGCGATTGTTCACCAATTGGCTTGTTTGGCGTTCCCATGCCATCGTCCTCGCGGCTGATATGTTCTTCGGGCAGCGCATCACCGGGCACCAACTGCATCTCAAACAGAAAGCGCGAAGCCACTGTTTCACGGCGTTTGCCCCATTTCATTCGTGACTTTGCGCGAGTCAGTGTCAGATGATCCATGGCGCGTGTCACCCCGACATAGGCCAACCTGCGTTCCTCAGCGATGTCTTTTTCAGAATCGGCATCAATACTGCGTTTGTGTGGCAGAAACCCTTCTTCCATGCCAACCAGATACACACGCGGGAATTCCAGACCCTTGGCAGAATGCAGCGTCATCAAACGCACAGCATCTTTTTCCTGCGTCTGATCTCGGTCCGCTTCGTCTTCACGATCCATCAGTGCGGTTGTCTCGAGAAAGCCCGATAGCGATGGATCCTCGGTTCGTTCCACATATTGGCCTATCGAGTTGATGAATTCTTCCAAAACCAGTTTGCGAGTTTCCTGCTGGGCTTCCTCTTTGTACTGCTTATTGATCTCGGCCTCATAGTTAATCTCTGACACAAGTCTGCGGCAGATTTCTGCAAGGTGCTGAGGCGATTCATGCATCGCGGCCGCATAGCGGTGCAGAAGACTCTGGAATTCTGTCAGTGCTTTCATGGCCTTTGCCGGGATAGCTCCTGCGGCGCTGGCTTCCGGGAGAATATCCCAGAATGACTGACCTTTCTTGACAGCCATCTGGATCGTTTTTTCTGTCGTCGTTGCTCCAATGCCGCGTGCCGGAGTATTGATGATACGCAGCAGACTGACTTCATCACGCGGCTGGTCAATCGTTTTGAGATACGCCAAAAGGTCGCGAATTTCGCGTCGATCGTAGAAGGACTGACCACCGACCAGCAGGTACGGGACCTCTTGCCGCCGCATTTCCTGCTCGAAGACACGGGGTTGTTCATTGGTCCGAAACAGGATGGCCACATGCTTCGCTTTGACGCCGAGTTCTTTGATCAGATACGCAATTTCGCTGACAACGTTTTCTGCTTCTGCGGTTTCATCATCAAAGACCTGTATACGAATTGGTGATCCGGATTTCTTGTGCGGGATCAGCGTCTTGTCATGTCGCTGGCGATTGTGCTTCACCAGACGGTTGGCGCATTCCAGGATCTTGTCGGTACAGCGATAATTGTTCTCCAGCCGTACGACCTTAGCTCCCGGAAAATGACCAGCGAAATTGATGATGTGCTCGACGTCAGCCCCACGCCAGCCATAAATCGACTGGTCATCGTCGCCGACGACGCACAGATTGCGATGCGGCTTGATCAGTGATTCGATCAATCGGAACTGTACACCGTTGGTATCCTGGTATTCGTCAATCTGAACATGATCGAATTTGGACTGGTGCCGTTGCAGTACGTTTGGGAACTCCTGAAACAACTTGACCGTCAGCAATAACAGATCATCGAAATCCACGGCACCACAGGCACGAAGTTGTTTCTGATAACGCTTGTAGCCCATCGCGGCGATCAGATCGAAATCGGTTTCGGTATTGCTGCTGGCCTCGTGATCCTGAATGCCCATCATCTTCCAGCGGCTGATCCGATTGATCAGATCACTCGGTTTCATGGCACCGTCGCCCAGCCGAATGTCTCGCAGGGCAGTCCGAGCCGCCGATTCCTGATCGTTGCGGTCATAGATCGCAAATTTTTTCGGGTAGCCGAGCGAATCGATGTCTTCTCGCAGGACGCGAACGCAAAACGCATGAAACGTTGAGACCACAGGACGCTGCTTGAACTGGCGTCCAATCAGTTTGATCGCTCGCTCCTTCATTTCCTTTGCGG